>Ga0134126_10006751_pt1 | contig 14416 bp, 11 predicted proteins | sample KB31752_FD_96881 | JGI IMG/M metagenome (GOLD analysis project Ga0134126, IMG submission 96881) | Terrestrial soil microbial communities with excess Nitrogen fertilizer from Kellogg Biological Station, Michigan, USA - KB3-175-2 | ecosystem: Environmental > Terrestrial > Soil > Unclassified ... | reverse complement strand
CTCGAAGGCGGTGAGCGCCGCGCCCTGGTTCCGCGGCCGGGTCTCATCCACCCAGACGTGGACGTCGATGCCGCGCTCGCGGGCCACGTAGATCGGCGCGGTCGCGGAGCCCCAGTCGACACAGGCAAGCCAGCCGGCGTTGCAATGGGTGAGCACGTCGACGCGGCCGCCGGGCTTCGCGGCCGCCGCCTGGGTGATCAGCTCGGCCCCCGCTTCGCCGATCTGCCGGCACGCGGCCACGTCCTCCTCGGCGATCGCGCCGGCTTCGGCGAAGGCGGCGGCGGCGCGGTCAGCGGGCGCATGCGCCTTGGCCGCCCGGCCTGTGCGAGCCAGCGCCCAGGCGAGGTTCACGGCGGTGGGCCGCGTCGACAGCAGCATGAGGGTGGCGCGCTCCAACGCGGCGTCGGACGGATCCTCGCGCAGCGCCAGGGCAAGGCCGTAGGCGGCTGTCACGCCGATCAGCGGCGCGCCACGCACCAGCATGTCGGCGATGGCGCGCGCCGCGTCCTGCATCCGCGCCAGCCGCACGTGCTCGAGCGACCACGGCAGCCGGGTCTGGTCGATGATCTCTACCGTCCCGTCCGCCAGCGGCCGGATCGTGCGCATCGGCTGGCCGAACACCCGCATGCCGCAAGGTCTAGATCGCGATGCGTTCAGATTGAACGCTGAATCGCGATCGACACTTTTGATCTCGAGCACGGTGCGATCCGACGGAACCGCCTGAGCGTGAGCGGCTAAAGCAGCGCGCCAAGGTTTCGAAGGCGGCTCACGGACGGCGAAGCGGGGCCGGAAAGGCTAGTTCGTGCGCACCGTGAACTGGTGTTCGCCCAACCGCCTCACCTCGATTTCGGCTACGCCGCGCTCGCCCAGCAGCCGCGTTGCGACGTCGCGGACCCGCTCACCCGGCGCGCACGTCAGCGCCTCGAAATGCGTCGAGCCGTTTCTGTCGGTAAGATAGAGCTCGTAGGTCTGGTGTAGCGACACGGCGAGAGCCTGCGCATTTTCATTCCCTCTTGCACCTACGGGATTTTCCTTAGGTCTTCCCAGCGCGGCGGCCCGCGCCGCAAAAAGGCGCGCCGCGTTCAGACTGCGTTAGACCGCGGCGCGCGCCCAGAGCGGCCGCACCGCCTGCCGGTCGGCTTCCTGCGCCCGCTGCCGGGCGTGGACGCGCAGCAGGTCCTTTCGGGTGACGAGGCCGACCAGCCGCCCGTCGTCGCCGACGATCGGCACGCGGCCGATGTCGCGCTCGACCATCTGTTCGACCAGCTGGCCCACCGCCTCCTCGGGGCGCGCGGTCAGCATCGAAGCGTCGGAGATCACCTCGCCGAGCGTCGCCTCGCCATGTGTGCCCTCCGTCAGCCAGCGGACGATCTCGGCGCGCGGCGCGAGGCCCACGACGCGACCGGCCGCATCCACCACCGGATAGCTCTTGTGGCGCGCTTCGGGTCCAGTGAAGAAGGCGACCGCCGCGTCGAGCGACATGCCGGCCGGCAGCACCTCGACGTTCTCGGCCATCACATCGCGCACCCGCATCATCTGGAACGGATCGACGCTGTATTCGCGGGTCAAGTGCAGCCCGCGGCGGGCGATCTTTTCGGTGAGGATCGAGCGCTTGAGCAGCAGCACGGTCAAGCCGTAAGCCGCCGACGACGCAGCCAGCAGCCCCGGCAGCGCCTCGAACTGGCCGGTCAACTCGGCGGCGAAGAGGGCGCCGGTGAGCGGCGCGCGCATCGTGCCGCCGAGCATGCCGGCCATGCCGACAAGCGCCCACCAGCCAGGCCCGCCGGCCAGGAAGTGGCCCTCGATCGCGCCCAGCGCGCCGCCGAGGATCAGCAACGGGGCGAGCACGCCGCCCGAGGTGCCCGAGCTCAGCGCGACGATCCAGATCGCCGCCTTCACCACCAGCAGGAGCGCAGTGGCGTTCATCGGCATGTGCCCGGCCAAGAGGTCGCCGATCACGTCGTAGCCGACGCCGAGCGCGCGCGGATCGCCGAGCCCGCCGACGCCCACCGCCAGGCCACCGATCGCCGGCCACCACATCCAGTGCAGCTTCAGGCGACTGAAGGCGTCCTCGGCGCGGTAGAGCACCGTGGTCAGGAGGCCCGACTGCAGACCGGCGACCAAGCCGACCCCGGCGCAGACCGCCAGGCCATTCCAGCCGAGCGCGGGGACGGCCGCCATATGGAACAGCGGGCCGGCGCCCAGCAGGAAGGGCCGCGCGCCTGCGGCAATCAGCGCGGCGACGGTCACCGGCAGGAAGCTGCGCGGCTTCCATTCGAACAGCAGCAGCTCGACGGCCAGCAGCACTGCGGCCAGCGGCGTGCCGAAGACACCGGTCATGCCGGCTGCGGCGCCCGCCACCAGCAGCGTCTTGCGCTCGGCAGCGCTGAGGTGGAAGAACTGCGCGAACAGCGAGCCCAGCGCGCCCCCGGTCATGATGATCGGGCCCTCGGCGCCGAACGGACCGCCCGAGCCGATGGCGACCGCCGACGACAGCGGCTTCAGCACCGCAACCCGGGCCGACATGCGGCTGCCGCCGATCAGGATCGCCTCGATCGCCTCGGGGATGCCGTGGCCGCGGATCTTCTCCGAGCCGTAGCGGGCCATCAGCCCGACGAAGAGGCCGCCGAGCGCCGGGGCGGCGACCATCCAGAGGCTGGGCCGCACGCCGGCGAACGTCATCGGCGCGACGGAGAACTCGCCATGCCAGATCACGTTGGAGAAGAGTGCGATCAGCTTCAGCAGCGCCCAGGCGCCGATGAGGCCGCCGGCGCCGACGATGGCGGCCATCGCCACCAGCACCAGCATGCGCCGGTCAGCTGTGAAGTCGCCCAGCGCCATGGCTCCGCCGCCATGGCGCGCGCGGCCGGCCCGCGCGGTCGGGATGTCTGCCATCGTGCTCCGTTCGGATGACTCACCTCGGGGGAGGAGGCGAAACGCCGGGCATACATCAGGGCGTGATACAGATTCAACCTTTGCTGCGCTTTGCGGACCAAATGGCGCAATCCTTGCGGGGCGAGGGGTCCGGCGCACGGCCCCGTCTCAGCAATGAACCCGGGTCCGGCATCGGTGTTCGAACGGGCGGCGGAACCCCGACGCCTGGATGACATTTCCTCTTGGTCCAGCCTGCTGGCTGGAGGGAGGGCGACATGGGCCGGTTAGCAGCTCTGACGGTCGCAACGGTGGCGCTGGCCGCTCTGCCGACGCTGGTCCATGCAGACCCTGCGCCCGCCACAACGGTCGCGCCGAGCGCGATCACCTACAGCGTCCCGCCGCCGTCGAGCCACGGAACCATGCCGCAGGGCTGGGGCATGTTCGCCACCCTCAACGGGCGCTCGACCGACCTCGGCGCGCGGGACTTTCAGTGGTCGGAAGATCCGCACGTGCAGGCGCACGACGTCGAGGCCGGCTACGGCTGGCGACGCGGATCGACCACGGCGATCATCGGCTACGAAGACCACGACTTCGGCCGGGGCGAACAATACACCGCCCAGGAGCGGCAGGACCGCGACGTCCACCGCTTCGGCGGCGGGTCAGGCGTGCTGGGCCTGAGCCTGGTCCTGCATGGGCACTGAACGGCGCTAAGCGGCGTCAGGCGGCCGGCGGCCCTGTTCAGCGGGCAGGAAGGCCAGCAGCGGTGCGGCCAACCGCTCGATCTCACAGCGGTCCAGGCTGGCGGCGTCCCGCCGCGCGATGCTTTCGGCGAGCGCGGTGACCGCGCCACGGAACACCAGGTCCGAGCGTGTGCGCGCGATGCAGCTGAGCTGGTCGACCTGCGCCCGCATCGAGCGCAGCGCCTGGCGCGGCTCGCGGTCGAGCGCCGCCAACCCGGCTTTCAGGTTGCGCAGCGCCTGCAGGATGCACGCCTCGTCGGGCGTCTTGGCGTGGTCGACGCGGCGGCGCAGCGGCCCGGCGTAGTTGCCGGAGTTGAAGCGGCGGCGGTCAGGTCCGACGTAGTCGACGCCCTCGATCCACTCGCGCGAGCGGCGCGACACCGCCTCCAGCCGCCGCGTGAGGTCGCCGATCGTATAGGGCCGCCGCAGGAACTCGTGCGCGCCGGCGTCGCGCGCGCCGATGATGGCCGCAGCCGTCGCCTGCGAGCTGACCAGGATCACTACTGACTTGCGCGCGGCCAGGTAGCTGCGGCGCAGCGCGCGGGTGAAGCCGATGCCGTCGAGCTCGCCGTCGTGCTCCACGAACACCAGCTGGGGCTGGGTGGCCTTTGCCACCTCGAGCGCGCGGGCCGGGTCGGTCGCGGTCCAGATCTGGCAGGGATTGATGCTGCGCAGGAGGTCGGAGAGCAGCTTGGCCGACGCCGGCTGCGCGGCGACGATCAGCACACGCTGCATCAGCGCGCCGATCTGCTGACGGACGTTGGCCTCGACTGTTGTCGCCACGCGAGCCCCCGTTGATGGAGTGCGGCTAAGCTGAGCCATGCGTGGTAAAGATCGGATTTAGGATAAATCGCGCGCAGGTTCAGTCCTGGAATGGATCGCGCATGACGATCATGTCGTCGCGCTCCGGGCTGGTGCCGAGCAACGCGACCGGGGCGCCGATCAGCTCCTCGATGCGGCGGACATACTTGACCGCCTCGGCCGGCAGGTCGCGGAAGCTGCGCGCGCCGCGGGTGGAGCTGCGCCAGCCCTCGATCTCCTCGTAGACCGGCCGGATCGCGCTCTGCGCCTTCAGGCCCGCCGGCATGTGGTCGAGCTGCGCGCCGTCGGCCTCGTAGCCGACGCAGATCTTCAGCGTCTCGATCCCGTCCAGCACGTCGAGCTTGGTGAGCGCGATGCCGTCGATGCCGTTGATCGCCACCGACTGGCGGGCCAGCACCGCGTCGAACCAGCCGCAGCGGCGCGAACGGCCGGTGACGGTGCCCACCTCCTGGCCGACCTCGCCGAGGTGGCGACCGATCTCGTCGAAGAGCTCGGTGGGGAACGGGCCCTCGCCGACGCGGGTGGTGTAGGCCTTCAGGATGCCGAGCACGTAGCCGGGCCCCTTCGGTCCCAGCCCCGAGCCGGCCGCGGCCTGCCCGGCCACGGTGTTGGACGAGGTGACGAACGGATAGGTGCCGTGGTCGACGTCCAGGAGCGCGCCCTGCGCGCCCTCGAACAGCACCCGGTCGCCGCCCTTCACCGCTTCGTTGAGCAGCTTCCAGGCCGGCTTGGCGTAGGGGAGGATCTGCGGGGCGACCGCCTCGAGCGAGGCCATGATCTCGTCGGGGTCCGCCTCTGGCAGGCCGAGGCCCCGGCGCAAGGGGGCGTGGTGGGCCAGCAGCCGGTCGATCTTGGCTTCCAACGCCTCGCGGTCGCCCAGGTCGGCGACGCGGATTGCGCGGCGCCCGACCTTGTCCTCGTAGGCCGGGCCGATGCCGCGGCCGGTGGTGCCGATCTTGGTGGCGGCCGCGGCCTCGCGGGCCACGTCGAGGTCGCGGTGCAGCGGCAGGATCAGCGCGGCGTTGTCGGCCAGCACCAGCACGTCGGGATTGATGATAACGCCCTGCGACCGGACCCGGCCGATCTCGTCGAGCAGCGCCCACGGGTCGACCACGACGCCGTTGCCGATCACCGACAGCTTGCCCTGCACGACGCCGGACGGCAGCAGCGAGAGCTTGTAGACCTGGTTGCCGACCACCAGCGTGTGCCCGGCGTTGTGGCCGCCCTGGAAGCGCACCACCACGTCAGCGCGCGCCGACAGCCAATCGACGAGCTTGCCCTTGCCCTCGTCGCCCCACTGGGCGCCGACCACCGTCACGTTGGCCATGGGTGCAATTCTCCACCCCGCCGGGTGGTCCCCGACCGCCCTTCGACAGGGACTCGGCGGCGGGAGCGCTCGGGGCTCGGTCCGAGGCGGGGGGCGTTTAGACCGCAGCGATGCGGAGCGTCAAGGGCTCACCCGTGACGCCAGCGCGGGTCCCACGGGATGGAAGCCGGACGCCCGGAGCGATCGATCCACCCACAGATCGCCGTGTGGTAACGACCACTTCCGCACTGCACCGGCATCGGCAGGTTGGTGAAGAATATCCAGACGACGCCGGCCAGCACGACGCCGCCGACGATGGCGGCGAACGCGATCAGGTAGAGGTCCCAGTCGAAGATCGTGACGGGAGGCTGCGTGGGCCGCCGCCCCGACGACGACGGGATCTCGTCCGCTCGCTGCTTTACCTGGATCGTCGGCGCGCCGGCTAAAGCTCCAGCTCGCCGCTCAGCATCGCTTCGGCCATCGCGCAGTGCATGGCGATGCCGCGGCTCATGACGGTCTCGTCGAGCACCATGCGGTTGGAGTGGAGCGGGCAGCAGGTGCGGTAGTCGCCGCCTTCGGGCGAGGCGCCCAGCATGGCCATCGCGCCTGGCGCCTTCTGCAGCACGTACGAGAAGTCCTCCGCGCCCATCAGCGAATGCGCCATGCGGTGGAAGCCGTCGTCGCCGAAGAGGCGGGTGGCGACCGACTCGATGACGTCGACCACGCGCCCGTCGTTGACGGTCACCGGGAATCCGCGGTCGATATTGACCTCGGCCGTCGCGCCGTGCGCCTCGGCGATGTGGCGGGCCACCTTCTCGATTCCCTCCAGCGCGATGGCGCGGGTGCGCTCGGAGAGCGTGCGGCAGGTGCCCCAGAGCCGGGCGACCTCCGGGATGATGTTGTCGGTGGTGCCGGCCTCGATCCTTGCGATGGTGATCACCGCCGGGTCGGCGACCGCGATGCGGCGGGTGGCGAACACCTGCAGGGCCATGACGATCTCGGCCGCGATCGGGACCGGGTCGATGGCGTCCTGCGGCATCGAGGCGTGGCCGCCCTTGCCGATCACCTTGATGCGCAGCTTGTCGGACGAGGCCAGCATCGCCCCGGCCTTCGCGGCGATCACCCCGCGCGGCATGTTCGGCGAGATGTGCAGCGCGAAGGCGGCGTCGGGGATCGGATCGATCAGCCCGTCCTCCAGCATGAAGCGGGCGCCGTGCCAGCCCTCCTCGCCCGGCTGGAACATGAACATCACCGAGCCGGTCAGCCGGTCGCGCCGCTCGCAGAGCGCCCGCGCCGCGCCGGCCAGCATGGCGACGTGGGTGTCGTGGCCGCAGGCGTGCATGGCGCCGTCGTGCTCCGAGGAGAACGGCAGGCCGGTGTCCTCGGTGAGCGGCAGCGCGTCCATGTCGCCGCGCAAGAGAACGGTGCGGCCGTTGGCGGGGCCCTTCAGGATGGCGACGACGCCGCTGGTCGAGGGGCCCTCGCGGATCTCCAGCGGCAGCCCGGCCAGCGCGGCCTTCACCTTGGCGGTGGTCTTCGGCAGGTCGAGGCCGAGCTCGGGCTCGGCGTGGATGGCGCGGCGCAGCTCGATGGCGCCCGGCAGCAGCGCCTCGCCGACCGCCGTCCAGCCATCCGGGTCCAGGGTCCTGGCGTCCATGCGCTTACTCCGTGAGTTGCTTTGCGGGACCATGGCGCCGCGGGACGCGATAAGTCCACCCGGCTTGGAGCCGACGCAGGCGCGCTTTAAGGAGCGGTCATGGACAGGCCCCGTTTCCACCTGGCGTTTCCGGTGAAGAGCCTCGCCGAGGCGCGCGGCTTCTATGGCGAACTGCTCGGTTGCCCGGAGGGCCGCTCGGCGGACGACTGGGTCGACTTCGACCTGATGGGCCACCAGATCGTCGCCCACCTGGCGCCCGGCGAGTGCGGCGGGGCAGCGACCAGCGCGGTCGACGGCGAGGCCGTGCCGGTGCGCCACTTCGGGCTGATCCTGGCGCCGCAGGACTGGCGCGCGCTGGCCGATCGGCTGGCCGCGGCGGGGGCGGACTTCATCATCGCGCCGCAGACCCGCTTCGCCGGCGGCCCCGGCGAGCAGTCGACCCTCTTTGTCCGCGACCCCTCCGGCAACGCCCTGGAGTTCAAGGCCTTCGCCGACGAGGCGATGATCTTCGCGAGGTGACTTCAACCGCTCTTCCCCGGGGAAGAGCGGCGTCAGAGCCGCCGGAACATCGGGGCCCCGCGCCCCATCGCCTCCAGACGCTCGATCACCGCCTCCAGCGGCTCGACGACGACGGCCATGTGGTGGAAGTTGGCGTGGATGAGGCGGGTCTCGTCCAGCAAGAGGCCAATGTGGCCGCGCCAGCCGACCAGGTCGCCGCGGGCCGCGTCAGCGCGGGCGATCACGCGTCCCTCCGCCAACTGCAGGTCGGCGTCACGCGGGAAGGCGCGGCCGCAGGCGTAGAGCGCCTGCTGGATCAGGCCCGAACAGTCCAGCCCCAGCCCGGTGCGCCCGCCCCAGAGGTAAGGCGCGCCGAGCAGGCGCTCGGCGACCGCGGCAGGGTCCCGCTCGAACGCGCCGATCGGCGCAAGGTGCGCGGTCCAGAACCAGGCGCCGTCGGCGGACCGGCTGTACCCGCCTTCGGCCGCCTCGACGCACACCAGCGCGTTCAGGCTGAACGGACCGCTGGCGGCGGCTTTGAACGAGGCGGCCGCGAACGCGTAGGTGTGGATCGCCGCCACGCGGTGGGTCGGCGGCTCGCCGGCCGCCGCCAGCGCGGCGGCCGGCACGTAGCCGACCTGGCCGTCGCGCCGCGCCTGGCCCCAGGCGAAGTCGCCGGCGACGTCGCCCGCCCCGGCCAGCGCCGCGAACGTCTCGCCGTAGAGCAGCTCGTCGATCCGCTCGCTGGCGGGATCGGGCGCGCGGAGGATCGGCGCGGCGGCCGCGACGACGCGCATCAGCCGCGCCGGCTCGTAGCGCGCCGCCCGGACCAGGCCCTCCAGCCGCGCGTCGGCCAGGTCCGGCCGCGCCAGCGTCAGCCTGGGATCGGGCGCGCTGGGGTCAGACGGGCTGGGATCGGGCGCGGCGGGCTCGCTCATGCGTAGCGGGTTTTGAGCATCCGGAAGAGGCCGCGGATGGCTTGCGCCTCGGCTCCCGACGGCCAGCCCGGCCGGCCGCGGCCGTTCCAGGCGAAGATGTCGAAGTGCGCCCAGGCGCCGGGTGGCGCGAAGCGCTTGAGGAACAACGCCGCGGTGATCGAGCCCGCCTGCGCCCAGGCGTCGGGGTCGTTCTTGACGTCGGCGATGTCGCTGTCGAGGGCGGCGTCGTAGGGCGCCCAGAGCGGCATCCGCCACACTGGGTCCTCGGCCGCGCGCGCCGCGGCGTCGATCGCGCCCGCCAGCGCTTCGTCGTCGGTGTAGAACGGCGCGATCTCCGGCCCGACCGCGGTGCGCGCCGCGCCGGTCAGCGTGGCGAGATCGATGGTCAGGTCCGGCTCCAGCTCGGCGGCCCTGGCCAGCGCGTCGGCGAGGATCAGCCGGCCCTCGGCGTCGGTGTTGCCGACCTCGATGGTCAGGCCCTTGCGCGAGCTCAGCACGTCGCCCGGGCGCATAGCGTCGCCGGCGATCGCGTTCTCGGCCACCGGCAGCAGCACGGCGAGGCGGATCGGCAGTTTCGCCGCCATCGCCATGCGGCCGAGCGCCAGCGCATGGGCGGCGCCGCCCATGTCCTTCTTCATCGTGCGCATGCCGGCGGCCGGTTTGATGTCGAGGCCGCCGGTGTCGAACACGACGCCCTTGCCGATCAGCGCCACCAGCGGGCGGCCCGCGTCGCCGTCGCCCCACCTGATCTCGATGAAGCGCGGCGCGCGCTCTGGCGTCGCCGCGCGGCCCACCGCGTGCACGGCCGGGTAGCCGGCCTCGATCAGCGCGTCGCCGACCGGCACGGTGATCGAGGCGCCGAACATGTGGGCGACCTCGCGGGCGATGGTCTCGATCTGCAGCGCGCCCATGTCGCCGGCCGGCGTGTTGATCATGTCGCGGGCGAGCGCACAGGCGTGCGAGACCGCGCGCAGCTCGGCGAGGTCGACACCGTCCGGACAGACCAGCCGGGCGCCCGCCTCGCCGCGATCCTTCTTGTAGCGGTCGAAGCGGTAGGCCCCGAGCGCGAAGGCCAGGGCGACGTCGGCAGGACTTGGGGCCGACGCGGGGCCCTTGCGCGCCGCCAGCGCATAGAGGCCGGGCGGCAGCCGGACGGGCAGCGCGCGCAGCGGCATCGCCGCGCCGCTTTCGCCGACCCCCGCCAACACCAGCTCCGGTCCCGCCTCGCCCGCCAGGGTGAGCGTCTCGCCGGGCTTGCCACGGAACTTGGCGAGCTTCGCCTGCGCGCGCAGCGGGGCCGGCAACGCCTCGACCGCGGCCTCCGCCTCCGACGGTGCGACCAAACGAATCGGGGTCGCGGGCTCATCGGAGGGGGCGACGACGGCGTCGGACATCGGCGATGCTGCTTCTTTGCGTAAGCGAATAGACGGGCCGGCTTATGCTTAACGCTTCCTTGACGCTAGCGCCGCGATGCTGGGGCGAGAAGATTCCGCGGGGGCCAGCTCATGTCGTCGAAATCCATTGTGGGCGTCCTGGTGGCGGGCGTCTTTGCGACGGTCGCCTATGCCGCTGTCCCTTGGCCGGCGCTGGCGTTGACGCTGCCGTTCGGCGCGCCGGCCGCGAAAGCGGCGGCCACGCAGTCGCCGGGCGCGCAACCGGCTGGCGCCCCACCCACGGCAAGCCCGGGCAAGGCCCCGGCCCCACCGCCGAAGCCGGTCAAGGCGACGCCTGAGCAGCGCGCCGAGGCCGAGCGGTTGAACCCGCTGGGGCGTGCAGCCTTCTGGGCCCGCGAGGTCGACATCGACCCGACCGACAACGACGCCCGCCTCAAGCTCGCCAAGGCGTTGCGGGCGCTCGGCAAGTACGAGGAGGCCGGCGCGGCGGCCGACCAGATCCTGGTGATGCAGCCCAACAACTACGAGGCGCTGCTGGAGAGCGCCCGCGCCAAGATCGACGCCAACCAGGGCTTCTACGCGATCGACGACGCGCAGCGCGCCGAAGCGATCGCGCCGCGCGACTGGCGGCCGGTAAGCCTCCTGGCGGTGGCGATGGAGCAGTCGGAGCGCGAGCCGGAGGCGCTGGCCGCCCACCAGCGGGCGCTGGAGCTGGCGCCCGACAATGCAGCGACACTGACCAATCTCGGGATGTACTACGCCACGCACGGCGACCCGCAACGGGCCGAGCCGCTGCTGCGCAAGGCGGCGGCCGCCCCCGGCGCCGGCGCCCAGGAGCGGCAGAACCTGGCGCTGGTGCTGGGCCTGGAAGGCCACTTCGACGAGGCCGAGCGGCTCGAGCGGCAGGACCTGCCTCCGTCCGTGGTCGACAACAACCTGGCGTACCTGCGCGCCGCCGCCGACCCGGCCCGTCCGCACACGTGGGATTCGCTGCGCGCGAATCAGTAACGAAGACCAGCTACGTCTCTCCTGCGAAAAATGGCGAAGGCGCGGAACCAAAGCAGGTCTTCGTCGTTGGGCCTGCGTCAGGGTCAAGCTCAGGGGATGGGAAGGGGCGGCGCAAGCATGATCGGCGGTCTTGCAGGTCGACCCTCGCGGCGGCGCGCCCCTGCGCGGCGGACGCTTGCCGACTCGCGCCGCACGTGCGCAGAACCAGAGCGTGCTTTTCAGCCGGGCTCGGCCATACCAAAGTTGATTGCCGAAACGGCATTGTATAGCTTGGGCGTCGCCGCTTCAGACGGGGCTATTTGTTTGGCGGTGTGTCCGGTGCGACACTTTCGCGCGCAGGTCGGCTTGATATAACGCTGCTCGGTCTATTCGATCGCCTCAGAGGGCAAGGAAGGACTTCGAATGAAACTGAAACTCCTAGCGGGTGCGGCCGTAGCCGGAGTGTTTGCAGCGGCGGGCGCCTACGCCCAGCCGGCGGACAGCGGCTGGTATGGAGCCATCGACGTCGGCGCCCACCAGGCGATGCCTCTCAACACGACGTCGCAGTTCTCGCAGTTCCCCGGCTCTCCGCCGGCGGCGCTGACGGTCTTCACCAACGATAACTTCGCCGGCTTCGCTCGGATCGGCTACAAGATCTCGCCGCACGTTCGGGTCGAACTGGAAGCAGGCTATCGCCCGGCCGATTTCCGCAGCGTGCTCGAACGCCACAATGCGGGCCGTCCGCCGGGCAGCATCGAGGGCATCTGCAACTTCTTCTCGGTGCCGGTGGGCGCAGCCTGCCCGCCGCCGACCGGCAACAACGACACCTGGACGGCGATGGCCAACCTGCTGGTCGACCTGCTGCCCAACAGCCCGGTCGATCCGTTCATCGGCGGCGGTCTCGGCGCCGCGCACGTGCGGCTCTCGATGAACGGCCGCGCGAACGTGACCGAGAACCCCAACCCGCCGGGCACCGCCCTGCAGGACTTCGTGGTGAACAGCGCCCAGAACGCGTTCGCGTACCAGGGGATCTTCGGCCTGGCGATCCGGATCAACGACCAGCTCAACCTGGACCTGACCTACCACTACCTGGAAACCCAGACGATGCGCTGGCCTTCCAGGCAGTTCGCGCCATACAAGCTTGGCTTCCTGCAAGGTCAGTATCGGGACAGCGCGGCCACGGCCGGTCTGAGGTATCTGCTGGCGCCGCCTCCGCCGCCGCCACCGCCGCCTCCCCCGCCGCCGCCGCCGCCGCCTCCCCCGCCGCCGCCTCCCCCGCCGCCGCCGCCGCCTCCGCCGGCGAAGGTGACGAAGGAGTTCATCGTGTACTTCCCGTTCGACCAGTACGTCCTCACGCCGGACGCGCAGTCGGTCGTGCAGGAAGGCGCGCAGTACGCGACCGGCGAACAGGCCTCGCAGCACGTGACCGTGGTCGGCCACACCGACACGTCCGGCGGCTTCGCCTACAACATGCGTCTGTCGGAGCGCCGCGCGAAGGCCACCGCCGACCAGCTGGTCGCCGACGGCGTCTCGCAGTCGGTCCTGGACGTCAGCTGGAAGGGCTACACCGAGCCTGCCGTGCAGACGGGCCCGGGCGTGAAGGAGCCGCTCAACCGCCGCGCCGTGATCACGGTGCAGTTCTAAGCAGCAACTTCATCCGCGTAAGATCGAAGCCCGGCCGAAAGGCCGGGCTTCTTTCGTATTGGGGCAGGCGCTCCAGCCGTCGGCGACTGACGTGCTGCCCGATCATCGAACAGACGCCTCTGCCGGCTCAGGTGGGGTCGACGATGCCCATGCCGATCATGCGCAGCGCGGTCATGCTGGGCGCGAAGAAATACTCGCCGCCGCGCGGCTCCACGAACTGCGGCACGCCCTTGCAGACGAACGGCGTCGCCTCTCCCGCCGGATCGACTGGGATCACGTGGTTGGCGGGCGCCTGGCCCGGCTGGCCATGGTTGCCGACGATCGGGCAGGTGTCGCTGCCGACGTTGAAGTCGAGTCCGTACTGCACCCACTGCTGCTGCACGAACTCGAACTGCCGGAAGAGGCTCGAGCACACCGCCAGGAAGACGATGCCGTGCTCGCCCGCGTCGCTCGGGCTGGCCGGATCGACCGAGCCGTAGGGCAAGCCACGCCGCAGGATCCGCCGGCGGTTGACCAGCGCTGAGCCGCTGTTCGCGACGGGCCCCAGCGTCATGCGAGGATTGACCCGTCGCATGTGGGACGTCAGCGGGCAGACCGCGCCCGCCGCGTCGTCGGCATAGGTGAAGTTCACCAGCTGGGCGGCGATCGCCTTGAGGGCGTCCTTGTCGCCGGCGCGCTGGGCGTCGGCGAGCCGGGCGTTGAACGCCCGGTGCGCCTCGGCGTCGGGCGCGGCCGAGAGCGGCACGCCATCGTCCCAGCGTCCGACCAGCTTGGCCGAGACGGTCGCGCGGGCGTCATCCTCGTCCGCGCCGGCGACCTTCGCCATCAGCGCACCTTGCGCCGCCATGTAGCTGGCGAAGCTGGCGACGTTCTCATGCAGCTTGCGATAGGCCACGAACGTGCCGTTGCGGCTGAACTCGATCGGCATGGCCGCGCCGGGGATCTCCTGCGCCTCGTCGGGATAGCCGAGCAGGAACTCGCCGGTGGCGATGGGTCCCCAGCTGCCGTCGGGCAGCAGCTTGCCGCCACCGATCTGCTTGATCGCCTCGGCCCTCGGTCCGTACTGGCCGGCAAACACCGGATCTCCGAAGCCGTCAGAGAGACCGAAGTGCTCCTTGTTGGTCGGGACCGCCTTGCCGTCCTCCTGCCGGAGCACGGCTGACATCGCCTGGTAGTCCGGTTCGCCAGGTCCGTTGCCCGGCAGGATCTCGACACCGCCTTCGGACTCGGCGCAAAGGCCGCGCAACCAGGCGGTCTCGGCCTCGAGCTCCGGGAGCGGCTCGCCGGCGTCGTCCATCTCGGCGTTCATCGACACCATGATGTGGACCGGCCGGGTCCTGGCCTGCCGCCAGATCGCGTCGCGCCGGTCCAGGAACGGCGTGTCGCCGAGCATCGGGGCGCGGTTCTCCATCCCATCGACGAACTCGTCGGGCATGCCCCGCAGCGTCCGGGTCGGAACCTGCAGGGCCAGCAGGCCGAGGAAGCTGAAGCCGACGTTGATCGCCACCTTCGGCTTCACCAGCTGCACATCGCCCGGATAGTCGGCGATGCCAGCG
>Ga0134126_10006750_pt1 | contig 14419 bp, 12 predicted proteins | sample KB31752_FD_96881 | JGI IMG/M metagenome (GOLD analysis project Ga0134126, IMG submission 96881) | Terrestrial soil microbial communities with excess Nitrogen fertilizer from Kellogg Biological Station, Michigan, USA - KB3-175-2 | ecosystem: Environmental > Terrestrial > Soil > Unclassified ... | reverse complement strand
CGGGCCGGTCGCGTCGACGCTGGTCACGCCCTTGAGTTCGGCGGCCCGAGCGGACTGCGGGTCGGTGAGGTAGTGCTGAAGCGTGGTCACCACCGCCGCGGCGTTGAACGGGGTCCCGTCGTTGAACTTGACGCCCTGCCTGAGCTGGATGGTGTAGGTCTTCCCGTCGGCGCTGATGGCCGGGAGCGCGGTGGCGAGCTGCGGCACGATGTTGAGCTGCGCGTTGATGTCGTACAGCTTCTGGCACATGTTGGCGAACACCGTGCGCCCGTCGAAGGTGGAGCCCGTCGTCGGGTCGAGGGCGTCGGGCGCGCCGGCGAGCCCGACGGTGATGCTGCCCGATCCGCCCGCGGCGGCGCTAGCCCCGTTGCTGCTGTTACTAGTGCCGCCACTGGCGGTAGTGGTCGGCGAGGTACAGGCGGCAAGTCCGCCTACTAGTGTTGCCGCCGTGGTCGCGGCAATCAGGTGATAGCGCAGTTTCCGATTGACACGGAAGTTCAGGCGAATGGACACCCTACTAATATGATTTGATCGCGCACAAAATGATAGCAGGTGATTTGTTAAATCCTGACTATTCCAGTCGCTCAGATTGCTGACAGGAACTTGAGCCACACACGCATCAGCCCCAGCCGATGTCGGCTGGGGCTGATGTTTATGAGGATCCAGAACGGCCGTGTGCTTCACGCCCACGGCCATGGTTTCCAGGCTTCTGGTTAAGCGGGAAGGTGCTGCCTGAGATGGCGCAGCTGAGGCTCAGTGTGGGCCCGCGGGACGCTGTGCCCGCTGTACGGGTAGACGATGATGTCCTTGTCCGCCGTTATCTCGTTGTAGGCGGCGAAAACCGTCGACGGCGGGCAGATGTCGTCCATGAGGCCCACGCTGACCAGCGTCGGGGCGGTGATCCGCCGGGCGAGCAGCGCGCAGTCGATGTACCGCAGCGTGTTCAGCGTTGTATCGATGAGCGCAATGTTCTCCGCCAGGAAGTCCGGAATCTCCGTGTAGGGCGCGCGCGGCGCGAGCGTGATCGCCCGCTGGATGTCACACAGGAACGGCACGTCAGCGTGGCACAGGCTGACCTTGTCCCCGTGCAGCGCGGCGGACGCGAGGGCCAGCCCGCCGCCCTGGCTGCCGCCGGTGACGCCGACCTGCGCGCCGCCTGGTGCGGCGAGTTCGAGCGCCAAGTCGACTGCGAGCGCCGCGTCGGTGAACATTCGGGTGTAGTAGTAATCCTCGGGAGTTGTAATGCCCCGGGTCATGACCAGGGAATTCTCCGGCCCGCTCCCGCCGTCCGGCGTGGCACCGTACGTCCACCGGCCGCCCTGGCCGCGGCTGTCCATAACGAGCACCGCGTACCCGAGTCCCGGCAGCAGAACGTGCTCGGACGGCGCACCCCGGCCGCCGCCGTAGCCGATGAACTTCACCACGATCGGCGGGTTCGCCTTGCCTGCAGGCTTGATGTACCACGCCTTGACCGGATCGCCGCCGGCTCCGGAGAACTCCACGTCGAAGACCTCGAACGGCCGGTAGACGTCCGGCTCGTACGGCGTGAAGGTGGCCGGCTGGGCCTGCGCCCGCGCCTGATCCAGCCGCTTGGCCCACCAGTCGTCCAGCCCCGCGGGCTCCGGCGTGCTCGTACGATACTCGCGCAGCCGCTCAAGCGGCATGTCATACCAAGGCATGGGACGTAACCTAACTGTTGTCGCAGGTAGTTGCCCTGATAGGGCCTTTCACAGTCAGTGCAAAGCCATGGAAGGTCGCATGTCACGGCGCTAGCAGTGAACCGCACGGGCGTCATCTTCAAGGATTTGCGACCTCAGCAACCACAAGCCAGACACTAACAAGAACTGCGCGGCCGGTACATGCCACCACAGATGCGACAAGCCAGACAGGTGCGCGCACGCCTGGACACTGCGCTACTGGGTCAGCGGCGCGCTCAGGCAACGTTCGCCTTGTCGGCGTTTGGCTAGGCTCGGGTGCGTGGACGAGCAGCGTTCGGCACCTGACACCGGTACGGGGCGGCGCACGGCGGTTCTCCACCGTCTTGCCGGAATGATCACCGGGATCGAACGTCCTCATCCGGTCCGAGTTGGCGTGGACGGATTCTCCGCGGCCGGCAAGTCCACGTTGGCCGATGAGCTGGCGGCCATGGTCCGCCACCATGGCCGCACATGCCTCCGGGCCGATCTAGATGACTTCAAGCGGCCACGGGCTGAACGGCCTCCCGGCCCGGCCGGCTTCTACCACGGAGCGTACGACCTCGATGCGATCCGGACCCTCCTGCTGTCACCCCTTGGGCCAGGCGGGGACCGGCGCATTCGCCTCAAGTTCTTCGACCAGCAGAAGCAGGCGCCGTTCCCGACCGAGACACAGTCCGTGCCCGCCGACGCGACCGTGATCGCCGACGGCGCCTACCTGCTGCGTCCCGAGCTTCGCGACCTCTGGGACTTCCGGATCTTTGTTGAGATCGATTTCGACCTGGTGCTAGCCAGGGGTGCCGCCCGGGACTCTGCCTGGTTGGGCTCCACGCAAGCGGCAGCGGAGCAGTACCGCCGGTACTACATCCCCGCCGAGCGGATATACGACGCAGAGGCCGCCCCTCGATGTCACGCCGATGTCATCGTGGATAACCGAGATATCGGCCACCCGGTACTCCGCCAGGGCAGAACTCACTGAACAGGGGCTTTGCGTGCGGGTCCTGTGATCAAAAGAACTTCCTGCCGACGCCACGAAGCCGGTTCCGGTGCATGTGCACCGCCCTCTCCACTGCCTCAGGAGAGACAAGATCGCCCCACGCTCCTGCGGCCGCCTGCCCTAGCGCCAGGATTGCCTCCACCTCGTCCGTGCCGAGCCCGGATCCCTGAACCAGGCGAGTCCCGAACCCGATGTGCCAGCGCTCGTCACGAAGGACCAATTCCACTCCCCGGCGAACGCCTGGAAGCCCCACGGACAGGCGGCTCAGCGTGTCCAGCAACGCATTCTGCCCGGCCAGCAGGACCACGCCCTCGAGCACCATGTGGTACAGCCCGACCGCCGCGGTGAGGCCCTCATGGTCCTCGGCGAGGCGCATGGCAGTGGCCGGGAGACGCTCCTCGAACAGGGCGACGAGCTCGGGGCTAACGAGGGTGCGAAGAGCGTCTTGCCGAGCCGTTATGTCGGCGCCTGGGATGGCCGCGACCTCGGCCGCGACACGGTCGAAGAAGCGGGCATGGCGGTGCTCGTCACGAGCCTGCGCGCGGAAGCACGCCGCCACCCAGTCATCGGAGGCTGCGGCCTGGAAGGAGGCGAGGTGCCAGGACACGGCTGACTCGGCGATGCAGAAACCCGCGATCAACCCCAGGAGCCGGGCGTTCTCGGTGTTGTCGAGCATTGGCCACGCTGCCTTGTCGGGTGCGAAATCGATGGTCGCTTCGTCCCACTGCAGCGTGTCGGCGAGTATCACGAAAGTGTCGTATCTGGTGAACATGGATCAGTCTTCCAGTCCTCAGGGACTCCAACCGTGACTTTGCAGGCCAAGCGCTTGACGAACGTCGGCTATGTGGCGGCGGGCGACGGGAATGCTTTCGTGCGTACGAGTATCGGTGTGGAGAAATAGCGATCCCTTGAAGCCCTGCGAGATTTCCCTTATCCGGTTCAGGTTGACGAGGAACCGGCGGTGGACGCGGAGGAATCCCTTGTCTTCAAGTTGCTGTTCAAGTCGATCGAGGCCCCGCGAAGCGGCGAGAAGCCGTCCCTGGTCGCTCATCAGCCAGATGTTGTTGTGGTCAACCTCGGCGAAGCGGATCTCGGCTGGATCTAGCAGAACCCATCGATCCTGCCGAAGGGCCACGACCCGGCGTGAGAGGGGGTTAGCGCCATCGGGGCCGGGTGCCTCATCGGCCGATGGGATCTCGGCGGGGAGAGCCCCGTCCGGAGAGTCAGCAGCTCCGAACGCGAGCAGTGCACCGATAACCTGTGTACCGACGGAGATCGGGCGCACTGCTACCGGGAGAAGAGCGCCGATGAAGGGCACGAAGATCTGCGTTGTTCCGCTCCAGTGGGAATCCTGCCGGGCACACCGCATAGCCCGGTGGACCAGTTGCGGCAGTCCGGGCAGGTGCGGCGTCCAGCGGTCGGACGGTGCGTAGGCGGGGGTCTCAGCGGGGATTCCCAGCAGGACAGCAGCCTCGGTATTGGCCAGGACGACATTTCCGGCCGCATCCACAGCGGCAAGCGGCGTCGAAGGCGCCAACCGGCTGTCGCTAAAGGCAGCCGCCAGGAGATTGCCAGTTTGGGTGGCGCGCTGCCGCAGTGTGGCCTCAGTGGTTGCGGCTGCTTTGTGGAGCCATGAAAGCGCGGTGCCGGGCAACGAGCTCTTCCAGCACGAAATGCCGAGTGCGGCGAGTGGCTCATCAGTGACGACATTGCGGACAGCGATGCCGGCACATATCCATGAATGAAATGTTCTGCACCAATGCTCCGGGCCCGCGACTATAACGGGCCCATGGCTTTCCAGGGCGGTTCCTATGCCGTTGGTGCCGCTTGCCCATTCCGACCAGCTGCACCACGGGGCCAGGTTGCTGTCCGCGGCTAGCCCAAGGACTCGCTGGCTTCCGTACGAAGCTAGGACACGTCCCTCGGAATCTGTCACTGTGATGAGACAGTCGCCGCCCACTTTGTCGGCTGCGGCGGCGGCCACACCGCCGAGCCCGGCGAAGACCACATCGTGCTCGATCGAATGCGGGCTCGCTTCCGCGGCGGCGGGCGCCCGGTCCAGGCCTGGGTCTACTCCGTACTCTTCCCGGCAGCGATACCAGGACATGAGGATTTCAGGCCGGACCCCTTGGACAATGTCCGCTCCAGCGACAAATCGCTCCCAAGCGGCAACCGTGCCGTTGAGGCTGCCGCTGCCGAGCATGGGACCGCTCGTCGCGATAGTTGCGCCGTTCGTTGGATTCTTAACGCCATTCATCCTGAGCCCCTTGAGCGGTGGCGAGGAGAGTCTTACGTTCGTCATCAGCGGACGTACCAACGACTTGACTTGAAGAAACACCAGGCTAGTTGCCAGGTGACGGTTTTCCAAGGGCGGCACTCGCACCATCGAGAAGTGGTGGCCAGCGTCCCGCCGCAGGCGTCGGCAGCTGTGTCCGATAGCAAGGCAGTAGCGGGATCGGCGGGACGTACGACGTCGCTCGGTTGAGAGCATGAGCCAGCCGTCAGCGGGCCGGGCGCTTTGCGGGGAAGGCCCGGTGCGGAACGCACACTCAGCGCACTAGCCGCCTGGTCCGGCAAGGTCGATCGCGATAGGAGGTCATGCCAATGACGACGACCGGAGTGGAGCAAGTACTTCCGGAACTGATGAAACAGAACGGCGCGACAATCGGCCGACTGCTCGCCACCGGAAACGTCGGGCGCGCCGAGGAACGGGCCGACGGTCGCATGCACGCGACAGTCAGGATCAATCCCGACGAACTCGCCTGGGACCCTGCGGTCCTGGTCATGCCCCACGGGGGCGAACTCGAGCTGGAGATCGTCAACGACGACAAGAACACGCACTGTGCGCTCCTGCCGAGCAACGGTGACAGCCAGTTCATCTGGCTGGTGAACCATTCACGGGGAATGGCCACCCTCCGCCTCGACGGCCCGGGCTACTACTGGTACAGCTCGCCCACCGGCAACGACGAAGGCCGCGGCCTGACCGGCGCCATCGTCGTAATGGGAGAGGTTCCCGAGGAGGCTCGACTCGACCGCCCGCAGCAGCCCCGGCCGTAGACCGGTCGCCCGGACTCGCAGGATCGCGGAAAGGAGCAGGAGATGGCGGAAGCGACAGAATACGTAGATGCAGGACGTGCCGTCGATCAGGTGACCCTGACCTTCGTGGAAGGCAGCGCGCCGCCGGTGGCCAGGAACGTCACCTACGAGCGTATTCTTCGGGCCCGTTCGGAACCGCACAACTGGCTCACCTACTACGGCGCCTACGACGGGCAGCGCTACAGCCCGCTGGAGCAGATCAATACGCAGAACGTCAGGCAGCTCAAGCCCATGTGGGTCTTCCAGTGCGGCGCGACCGGGCTGCAGGCGGGCGCGACGACGTACGCGTTCGAGGCGGCGCCGGTCGTCATCGATGGTGTCATGTACGTCACCGGCTGGGACGGCTGGTGCTGGGCCCTGGACGCACGGACCGGCCAGGAGCTGTGGCGCTACAAGCATGCGATCCCGTTCGACGTGTCGCTGTGCTGCGGCAACGTGAACCGCGGGGTCGCGGTCGCGAAGGGAAAGGTCTTCTACACCACGCAGAACGCTCACGTGATCGCGCTCGACGCCACCAACGGCAAGCCTGTATGGGACAAGGCCTACGGCGACGTGCGGGCTGGGGAGAGCGCCACGGTGGCGCCACTCATCATCAAGGACCTGGTCATCGTCGGCAGCTCCGGCGGGGAATTCGGCGTACGCGGCCACCTGGACGCGTTCAACCTCGAGACCGGGGAACACGTCTGGCGCTGCTACACGGTACCCAAGCCGGGGGAGCCCGGGTCCGACACCTGGCCCAAGGACGGCGAGGCGTGGGCGCGGGGCGGCGCGAACTGCTGGATCACCGGCACCTACGATCCAGAGCTCAACCTGCTGTACGTGGGGACCGGCAACCCGGCACCGGACTTCGACGGTGAGGTGCGGCCGGGCGACAACCTCTTCACCGACAGCATGGTCGCCGTCGACCCCGACAACGGCCAGATCCGGTTCCACTACCAGTACAACCCGCACGACGTGTGGGACTACGACAGCATCTCCGAACACATCCTGTTCGAGATGGATGGCCGCAAGGTCATGGCCCACTTCGACAAGAACGGGTACTGCACCATCCTTGACCGCACCAACGGCCAGCTAGTCCGGGTATTCCCGTTCGTCGACCGCATCACCTGGGGCGACATCGACGCCAACGGCAAGGTAACGCCCAAGGTGTTCCCCGACAAGGAGGGGGAGCCAGTCCACTTCTGGCCAGGACCGGCCGGCGCCAAGGAGTGGACGCACGCGGCCTACAACCAGAAGACAGAATTGCTCTACGTCCCGGTACAGGACATCGGGGCGACTGCCACGCGTCGCCGCCGGGAGTTCAAGGAAGGCATTCCGTACTGGGGCGCGGGCGTGCAAGTGGACGCCGAGGACATAGGCGGCTCGGTGAGCGCGTTCGACCCGCGTACCGGCAACGAGGTGTGGCGCTGGCGCCACCACATGCCGATGTGCGCCTCCATCCTCACCACCGGCGGTGACCTCGTATTCGCGGGCGAGCCAGGCGGGAACTTCAACGCGTTCAACGCCCGCACCGGCGAGCTGCTGTGGCAGTTCCAGTGCGGCAGCGGGCACCACAGCAGCCCGACCACCTTCAGCATCGGCGGTAAGCAGTACATCGCCGTGCCGACCGGGTGGGGCGGCTGGGTCGAGGGGTTCGTGCCGGGGATGCTCGGCGCACCCCACGGCGCCGCTCTCTTCGTATTCGCGCTGCCCGACTAGCGCCGTGGCCGCGGGCCGGATCCGCCTGAGCATGGGGTGGGTCCGCCCGGCGCGGGCCTGGCCCGCCCAAGTGACCGGCAACGAGAGGAGGTGACAACTGGTGACAGCCGTGGACCGGGAAAGGGTGATCCCTCGGCCGCAGGGGGAAGTCTGGGAGGCCCCTCTCGCTGAGGAGATCAGAGTCTCGCCTGAGTGTTCCGCATACATGGGCGCCTGGAAGGACGAGGACTGGATGTGACCGGACACGGGCGCCGGACAATGCCGCCCGGCGCCCTGCCCGGTATCCCGGGACGGAACCTCGCGTAAAGGAGTCGGCGAACCGCCATGTGGGTTCGGGTACTGGGATCGGCGGCGGGGGGCGGATACCCGCAGTGGAATTGCGCCTGCCCTGTCTGCCGCACGGTGCGGGACCATTCCCGGCCGGCCCGTTCGCGCACTCAGTCATCGGTTGCCGTGAGCGCTGATTACCGGCAGTGGTTCCTGCTCAATGCCTCGCCGGACATCCATGCCCAGATCGAGGCCTTCCCTGCCCTGCACCCAGGCAGCAGTCCTGGTGGTGGCCGGGTAGTCCCCTTGCAGGCGGTGCTACTCACCGACGCCGAACTCGACCACACGCTCGGCTTGCTGCTGCTCCGGGAGGGGCGCGGCCTCGAGATCCATGGCACCGCGGCCACCCGCGACACGCTCTGGGAGGGGACTTCGCTGCTCCCGACCCTTGAGGCCTACTGCCCGGTCAAATGGGAACCCGTCGTGCCTGGGCGTAGCGTGCCGCTGGGAGACGGGCTGTGGTACCGGGCCTTCGATGTTCCCACGAAGAAGCTGGCGCGCTTCGGGGCCAGCAAGTCCAGTAACAACGTGGGACGCGTGGTCGGCTACCGCCTGACCGACGAGCGCACCGGCCGGGCGCTGGTGTATCTGCCGTCCGTTCAGGAGCTGAGCGCGCCGGTGTACAGCGAGCTGGCTGACTGTGCCTGCTTGCTCATCGACGGAACCTGTTGGCGCGACGACGAGCTGATCCGGCTAGGGGTGGCCGGAAAGACAGCGCGCGAGATGGGACACGTGCCGATCAGCGGTCCCGGCGGCAGTCTCGAACAGCTCTCTCCGCTCCCGATCGACAGAAAGATCTACATCCACATCAACAACACCAATCCGATTCTGCTCGAAGACGCGCAGGAACGTCGCGTCCTTGAGCAGCACGGCCTAGAAGTCGCAGTGGACGGGCTGGAGCTGCAGATATGAGCACGGTGACGATAACGGAAACCGAGGACTTCGTGGCGGCGCTGCGTGCGCAATCCCAGCGTTACCACGACCAGCATCCCTTCCACCGGAAGATGAACGAGGGAATGCTGAGTCCCTGGCAGGTCCGCGGCTGGGTGGCGAACCGCTTCTACTATCAGGAGAACATCCCTCGCAAGGACGCCGCGATCATCGCGAACTGCCCCGACCGCGACGTCCGCCGCCGGTGGGTCGAGCGCATCCTTGACCACGACGGCACCGGTCATGACGGCATTGGGGGCAGCGAAGGCGGCATCGAGGCGTGGCTGCACCTCGCCGAGGCAGCAGGGCTGACCCGGGAGGAGGTCTGGGACGAGCGGCACGTTGTGCCGGGTGTCCGGTTCGCCGTCGATGCCTACGTCAACTTCGCCCGCACCCGGCCATGGGTCGAGGCGGTGGCCTCCTCGCTGACCGAGTTGTTCGCGCCGGATCTCATGGCCGAGCGCCTCGCCGCCTTCGAGCGTCACTACCGCTGGATCGACCCTGGGGGCCTCGCCTACTTCCGGGCTCGCCTCACCCAGGCGCCACGCGACTCCCGGCACGCACTGCAAGTGGTGACGCAGCAGTGCCGGTCACCCGATCAGCGGGCAGCGGCCGTGGCGGCGCTGTCCTTCAAGTGCGACGTGCTGTGGAGCATGCTCGATGCCATTGACCGGGCCTATGCAGATCGCTCATAGCACTGACCGGCCGCGCCTCACGCCGCATGTGCGACTGGCGTATGACCAGGCGCGGCAACGGCACGTGCTGTTGACTCCGGAGACGGTCACCCTGCTGAACGGCACCGGCGCGGCCATCCTGGAGCTGTGCGACGGGGTGCGGACGGTCGCCGAGATCCTTGCCGAGCTGCGTGACCGTTACGACCGCGTGGCTGACGCCGAGGTAGAGGCGTTCCTAGCCGGACTGGTAGCCAAGCGATGCGTGGAGGTCAGCCATGGATAGGCCGCTCGGCTTGCTTGCCGAACTTACCTACGCTTGTCCGCTGCACTGCCCCTACTGCTCCAACCCGCTCAACCTCGGCGATTACCAGGAGGAGCTGACGACGCAGCAATGGCTGCGAGTGATCGCCGAGGCTGCGGAGCTGGGAGTGCTGCAACTTCACCTGTCCGGTGGCGAGCCGTTGCTACGCCGCGACCTCGTCGACATCGTGCGGTGCGCGAGCGGACATGGCATGTACACGAACCTCGTTACCAGCGCGTCCGGCCTCTCGTCCCGCCGCGCGGAGCAGCTGCGCGCGGCCGGCCTGGATCACGTGCAGATCAGCATCCAGGCTGATGAACAGGCGCTCTCTGACCGTATCGCCGGATTGCCGTCATTTGACCGCAAGCTGGCGGCGGCGCGGCTGGTGAAGAAGCTTGGCTGGCCCCTCACGCTCAACGTGGTCTTGCACCGGCACAACATCGACCGGCTCGGCCGCATCCTGGACCTGGCCGAGGAGCTCCAGGCGGACAGGGTCGAGCTCGCGAACACGCAGTACTACGGCTGGGCCCAGCGTAACCGCGAGGCCTTGCTGCCAAGCCGGGCTCAGCTGGAGCGCGCGGAGACGGTAGTCCGCGCGGCCCGCGAGCGGCTGCGGGGTCAAATGGAGATGATCTACGTCATCCCTGACTACTACAGCAAATATCCCAAACCATGCATGGGCGGCTGGGGCCGCCAGCAGCTCACCGTGGTGCCCAACGGCGACGTGCTGCCCTGCCCGACGGCGCATACCCTCCCGCTTCCCCGGGCGAGTGTGCGCGAACACTCACTGACGTGGATCTGGCAGCAGTCCCCGCTCTTCCAGCGCTTTCGCGGAACCGACTGGATGGCGGAGCCGTGCCGGAGCTGCGCCCGCCGGGACCTTGACTACGGCGGCTGCCGATGCCAGGCATTCCAGCTCACCGGCGATGCTGCCCGCACCGACCCGGTCTGCCACCTTTCCCCAGATCACGGGGTCGTGGCCAGCGCGGTGCGGGCTGCTAGCGAGGCGGCACCGCCACGGGAAGCGGTACTCATTCCTCGGCCACATCCGGGCGCAAGGAGACAGGACTGACCCGGAGGGGGAAGCCACCTCACCAGGCGGGTCGCGTCGGTCACAGTCCCCGCAGGGCCTGGTACTCGCTCCAGTGCCGTGGAGAGCAGAAGAAGATCTCGCGTTCGCTCTCATAGTGCGTATCGGACACTGCTCTGCTGGACACCGGTCGCTCGCATACCCAGCAGTAATACACCGTGCTCACACGGTCTCCTCATCACCTATCGCGGCGGTCGTCCGACCTTGTCCTGGTGCCCGCGAGTCAACGCGCGCGCAGCCTGTAAATCGGACTTATCGAACAAGTCTACCCAATCCGGTCCGCTCGACGTCGACTCGCGGCCAGCTGGCACCGTGCTTGCCAGCTAGCGCACGAGTGAGATGAGGGTGATCCCGCACCAAGAGCCCGCAAGATCCCACGGGAGTGGTTAGTCTTGGTCGACCGGCGAGTTGGGCGGTGGGCTTGGAGGGACGCTCAGCAACCTGAGTGGCGCTCCGTCGTGCTCAAACGACGTGGCTGAACTGACCTGCAAAGTAGCTGCGACAATGGGTGGTCGATGACTTTCAACTCGTTGGGCTGGCTGGGGCGCGGCCTGGGCAAACTGCACGCCTTCGCGATTACCCAGGTGTACAAGTTCGAGCATCGCGCTTTTGACTGGTACAGCGGCGCCGAAACTACCGGTCGCGCTGAAACCGAAGTCGATGCCTACAACGCCGGTACGGAAAATTGGCCTTACCTGGGCTGCCAGTGGCCCGCGCTTCCGTTCGTGCTCAAAGACCTGCCGCATGACGGCACCTTCGTCGACCTCGGCTCCGGCAAGGGCAAAGCCCTGCTGATCGCCGGACTGCTGCCCTACACGCGAGTCGTCGGCGTCGAGATCGACAGCGAGCTGTCCACGGTGGCCCGGCGCAATATCGAGCGTTTCCGTTACCGGCGGCGCTCCGGGATTATCGAATCGGAGACTGCCAGCGTCATCGACTGGAAAGTCCCGGATGACGCTTGCATCATCTTTATGCAGAACCCATTCTTCGGCGAGACGTTCCGGAAAGCGATGGGGAACGTGTTCGCTTCCTACGACAGGAACCCGCGCGAGATACACATCGTCTACCAGTTCCCCTGGGAGCACGAGTGGCTCCTCTCGACCGGCCGGGTCAGGGTGGACAGCGTCAGGTCAGAGGGCTGGCCAAAGCACCTTCGCTGGTGGGACGGCGAGCATGTAGCCGTCGTTTATCACGTCATCGGAGAGGACCAGTCCACAGTCCCATGCCGGGCAAGGCACCGTAATCTCTCCGGGGCCGAGCAAAAGGCCATGGAACGGTGGGGCAAGCCATCCGCCCATGATTTCACCGTCAAGCGCGTAGCCATCTAAGCGCCGTCAGGCGGGGTGCCATAATCGCGAAGATTTTCATTTCGGGCCGACCGGATTGCGGGCTGCCCATGACCGAAGGGTCCGCCACGCGTGCGCGGCGGACCCTTCGCGTTCGTCGCTCGCCTTAGGCCTCGGCGATCTTCAAGACCTTGATCTCGAACGGGTTCAGCGTGACCCCGTCGAGGATCTCGGCATCGTCAAGCGCGGTCAGCCCCCGTGGCGGCTGGGGTTCCCCGGCCGCGCAAAGGGTCGGCTTGACAGTCAGCGCCTCGTTGGCGTGGCTGGTGATCACCGCGAAGCGGGTCCCGTCGTGGCGCACGAGGACGTCGCAGGCGACCTCCGGGTCCTCGACCGTCACAGGCCTGCGGACCCCCGCGTGCGTGGCGAGCGCCGTATAGAGCGCGACCGTCGCATCCGGGTTGGCCTTCGGCGTTGCCGAGGCCATGTACTCGAGCGGGTAGGTGCACAGGATCAGCGAGCCGCGGCCCGCTTGGCGGCGCAGCATCGCGGGACGGCCGTGGGCGTCGGTGGCGATGACCTCGGCCGTGGTGGGAAGCACGGGCAGGTAGGACCGGACGTGCTCGTTGCCTGCGACCGGGAAGGTGAGCGTCGTGCCCCGGGCCAGGCCGCCGAAGTCCCTGGTGAAGGTCAGTTCGACGAGTTCGTCCGTGATCGGGTCGACGAGGCCGACGTCAAGCTGGTGCGTGACGCCGAACAGGTCGTTCATCGCCCCGTAGGACGGGCCGCGGTGCCAGGCCACGTCGCCAGCGGAGTAGGAGACGTAGACCGTAGCGCCGTCTTCCGCGAGCTTCTCCAGCGCGGCCGCGGTGGGCGCGAGGAACTGCTTGACGGACGGGGCCAGGTAGAGCCGGGCCCCCGGCTCGATGCCGTCGGTCTCCCTGGTCAGCTTGGGCGGCAGGTCCGCGAGCCGGGCGGAGATGTACGACTGCTGCAGCGCCTTGGCGACGTGGACGTGGGTGTCCGGCGAGGTGAACGGGAACTGGTTGTCCAGGTAGCTGGAGACGATCAGCGCGGCGTCGGTGTCGGCGCGCTCGCAGTTCGCGAAGTCGATGGCCGCCAGAGTCCGCGAGAAGGCTTTCATCTCGCTAAGCGTCGCCTTCGGGGTGCCGTGGATGTCGGTAAGGCCGAAGTTCTGCTCGAACGCGTGGTGCCGGTACGGATCCTGGTGGGGCAGCGGGAAGTCGGTATTGTTCCACGCGATCCACCCGGTCGCCCCGCCGAGCAGCGTGCTGTGCAGCACGTGCCGGTAGTAGGTGGCGGCGTTGGCGTCGGAGGCGAAGTCAGAGCTGACGCCGAACTCCTCCATGATCACCGGTTTGCCGAAGGTGCCAGACAACTCGCAAGCGATGGCTGCCGCGTAGCGCTGCCTGATCGGGTCGTCGCCGACCGGGTAGGTGTGCGGGCCGAGGAAGTCCACCAGTTCCGATACCTCGGTCAGGCGGAAGCCGTTGTCCTTACCGGTGACCTCGATGCCCCAGGCGCCGTCACCCAGCGAGAACGGCTGGTCGCCGCCGGCCGCCCGGACCGCGTCCTTGATGATCCGCGCCCAGGTCGCAACGATCTTGTGGTCCGTGGTCGATCCGCCGTAGATGGGCATCTCGTTGGTGACCAGCCAGCCGGCGACAGCGGGATGCTCGCGGAAGCGACGGACCATCTCGGCGGCGAACCAGGCCTGCCGGCCCACCATCCACACGTCGTCATAGAGGTCACGGCCGTTCCGCCAGGCCGGGTCCCAGTTCTCACCGGACATGTGGCCGACGATGAACGTCGGAATCGTGGTGAGGCCGTGTGCCGCGTGCCGGTCGAGGAAGTCCGCATACCGCGCGGTCATGTCCTCGTCGATCTCGTACGGCCCAGGCATGAAGTCGGGCCAGTAGAAGAATGACCTGGTCATGGTCAGGCCGTGCCGCTTGAGCACGTCCAGTTCCGCGTCGATGACCGCGGGGGCGTAGCTACGCCACATCAGCGGACCGCCGGCTCGTGACCAGAAGTTAGCGCCGAGCCAGTCCACCGGCGCTCCGCCAGTCGTGACCCGCAAAGTGTTCCTACGCAAGTGCCCTCCTCCGAATGCTGGGACTATACCGGTTTAGCGAGCAAGCGTCCATGGTAGGAGCATGTCCGGGACGCGTCCCAGCACTTTCCTGGGATTTTCCCGGGACTTACCGGGACGCGTCCCGGACGCCTCCGGTTATGCTTAACCGGGAAACTTGCACGCGAGGGGACCCCGGATGAAACGTCCGACGATTACTGACATCGCCCAGCG
>Ga0134126_10006748_pt1 | contig 14420 bp, 5 predicted proteins | sample KB31752_FD_96881 | JGI IMG/M metagenome (GOLD analysis project Ga0134126, IMG submission 96881) | Terrestrial soil microbial communities with excess Nitrogen fertilizer from Kellogg Biological Station, Michigan, USA - KB3-175-2 | ecosystem: Environmental > Terrestrial > Soil > Unclassified ... | reverse complement strand
TGTGCAGCCCGTCGCGTCGGCGTCGCCGGATGGTGGTGGATACGCCGATGCAGCCGCACAAGACAGGTTCTGCGCGAACACTTACTGCTGGATCACGACGATCTACGATCAATCGGGCAAGCACAACGACTTGACCCAGGCGCCGCGCGGCGGGTTCAGCGGCCCCGCGCTGGGGGGATTCAATAACGTTCCGCTCGCGGATATGGCGCCGATTACGATCATGGGGCACAAGGTCTATGGCGTCTTCATTGAACCGGGCATGGGGCTGCGCGTGGACGATGCAAAAGGAACCGCGGTTGACGATCAGCCGGAGGGACAGTACTGGGTCATCAATGGGCGTCACTTCAATTCGGGATGCTGCTTTGATTACGGCAACGCCGAAATCGACAGCCGCGACGACGATAACGGGACGATGGAGACCGCCTACTTCGGGGACGCGCCGTGGTGGTATCACGGGAACCCTCCAGGACCTTGGGTCATGACCGACCAGGAAAACAATCTCGTCGGCTGCGTCAATCCCGATGGATCAAAACTTTGCGTGAACCTGCCGAACATCTCGTGGCGATTTGTGACGGCCATGGCGAAAGGCGAACCGCACCACTGGACCTCATTAGGCGGGGACGCGCAGCGGGGCGATCTTTCGGTCATGTTCGATGGGCCACGCGTGAACGGAACGTACGATCCGATGCGCAAGCAAGGAGCGATTCTGCTGGGCAACGGAGGCGACAACAGCAACGGCTCGCAGGGCACATTCTATGAAGGCGCCGTTACGGCTGCAGGCACATTCCCGACCGACGCGACCGATGAGTTGGTGCAAGCCAATGTGGTGGCTGCTCATTATGACGGGGCTGATATAACCGTAACGCCCGCTTCGGCAACTGCAACTCCGCCGGGGCTGCAGACGTTTTCGCCGCGATCCTCACAGGACACCACTGTGACGTTCACGAACACCACGCAAGCGCCCGCAGATGGCGTGAAGTTGAGCCTGGCCGTACCCAGGCGGTGGACATCTGTTGTTTCGGGGTCTCACGAAACCTCAAAGAGCTTTGCTGGGCCGATCGCCCCGGGAGCGAGCGTGAGTGCGACCTTCAAGGTGACTTCAGGACCCAGCGCGTTCAACGGAGATCTGATTGGCAATGTTTCCTGGACGAACCATGAGACAAGGGCAAAAGAGTCCGATGCAGCGGCCGAAAAAGTGCGGAATGTGAGTCCGGTAAAGATCAACGAATTCCGCATCAGCTCCGCCCATTCCGCCAACTCGACCGACTCATTTATAGAGCTGTATAACTCGGGATCAGCGAGCGTCGACATCTCAAACTGGACTCTCACCGAGCGTCCCACGCAACAGGCGATTTTCTCGCCTGTGACGATTCCATCGGGGACAAAGCTCGTCGCTCACGGCTTTTACCTGCTCGGATTGTCGAACTCAGGGCTGGCGGTTCCCGCGCGCGTGGGAGATACAACCCTTTATGTCAGGAGCACAGCCGGCATGTCGACCGGGGATACGGTCAGTATCGGCACCGGTTCCAATGTGGAGACACGGAAGATCGTGAAGCTCGGCACGCCGGCCGGCAATCATACGACGCTATGGCAACCGCTTCCCGAGGGGCCCGTGATCACGGTGCCTGTTGGATCGACGAACGTACCCGTGATGAGCGTGGCCGGCTTTATTGTGGGCGAGAAGATCGCGCTTGGGTATGGTGCGACGTATCCCGCTGTCGCAAGAGACGTCGAGCGGTACGAGGTGACTACTGTTACCGCCGTCGGCAAACCGGGCACACAAGCCTACCTCGCCACGGATGCGGCCGCCGGCGAGAGAAACATCAAAGTGACGTCCGTGGCTGATATCACGGCGGGGGATAAGATCCGGCTGGATATCGACAGCGTCGGACATGGTATCGAGACCGTGACGGTCACAAATGTGGGCACAAAGGCGAGTCAGACAAATTTGGCAGCGGATGCGGCTGCGGGCACAACTAGCATCAAGGTCCGGCGAGTGAATGGTTTCGCTGTGGGTGACAAGATCGTGGTCGGCACTCCGGCGAACCGGGAAAGCGTCACCGTAACCGCTGTTGGCTCGGGTGGTGAGAACGGCTCAGGAATTGAGATTTCTCCTGCCCTCGCCAAGGCGCACGTTCACGATGAGTGGGTCGTGTCGCCGGGAACCGGGCTGGACCTGGCCGAACCCCTGAAGTTCAGCCATTCTGCGAATCTACCGTTCAGCGACCGTGGAACGGGGATCCAATTCGAACCTGCGACGGCTTTCGTCCACTCGAGCAATGAGCCCGTCCAAGCGCTCGGCACCGGCTTCACGCTGGATAGCGCGGTAGCAAAAGACCACCCGATCATGGCCGCGGTGCGCGACGCGGCGGTCACCACCGCCGGATACCAGGGAACTCCGGCACCGAACCAGTGGTTCGGTGGTCCTGAACTCACGACCAGTTCCCCTCTGTTCGGGCGGACCATTACGGTGAGAGAGGGAAGCATGGTGCTGCGCGACGCCGCTGGCCATGTGGTCGACAGCCTCAACTACGGCGGTCTGGTCGATCCGTGGGCTGCGGAAGGATTTCAGGCGAAATCGGGAATGGAACAGGGCGGCTGCTACGTTCCTGCTCCCGGGTCGGCCGGAGGCTTGGGTCCTGTCATTGCAACAAATTCAAGCGCCGGACGTTTTCCTGATGGCGTGGACTCCGGCAGCAACTGCAATGACTTCAAGACCCAAGCGGCCACAACTTTGCCCATCGCCGCAGCGGCGGGTGCGACGAATATCAAAGTCGCCGGCGTGGAGGGCTTTGATGCAGGCGAGAAAGTCATGATCGATCAGGGCGCCAGCATGGAGTCTGCCGTCATTGCAACGGTCGGCACGGCGGGTGGCACCACGATTCGTACCCCCACCGCCGCGGGTGCAAACACGATACCGGTTGCCGGCACCATGGGGTTCAAGGAAGGGCAAGACATCTCGATCGATAACGGCGCGGACTCCGAGACAGCAGTTATCGCGAGGATCGCGCGATTCCCTTCCCCCGCAATCACGGTCGCCGCCCCGCTCGTCCATGCGCATTCGGCCAATGCGACGGTCTCGGGCACCGGCATCACTCTTGCCGCGCCGTTGACGCGCGCCCACGATACCGGAGCACAGGTGTCGGACAACAGCCCCACGCCGGGAGCGCCCAACCAATATCAGACAAGACGTTGATCCCGATGATCGTGACAACCGAACCCCGGGCGTGTTTCCTGGCGGGCAATCGCAAGGGAACACGTTCGCGGTCCGCTACTTTGGCCGCGGTGTGAAATGCACGGTTGCGCCGGATGGTCCCAAAGGCACAACCCAGGCGCCGCGCTGGATTGCGAATGTCTCCTTCGGCACGAGATCGCCGATGCCATCGACACGGGCAGTCTGCACCATACGCACCAAGGCGGAAGGGGTATAGGCATCGCCGGGAGCGAGATCAACCTCCACTCCGTTGGTGGCTGAATCAAAGGTGACCTCGTCAAGCCGACCGCTATCGAGAGTGAGCCACATGGCGAGCGGCGCAATGAAGATGCGCTGCCTGAAGCTATCGCGAGGGTCGATCTTTACTCGATTCCCTTCCAGCTTCAGGTTTCCGCCGAAAGCCAGCCACCCAAATTCCGGATCCTTTACCATGTACGTGGCTGTCGTCCAGGCATGACCAAAGAAGTTCGGCCCGTAGTCTCCGGAATATGGATCGAAGCTCATCATGTCTGGATAACTGTGGAATGCCGCCGATGCAAATCCATCCTGGTCAATACCGCTGATCGCGCCCATTGTGCCGCCATATCCGATTCGCAGAAGGTACAAATCCCGCGGGTCGCGACGAAATGCATCGAGCACCGGGATTGCGTTGATGCCGGAACCATAGTGGTGGAGCTGGCGTTCAAGGCGCTGCACTTTGCCTCCATAGAGGAAGTCCCAATAGCGGCGCGCGCTTCCGTTGTAACCCCAATTGGGAATTGCTGGCATGTAACCGGTGATCGCGTCCAGCGTTACCTGCGCTTTGTCATTCATACCAAAACGCCTGGTCCAGGCATAGACCTCTTCCTGACCGGTGGAATCCCACGGCATCTCGCTGCCGAAGGGATAGGGCTCTTTCTGCCACACATCGGCGCGGGAGCGCATCGCTGCCTCGAGGGTGGACGCCTCGGTGGTCATTCCCTCGCGGTGAAGGTCGTCGAGGACGGCAACGAAAATGTCTCCTTCCATCTGGCCAAACTGCGCGAGATCGTGCGCGTAGCGCGTCATCGCCATGGAGGTTTCATAGGCTTGGGTCAGGTACCATTTCCAATTGTGATGCGTGACGAGACCCTGGTGGTCGCGCGCCAACCGGTAGAGTGCCCAATAGGCCGCCACGACATGCGGGTAGTTAAAGGAGCGGCCCACGTCTTCGCTCGCCTCCTGGTTCCAGCTTTCCCAACTGGACCAGTTGAAGTCTTTGCGATAGTAGCCTGCGGGCAATTTGTCCGGCTGATAATAGAAGAGGCTTTTGCGCACACCATACTTTTTGGGTCCGTCGGCGTACTGCAAATGTCCCCACAACACGCCGTCTACGAACTGCTCCAGTTTCGCCACCTGCGGCGGGTCAGGACGCCCGTACTCCTTCATGGCGGCAGCGAGCCACGAACCTGCACCGGCCTCATCGCTCAGGCCCGCGATCCACACGCGGCTGTCCTGAGTGACGATCGCATTGGCCTGACGGTCGTAGCTCATCACCGACGGCGCGCGATGGAAAGGATCGTCCGGGGCGTCGAACCATTGCTTCGAAAACAGGAAGCGCCCGAGATCGTCAATTGCGGTGGTCTCAGGCTTGATGACGCGATACTGCACAGTTTCTCTTAAGCCGTCCGCGTAGGTAATGGTGAGGCGGGCGCGGCCCCAGATCTTTCCTTGCACGGCATAGCGGCGCCATCCGTGTTCGGTATTCCCTGCCGAGCGCACTTCTATGGCACCTGCAGGCTCGACCTTCAGATCCTTAACCGGGCGGCCGTACTTGAGGAACAGGCTGCCGTCCATATCCTGCGGAAGAATGTAACCGGGGATTCCGACCGCGACCGGGCGCCCGTTCTCAACCAGAGTCTTTTCAATGTCGCGAATGGAATCGGATACGAGGAAGCGCAGGCCGACTGTCCGTTCCTGGCCGGGCTGTAAGACGATGCTTGTTGCCGGGTTCCATGGTTCGGCGTGCTTCCACTCATTCTGCTGGTATGCGGAAGAAGCGACCATCCATTCGTAGAAGCCCTCGAAAGTCATGTTGCGCGGCGTTCGATCTTCAAAGAGGGCCGGCGTGTGTGCTCCACGTCCATGGGGTCCGGGAATCGGGTTGTAGGCTTCGAACGGCGTGTTGCCGTCAGGGACCACAATAAGTGCCGGCCCGTGCCCATTGAGTCGAGTGACCTGCACGTAGCCCGCGTCCAATGCAATGGATGGATCAGAGAAGCTGCATATTTCATGCGCCTCTGCCAGGCTCTTGCCGCTCATAATGTTGTCGAAGATCAGGGGGATTCCCAGCGCGCCGATTTCGATCGGCCGCGGGCCGGGGTTCTTCAGGATGAAGCGCAGGACCAATTTTCCATTTTCCTGGGCCCAAATTCGCGTAACCTGCAGGGGAAAGCCTGCTGGAAAGCTGGGTTTCAAATTTTCGCGCACGAATTCTCCCGAGCGTGGCGGCAGAGCGCTAACAGGATGCCGCTCGAGTGCGGAGGAATAGCCGTGCCAGTCGGACTCCCCTGACGCACGCAGACGAAGATCGAGGTCGCCAAAGTGGTAGTAGCCATCGGCAGATCGTGCGGCGAGTAGTTCGCCCGGCGTGAAATCAAAGCCGTCCAGACCCTCGGCGCGTGCGGTGCGGGGCTCAAGGCCCGCAGCCGTGCCGGAGGATTTTACGAGTTGCAGGCGCAATTCGGGAGTCTCGTAGCTTACCAGGCCCTGGTCGAGCATGGGGCCGAGGCGTGCGTCGCGTCCCGCCGGATGCCATTGAGCGTGCAAAGGTAAAATTCCTGCTACAGCGAGCGCGATAAAGGCAACGAGCCTCGCTTGGGGGAGGGGGCGCAGTGGGAATGTCATCAGTTTTAGGTCCTGCCATGAAATGGAATGGTTCGTTGAGAGAAGAGTCCATCCAAATCCGGTAGCAGTGATTGTATCCAAACTCGTATACTTTGGAATAGCAGAGACTCCACGTTGATTTTCAAGGTGAGTTTCCGGCCGGTTTCCCCGGAGCTTGCACAGGCGATCCGGGATTGTCGTTTACCCGTATGACTGCAACCATATCGAATTAGTTCTTGGAAATGGAATGACTACGAAGCAGATGCCCATTCGATTGGACGTGATTGACTGGCGGCGAACGGGGAAGCTAAGCCATTGCGTGGTTCTGGTTGGGGCGCCGCAATGACATCAAATTCCCCGCGGTCATACGATGTAGTCGTTGCGGGCGGCGGCATTGTGGGATCAGCGTGCGCTCTGGCCTGCGCTCAATCCGGGCTGCGCGTGGCGCTGGTCGAGCGGGAGTTCGCTGGGTGTGGCGCTACCGCGGCGGGCATGGGCCACATCGTCGTGATGGACGACAGTGAAGCCCAATTTGCATTGACGCGCAGATCGCAGGAGTTGTGGAACAGGTTGAGCGCGTCGTTGCCGGCAAGCGCTGAATACGAGACAACCGGCACTATCTGGGTGGCGGCCGACGAAGAGGAACTCGCCGAAGCCGGGCGCAAGCATGCGTATCTTGCAGAACGCGGCGTTCCAAGCCAATTGCTTTCCCGCAGCGAACTGACCGATCTTGAACCGAATCTGCGTGTGGGGTTGGCGGGAGGATTGCTCGTTCCGGAAGACTCGGTCGTGTATCCGCCGGCTGTTGCACTTCACTGCAGTATGAAGTTGCAATCCGTAGGGTCCGAGACGATCAAAGGACGAACCGTCAGGCACCTTGGCAACGGAGAAGCTGTTCTCGACGATGGCACGAGATTACGCGCGTCGAGGCTGGTGAATGCCATGGGCGCCGACGCCGTGGTGTGTACGCCGGATCTGCCTGTGAAAAAACGCAAAGGGCACCTGGCAATTACGGACCGTTATCCAGGTTTCGTGCGCCACCAGCTTGTCGAACTTGGGTATCTCAAGAGCGCTCACTCCATCAGCACAGATTCCGTGGCATTCAACGTGCAGCCGCGACAGACGGGGCAAATTTTGATAGGTTCGTCGCGTCAGTACGGAAACGATGACCCGTCAGTGAATCAAGACATTTTGTCTGCCATGTTGCAACGAGCCGCGCTTTACCTGCCCGGCGTGAGTTCACTCAGCGTGATCCGCGTGTGGACTGGTTTTCGCGCTGCTACTCCAGACAAGCTGCCGCTCATTGGTCCTGTTCCGGGCGATGCAACGCTTTGGCTCGCTACTGGCCACGAGGGACTTGGCATTACCACCGCGCTGGCAACCGCAGAATTGCTCGCTGCCGCCTTTACCGGAAACGTGCCCTCGATTCGCCCGGAGCCATATCTCCCGGCCCGTTTTGAGCAGGTACGCAGCCAGAAGATCGCTGCTCATCAGGAGATTTTATGAATTGGACCGGCGTTATGCCCGCCATGACCACCGCATTTCATCCCGATTTCCGCGTCGATCATGCCACGGTTGCGCGTCACGCGCAATGGCTGATGGAAAACGGATGCACTGGAATCATCTGCCTGGGTTCTCTGGGTGAAGCGAGCACTCTCAACCAGAAGGAGAAGATCGAGATCCTGGAGACAGTGGTGGGAGCCGTTGGAAGCCGAGCGCCGGTTGTGTCGGCGATTTCAGCGCTTTCAACTGCCGAGGCCGTCGAGTTGGCCCAGGCTGCACATTCCGTCGGCTGCTCAGGGTTGATGATTCTGCCGCCGTACGTGTATCAGGGCGACTGGCGCGAGAATAAGGCGCACGTTGCGGCCATTCTGAAGGCGACTCCCCTGCCCGGGATGCTCTACAACAATCCCGTCGCCTATGGCACGGACTTCCTGCCCGATCAGATTGTCGAACTGGCGAACGAATTCTCCAATCTTGCCGCTGTTAAAGAATCGTCGACAGATGTTCGCAGAGTGACCGCTATACGGGCATTGCTGCGGGATAGGCTGGCCGTCTTCGTTGGCGTTGACGATGCGATTGTGGAAGGTATCGCAGCTGGGGCGGTTGGATGGGTGGCTGGACTAGTCAATGCTTTCCCACGCGAGTCCGTGGATCTTTTCAACCTGGCGCGTGCCGGGAAAGCCGCTGAGGCGTTCGAGCTTTATCGCTGGTTCCTGCCACTGCTGCGCATGGATACGGTGCCGAAATTTATCCAGTTGATCAAGCAGGTGCAAGAGGAAGCGGGCATTGGCTCCGCTCGCGTGCGCGCGCCTCGACTGGAGCTTACAGGAAGCGAATTGGCGGAGACGCGCGAGGCGTTCAGGAATGCGCAGGCACACCGGCCCGCTGTGGCTGTCGCCAGCACTCCATTCGCATAAGAGCGCTTTTGGATTCGGTGTCGCCGGAACAACCGCGCGACACCGATAACTCGAAGAGACACGCTGTCAGAGGCTATTGATCGTGGACGAGAAGAAACGACGAAGCTCCGACGCTACCAATTACCCCGTTCGCCGTAGAGGTCGATCACCTTAGCGAGCCGCTTGCATCCATTCTCCCAGTTGATAGACAAGGCACGCTCCAGGCGGTCGCAATCTCCGGCCACAAGCGAGTCAATGATCTGTTCGTGCTCCTCGACTGAGAGATGAAGCTCACCGATGATGGAACTGGCATACAAGCGCCAGTAACGCTCCGTCTGCGGCTCAATGGCTCTATGCAACGCAGTCAGGCGAGGCCCCGACCCCGCGGCCAGCAGCAGGCGGTGGAACTCGTGATCGAGGTCGAAGATCTCCGGACCGTGATTGCCGCGGTCGCGAGCGATCTTCTTCAGTTTTTCATTCACCTGCTTTAGTTTTGCTGCCAGTTCATCGCGCTCGTGTCGAGGCAGAGCAGCGGCTCGGCGTCCTGACAATCCTTCCAGGCGCCCGATGATCGGATAGAGTTCGCTGGCATCTTCCTTGGTCAAGGGGGCAACGATCATGCGGGACTTGCTGGCGTTGCGATATTCGACAACGTAGCCTTCGCGAAGCAGCAGATAGAGAGCGCCGCGTATTGGAGTGCGGCTCATGTTCAGGTGCTCGCAAAGATCGCCCTCCACAATCCACGTTCCCGGTGCCATTTTTCCGTGGACAATCAGGTCGCGAATACGTTGAAAGGCAGTGCCGACGCTTGTGCCATGCTTCGGCTTGATCGACCGCTTCTTAAGTGCTTTGGTCATTTTGGTTGGTAGAGATGCCATGCGGATTTTGCTTTCCGGCCCCGGAACACACCGGAGGTTTGTAACGGCCTGCGTTCTGAGAGCTTGCTTTCTTTGGCTTATTCTAGCAACTTTCCAGAAACGCGCACAGTGAAACCGAAAGACTGTCACTAGAGCTTTGAAGCCCGTTTGCCTGAGAAAATGGACCCGCCGCGTTCAGGCCAGCGCTCACGTGGCGGCGGGCGGAGACAAGTCGTAACTGCTTCTTTGAACTACCATCCGGCGGCAGAGCCGATTGGTTTCGGTACTGGCCGCCGGATAGGTCGATGAATCAGAACCGGAAATTGCCGCGGACCTCGATGTTCCGGGGCCCGTTAACAGTGCTCGACGTGGTGCCGAAAGTGTTGTCCTGAACTCCGGTGTCCATCCCGACCCAGGCTGGGTGATTGAATGCGTTCAGGAATGCGGCCTGCACCGTGAGGTTCATCTCCCTGTGAAGAGGAATGACCTTCGAGATTTCCAGATCGGTGTTAATCCACTTCGGGTCGTGGAGCCACATCAGGGTGCCGAATTTACCCGGAGTAAACTGAGGGCTGATGTATCGCGTGTTTGCCTGCCCCTGGGCGGAAATGTACTTAGGATCAAACAGGCTCACCAAGCCGCTGCCCGCCGCACCCCTGCGCACTCGGACCTGGCTTTGCAATTGTGAAATCGTAACCCCGTTGAGAGAAATTCCGGAATCGTTCTGGTTCACCGTTTGCGTTCCGCCAAAGAAAAGATGCGGATCGCCGGTCTCACGAGTGAGGATCATTCCCACTGTCCACCCACCAATAACCGGGTCCAGAATCCGGTTCCCAGCCAGAATGGGCTGGCCGTGGCCGAACGGCAGGTCGTAGGTTCCGCTGAGATGGAAGACCTGGCGGATGTCGAAGGAACTGGGGAAATAATTCAGTTGCTTGTTGCGCAGGGTGTAATAACCCGGAGCGCTGTTCCCAGTGGCGTTGTTGCCTCCACCACCATAGAAGCCGGGAGCAGTACTTCCCTGCACGTTGTTCTCCAGTGAGTGCGACCAGGTGTAATTGGCATCGAACTGCATGCCGTGATTGAGACGCTGACGGAATTCCGCCTGGAGCGCGTTGTAATTCGAATAGCCGTCGTTGGTCATCTCAAAGATCCCTAGCCCAGCGGCAAACGGATTGACCTGGAAAAAGTTGATGGGGTAAGTGCCGGTTGCGGGGGTGCCCACCGTATTACATCCGCTGAAGCTGGTGATCATTGAGCAGAGGTAACTCGGGTTGCCCGCCAGTGCATTTGCGAATGCGCCGGCTTGACCCTGCTGCAGATACGTAATGAATTGGCCGTCGGTATAGTTTGCGTCTGCCCCGGTCGCGGCAAATGCCTCGTCCAGGATGGGAGTTGGTTGTGAACCCTTGAACGTTGATCCTCCGGAAGCCGCCAGGTTGGCCTGCGCATGCTGAAAGTCGGTGAGGAAGCCATTCTCAAAGATGTTCTCCTCGTTGTAATTGACTCCCAGCCATTGGTTGTGAGAGGCATTTCCCACATAGCGCACCTCGAGCACATTGTTGGGGCTGAGCGCGCGCTGAATGCCGAACTGCCAGGATTCGACATAGGGCTGTTTGATGTGGGGATCGAAGGTAAGATACGACGTTCCGCTGAAGGCCTGGAACGACTCGGGAATCACCGGTTGAAAGGGCGACGGCGAGGTTGACGCGAGCGCAGGAAGCGAGTCCCCGAGGCTGAGCGAGCCTGCGTTATAGAATCCCGGTCCCGGGTTGGAGCCCGAGGGAGCAACGGGGTTTGCGTAATAGTACGTGTTGAAGTTTGCCCCGTTGTTCGACCCGAAATTCCAGAAGTTCTGCGCGCCCTCTGTGTAGTTCTTCAAGGTGTAGCTGGCGCGGATGACCGTCAGGCCATTGCCGAAGAGTTTGCCGAGCACACTGCCGGGTTCCCCCTGGGGATTCCATGCAAAGCCAACATTCGGTTCCGGGTGCACATAAGTGGGACTGTATGACTCAGATGCTGGACCTTCAACCGGATTTTGGACGCCGCCAAGTGTACCCGGCTGGAATAAGGCGCCCACTTTAGTGGGGCCCCACAAATCTGGTATTGACGGGTGCGTATAGAATCCGGTTTCATCCTTCGAAGCGCCCGCAAAATCCCAGCGGAGTCCAAGATTCAGCGTCAGGGTGGGCTTCACTCTCCATGAATCCTGGAAGAACAACGCCGTCTGGTTAAGGCGCTCATGCAAATTGAAAGAAATCCCAGGTTGAAACTGCTTGGTCTTCGTATTCACAAACTCGCCGAGGCTGTAATAGGTCATCCGACCGGTAAGAGTGGCATACAACCCCTCGACATCTCCGACTGCAGATGCCGGCGCATTCGCTGGAAGGGAGCGTACCAGCGGATCCGTGACCGGATCTCCAGAGGCAATGTAATTCACGCCGATATACGGCACAAACTGATTGTTGTAATAATGGTCGACTTCGGTGGCGCTCTCCGCTCCGAATGACATGGTGTGCCTGCCATGTTGCCAGGTAAAGTCGTCTTTCACGCTCAGGACCGGATAGAGCGAGCCCCCTTTGAGGCTGGCGAATCCGTGCACGCCGCTATTCAGGCCAAAGCCAAACTGCAGTTCGCCTTGCTGAACCATCGTGGGAGTTGGAACATCGATTCCCTGCGAGTTGTAGGTAAAGCCCGTGTAGAGATAGCCCACGCGGAAAGCGTTCACCAGATCGGACTTCAGCGTCCGGTCAAATCCTGTAACGATCTGGTAATTCCTCTCCACATTGCTATAAGCCTGATTGGCATACAAAGAGCCGGGGTAAGGTGGGCCGCCCTGGTTGATGTTATAGAAGTTGCTCTCGTTTGCCGATCCAGTCAGACGAAAATTCGGGGTCACATTGTAGTCGAGCCGCAGAGTCGGATACTTCTGGATGGCCAATCCCTTGTTGAGGAAATTCAAATTCTCGTGGTTGAGATCCACGGGGCTGAGCGTTGCACCTTGAAGATGATAGGTTGATTCGATGTTCGCGAGATCCGTAGCAATCAGCGGATTAATCGAGCCGGTGCAGGTAGAACAGCCCCCACTCGCACCGGCTTGCAGCACGTTGTCGGTTTGCGGCGTGCTGGAGCCGTCGGGGATATACGTGTACACGCCGGAAAGCGCGAGCGGCGTACCCACTGTGGTGGCGACCCGAGAACTGAAGGGCTGACGGAAATTTGACAGGCTTGCGAAGAAGAACAGCTTGTCCTTGAGAATCGGACCTCCGACGCTGCCCCCAAAATCATTCTTGAGGAGGAAGCCACGAGTTATTCCTACATCGTTGCTCACCCAGTCATTGGCGTTGAGCCAGTCACTGCGATAGTCCTCGTAGAGCTGCCCGTGGAAACTGTTCGTACCGCGCTTGGTCACGAATGCGATGTCCATCGCGGAAGTTCCGCCCTTGCTGGCATCCAGTTCCCCGGACTCGACCGTCATTTCCTGCACATCTTCAAGCCGGTTTGTCGTGGATGGCCCGTCGTAGTTGAAGCCGCTGCTCTTGTTGCGATTGGTCATTGTCGAGAAGCCGTTCGCGCTGACGTTGACCGCGCCGCCGGGAAGATTGTTGAAGTTGTTGCCAACCGCTCCTGGGACGAGAAAGGCCAGGGAAAACACATCGCGTCCAGCAACGGGAAGGTTGTCGACCTGCTTTAGATCGATCGTGGTCGCGATGGTGTTCTGGGTGGTATCGAGAATCGGGCTGTTATCGCCCGAGACCGCGACGGTTTGCGTAGCGACGCCCACGCTCAATGCGACCTTCAGAGCAGTCACCTGGTTCGCCTGCACGGTCACCAGGGGGTACACCTTGGTCGCGAACCCTTCCTTGGTAACGGTGAGCGTGTAGCGCGCCGGGTTGAGGAACGACAGAACCGCGTTGCCCGCGCCTTTCGTGGTGGCGGTGTGCACATCGTTCGTTTCCAGGTCCTTCAATTCGAGCTGGGCGTCATTCACGGCGGCCCCTGAGGAGTCCTGCACCGTAATGTTAACGGCGCCGGTAGCGAAGTCCTGGGCGCGGGTTGCCGGGGAAACGACACCGGCCGCGACAAGACCGCACACGGCCAATGCCGGAATTGAGAACCTGCCCCGGCGCGGCGCTGTTTGGCCACGGCCGGTTCCGCGATGTTCAAGCAGCAATTTGAATTGATTCCCGATCGAGCTCAATAGCCGGCGGGCTCGTTGCGTCATCATGGGTTTCCTCCAGTACTTGTGCTTCGCGCCAGATGTTTCAGATCCGGGAGACTACCGAGACGGGGATGGAAGCTCGGTTCACTGGTTTTCCTGGTACTCCCGCTGCCGGAGAATGCATTGCAAGTAAACGCATTCTCGAATCCAACATAGAACCAAATTGTGTATTTATTTTTGTATTTTTTGCAAGTTAAATTTTGACCCTCCTTTTTACCCTACGTTTTCCACATGCGTTTTTCTGGTTTTTGGCCGCGCTCGGGCAAAGGAAACAAAGGGCCCTAGCGGGTTCCCTTCCCGCGGCCCGAATGGTCGGTAATCTTGTCCGTAGGTAGAGCGTTCCAGTCCGGCGTGGGCTGGTCGAGCAAGTTGCGCACAAAGAAGTCCATCAGCTTGCGTTGGCCGTAACGGCCGCCCGCTCCGTGTCCTCCTCCGGGAACAAAGAGGAAGTCGAAGTCCTTTCCCGCCTTGATCAGGCGGTCCACGACCTGGAGCGTGGTGGACGGATCGACGTTCTTGTCCATCTCTCCCATCACAAGCATCAACTTGCCCTGCAGCCGCCAGGCATTCTCAGTATTGGAGGATTCGGCGTACCAGGGACCGACCGGCCATCCCATCCATTGTTCGTTCCACCAGATCTTGTCCATCCGGTTATCGTGACTACCCGAGTTAGCGACCGCCACCTTGTAGAACTCCGGATGAAAGAGCAGGGCGCCCATGGCATTCTGACCGCCCGCGGAGGTGCCGAAGATGCCCACGCGGGAGATGTCGTACCACGGATATTTGGCGGCCACCGCTTTGTGCCACAGGATGCGATCGGCAAAGCCTGCGTCCTTCAGGTTGTGCCACGCGACGTCGTGGAAGGCGCGCGAGCGATTGTTTGT
>Ga0134126_10006746_pt1 | contig 14425 bp, 4 predicted proteins | sample KB31752_FD_96881 | JGI IMG/M metagenome (GOLD analysis project Ga0134126, IMG submission 96881) | Terrestrial soil microbial communities with excess Nitrogen fertilizer from Kellogg Biological Station, Michigan, USA - KB3-175-2 | ecosystem: Environmental > Terrestrial > Soil > Unclassified ... | reverse complement strand
GGTGACAGCGGCCGGGGTGACAGCGGCTAGGCGCGCATGCGGTCCAGGGACTGGCGGAGCTGGCGGCTGTTGGTGCGGGCGCGGCGGGCCCGGAGCCGGGCCTCGCTGAGCTGCTCTCGGGCATCGGCGAGTTTCTCCTCGAGCGTGAGGACGGTGCGCTCTAGGTCCTGCTCGGCCTTGGTGGCCGCCTCGGCGGCCCGGTCGGCCTTGGTGGCGGCCTTCTCGGCGTCGGCGATGGCGCGGCGTCGGCGGTCGCGGCGTTCCTTCTCCTCGGCGGCGGCGCTCACCGGGCGGGTGCCCCTGGCCGGGGCGGCCTTGGCCTGCGTCGCCTTGGCGGTGGTCGCCTTACCCGAGGCCGCCTTACCCGAGGCCGCCTTACCCGGGCTCGCCGGCTTGGCCGGGGCCGCCTGACTCGACGCGGCCATACCCGGCGCTGCCTTTCCCGGCGCTGCCTTTCCCGGCGCTGCCTTTCCCGGCGCTGCCTTTCCCGGCGCGGCCTTACCCGAGGCCGGGCCGGCCGGGGCGGGCTTGAGCGGGCGGGCCGGGGCCGCCTCGGACGGGCCGACGACGGTCAGCAGCGGGCCGGTGGCGCCGAAGCCGTCGCTGCGCGCGGCCCTGGCCATGGCACCGGCCTCGAACTGCCCGGCCACCTCGGGATCGGCCACCACGGCGGCCAGCGTGGTCGTCACCTCATCGCGAAGCGCCGCCGGCGGCACTGGCTGTCCCACGGCGGCGAACGCCTGCCGGGTCAGGTCGTCGATGAGCTCGCGGCGGCGCACGGACAGCTCCCTGATGGCGGTGCCGTCCAGGGTGCGCTGGGCCTTGCGCAGGTCGGCGCCGAGCTCGGCGAGCTGGGTGCCAGCCGCCGGGACGGACCGGGCCAGCTGGTTGACGATCCAGGCGGACTGGGTCGGCTTGCGCAGGGCGGCGATCTGCTTGGCGGCCGGCAGGTCACCGGCGCCGCGGGCCTGCGCGGCCAGGGCGGCGCGGCGGGCGACAAACTCGTGCGGGGCGACGCCGTAGAGCTCGGCGACGGCGTCCCGCAGCAGGTCCCGGTCGGTCACCTTCCCAGTCTGCCCCGGGCGCCGTCGCCGCGCCCAGCAGGCCGGGGCCGGCCGCGCGCCGGGCCCGCCCGCCATCTAGCCTGCGGTCCGGGTCCTGAAGGTCGGCCCGGAAGGTCCTGGGCGGCAAAAGCGTTAGGTCGCAGGGCCCTTTCGTGCCCATCCTTGTCTGTACTACGTCCTGTGCTGCGCCGGCCCGCCCGGGCGCCGGCACCACTACCTGGAGAGCTGACTTCATGCCGTCCGAGATCGCCGAGCTGCGAGCCCGCCTGCCGGGGCTGATGCTGCGCGATCAGCGGCGGCTGGGGCGGCGGGTCGGGCAGGCGGCCGGGCTGCGCGAGCCGGCGGCGCGGGAGCGGGCGCTGCGCCGGGTGGCCGACGATATGGAGGCCGCGCAGGCCAGGATCGAGGCCCGCAGCCGGGCCGTGCCCCAGATCAGCTACCCGCCCGAGCTGCCGGTCAGCCAGCTCAAGGACCAGATCGCCGAGGTGATCAGGGACCACCAGGTGGTGATCGTGGCGGGCGAGACCGGGTCGGGCAAGACCACCCAGCTGCCCAAGATCTGCCTGGAGCTGGGCCGCGGCGTGGCCGGGCAGATCGGCCACACCCAGCCGCGGCGCATCGCGGCCCGGACGGTGGCCGAGCGGATCGCCGAGGAGCTGGGCACCGAGATCGGGGCCGCGGTCGGGTACAAGGTGCGGTTCACCGACACCGCCAGCGACGGCGCGCTGGTCAAGGTGATGACCGACGGCATCTTGCTGACCGAGATGCAGCGCGACCGGCAACTGCTGCGCTACGACACGCTGATCATCGACGAGGCCCACGAGCGCAGCCTGAACATCGACTTCATCCTGGGCTACCTGAAGCAGCTGCTGCCGTCCCGGCCCGACCTCAAGGTCATCATCACCTCGGCCACCATCGACCCGGAGCGGTTCTCCAAGCATTTTGCCGGAGGCGAATCAAGCAAACAGAGCGCCGGAGGCGAATCAGGAAAGCACAGTAGTGATGCGCCGGTGGTCGAGGTGTCGGGGCGCACCTACCCGGTCGAGGTGCGGTACCGGCCGCTGGCCGACCCCGACGAGCCCGGTGACGAGCCGCAGGACCAGATCCAGGGCATCCTCGACGCCGTGGCCGAGCTGCGCGCCGAGGGCCCCGGCGACATCCTGGTGTTCCTCAGCGGCGAGCGGGAGATCAGGGATACCGCCGACGCGCTGGCCGATGCCGACGGCTTCGAGGTGCTGCCGCTGTACGCCCGGCTGTCGGCGGCCGAGCAGCACAAAGTTTTTGCCGGAGGCGAAAGAAACAAGCAGGGTCAGGCGCGCTCGCGGCGGCGCGTGGTCCTGGCCACCAACGTGGCCGAGACCTCGCTCACCGTCCCCGGCATCCACTACGTGATCGACCCCGGCACCGCGCGGATCTCCCGCTACAGCCACCGGACCAAGGTGCAGCGGCTGCCCATCGAGCCGATCTCGCAGGCCTCGGCCAGCCAGCGCACCGGCCGCTGCGGCCGCACCGCCGACGGCATCTGCATCCGGCTGTACAGCGAGGACGACTTCGCCGCCCGCCCCGAGTTCACCGAGCCGGAGATCCTGCGGACCAGCCTGGCGTCGGTCATCCTGCGCATGGCCGACCTGGACCTGGGCGAGGTGTCGGACTTCCCGTTCGTGGACCCGCCGGACGCGCGCAACGTCTCGGACGGGATCCGGCTTTTGCACGAACTGGGCGCGGTTACCCAGCCCGGCGGCCGTCCGCAGCTGACCGACGTCGGCCGCAAGCTGGCGCGCCTGCCCCTGGATCCGCAGCTCGGTCGCATGATCATCGAGGCCGGCCAGCACGGCTGCGCGCGCGAGGTGCTGATCATCGCGGCCGGCCTGTCCATCGTGGACCCGCGCGAGCGCCCGGCCGACGCCCGCGAGGCGGCCGACGCCCAGCACGCCCGGTTCGCCGAGCCGGGCTCGGACTTCCTGGCCTTCGTGACGCTGTGGGACTACCTGCGGGACCGGCAGCGGGAGCTGTCCTCCTCCGCCTTCCGCCGCCTGTGCCGCCGCGAGTACCTGCATTTCCTGCGGGTGCGCGAGTGGCAGGACGTGTACGGGCAGCTCCGTCAGGCGGCCACCGACCTGGGGCTGGTGGTGGACGGCGGCCGAGACGGGGCCGCCCCGGCGGGTGAGCCATCCGGACTGGACATCACAGCCGGTGAGCCTCGGTATTCCGCCGGACTGGCCGACCGGGTGCACCAGTCGCTGCTGGCCGGGCTGCTATCGCACATCGGCATGAAGGCCGTCGAGAAGAAGGACAACGGCGGCCAGAAGGGCCGGCCCCGGCGGCGCGGGCCGACCGAGTTCGACGGGGCCAGGGGGGCCAAGTTCGCCATCTTCGCCGACTCGGCGCTGGCTAAGAACCCGCCCGCCTGGGTCGTCGCGGCCGAGCTGGTGGAGACCTCCCGGCTGTGGGCCAGGGTGGTGGCGAAGATCGAGCCCGAGTGGGCCGAGTCGCTGGCCGGGCACCTGGTCCGGCGCACCTACAGCGAGCCGCACTGGGACGCTGGGCGCGGCGCGGCCATGGCGGTGGAGAAGGTCACCTTGTACGGGCTGCCCATCGTGGCCTCGCGGCCGGTGAACTACGGCCGGATCGACCCGGCCGGGGCCCGCGAGCTGTTCATCCGCAGCGCGCTGGTCGAGGGTGACTGGCAGACCCGGCACCGCTTCTTCCACGAGAACCGGCGCCTGCTCGACGAGGCCGAGGACCTGGAGCGGCGGGCCCGGCGGCGCGGCATCGTGGTGGATGATGCCGCGCTGTACGACTTCTACGACGAGCGGATCCCGGCCAGCGTGACCTCGGCCCGGCACTTCGACGCGTGGTGGAAGAAGGCCCGGCAGGACGACCCCGGCCTGCTCACCTTCTCCCCGGCCGAGCTGGTCGGCCCGGCGGCCGGCCAGGTCAGTCCGGCCGACTACCCGCTGAGCTGGGCCGGGCTGCCGCTGTCCTACGAGTTCGCGCCGGGCGAGCCGGACGACGGGGTGACCATCGACGTGCCGCTGGCCTCGCTGAACCAGGTCAACGGCGACGAGCTGGCCTGGCAGGTGCCGGGCTTGCGGCTGGAGCTGGTCACCGAGCTGATCCGCTCGCTGCCCAAGCAGCTGCGCACGGCGTTCGTGCCCGCGCCGGACACCGCCCGCGAGGTGATCGCCCGGCTGGGCACGCCGCATGGCAGCCTGCTCGACGCCCTCGGTGACGAGCTGGGCCGCCGGGCCGGGATCATGATCCCGCGCGACGCCTTCGACCTGTCGCGGCTGCCCGCGCACCTGCGGATGAGCTACCGGGTGCTGGACGGCGACCGGGTGCTGGCGGCCGGCAAGGACCTGGACGCGCTGCGCCAGCAGGTGGCCCCGCGGCTGCGGGCCACGCTCAGCCAGGCTGCCGGGGGGCTGATCAGGACCGGGCTGCGCGGCTGGGACATCGGCACGCTGCCCGAGGTGTTCGAGTCGGGCCAGGTCCGGGCCTACCCGGCGCTCAAGGACGCGGGCGCCAGCGTGGACGTGGACCTGTTCGAGACCCGCGCCCAGGCCAGGGCGGCCATGCGGCTGGGCACCCGGCGGCTGATCCTGCTCCAGGTGCCGTCGGGGGTGCGCGCGGTGGCCGCGAACCTGCCGGTGGCGACCAAGCTGGCGCTGAGCAGGCACCCATATGCCAGCGCCGGGGCCCTGCTGGACGACTGCGCCGCCTGCGCGGCCGACCAGGTCATCGACCAGGCGGGCGGGCCGGCCAGGGACGCGGCGGGCTTCGCCCGGCTGCTGGAGGCGGCCCGCAAGTCGCTGGCCCCCGACACCGCCGCCGTGGTGGAGGTGGTGGCCCGAGTGCTGGCCGAGGCACACGAGGTCGAGGTGGCCCTGGACCGGGCGACCAGCCCGGCGCTGGCCGCCGTGGTGGCCGACCTGCGGGCCCAGCTCGGCGGGCTGATCTACCGCGGGTTCGTGGCCGACACCGGCACCGCCCGGCTGACTGACGTGGTCCGCTACCTGCGGGCGATGGCCAGGCGGCTGGACAAGGCGCCGGGCGAGCTGGGCCGGGACGCCGAGCGGACGGCGGTCGTGCACGCGGTCAGCGAGGACTACGGGGCCGCGCTGGCCCGGCTGCCGGAGGCCGAGCGGGACGCCCCGGCGGCCCGCGAGGTCCGCTGGATGATCGAGGAGCTGCGGGTCAGCCTGTTCGCCCAGACGCTGGGCACCAGGGGGCCGGTCTCCGAGCGGCGGATCCTGGCCGCGCTGGACCGCCTGTAGCGCGATCAGGCTGTAGCGCGATCAGGCCGGGCTGGCCGCCTGCTCGCTCCCGGCGGGCTCGGCGGCGTCCAGCTCGCGCAGCTTGGCCCGGACCTGCCAGGCGTCGGACCGGTGCAGCTCGGCCAGCACGGCCAGGGATTCCTCCCAGGCGGCCCTGGCCTCGGCCAGCTGGCCGGCGGCGCGCCGGGCGTCGCCCACATGAGCCAGCACCTCGGCGATGCCCAGCCTGTCGCCCAGCGTCTTGTTCACGTCCAGCGAGCGCTGGTAGTACTCGAGGGCCTGCGCCTGGTGGCCCAGGTGGTAATGGGCGTAGCCGATGCTGTCCAGCGTGGCCGCCTCCATCTGACGGTTGCCCTGCACGACCACCAACTCCAGAGCCTCGTGGCAAAAGCGCAGCGCCTCGTGGTACTCACCGAGCTTGGCCAGCGTCCACCCCACGTGGTTCAGGGCGGCGGCGCGCCCCCTGTGCAGCTCCAGCTCGGTGTACAGCTCCAAGGACTGGCGGGCGTGGACGAGCGCCTCACGGTCACGGCCCTCGTTGCCCAGGGTGATGGCCAGCGAGCCGTGCACGCCCGCCTCTCCCACCTGGTCGCCCATCTCGATGTACCAGCTCAGCGCCTCATCCAGGTGCTGGTAGGCCTCCGCGTGCCAGCCGAGGTGCCCCGACGCCATGCCGTAGGTCCGGTGAGCCTCGGCCTGAGCGGCCAGGTCACCCAGCCGCTCCCCGGCCGTGATCGCGATCTGCCCGGCCGCGGCCTCGTCCTGCCAGTAGCCGCGCAGCTCCAGGAACCGGTTCAGGGCCCAGACAATCTGCCAGGCGTGCCGGTCGAAGCCCGCCTCCAGCGCGGCGGCCGTGACCGCCAGCAGCGCCGGGCGCTCGGTCTCGAACCAGGCCAGGGCCGCGCTGGCGTCGTCGAACCGCTCGGGCGTGGTGCCCGGCAGGGGCGGCTGGGGGTCAATAGGCGTGCGGGTGGGATGGATGATCAGGGAGGCGGCGCAGGCCGAGTGCAGGTAGTAATCGAGCATCCGGCCGACGGCTTCCCGCCGCTCGGCCTCGGTGTCCTGCGCCTCGGCCCGCTCGTTGGCATAGGCGCGGAGCAGGTCGTGGAAGGCGAGCCGGCCGTCGTCGGCGGCGGCCAGCAGCCGGGCCCCGGTCAGCTCGCCCAGCGCATGGCGGGCCTCGCGCGGCGGCAGGCCGGCCATGCTGGCCGCGGCGGCGGCGCCGATGGGAGTGCCGGGGTGCAGCCCGAGCAGCCGGAACACCCGCGCCGAGCCGTCATCGAGCTGATGGTAGGACCAGGAGAACACGGCCCGGACGCTGGCCGCGGTATCGCCGGCGTCCAGCGCGTCCAGCCGCCCGCCCGCGTCGCGCAGGTCGGCGGCCAGCGCGGCCAGCGGGAACTCCGGCTGGCTGGCGGCGCGGGCGGCGGCGATGCTCAGCGCCAGCGGCAGGCGGTCGCACAGCCGGATCAGCTCGCCCGCGGCGGCCGGGTCGCTGTCGGCCCGGCGCTGGCCCAGCCGCTGGGTCAGCAGCTCGCGGGCCTCGGGCTCGGTCAGCACGTCCAGCGTCACCGGGCTGGCGCCCTCGGCCGCGACCAGGCTGATCAGCTTCCTGCGGCTGGTCACGATGACCAGGCAGCCCGGGCTGGCCGGCAGCAGCGGGCGGACCTGGTCGGCATCCCGCGCGTTGTCCAGCAGCAGCACCATCCGCTGGCCCGCGAGCAGGCTGCGCAGCAGCCCGGCCTGCCCGTCCAGGCTGGCCGGCAGCGCGGAGCCGGGCGAGGTGAGCGCGTCGAGGAACAGCCTGATCGCCTCGGCCGTGGCCATGGGCGGGCCGGCCGGGTCGAAGCCGCGCAGGTTCACGTACAGCTGCCCGTCCGGGAACCGCCCGGCGACCTGATGCGCGAAGTGCACGGCCAGCGTGGTCTTGCCGACCCCGGCGGCGCCGTCGATGGCGACGATGGTCGCCGCGGCGCTGACCCCGGCCGCGTCGTCGAGCAACTCGGCCAGCCGCCCGAGCTCGTCGGCCCGGCCCGCGAAGTACCGCGTCGCGGCGGGAAGATGGCGGGGCACCACGGACTCGTGCTGCGGCTCGCGGGCGGGCCTGGCCGCCGGGGCCGCGGCCCCGGCGTCATCCGGCGAGCGCAGCAGCTCGGGGTCGCCGGCCAGGATGGCCTGCTGCAGCCGCCTGAGCTCGGGGCCGGGGTCGACGCCGAGGTCGTCGGCCAGCACGCGGCGCACGTCCTGATAGGCGGTCAGCGCGTCGGCGGGCTGGCCGCTGCGGTACAGGCCCAGCATGAGCTGGGCGTGGAACTTCTCCTGCAGGGGATGCGCGGCGACTAGCTGGCGCAGCTCGGGCACCAGCTCGCTGTGCCGTCCGAGCCGCAGGTCGGCGTCGATGCGCAGGGCGAGCGCCTGGAGCCGCCGGTCTTCCAGGGGCGGCACCTCGCGGCTGCGCAGCAGCGTCGACGGCACGTCGGCTAGCGGCTCACCGCGCCACAGTTCGAGAGCCTGCCGCAGCACGCCCGCGGCCTGGTCCCAGCGGCCGACCGCCGCGGCCGCCTGGCCCTGGGCCACCAGCGAGCCGAACGTGCGCACATCCAGATCGCCCTCGCCGACCTCGATCAGGTAGCCGGGCGCCTTCGTGTGCACCAGGGCCGAGCCGGCCGGGCCCAGCGTCGAGCGCAGCCGCTGGACCGTGCTGTGCAGCGCGCCGCGCGCGCCCGAGGGAGGCTCGCCGTCCCACAGGGTCTCGGCCAGCGCATCGAGGCTGACCACCCGGTCCGGGCTGAGCAGCAGCGCGGCCAGCAGCACCCGCTGGCGGCGCGCGGGCACCGGCACCTGAGTCGAGCCGTCGCGCACCAGCAGCGGACCGAGGAGCCCGAAGTCCACGTCCTCTCCCTGTTGCGTCGTGCGCAGCACTCGGTGTGCGCGACATTCAGGCCGGTGAGCCTCCGGTGAGCGGCGGCATCCCTCCCGCCAACGACCGGTGAGCCTGTCATGGAAGCCTAACGCTGCTGTAGCTGCGGGCGGCGGATCTCCGTTGCCGCTTTCCCGCGTCATCGGCAGATAGTCGGTACTTGGAGGGTCTTCGCGAAGAATGACCGTTTCCTATTTAGCCTCCCGCGGGGCAGCTGCCATGCCCTCCCCTCCCTTGGCAGCTGCCCGTTCTGTACGGCCCTGCTCGCAGGCTGACAATGTCGTCAGCCTGCGAGCATGGTCGTTGCGCAGTCACCTGGAGCTGGCCGCGCGGCCGGAGGCCGTGCGGCCAGCCCGGCAGCACGCCATGGCGGCCGTCCGCCGATGGCGGCTCGATGCCCTGGCCGACACCGCTGAGCTGCTGGTCTCTGAGCTCGTCACCAACGCGGTCCTCGCCTCGGCCACCCAGGCGGCGCCAAAGATCCGGTTCTGGCTCGCCTCCGACCGGCGCCAGCTGATGATCCATGTCTGGGACCCCGACCATCGCCGGCCGGTGTCGCGAGATGCCTGGCCGGACGCCGAGACCGGGCGCGGGCTGCTGCTGGTGACCGCGCTCAGCGCCCAGTGGGGCTGCTACGCGCCGGACGGGCATGGCGGGAAGATCGTCTGGGCGCTCTGCGCCCCGTGACTGCGACCACCCCTAGCCGCGCGGCATGATCGCGGTCTGGTCGACCTCCTCGCCGCCGTTGGTGACCGTGCTGTACAGGTTGCCGGTGTCCTGTGCGGCCGCGGCCAGCTCGCCGCCGCCGGAGGCCTGGAGCAGGACCGGCACACTCGACGGGGCGTTACCCGAGACCGCCACGCGCAGCGTGATCTGGCTGCTGGCCCCGGCCGCCAGCGGGCCGCCGGTCAGCGTGCAGGTGGCCGCGGCGGCCTGGCAGGACCAGCCCGGTCCGGACATGGCCAGCGCGGTCAGGCCGGCGGGCAGGGTGGCGGTGAAGGTCACCTGGCCGCTGGTCGGGCCGTAGCCGTCGTTGGCCACGGTGATGGCGTAGCCGTCCCTGGCGGCCGGGCCGTCGCCCTGGGCGAACGGGGCGTACGGGATGCCGCCGGCGGTGTCCGCGCTGGTGACCACCAGCGCGGGCAGCTGCTGCACCGTGGTCGGCTCGGTGCCGGACGCGGTCCCGGAGCTGCCGCCGCCGGACACCGAGACGGTGTTGGTGATGGAGGGCCGGACGTTGTTAGCCACCGCCACGGTGAGCGTGACCGGCGGATAGGCGGCGCCGGCGGCCAGCCCGTCGGTGCGGTAGCAGGCCGGCTCGGGCTCGAACAGGTTGGGCGAGCCGGGCAGCGTGGCCGGGGCCAGCGAGCAGGCCCAGCCCTGACCCGACATCCGCACCGGGGTGACCCCGGCGGGCAGCGCGTCGGTCACGGTGACCAGGCCCGTGGCCGGGCCCGCGCTTGCCGCGTTGGAGACGGTCAGCGTGTAGCTGTCACCGCTATCGCCGCCGTCACCCTGGGCGAAGCTGCCCGAGTGGTGGCTGGACACCGACAGCACGGCCGGGCCGGGCGGCACCGGCGGGGTGCCGGCCGGGCCGGACTGGGTGATGGGTGTCGGGTCGGTGGCGCTCTGCCCGCCGCCGGAGGTGGACGAGTTCGCGCCGGCGGTCATGCCGCCGCCGTAGACCGTGACGCCGTTGGTCACCGAGGCCGGGGCGTTGCCCGCCACCGACACGGTCAGCGTGACCGGCGGGTAGGCGGACCCGGCGGCCAGCGTGTCGCTGCGGTAGCAGCTCAGCGAGGCCAGGTCGCAGGTCCAGCCGGGGCCGGACAGGCCGGTGGCGGTCAGCCCCCAGGGCAGGCTGTCGGTCAGCCAGACCAGGCCCAGCGACGGGCCGCCCGCGGTGGAGTTGGGGCCGGTCACGTTGGACACGGTCAGGGTGTAGGTGTCCGCGCTGTCGCCCTGGGCGAAGCTGCCCGAGTGGCTGCTGGCCACGTTCAGGTCGGCGGCCGGGGCGATGGTCGTCGCGGCCGACACGCTGGCGGGCGAGGCCGCGTCGCCGCCGCCCGACACCCGGACGGTCTCGTTGCCCGAGGTGGCGTTGTTGGCCACGCTGGCGACCACGGTGATCGGCGGTTCCTCGCCGTTCTCCCCGGCCAGCGCGTCCCTGCGGTAACAGGTGTCGGGTGGCTCGCTGACCGGGCTGGTGATCGCGGCCGTGTTGCAGGTCCAGCCGCTGCCGTACAGCGCCTGCACGCTGACTCCGCCGGGCAGGGCCGTGATGGTGGCGGTGACCGGCGCGGCGGAACTGCCGCCGGCCGGGCCGGCGCCCTGGTTGATGACGGTGATCTGGTACCGGTCCGAGCTGTCGCCCTGGCGGAACGCGCTGGCCACGGCGTTGTCCGCGGTCAGGTCGGGCGGGCCGGTGATCGGCGTCTCGCTGGCGATGGCGGTCGACGGGGCCGAGCTGGCCCCGCCGGTGAGGGTGACCGCGTTGGTCACGTGCAGCCCGGCGGTGGAGTCCTGGCTGCCGTAGCCGGCGGTCTGCGGGATGCTCACGGTCAGCGTGAGCGGCGGGTAGGACTGGCCGGGCTGGAGGACGGCCGGGCCGCCCCCGGAGCCGCCGGTCTCGGTGCACACCTCGGTCGGGTCGTTGGAGGTGTCGCAGGTCCAGCCCGAGCCGCTGATCGAGACCATGCTGATGTTCGGGTCGACGACGTCGGTCAGGGTCACCGGCGTGGTGCCGTCGGTGGCGGCGTGACCGGTGTTGGTGACGGTCAGGGTGTAGGTGTCGGCGCTGTCGCCCTGGGTGAAGCTGGTCGCCGGGGTGGTGCCGGACGAGTGGGCGACCGAGGCGATGGTCCACTGCGGACCGCCGGGGCGGCCGCCGGTCCTGGTGGGGGTGCCGCCTGCGACTGCGCTCCTGATGGAGGTGGTGCTGGCCCTGGGTGCGCCACGCGGCAGTCCGATGGCGGGGTGAGGCTGACCGGCGACGTGCCGAGTACCGTTGGCGATTCCGAAGTATTGGATTCCGCTGGCGTGCCCGGCCCGGCTGGCCGCCGCGGCGGCCGGTCCGGACTGGGATGCGGCGAACACCGCGCTGGGCACGTTCCAGCCGCCGACGCTGACCACGGGGGTGGCGCCGCCCAGGCCCGAGGCGGCGTAGGTGGCGGTCAGCGTCTGGGACTGGCCCGGCCACAGGGTGACGTCGTTGTCGCTCCAGGAGACGGGCAGTATCTCGTTGTCGCCGGGCAGCGCCGTGCCGGCCGCGGTCCCGCGCCGGACGTCGGCCCGCAGGAAGAAGGCCACGGCCTTGTTCGCCGACGGGTTGGTGATGGTGACGCTGGTGACCCGCTGGCCGCCGGGCGCGGGCGAGGTGGCCGCGGCCACCTGGACCGGCTCCGAGGGCAGGTTCTGCAGTCCGGTCAGGTTGGCGTACTGGCTCAGCGGGGCCCCGTTGTTGGCCTGCGGGTTGCCCTCGGTGGAGTTCCAGTCGATGACGTCGCGCTGGGTGGACATCCAGTACACGTTGCGGTCGACCACGGCGCCGTGCTGGCGCAGGACGAGCTCGACGAAGTAGGCCCTGGCCGGGGTCGGCGGGGTGGTCTCGGCGGGCACCTGCGGGGTGAGCACGTTGTTCTGCACGCCCTGCGGGGACAGCGACAGGCCGCCGGCGCTCTGGCTGTCGAGCAGCTGGCCGCTGAGGTCGTAGACCCGCGACTGCACCGACAGGCCGGGCTGGCTGGCCCCGGTCAGGTTGTCGATGGTGACCGTGCCGGTGTCGTAGGCGTACAGGACGTGCAGGTCCTCGTTGGCCTTCTTGGCCCCGAAGTACGCTCCGGCCTCGTCGTAGTCGTAGTTGTACAGGTCCCACAGCATGGTCGGCCAGCCCTTGTTGAGCTGCCAGTAGACGGTGCCGGTGGACGGGGTCGGGTAGTTGTTCCAGTGGTCGATGTAGGCCTCGAACTGGGCCCTGGTGTCCTCGTAGTTCTGCACCTGGGCCTCCTGCACGAACTGCGGCAGGCTGGTCCACTGGCCGTAGCGGTGCGCGATGGCGGTGTCCAGGTTGTCGAGGGTGCCGAACGAGTAGCCGGAGTGCTGCCCGCCGGTGGACTCGTAGTTGGTGTGGTACTGGTGCGCGTCGGGCTGCTGCCACAGCGTGGCCTGGTCGGCGGGCGACAGGAACCGCTGGATCGAGTCCATGGTGGGCACGGTGTCACCGGAGCCCTGCTCACTGTCGAAGCCGAACGAGCCGCCCACGTCGGTCTGCGTGCTGTCGTTGTCGTTGGCGTTGTTGCTGGAGTGCGTGGTGTCGTACCAGTAGTTGGGCGGCACCCAGTCGTAGGGGCCCTCCTTCTCGCCCGACGGGCCCAGGATGGCGCTGGTGTTGTACTCCGCCGAAGAGATGTTGGGGTCGGTGAACCCGGACTGGTCGAAGCCCTCGGTGGAGGCGACCTCCTGCTCCTTGATCGGCTGGTTGTCGCTCCAGCTGAAGTTGATCACGCTGGGGTGGTCGCGCAGCTGCTGGCCGATGGTCAGCGAGGACAGGTACATGACGTGGAACTCCTGCGCGGTGACGCCCCGGCCGCTGCCGGAGGGCTGCCACTTGTCGCAGCACTGGAAGCCCGCGTCGATGAGGATGCCCGCCCGGTCCATCTGGTCGTAGAAGTTCTGGGGCATCTGCTTGCCCTCGGTCCTGATCCCGTCCAGGCCCATGCTCTTGATCATCGAGATCTGATTGGCCAGGTCAGAGGCCGAGTAATGCAGGAACAGGTTCTCCGACCAGCCGCCGCCGCGGTAGTCGAACGGCACGCCGTTGATCTCGAAGACCCGGACCCCGTCGGGGGCCTGCGCCGAGGGCGCGGTCAGGTAGGTGGACACCGACCGGATGCCGACCAGCACCGAGCGGGAGACGTCGGAGAGTTGGCCGCCCGCGGACACCCAGGCGCGCAGCCGGTACAGCGGCTGGCCGCCCATCTGGTAGGGCCACCACAGCTGCGGATGGCGCAGGGTGAGCTGGGGGCTGGACTGCGGGGTGAAGGTGACGGTGCGGGTGGCGCCGGCGGGCAGGGTGACGGGCTGGCTGACGGTGACGGGGTAGCCGCCGCCTGGCGGCGTGAGCTGCGCGGTTACCAGGCCCGTCTGCTGGGAGCCGGCGTTGTTCGCGACGTCGGCGTGCACGGTCAGCGCGGCGGTGCTCATGTCTGGGGAGTCATTCTGGGTCGCGTAGACGTTGCTGACGCCCAGCGCGCTGGCGACGTGCAGCTGGACCGGGAACTGGACGCCGGTGTTGTTGTCGGGCGGGATCTGGCTCCAGTCCACGTCGTCGAGGGTGAACATGGTCGACGGGTTGTTCGGGAACAGCTCCAGGGCCAGGGTGTTGTGTCCGCTAGCGTGGAGCAGGCTGGTGACGTCGAAGGTGTAGCTGGTGTAGTCGCCTTCGACGGTGGCCTGGGTGGCGACCTCGGTGCCGTTGACCCAGACATCGGCCTGGCCGACGACGCCGTTGATGACCAGTTTGGCGTCCTGGCCGGGACTCAGGTCCGGGGTGAAGTCGGTGCGGAACCACCAGGGCACGCTGAACAGTGGGTTGGTGTCGGCGCCCTCCCTGGTCTGGGGCGGCCCGAAGCACTGCTGCATGTTGTTCGAGTAGAAGACGCTGCTGGTGCTGTCGGCGCTCTGGTTGATGGGCTGGAGGCTCTGGTCCAGGGGGCAGTCACCGTTCTGGAGCAGGGCCTCGACCTCGGTGCCGACCGCGCCGGCGTCATCGGCGGTGACGGGGAGCCAGCCATTCGTGTCATAGCCGGGGGCCGAGATCGCGGCGCCGCCCTGGGTGGCTCCGTTGCCGGTGGTCCAGTCGGTGCTGGCGGCGCTGCTCTGTACCTCCCAGTTGCCCGCGAGGGTCCGGTCGCCGGAGTGGAGGCTGGCGCCCGCCGTGGTGGCCTGGGCCTGGCTGCTGTGGACGGCGGCCTGGCCGGTCGCGGCCTGGCCGGTCGCGGCCTGGCCGGTCGCGGTCCGCGCTGGCGCGGCCTGGCTGGTCGCGGCCTGGACGGTCGCGGCCTGGACGGTCGCGGTCCGCGCTGGCGCGGCCTGGACGGTCGCGGTCCGCGCTGGCGCGGCCTGGACGGTCGCGGTCCGCGCTGGCGCGGCCTGGACGGTCGCGG
>Ga0134126_10006744_pt1 | contig 14427 bp, 12 predicted proteins | sample KB31752_FD_96881 | JGI IMG/M metagenome (GOLD analysis project Ga0134126, IMG submission 96881) | Terrestrial soil microbial communities with excess Nitrogen fertilizer from Kellogg Biological Station, Michigan, USA - KB3-175-2 | ecosystem: Environmental > Terrestrial > Soil > Unclassified ... | reverse complement strand
TGCAAGTAGCGCTGCAAGTCTGCTTTCTCATTGGAGTCTGCCACGGACGGCATTGTCGCACCGGGCTCTGACACTCATGATTGAGTCACCCGTCGGGGCTAGCCGGGCCGGGGAGCTGCCGCGGCTCTGACCGGCGACCTTGGCGCCGGATGCTCGACGAGTGCGATCACACGGCTGGCCATGAACCTGGCCGTCCGCACTGTGGTGCCGCCTCTGGTCAGCTCGCTGACCTCGACGAGACCGCGCCTGTTCACGACCTCCACCCGCCGTCCGGCCCTGGTGGCTGCCACCTGATACGTCTTCGTTTGGTCGCCCGCATCCACGACGATCTCGACCCAGTCGCCCCTCACGACGGACCGGTCCTCGATACACGCGAACACCTCTGGGTGCCCATGCCTATTACGTACCCAAAGCGACGATCTAGACGCAACGAGCGAGCAGATTGCTACCATCCACGCATGGGACTATTCAAAAGACATTCAACTCAGCAATTTGCAAATGATACTAAATCATCTGATCTGCCTAATACGCCGGCGGCGGGCAGTCCTGTCGGCACGCCGTCACCAGGGGTTCCCGATCTCACCGCTGAGCTAAAGCGGCAACTGCAGACCGCGCGGGCCAGGGTCTTTGCCTACTCGGACATGGTGAAGCAGGTTGACTGCACCCGCTGCGGCGCGCCCAAGCAACTGCCGTCCAAGACCGCCTACCTGTACTGCGACCATTGCGGATCGCTCACCGACTACGACTTCCGAATTGCCAACTTTGACACTAACGCGGCACTGACCAATCAGGTCTTCGCCTATCTTGTCGGGCCGGTGCAACCCGCACTTGACATCTGCACCGCCACCGGAGACAAGGAGCGCTATCGCGGCCTGATCACGCCGGTCTTCGCCGAGTGGGTCAGGCAGTGCCCTCAGGCCAATTCGCCGCGAGCCACGTCTGACCCTGATTTCCAGCAGCGACAGGTCAACTACCTGGTCGAGTGCATGGTCGCCAGGGAGTTCGACAAGAGCGCGCACCAGGTGGGGACCCAGTTGGTCGCGGCCACAAGGGCGTTGCAGCGGATCCCGCAGCCTGACGGCAGTTTCTTCGTCAGCGACGGGATCTGGCAGGTAGCGGCGCTGTTCAAGCAGCAGATGGAGATGGGCTACAAGCTGCTCGCCGACCAGGGCGTGCTCGAACTCGACCCAGAACAGGCGCCGGTGTCGGTCTGGCTCCGCATGGAGTACACGGTCTTCTGCCAGAACTGGCTGCCCAAGATCCCCCCTGCCGATCGGGACCGGTTCCTCGACTTCTTCGGGCTCAAGGGCGAGTACGCGAAGATGAAGATCACCACCACCGAGACCAAGAAATGCGGCGGATGCGGCGACGAGCTCAAGACCGTCCCCGGTGCCCAGGCGGTGGTCTGCGAGTCGTGCGGGAAGAAGCTCGACATCGCAGGCGGTGAGGTCCCCTGCCAGAACTGCGGCGCTCCTTTGTCGTTCCCGGTCAGGACGTCCACGATCGACTGCCCTTACTGCCACACGACCACACACCGCGCCTGAGTCGCACTTCCAAGATCGTCGCGGCAGGACCCGGCCTTGCGATGGTCCAGTGCTGCCCCTCGCTATGTACAAAGCTCCTAGAGCACTGATACCTTTAAGTCGATCACGCAAGGGGTGAGCAACCGGAGGTTGGCATGGGCGCGACCGGCAGGGTCGCCGCGTCAAAAGTGCACGGTCAGTGGCTGCAGCGGCATCGGCAGGCCCGCGGCTGGAGCGTTTCCGAGATGCGGCGACGCCTACGCGAAGCCGCCAGGCAAGTCGGTGACAACCTTCCGGACAACGAGTGCCTCACTGTCATGATCCACCGCTGGGAAGACGACCGCAGCGGCATCTCCGAGCGCTATCGCCTGCACTTTTGCCGGGCATTCCAGATTCCGATCGAAGAGTTCGGCCTGGCCGCGCCAATTCCCCCGACCGCGCCTCCCCCGACCGCGCCTCCCCCGACCGCGCCTTCTCCCCTGGCCGCGCCTTCTCCCCTGGCCGCGCCTTCTCCCCTGGCCGGCGCCGCGAAGGGGCCCGAGCACCGCAGCAGCAACGAGCCCGGCCTTGGCCGATCCTGGATCGAGCAGGAGATACTGATGACCGCCCACGAGAGCAACGACCATGCACAGTTCGCCGAGCGGAGGGACACCGGAGAAGCGACGCTTGAGCAGTTGCGCTCTGATGTCGTCCGGCTCTCGCGCGAGTACACGACCGGCCAGCCGCTTCCTTTATTCTTCGAGATGCGCCGCGTCCGTGATCAGATGTACGTGGCGCTCGACCGCAAGCTTTGGCCGCGTGACCAGTCTGAGCTTTACTTCCTGCTCGGCTGCGTGAACAGCCTCATGGCCATTGCGGCTGACGGCCTCGGCAATTCAGCGGCCGCTGAGGAGCTGGCCAGGGCCGGGCTGGCGTACGCGCTCGCGATCGACCACCGCCCGCTCGCCGCGCAGCTGCGGCTAGGACTTGCCATCATCGCGCTGTACGCCAACCAGCCGTTGCGATCCATGGACATGGCCGTGCGCGGCATCGAGCATTTGTCCGACGGGCCGAACGGCGCCCAGTTGCGGCTCGTGCAGGCCCGGGCCGCGGCCCGCATCGGCGACGCGGATACGGCGAGGCAGGCGATCGCGACGGCTACTGAAATAAGGGAACGCGACTACTCCGACGAAGTCACTGAGCTTGGCGGCGAATTCGGGTTCTCCATGGCCAGCCAGCATTACTACGCCGGGTCAGCGGTCGCCGACATGCCCGACGCCGAGTCCAGCGCGATCGCCGAGCTTGGCCGCGCTATCGAGTTGTACGCGGCCGGACCAGAGCCCGGTGAACATCACAGCCTCTTCTGCAAGATGATCGCCCGGGTCGATCTCGCCGGGGCCTGGCTGCGCGCCGGGCAGCTAGAGGCTGCCGTCTCCGTGGCCGGCCCGGTGCTGGCGCTGCCATTCGACCAGCGGATCTCCAAGCTGCAGAAGAAGTTCGGCAGGGTCAGGTCCGCGCTCGCCGCGCCTCGATACCAGGGCTCAGCGGAAGCCAGGCACTTCGACGGGCAAATCGAGCAGTTCTGCCGCGACACCATCGCGGCCCAGCTACGAGACCTGCCAGCCGGCCCGACCTAGATGTACGCGCCGTCGTCGGTGATCATCAGCGGCGAACCTGATCAACGCGAACTCGGTCAGCCAGATAAGCGGTTCAATCACATTTGTGGCCGTCCACTATCTTGTAGCCGAATGGGAAGTGCAGTAGGTAGCGCGTCCCGGCGGCCTTGTAGAACAGGTTGACTGCCGTGGCCGTGCCAAACTTCGCGGTCGGCTTCATAACTATCACGAGATTGATCACGTCTTTTCCGCGGGTGTGACGTACGATCGCGCCCGGAATTCGTTGTCGCTGTCCCCAGTGAAAGCCGGGCGAGGCGTGCGGATAACCCGGTCCTGCGCTGCCGAGCGATCCGTTTGCTGGCACTGGCACTACCCAGGCGACGATCAGCCGCAGGTGCCGGGGATGGACCAGCGCGACTGTGTCTATGGTGGCTGTTCCGCCTGTATCGGGAAACTCATCAAAGCTGTCGTGAGCGACCCCGCCTGGCTTTGTCCATGTGCAGATCGTTCCCGTGTTAGAGCCGCCGTTGCCGAACGGCCCGTTCTCGGACAGCTTGCTGCTGCAGGCGAGCAGGATGAGGGCAAGCCCGCAGGCCAGCCCTGCCAGCGTGACACGATTCACCGCGATGCCGATCTTGTCCTTAGGCTGGCCTGGCCCGTGGGCGCCGCCCGACGACAGCAAAGTAGTGAGTGCTGTCGTCCGGACGACAGTAACGGTTCAACGCTGTCGTCGCGACCTGAGCTGGAACGACAGCAACAGTCCAACGCGGTCGTCCGGGCTCGATGCCAGGAGCTTAAGGAAGTGCCGTCGCGGGCAGGCCGGGCAAGACCGGGAGAGTCAGCCGCATCCAGAGCCCGGAGTTTCATGATCTGGGAGATTTCCCACGCTATACACGGAAAACCCTCCCACACACGAAAAGCCTCCCAGATCATGAACCCGGTATCGCGACGATTGCCCGGAATGCCCAGGCAGGCAGCAGCGGTCCGGCACTCCCGCGCGCCCAGGCACAACCACCAGCGCCCCGTGATCACACCACCGGCCCCTGCACCACCACCATCACCCCGCCAGCCATCACCACTCACACCACCACTGACCAGCACACACAAACCGGAAGCAGTCCCACAGCCTCCCCTTAAGTTCCTGGCATGCGTCCGGGCCGCCACCGCCGAGCGGGCGCAGCCGCCTCTGCCTGGCGCACCTGCTCGGCCGGCCGGACCGGCCACCCCGGAAAGCCCGGCTACCCCAAGCACGCCGGTCAGTCCGTCCGATGCGACCTTGCAAAGACCCTGGTCAGCCCCTGCCGATCGGTCCACTCGGGCTAGTAGCGGTCTCCCACTGCCTGGGGTGCGGCATCGAGGTCGGCCAGATCCGCAGGAGTGAGGTCGAGGTCGGCCGCACCGCAGTTCTCTTCGAGGTAGCGGATCTGCTTGGTACCAGGGATCGGCACCACGTGCTCCCCCTGAGCCAGCACCCAGGCGATCGAGACCTGGGCGAGCGAGGCACCATGTCGCCGCGCCACCCGGTCGATCACCGCCAGGATCGCCTGGTTGCGTGCGATCGCCTCCGCGGTGAAGCGGGGGTTACCCGACCTGATGTCGTCCGGCTCGAACGCGGCCGTCCGCACGGTCCCGGTCAGGTAGCCGCGCCCGAGCGGCGCGTAGGCCGCGAACAGCGCACCGTTAGCCTGGCACCACGCAGTGACCGCGGCGAGCGGACCGCGGGTCCACATCGACAGTTCTGACTGGACGGCAGCGACCGGGTGAATCGCGTGCGCGGCGGCCAACTGGCCAACCGTCGCCTCAGAAAGCCCGAGCGCCCGCACCTTGCCGGCCAGCACCAGGTCGGCCATCGCGTCCCAGGAAACCTCAAGCGGCACCGCCGGGTCGACCCGATGCAGGTAATACAGGTCGATGACATCGACGCCGAGCCTGGCCAGCGACGCATCACAAGAGGCCCTGATGTGCGCGGGATCGCCGCTGCGCCGCGTCCGCCCGGTGGCTTCGTCGATGACGAGCCCGACCTTGGTCGAGATCACCACGTCGCCGGCTCGCCCCCGCAGGCCCCGCCCAACCAGCCGCTCATTAGTGAACGGCCCGTACACATCGGCGGTATCGAACATCGTCACGCCAAGCTCGAGCGCCCGCGCGAGCACAAGGAGTGACCGCTCATCGTCGATGTCGGCTGGCCGGTACTCGGCCGACATCCCGACGCACCCAAGCCCGACCGCCCCCACCGCCCGGCCTAGCGCCGCCACCCAGCGTTCTCGCATGCCCCTCATCCTCAGCCGAACATCACTATGATGCGACCGATGCTCAGGAAATGGCTTAGCGGCGTTGGCGTGACCGCGACGCTGCTCGCGGCGGCAGGCCTGGCGTCGGCGGCGGCTGCGAGCGGAACGCCAGCTACTACGCACGCCAGCATCGGTCACTTCAACGTCGGCGCCACCCACTCGCCGCGACTCGAGCGGCTGCTGGCCGGCCAGGGCATCACGCGCCAGGCGGCCCCGCGCGGGCCAGCCAAGGGATCCGTGTTCGGTATCGACGTCGCCTCGGGTCAGCACGCGGGCGGCGCGACGATCAACTGGCCGCAAGTCGCGGCCGCCGGCTACCGGTTCGCGTTCGTCAAGACCACGGAAGGCAGCTACTACGCCAACCCGTTCTACTCCTCCGACGTCGCCGGGGCGAAGGCCGCTGGGCTACTCGTCGCGGCCTATCACTTCGCCAATCCCGCTGACTCGAGCGGCACGTTCCAGGCCGACTTCGCGGTCGACCATGCCGGTCAAGGCAGCGACGGGGTGACCCTGCCGCTGATCGCGGACCTGGAGTACGACCCGTACTCGACCAACGAGTGCTACGGCCTGACGGGCAGGCAGATGGTCAGGTGGATTGGCGCGTTCACCGCCGAGGCCTACCGGCTCACCGGCCAGCACCCGGTCATCTACACGATCGCTGACTGGTGGGATAACTGCACGGGTGACAGCGCGGCGTTCACCGCCGATCCGCTGTGGGTGGCTAGTTACGACACGGGAAGCAACAGCCCGACGATGCCCGCCGGCTGGGCCAGCTGGACCTACTGGCAGTACACGAGCATCGGCAAGGTACCCGGCATCGAAGGCGTCACTGACCTGTCCGCGCTGAGCCCGACCGCGCTCGCGGTTGCTCAGCCGGCCGCACAGAGCGACCAGGCCGGTGCCACCGTCCGCCAGCCGATCGGGTCGGTGAACGCATCGGCTGCCCAGCCGCTCGCCTACACCGCCACTGGCCTGCCAGCGGGTCTCGCGATAGATCCGAGTTCGGGCCTGATCACCGGCACGCTGCCAGCGACCCCAGGCAGTTCATCGGCCAGCGTGACCGTCTCGGGTACCAATCTCGGACCGGTGACCGTCAGCTTTACCTGGAACGTGCACGCCCCCGTCGTCCTGGCCGCACCGCGCGACCGGATCGGCGTGGTCGGCGCTCCGTGGCTGCTCCAGATCCGCGCCGGCGACGGGCTGCCTGGCTGCACGCTCGCCTTCCACGCTGCTGGGCTGCCGCCCGGTCTGAGGATGAATCCGTGCGGCTTGATCACCGGCTGGCTGTCCAAGGCGGGCAGCTACCACGTCGCGATCAAGGTGACCGACAGCAGCGGGTCTCGGCTCGCCGCGACCTCGCTGCGCTGGCAGGTCAACCAGCCCCGCACCGCCGGGCCGACCGGGCCCATCACCAGCGAGCGCTCGTGCCTGACCCGTCAGCGCGCGGTCATCACCGTCGGCAAGTGCGTGCACACCGCCGCCGAGCGGTGGTCGATCTGGCCAAACGGTGAGTTGCGCCTGGGCGGTAGCTGTTTGGCCACGGGAAAGCCTCGTCTCGTTCGGCTTCGGCATTGCCATGGCACCATTTTTCAAGTCTGGCAGGAAGGCACTGACGATGCGCTGATCAGCCTTTCAGCCGGTCACTGCCTGACGGCGACGACTGTGCGTCACCACCTGGCCGTCCGCCTGCTCGGATGCGACGGTGCCCCGGATCAGCGCTGGGTGCTCCCGCCAGGACCTATCACCTCAGAGCTCCCCGGCTGGTGTGCCAGCGCGCTGCCGGACAACCGGTCCGGCGTGAGCCTGCGCCGCTGCCCGGGCCCGCTGGCGGGAACGTGGACGGCCGAGCCCGACGGCACGCTGCGCGCCAACGGGCAATGCCTGACGATCGGCCTTCCCGCCGCCGGCGCTCCGGTGAGCATGGAAAGGTGCACCGGCGCTACCACGCAACGTTGGCAATTTTTTAACGCATTGGCCGGGGTGCAACTCGTGAGCCAGAAGCCCGGTCTTTGCCTGGCCGATCCAGCGGACAGCCGCACCGCGCCGGTCAAGCTGACGCTCGGCTATTGCCTGGCCGCCGACCCCGGCGTGAACTGGCATCTGGGCTGATCAGGCGACGCGCCAGATCCGCCACAGGGCAGTCGGGTCGGTCAGCGGGTCGCCGTGCACCAGCGAGAAGTCGGCGGGCCCGCCTTCCGCGATCACCCCGGCGTTAGGCTCGCCGAGCAGTTCTCCGCCTCGCCAGGTCACGCAGCCGAGCGCCTGCCACGGCTCTAGCCCAGCCTCGACCAGGCACTCAACCTCCCAGGGGAGCTGGTTAGCCCGGGCCGAACCGCCTCCGAAGTCGGTCCCGCCCACGATAGACACTCCCGCCTGGTGTGCGAGCAGCGCGCTGTGCTTGGCCACCTCAAGCCGCTCGACGATCTTGGACCGGTTCTCTGGCTCGGCGAACCTCGGTATCGAGGTCGTGGTGCCGAATGTGAGCCACGATTTCAGTACGGTCATCGTGGTGACCAGCGTGACGCCGTTCTCTGCCATCTTCGCGGCGACGTCGGCGTCGAGCACGAAACCGTGCTCGATCGAATCGACCTTGGCGCGGGCGCATACCAGGGAGCCGGACAGGCGGCCCGAGTGGGCGGTGACCTTGGCTCCGCGTTCGTGCGCGGCCGCGACCACCCGAGCCACCTCGTCAGCCGACCAGGGCGCCACCTCGGGATCGGGACCGTCCAGGTACAGCTTCACCAGGTCAGCGCCGTCGTCGAGCTGCGTCATCGCGGCGGCCACCAGCTCGTCGGCGTCCTTGACCTCCACGGCCAGGCCGGGCGGTAGCAACCCGGACACCATCAGCCAGGTCCCGGCGGCCCTGACGTACGGCCGGTCCCGCCGCCCGCGCCAGCGGTCCCTGACGTCGAGGCACAGCGCCCGCTCCTGCCCGTCCGCGCCGGTTGCCCGCCTCGGCGAGCCCACGTCGCGCGCCCAGCGGACGCCCGAGCGGTGCTGCAGTTCGCCGTTCGCCTCGGCGATCTCGAGCAGGACTTCGCTTGGGTCGGCGCCGCGGTCGATCCAGTGCGACCCGCCCGGCAAGGTCAGGTGGCTGTGCCCGTCGACCATGCCGGGCACGATCGTGGTCCCGCCCGCGTCCACGACCTCGCAGCCAGCGGGCAGCTCCCCCTCGTCGCCGGAAGGCCTGATCCAGCTGATGGTGTCCTGCTCGACGAGCACGCTCACGCCCAGCCGGAGCTGGGCGGAGCGGCCGTCGGCCATCGCCGCGTCGCGATAGACCACTGCGTGCTTCATATGTTCGCCGCCCCTAGGACTCGCGTCACCGCCGCGACTCCGATCGCGTACATCAGTTTCGGTCTCCGCATTCCACGCTCCCTCGACTGCCGATGTTGTGGCTATTCTGTATCCGAACTCGGTCCCACGGCGTGTGTCCGATCTTGGTTCAGGCGGGGTTTTCTTAAGGAGCCACCAATGCTGGCTGCGCTAGACCGAGCACGCTTGGAACGTTTTGGCAGGCTGACGGCTGCGGTTGCGGCCGGTGCGCTGCCAATCCTGATCCTGACGACGGCCAGCGTGGCCACCGCCGACGTGGCCACCGCCGACGCGGCCGGTGCCACCAGCGCGGCCGGCTGCAGGCCAGGATCGGGTCCGCACCTTGCCGGGCAGCGGATCACCGCCACCGAGGTCGCGCGCTACCAGGCCTCAGGCGGCCTGGAGTGCGCGGATCTGGCCAGGGCCAACCTGAGCGGGCTGAACCTCGTCCAGCTCGACCTCACCAGGGCTAACTTGCGGCACGCCAACTTGAGCCACGCGAACCTCAACCAGGCCACGCTGACCGGTGCCGCCATGGAAGGGGCCAACCTCAGGTCGGCGAATCTGATCCAGGCGACAATGGATCGCGTCAACCTGACCGGCGCTAACCTGCGCGACGCCAAGCTTGGCCAGGCCGAACTCAAGGGCGCCAGCCTGTCGAAGGCCGATCTCAGGTTCGCCGATCTCGGCCAGGCCACGCTCACCCGCGCGAACCTGGCGTCGGCCAACTTGACCAGGGCCTCGCTGAGCGAGGCGCAGGCGCAGGGGGCGAACTTCCGCAAGGCGAATCTGACCGATGCCGATCTGACCGCGGCGACTCTGACTGGCGCTCATTTCAAGGGCGCGAAGCTGCGCGGCGCGAGCTTCACCGGAGCGACCGGCGCGCCCGCAGACCAGGGCGGTGGCGGTCCAGGAGTGAGCGTGCCGACCCTGCCAGGTGCCGGCCCCGCCGTGGCGGTGAGCGAGAAGACCTTGCAGGAGTACCTGCTCGGCGGCGCCGCGGTGATCTTCGTTCTCATGTCGCTCGGCTCGGTGCGGCGCTATTTCTACACCCGCACGACCGGCAGCTTCTTCGGCGGACCTGGCGCGGGCTACGGCGGCTACGGCGGATTCGGCGGTCCGAGCAACTACGGCGGCGGGTTCGGTCCTGGCTACGGACCCGGCAGCCCGTGGGGCGGCAACGACGCCAGCGGCTACGGCGGTGCGGCCACCCCGACCACGCCGTTCACGCCGACCCCGGCAACCCCATACGGCCCCATGCCCACGGCCTTCGCCGGCCGCTGGCGCGGCGCCGGCCGACCGGCCCGCCTTGCGCTGGCCATACTCGGCGCGCTTGTCGTCGCGACCGCGCTCTGGCTCATCGGCCATACGGTCGCCAACGCGATCCTGATACCGGCAGGCAACGCGGGCCTCCGGCTGTGCGAGTCGACCTGCGGCACCAGGTTCGCCGGCCACGCTCCGGTCGGCCTGGTCGCCGGCGTGATCCTGCTGGCAATCGGCGGCACGCTCCGCGCCATCGGCCGCATCAGGTACTGATCGAACATTGTTTCGATTTCTGGGTAGAACTATCGTGTGGCTATCCATGACGTCGCGGCGTGGTTCTACCGTGACCAGCTCGGGTGCAGCTGGGTACCTGGCTATTTCGGCGGGCGCGGATTCGGCGAGGAAGCACTGCGGCGCTGGCAGATTGGGTACGCGCCGGCGAGCAGGGACGCACTTGTCCGCCGGCTGCGCTCGGCTGGCTATCCGGACTCGCTGATCGAGACCGCCGGGCTGGCCCGCCGGACCAGGACCGGCATGCTGACTGACACGTTCCGCGACCGGGCCATGCTGCCGATCAGGGACCGCCACGGCAGGATCATCGCGTTTATCGGCCGGGCCGCCGACTACGCCGGCAACACCGCGCCGAAGTACCTGAACAGCCCGACCACGCCGCTTTACCGCAAGGGCGACGTGCTGTTCGGGCTGTGGGAGGCGCGCGCGGCGCTGGCGGCCGGGGCCACGCCGGTGATAGCCGAAGGCGCGCTCGATGCGATCGCGATCGCCGTCGCGAGCAACGAACGCTACGCTCCCGTCGCGTTGTGCGGCACGGTACTAACCGCGCGGCAGGTCGATGCGCTCGCCGACGCCTGCGCTTTAAGTATGGCGGGAGTCCTGGTCGCGTTCGATGCCGACGATGGCGGCCACCGAGCGGCCGTCCGCGCGTACCATCTACTCAGCCCGGTCTTTGGCCGGACCGCCAGCGTCGTGCTGCCAGAAGGCCGCGATCCAGCGCGGGTTCTGACTGATCACGGGCCGGGAAGCCTCGCCGCGCTGCTCGGGCATCGGCTCAGGCCGCTGGCCGACCTTGTCGTCGATGCGGAGATCGGCGCCTGGGCCGGCCGGCTGCGCTTCGCCGAAGGCCAGGTCGGCGCGCTGCGGGCGGGCGCCGCTGCGATCGCCTCCATGCCGGCCTACGACGTCCCGCGCCAGGTGGCTCGTCTGGCGGAGATGATCGCGATCGACCACGCCATGGTCACCGAGGCCGTCACCGACGCGCTCACCGAGAGAGGAAGATGAGCCAGTGGACTTCACGGGCTACGAGGCGCTGAGCTTCGACTGCTACGGCACGCTGATCGACTGGGAGGCAGGGCTGGCTGCCGTGCTCGGCCCGTGGGCGAGGCGCAGCGGACTGGCCCTGGCCGACGAACAACTGCTTGCCGCCTACTCGGCCCACGAAATGGCGGCCGAGAACGAGTATCCAGCCGATCTCTACCCTGACATACTCGCGCGCAGCTTCCGGGAGCTCGGCGCCGAACTCGGCGCAGAGGTCAGCGACGAGGACGCGGCAGCGCTGGCGAAGTCGGTGCCGGACTGGCCGGCGTTCGCCGACTCGGCCGACGCGCTGCGGCTGCTGAGCCAGCACGCCAAGCTCATCATCTTGTCGAACGTGGACCGAGCCTCGTTCGCCGCCTCCAACGCCAGGCTGGGCGTCGAGTTCACGGCGGTACTGACCGCGCAGGACATCGGCTCCTACAAGCCGTCGCCACGGAATTTCGCCGCGCTGACGGAGCGGGCGCGGCGACTTGGCATCGGCGATGGCCGGCTGCTCCACGTCGCGCAGAGCCTGTTCCACGATCATGTTCCGGCCAAGCAGGCTGGGCTGCCGACCGTGTGGATCAACCGCAGGCACGACCGCCCGGGCTGGGGCGCGACGCCAGCACCGGCGGCCGATGTGCGCCCGGATGCCGAGTTCGGCTCGATGGCCGAGTTCGCGGCCGCCTTCGCGGGATAAACCTGGCCGGAAACAAGCACAACGTCAGCCCGACGGCAAGATAACCGTCAATGGCGGCGGGCAAACTCGACATTAAGCCCGGCGTGCCCGGTACGGAGAACGAAAGACGCCGCTGTTCCCCGCACCGGGCCGCCGGGTCGCTGAGTGGGGCTAGCTCGCCAGCGGAGCTGTCAGTTCGATCTGGATGCCATCGGGGTCCTTGAGCGAGAGCACCTCGATGCCGAACGAAGGCAGCGCGGTGATCTCGCCGTGCGTCACGCCGTGCTCGTCGAGCAGCGCGACCGCATGCTCAAGGTCGGCGTGGCTGGCGACCCCGAAGCTCAGGTGGTCAAGTCCTGGCCGGTCGGGGTCGAACCGGTCACCGGCCGGCGCCATCGGCCGCAGCCCCATCAGCAGGTTGCCGCGGATCATGACGACTCCGCCGAAGAGCAGCTCGTACATCGCGGCCCCATCGGGGTCATCTTTCGGCGGCGAGGCCACCGCGATGTCGAAGCCGAGCAAGCCCGTGTAGAAATCGCGGCTCCGGTCGAGATCGGTCACCGTCAGCCGCAGGTGATGGATTCCATCGATCAGGATCTGTCCAGGCACTTAAAACGCTCCCTTCATCTTTGTGACTGCTCAGCTTTCTGACTGCCCGCGTCAGAACAGGTGGCCAGGAGTCCCGTGCTTGGCGAACCACAGCCTGATGAACCCGCCATAGAGCGCGAGCAGCACGAAGATCGCCGTCATTACCGGAGTGATAATCGTGATCCAAATGCCGTGCTTCTCGACCGGGATGTCGTTCTCCATCATCCAGGCGAACCGTTCCCTGACGACAGGCGGCGTGAGCGGGTATCGAACCCACGCAGGGACCCGGCCGCTGTTCCGCGCCCTGGCTACCGCGCGTTCGATGAAGAACAGCTGGACGGTGTTGCCGACCGGCCGGTAGACGCGGTGCACCACCAGGCCGGCCACGACGCCGATCAGCGTCGGCTGCCAGTTCCACGTGGACAGGTACGTGTCGATCCAGCCGGGCAAGGCCACCGCGAGGTGGAGCACCTTGTGGTGGAGGGTGTGATGCCAGAGCCACGGGCTGGCGAAGTTGACCAGCCAGATCCCGGCGATCACGATAGGCAACGCGACGAGCGCGATTACCAGCGGCGCGGTGATCAGGCGAAGCGGTCCAACCCGAGTGCTATAGGCCTTCTTCCAGTTCGCCATCAGGGATCTCGCGAACAGGGTGGCCAGCACGCCCTCGTATACGTCACGGACGTCGTGCCTGGCTACCGGCCACCAAGCGGTCCTGAACAGGCCATCCCAGCTGGGCTTGAGGTACAGGACCGTGTGTCCGCTCGATGTCCAATGCACCTGAGTGAACAGGTAATACAGCGCGGAAATGATGTAGGCCCCGGCCGTCGCCGCGACGAACAGCCAGACAAGCTGCTGCACCAGGCGCAGATGAATCCGATGCCCGTTGACTTTGATATGGCGGGGGATTGCGGGCAAGACCGCAGTGACAGCGCTCATGCGCACAGTGCACAGCAATGCGCCAAGAAAGGGCAAGTAGGTCTACGTCACAGGCCAGTCACAGCCTGAGCGCGGGCCTTGCGGGCGGTGGGCTCCTTGACGCGCGCGGATCGGTGCCGTGGAGCCCATCGCGTCGCCTGGAGCGCGGCTGGCTGTCGCCATCTCGGCTGCTCCGTACGCTCGTACCCTCGCGATTCATTTAGCCCGCCGGCGGTTAGCCCGCCCGGCGGCTAGTCAGCACTGGCCGCTGGATCGTCTAGGTGTGACGCGTCGTTGAAGGTACGAACCAGCCAGCGTTCACCGAAGACGGCGATCCGCGAGATTGAGGCGTTGTCCGCGGAAATGAAAGCGAACGCCCGAGATCCGCTGGCCAGGGCGATCGCCTGCCCTATCACTCCCCCGTGCGTGAACACGGCGACCCGCTCGCCCCGGTGCGCGGCCACGATTCGCTCGACTCCCGAGCGCACCCGGTCGGCGAAGGCCTGCGGTCCCTCGGCATCAGGGATCACATCCCAGCGCTCCTCGGCGAACACGCGCTGCGCGATCGGATGACCGTCCGCCACCATCTTGCGGTACAGGCCGCCTTCCCACTCCCCCAGGTAGACCTCACGCAGGCAGGGCTCGACCCGCATCTGCAGCCCGCTCCGCTCGGCCAGCGGCGCCGCGGTCTGAGCGGTGCGGCGCAGCGTCGTGACGTAGATGGCGTCGATGCCCTCGGCGCCGAGCCGCGCGCAGACCAGCTTGGCCTGCACTTCACCCTTGGGCGACAGCGGCGGGTCACCGTGGCCGTCCGCGAGCGGGAACATCTGGCCGTCCTGGTACGCCTGCGACTGCCCATGCCGCACGAGCACAAGCTCGACCCCATCAGGCGGAATCTGGAACCTGCGCTGCGGGTAAAAGCCGACCCCTGTCCCGTCCGTCAC
>Ga0134126_10006743_pt1 | contig 14428 bp, 13 predicted proteins | sample KB31752_FD_96881 | JGI IMG/M metagenome (GOLD analysis project Ga0134126, IMG submission 96881) | Terrestrial soil microbial communities with excess Nitrogen fertilizer from Kellogg Biological Station, Michigan, USA - KB3-175-2 | ecosystem: Environmental > Terrestrial > Soil > Unclassified ... | reverse complement strand
TCCCTATTGCCCAGAAACCGCCGAACAAAACTGTGCGCTGACCTGTCGATTCATGATCCCAGCTTTGTGGTTGCAATAGCGATCCCTCACTTTGCTCGGGATTGAAAAGAAGTAGCTCCGCTCGGAATTATCTGGCTAATTGCTAACTGCTAATTGCTAGCTGCTTTTTTTCGCCGCTTCCGCCAGCACCTGCGATGTCGGTTTCAACCCGCGCTTGATGCTGCGTTCCACCAGCCAGGGCGCATTCTCGTAGAGCTTGATAAATATCCAGTAGAACCAGGGCGTAACGGCCTGGCGTTTGCGTTTCAGCAGGGCATCGAGCGTGTCCTTCGCGACCACGTCCGGTCCAACCGCCCACTTTGTCGATCCGCCGACTCGCTGGGGCTGGCTGCCCTTGATCATGTTCTTTGAAAAATCGGTGGCGATGTAACCAGGGCAGACAGTGGCCACGTTGATATTGTGCCGCTGCAGTTCCAGCCGCGCTGCTTTCCCGATGGCATTCATAGCGTGCTTGGTGGCAGCGTAGCCGCCCATGTAAGGCGTGGAGATATGTCCTGACACGGAAGAAATATTGATGATGTCGCCGCCACCCTGTTGCCGCATGATGGGCGCGACTGCCTGGATGCATTCAATCGTTCCAAACAGGTTGGTGTCGAACATGGCGCGTAGATCGGCCATCTTCATTTTCTCAACCGAATCGTTCAGCCCAAAGCCGGCGTTGTTGACGAGCACATCGATGCGTCCGAACGTTCTTAATGCCGCCTGCATCGCGGCATCCACCTGATCGCGTTTGCTCACGTCACAGCTGACACAGAGAGTGTTCGTCTCTGTGCCGCCGATGCGCTGAGCAGTAGCTTGTGTTCTACTCACGTCACGCGCGCACAGCACCACCCGGCAGCCCTCTTGAAGAAACAGTTTTGCGATGGCCTCGCCGATTCCCATGGAGGCGCCGGTTATTACAGCTACTTTGCCTTGGAGCTTCATGGATGAAGGTTGTAGTGGGTTGAGACATTTAAGTCAAGGCGATTCACTGCGGTTGTAAAATTGATGCGTGAGTCTACTGCCCATCTTTCCACTGGAAGTGGTGCTTTTCCCTGGCGCTCCGCTGCCGCTGCACATTTTTGAGCCGCGCTATAAAGAGATGATCAGCGAATGCCTCGATGAAAAGAAACTATTCGGCATGGTTCGAGCCAAAGAGAACGCTGTGGCGGAAGTAGGCTGCTCCGCGACAATTCTCAACGTGATCAAGCGTTATGAAGATGGCCGGCTCGATATTTCCAGTGAAGGCCGCCAGCGCTTTGCCATTGTGGAATTGAATCATGACCGGCCGTTTCTCCAAGCTGAGGTTACATGGTTCGATGACGAAGAAGCCGCGCCTCCCAGCGACAAAGATACGGAAACCGCTATTGAAATGCACGAGCAGTTGTTCCACGTGCTCGGCCAGGACCCTGAACTCGATCCCAGAAAGAGCCTGGTTTCCTTTCAACTCGCCAGCCAGCTGCCGGTGGACCTTGACTTTAAGCAGGCGCTGCTGGAGATGAAAACGGAAAGCGAGCGCATTGAGACGCTGATCGAATACTATCGCGCCACGATTCCCAGGGTGGAGAAGACTTTACGAGCGCGGGAGCGCGCGAGTGGCAATGGGCATGTCCACTAGTTCGGCGGGCCGATTTTGCGCGCGGCGTATAATCAGCTACAGAGGCCCCCTTCATGAATCTTCCTCGTACCTTGGGCGAACTCAGGAAGAGCGTTTTTTCTGAGCAAAGACTGCGCACCCGAAAAACCAAAGATGAACTCCGGGAAAACCTGATCATCAGGCTCAGATCGGGCGAAACCATCTTCCCCGGCATTATCGGCTATGAAGATACCGTGGTCCCGCAACTTGTTAACGCAGTGTTATCACGTCATAACTTCATCCTTCTGGGACTGCGTGGCCAGGCCAAGAGCCGTATTTTGCGGGCGTTGACCGGCCTGCTCGATCCGCAAATGCCATTTGTAGCCGGCTGCGAAATTCATGACAATCCTTATGATCCCATCTGCAAGCGTTGCCGCACGCTGATTGCCGAGCAGGGCGACAACGCGCCCATCGCATGGCTCACGCCGGAGGAACGCTACGTGGAGAAGCTGGCGACACCGGATGTCACCATTGCTGACCTGATCGGCGATATCGATCCCATCAAGGCGGCCCGCGGCGGTCACGATCTCTCCAGCGAGTTCACGGTGCATTACGGTCTCCTGCCTCGCGCCAACCGGGGAATCTTCGCCATCAACGAGCTTCCTGATCTGGCGGGAAAAATTCAGGTGGGTCTGTTCAACATCATGCAGGAAGGCGACGTCCAGATTAAGGGATACCCGTTGCGCCTGCCGCTCGACGTTGCGCTCGTCTTCAGCGCGAACCCGGAAGACTATACGGCTCGTGGCAAGATCGTTACGCCGCTCAAAGACCGCATCGGCTCGGAAATCCGCACGCATTACCCGGGCACCATCGAAGAAGGAATCAGCATTACGGAGCAGGAAGCCTGGGCGCGCCGTGACGGCATGGAACTTCACGTACCCCAATACGTTCGTGAGGTAGTGGAACGCATCGCGTTCCTGGCTCGCGAAGACAAGAAAGTCGATAAGCGTTCCGGCGTCAGCCAGCGGCTGCCGATCAGCGTATTGGAAAACGTTATATCCAACGCCGAGCGCCGCGCTCTCCGCAGCAGCGAAAAAATGATCGTACCGCGCATTGGCGACATCTACGCCGCGCTTCCTTCCATCACCGGCAAACTCGAACTGGAATACGAAGGCGAGATGCGCGGGGCGGACACTGTGGCGCGCGAATTAATCCGCGTGGCAGTGGCCAAAGCTTACGACAATTATTTCAAAGACCTCAATATGCAACAGGTAGTGCAATGGTTTGAGCTAGGCGGAGAAATCAAATTGGCAGACACTGCGAGTGCACAGGAAGTACTGGAGGGTCTCAAGAACATCCAGGGACTCACAGAGAAGCTCGCTCCGGTCGGCATCAAAGCCAAGGAGCGGCCTGAAGTGCTGGTGTCTGCAGCGGAGTTCGTACTGGAAGGCCTTCATGCGCACCGCCGCATCGGAAGGTCAGAAGAGCGGGTCTTCCAGGCAGAGAAGCATCCGAAGCGGGCCGAGCGGCCGTTCGAGCGCGGCGAGGACGAATCGCCACAGCCGTTCAGGAACCGGAGGCCGTATAACTAGCGGCGTCATGAAGGCGTGAGCGGAGCGGGAGCCTTCAGCCGCTATCCTGAGCGTAGCGAAGGATCTCATCTGATGCAGCTCTAACCGAGGAATCACGGAAACAAGCCAGGAGCTAGCGGCTAGTCGCTAGCAGCTCTCATGAAGTACACGAAATATTCCAAATACGTCGCCGATCTCGCGGACGAGATGAGCATGGAAGACCTGCTCAGTGCGCTCTCCGATTACATGCTGGAGTCCGGCTTCCAGAACCAGTACATGTATTTCCAGCAGATGGACGAGCACTCGCTCGATGCTCTACGCCAGGCCATTGAGCAGGCGCTCGAAATGGGCGATTTTCTCGACGAGCAGATGCGTGAACAGCTCGAGCAGATGCAGATGGAAGGCAAGCTCGACGAGCTGATTGAAAAGCTCATCGACCGTATGCATCAGGAAGACTACATCTCCGTCGATCAACCGCAGGCTCCTTCGCGCCCGTCCATCACGCCCGGCCAGACCGGAGAAGCACAGACGGAAGCTCGATTTGAGATCACTGACAAGAGCCTGGACTTTCTCGGCTTCAAAACACTGCGTGATTTGCTTGGTTCTCTGGGACGGTCAAGCTTTGGCCGCCATGATACGCGTGATCTCGCTACCGGTATCGAGGCCAGCGGCGCCTCCAAACCATACGAGTTTGGCGACACCATCAACCTGGACATCACAGAAACGCTCTCAAACGCAATCCAGCGTGACGGCCTGCAGCTGCCGCTGAACATCGAATATTCCGATCTACGGGTGCACCAGTGCGAGTACCAGTCATCCTGCGCTACCGTGGTGATGCTGGATTGCTCCCACAGCATGATTCTGTACGGCGAAGACCGCTTCACTCCGGCCAAGAAAGTGGCCATGGCGCTCAGCCATCTCATCCGGACGCAGTACCCTGGTGATTCACTCTCGCTCGTGCTTTTCCACGATTCAGCCGAAGAAATGCCGATTACCCAATTGGCGCGCGTGAAAGTCGGCCCGTATTACACCAACACTCGCGAAGGCCTGCGGCTGGCGCAAAGAATTCTTCAGCGCCAGAAGAAAGACATGAAGCAGATCGTCATGATCACAGACGGCAAGCCTTCCGCACTGACCCTTGAAGACGGGCGGATTTACAAGAATGCGTTCGGGCTTGATCCCCTGGTGGTCAGCCAGACCCTGGAAGAGGTTTCGCGCTGCAAGCGCTCCGGCATCATGATCAACACTTTCATGCTAGCTTCAGACTATGGCCTGGTGCAGTTCGTGCAGAAGGTGACGGAAATGTGCCGCGGCAAAGCGTACTTCACCACTCCCCAGACGCTCGGTCAGTACCTGCTGATGGATTACATGTCGCGGAAGATGAAAACCATCCACTAAGGCCAGCCGTCTGAGCCGTTTCGAAAGCAATTCTGCCCTTCAAGAAATCGGCGTCATCCCGATGGCCGTAAACGAGCAAGCGATTTCGTAAGCTTGCGAGTAGGCCAGAGGGACCTTGTGCTTACAGAATCGCAAGGTCCCTCGCTCCTATTCGGGCGCTGATGAAAGCGCGCCCTCAGCGACGGAACTCGGGATGACGAGTCGAGTTCCTCATAGGGTTCTTCCAAGAGTGATGATAGTGCTAGTCGTGCACCTTGGTGGTCTCCACAATGTCCTTGGCTACATCGTTTACCATCGGCTTGCGAAAACGGCGCACTTTGTGTGGCACCAGAACGCGAACACGGTGCGCGGGCAGCGTGACCGCATCGATCCTGTCAATTCGTCCGCCATGCACTTCAACCTTGAAGCGGAACCAGTCCGTGCGGAACAGCCGGCCTGAGGCATAAAAGCTGGCAGAAGCCGCGATGGGACCGGAAAAGTTGTGACCGGTCAGACGCAGCAGGTGTTCGCCGATCTCGCCCTTCCAGGCCATACCGCCTACCAGGGGATCATTCAAATATTGCTTTTCCAGCGGGAAGACCCCGGAGATATTACGTAACTGCACCAACTGCAGGAGGACGGACGTCTTGGCCAGGTTGGTGATGACCATGCGCGCATCCGTGGCAGAGACGCGCTCCATTCGAAGATGCAGTTCGGGAGCCCACTCGCGTTCAAACTGTTCATGGGCGAGTTCCAGCGTGCGATCGGCGGCGTGGGCATAACGCAGCGTCGCGCGCGCCAGCACGATGCTGAGCAAGGTGGTGACTAGCGTCGCGAGCACCGGAATAAATTCCACCAGCGTGGCCCAAGGTATGGTGTGCCCGTGAAAGGTCATGAACTCCCCGATAGCAGAGATGGATGGAGGGTCGCTGTTGCACCTAGCCTAACCGCAGTCCGGCGACAGGCAAAACGCGAATCGTCTCATGCCTTTGGTAACGTCCGCTGCCGTGGCAATTTCTCTTGTGCGACCCAGCAAAAAAAGGGGCATCAAAGTCCCCTCTATTGCGGTCTTTATTGCGATGGGAGTCAGCCCTGTGATTTCACGGCTGCTTCCGCCGCCTGGAAACCGAGCTTGGAGTGCGTACCGTCACAAAATGGCTTGTTCACGGACCCGCCGCAGCGGCAGAGGGCGATCGCCTGCTTTCCCGTCAGATCGTACTTGTTGCCTTCCGGATCGGTCAGGTTAAGTTCGTTTAAATCGCCGCTCACAACATAGGGGCCATTCTTTTTCGCCAGGACGTTGATCGCCATTTTGTTCCTCCGGGTAGTTTAACGTCGAATGGAATACTCTAAATGAGCGGCAAGATACAGGACAAGGGTAAGGGTCGTCGAAGTGCGAAGGTCGCGAGCCGGCGCTTCCTGTCTTTGAGCTAGAAGCTTTACCGCTTTTTGAAGGCTACGTTTACCAGCAGTTTGTCGCCTTCAATCTCAACCACGTTACAGAACGTACGATCGCCGCGGCGGGTGAAATCGAGGCCCACCCGGCTGTTGCCTACGCGGATATTGCGCACGCTCAGATTGTCGAGAAATTCCGGCAATGTTGGATTCACAATATTCAACTCTTTGCGGTGCGCGCTGGGCCGTATGCCAAGCACAGACATAAGGATGAGGAAAATGGCGCCAGATGCCCAGGCCTGCGGAGAGCATGAGACGGGATATTGAACCGGCTGATCGAACTCACGGCGCTCAATTCCGCAGAAGAGCTCCGGCAGACGGTAGTCACGAAAGTTAAGCGCAGCCTGAAACAGCGTAGTAAAAAGCTTGTTGGCCGGTTCACGAAATTCGTACAGCGCCATACCGTGTGCCACAATCGAATTGTCATGGGGCCAGACCGAACCGCGATGATAGCTGAGCGGATTGAAAACCCGCTCGTCGCGGCACATGGTCCGCCAGCCCCATCCGGTAAACATACCCGGCTTCATAAACTCCTCGGTCACCGCGCGCGCTCTTTCCAGTGGCAACATGCGCGTAAAAAGCAGGTGGCCGGGGTTGGACGAGATGACCTGGCACTGGCGTTTTTGGGCATCGAGTGCCATGGCATAAAAGTTCCGCGAAGGCATCCAGAACGCTTTTTCAAAGCGCTTGGCCATCTCGGCTGCCTCACGTTTGAGCCGGTCTGCCGTGTGGACGTCCCCGAAGGAACGCATCAGGGAAGCCATTCGGTATTTGGCTTCATAGACGTAACCCTGAACTTCACAAAGCGCAATCGGCGCTCGCGCCATCTCGCCATCGCGGTGAATGATCGCATCCCATGAATCCTTCCATCCCTGATTAGTCAGTCCTTTGGACGAACGTCGCGAGTACTCGACGAAACCATCGCCATCGAGGTCGCCATACTGATCAATCCACTCGAGCGCTCGATGGGCGTGAGGCAACATGTCTTTTACCAGTTGCTCGTCGGCAGTCCAGTTAAAGGTTTCACTCAGCAGGATGAGCCAGAGCGGGGTGGAATCGATCGAACCGTAATAGGGGCTGAACGGGACTTCCCCTGCGCGAGCCATTTCTCCTTCGCGGTATTCGTGCAGGATCTTGCCCGGCTCTTCATCCCGCCAATCGTTCTTTTCCTTTCCCTGATAGCGCGCAAGGACGCGGAGGGTCTCCACTGCCAGCTGAGGATTGAGCAACAGCGACTGGTAGGCAGCGATGATGGAGTCGCGGCCGAACATGGTGGCGAACCAGGGGATTCCGGCCGCGATCACGCGATCTTTGCCTTCAGGGATCTGGAGAGCGTGCAGATCACCCTTTGCCGTGGCAATCATTTGATCAAAGATTCGATTGGTCGAGTTGAAGTGCGATGAGAGCGTCTCCCATTCGGCAAAAGATTCGCGGCGCAGGCGGAGTTGCTGGCCGAAATCCGGCCGCCCGGCTCTCGAGCGCTTGGTTTCAATGTGCGGCACAACCGTGGTTTGAATATGAAACCGCTTGAAGGGAGGCAGCTTGAGCTTCCATCGCGCTGTAGTCCCGTCAACCAGTTCCGGCATCGGCGAAAGGTTGATTACCGTATCGCGCGCAGCGCCATCCACGCCCAGATAATGGAAGATGATGCTGTCACGGTGAACGACCGGCTTGTAGTAGTGCCCCATCTGCTGTCGGGCCACACCACGCACCTGAAACACGTCCATGAAATCGGCCTCATAGGCGATCTCAATGGCCAGTTCCAGCTCGTTGAAATTGAAGTTTTCGAACGTCAGATAGTCGTAGAGCGTATCTGAGCTGAGCAACTGCTCACGCCGGATGTGGACAGTGTTTTCAGGAATTTCATAGCTCTCGCGCAGCGTACTCTGCCCGGTAGTCAATTCGATTTGAGAAGCGAACGTCTGCTCGGTACTGGAAGAAAGGACTACAGTACGGTAACCTCCCACCCGCAATTCCAGGCGGCTCAGGAACCGGGTATCGTCGTGGAAGAAACCCGCATCAGGCGCGCCTGGTGGCATGATGTCTCCCGCAAACGTGGTGGAAAGAAAAGTCTTGCCTTCAATCAGCGTGAGATTGTTGACGGCGCGTGGTTCGGCATTCTGATAAGCGATGCGCGGCTCAGGATAGGGCGAGGGTATCTCAACTAATTCCTGCTGAGGGATCAGGGTCTTCGCGCTCACGAGTTGGTCCTTATCTTACCCAAACGTTCAAAGCGGCAACTCACGCCACAATCGGCTCGGCGTGACTCTCGGTCCAGCTGCCCAGAATTTCTCCATAAAGCCGTATATAGTCGATGGCCATGCGTTCAGAGGAAAAATATTTCTCAGCGTAGGAGCGAACTGAGTCGGGATCGAAGCTCAGGTCCTTTAAATAGTGAACAATGTCGCTTACAGATTGGCCGATAAAGCCGCTAACACCGTCTTCGACAACTTCTTCTACCGATCCGCCGCGAAAAGCCAGCACAGGTGTGCCGCAAGCCATGGCTTCCACCATCACAAGGCCAAACGGTTCGTCCCACTGAATGGGAAACAGCATCGCCATGGATTTCCCCAGCAGATCATTCTTCCCCTCCAGGTCAAGTTCTCCGACGTATTCAATGAATTTGCCGTCTACTTGTGGTTTGACTACCTTCTCCCAGTACTCACGATAGACAGGCTGGACCTCGCCTGCGATTTTCAGCGGGATTCCGGCCTTGCGTGCAATCTCGATTGCTAAGTGCGTGCCTTTGGGGGGAGCAATTCTCCCCAGAAAGGCCAGATAAGGTTCTTTCTCCCGAGTGACACTGTATCGCGAGAGATCAATGCCATGATGAATGGTCCTGATCCTGGGCAATGGCAGCTTCTTACGTTGAAAGTCGCTGATTGTGACATAAGAGACGTCAGGAAACTGCGTATAAAAACGTTCTAATGGTTCCTCATAGCCATGATGCACTGTGTATACAACCGGAACTTCCGCTAGCCTTTGCAGCGTCAAGCCTGGCGCATTGTTCAGGTGGATGATGTCAGCCTCACCTTGAGCATCCTTAACTGCCCAGGCGGCGTGGTTCAGGGACTTAAGATTCGCTTCTGTATCGCCGCTTAAGGGCCATTCTTCTCTCTCATAAAGCCACTTACTCGGCACCGGCAGTGTGGATTCACCGTTGGTATAGAGCGTCAGGTCAACACCCTGCTTTTGCAGGCCTAGAGCGAGCTCGGCCATAAATAGCTCCGTTCCGCCATACCTCCGAGGAGGGACAGCGATGAAAGGAGGCGCAACGAGGGCAATTCTCATTAATATTCCTGAAGGGTACAAAAGAAAGATGCGAGATTGGCCGTGCGCGTTTTCTCTCGATAAGGTAGCGGATTACTTACACGTAAGGATTGCGGGTTCTGCCTGCCTGCCGTTTACGATTTCCACAGCCCGCTCAAACTCGCGTGCGCGCAATTCATTCGTGTGGGCTGCCAGGATGCGTTCTCGCGCCGCAGCGCCGATGGCTTTCAGCTCAGCATCATCGAATCCGGAGATGTAACGCACCACGTCATCACCTGACGCAGGCAGGAGGATCTCTGCTCCGGGGGTGAAAAACGTTTCGAGTCCCGGCCAGTTGTCGGAAACAATGGTGGCTCCGCACGCAGCAGCTTCGAATAATCTCACCGAAGGTGAATATCCCGCCATCACCATGTCACGCCGAGTCACATTCAGGGTCATGCGCGAAGAACAATAAAGTGCGGCATGATACTTGGGCTCAAGATGCATGATGCGGCTGACATTCGCCGGCCAATGGATGGTGCCTGGATATTGCGGTCCCGCCACCAGAAAATTTCTTTCCGGCAAAGATCGCGCAGGATCACACAGAAATTGGTCGATCTTGGGCTGGCGGTCCGGGGCATACGTACCCATGTAGCTGAGATCGCAGGCAAAATCCGCGCTGGGCGGAAGTGGTTGATGTCTTTCCGGATCGACCGAACAATACAAGGGCAACGCCAATGAAACATGGAACTCAGTCTGCAATTGTGCCAGCATCGGCCCGCCCGTAAAACTGAAGTAAATGTCCAGCTCCGGCAGATGCCGTTTCTGAAGGTAATCTGCGCGCCCATGCTGCTGAAGGCTACTGAGGGTAATCGGGGTGTCGATGTCGTAAAAAGCCTTCACCGGCACATTCGAACCGAGAACTTCATCAAGGGCCAGGACACCATCCGGGAAGTATGAGCCTACGACGGCAACATCAGAGTTGCGCAATTGCTCCCGCATCGTCGGGAGCACCTGCTGCCAATCACGGTACAGCTTCACTGTGCAGTAAGAAGGCTCAGGAAGGTCGCGATTGTTCTCATACCACTCTACGTTGCGCTCAAAAAAAACGATTTCGTGACCGCGATTTCGGAGCGCGCTGCACAGGGCCCGGAACGTGGTGGCGTGCCCGTTCCCCCAGGACGAGGTAATCGAGAGTCCAAAGATCGTAATTTTCATGGGATCAACCCACCACCACTCAGAAACGGGCACACCATCTACTTGTTATGACCGCCCAAAACTCAGGCAGCCAGTGCTCGCGTATCTGCTGAGACAAACTCAAATTGCCGCGCGCGAAGTTTGTACGTGTGCTCGCGCAATGCGCGCTGTCTCATGCTTTCGCCTATGAGCCTGGCGTCCTCAGAATTCAAGGACCGCAGCAGATACACGATATCTTCCGCGTTGCTCGCCACCAGGATCTCCCTTCCCGGTTCGAAAAATGTTTCAACCCCAGCCCAGCGGTCTGTGATGACACAGCAGGCCGCGCCGGCGGCTTCAAATATACGGGTAGGCGGAGAGAAACCCACATGGGCCATGGATTCCCGGTTGAGGTTCAATACCATGCGGGCGGAACAGTTCACGCGGTTGTGATCGCCGGTCCCGACATGTCCGATCCAGCGCACATTTGCGGGCAGTTGCTTGTTGCCCCAGCCTTCGCCACCCAGAACAAACTGAAACTCGGGCGCCATTTCTGCGGCCGTCAGTAAAAATTCTTCCACGCGCTTCTCGCGGTCCGGCAGGCGATTTCCGATAAAGGCAAGATCGCATCGCAATCCGGAATCTGGCGCCACGGGGTGATGGGTCTCGGGATCGAGAGCGTTATAGATGGGGTGACAGTTCGCAGCACCCAGGCGCAGGTAGTGCTCTACCACGGCCGGTCCGCCGCCGTATGTGAAGATAAAATCATATTCGGGAATAAGCCGCCAGAAGGGATCACCCGGATCGCTTTCAACTCTCGCAAGGGTGACAGGGGCGTCTACGTCCCAGAATGCAACTCGCGTCATTCCAGTCCTGCAATCAAGAACACATTCTTCCAGCAGCTCATCAAAAACGCCGACGCCGCTGTGTTTGATCACCAGGTCACTGTGGCAGGCGCGCCGCATCAGGTGGTGAAGTTCGCTCTCCGACTCATAGACGATCGACTCCACATACGACAAGTCGCCGGAATCCCTCTTCTGCTGACGGCCATAAGCGTCAGGCTCAGCAAAAGTAATGTGGTGCCCGAGGGCGTGCAGTTGTTTGTAGACGCCGCGGTAATAAGTGGCTGCACCGTTCCAGTACGAAGAGGTAATGCTGGAACCAAAGACGAAAATTCTCATTGCGCGATTTCCTCACAAATTGAGATCAACTGCCGGGCCCGATGAGCGCACGTGTGGCGCTCAAGAATTGTCTTGCGGCCACGCTCGCCGATCTGGCGGCGCGCAGCTTCATCACTGAGTAGATGCTCAATCGTCGCTTTCATTTCACGACCATCGTTCACCAGGAGATAATCTTCGCCGGGATCAAAAAGCCGTTCTTCATCGCTCCAGGTTGAACATACCAGAGGAATGCCACATGCCAACGCTTCAAAAACCCGGATGGTAGGAATGCCGCTGAGACCATTAGCATATTGCCGTCGCGGAATATGCACGGACAAAGCACTGGCGGCATAGACTTCCGGCGCGAACAGGTTAGGAAGATACCCACGAAATTCGATTCCAGCATGATTCAGCTTTTCCAGAGCATCTTGCGGATAGCGCACTCCGTGCACCACAACATGCCTATCCCGCATGGCCATGGCCGGCGCGATCAAGAATTCCTCCAATTCCCGGGTACGCTCATCGTCTCCCCAGTTGCCGATCCAGACCAGGTCAATCTCGCGCGGCCGCTGCAGAGGCTTGAACTGCTCCACGTCGGCTGCCTCATGGAAAGTCCAGGCACGTGAAACACCAAACCCATCCGTATAAATCCGGCGAATAGTCTCGCCAAAAGCCAACACGCCGTCCAGCAGATGGAGGTGGAGCTTCAGGATCTCTCCGGCGCGCGTATACGCGCGATGATGAGTGTCATGAAACAGCGCGATAAAGCCCAGTTTGTGTTTTAACGCAAGAATTGAGTTCACCACAAATGGATCATTCCATTCGTGGATCAGGACCACGTCGGTCCCCCGCAACTGCTCTTCGAGATACTCAGAGAACGCGGGATCTGAAGGCTTATAGAACCGAACATCAAGCTGGGGATAAGCGATGCGGAAACCATCGATCGAATGGATGGCGCGTTCGCCTTCCTGATGGACCAGATTGTTCAAAGACCAGCTTCCCAGCTCTTCGTAACAGCGAACCGTGTGGCCCATGCGTATCAACTCCCGCATGAGACCGCGCAGGAAATGCGCATTCCCATGGTTCCAGTCAGACACCAGAGAGTGTGCGAAGAGGGCGATATTGAGTTGCTGGTTCATTATGCTGTTGCAACAGCCCGCGATAGCGCGTGGTAAAGCTCCAGATACTTATCGATCATTCGCGCCGCGCTGAATCTGGCGCGCGCGTGGTTATAAGCGCGGTTGGCATAGTGCTGACGCAGGCCGGAATCCTGCACCAGAGAGTCGAGCGTGCGCCGCAGGTCTGCTGCATCGTCGTTGCGGAAGAAAACCGCGGCGCCGCCCCACAATTCCCGAAACGGAGCAATGTCACTGGCAACGATTGCGCAGCGCGATAAAGCTGCTTCTACTGGCGCAAGCCCGAAGGGTTCATAGCGCGACGTAGCCGCATAAATTCCAGCACGGGAGAATAGCTGGGCCATTTGCTTTTCATCCTGCTGTGGCTCCAGGTGGATGTTGCTTCTGATCTCCGCCATGGCAAATGCCCTGCCATGCAATTCAGGGTGACGGTCTGCACCCACAATACTGACGGGGGCGGGCATTTCGTCGCGCAGTAGCAGTCCGGCATTTTTTCCGCTGTCCCACAGCCTGCCTACTGTGATAATCGTGTCTTCCTTGCTGACGTGTGGATTGAACAAAGCCGGTGTCCGGCCATTGTAGATGACCGAGCTATGCTGCGGTTTGCCGTAATAACATTCGACCTGCTCAAGCATCCAACGTGAGGGCGCAATCACTGCTGTGGCACAGGCAAGGCCGCGACCCACGCTCTCGCGGTACCAGCGAAGCCACGCCGATTCAGCGGGCGCGTGCTGATGGACTGCCGACCACCAGCTGACGACGTCACTGTGTGCAACAACAACTCGCGGTACATCACCGGACAGGAGAGCGCCATAATAGAACTGGTTCAAGTGCAAAAGGTCGGGTTGCACTTCGTCGATGACCTGGCGCAGGTATTCTGAGGATGCTTCCATATCAGCCTCTGAGTCCTGCATCCATTCCAGCTTGAAAGCGGTGGGGCGAAAATCAACTTTTGGCAGCGCATCCAGCCAGCGAACCTGCGCTCCCGAGGGAATGTCCCCGAAACTGACAAGTGTCACCTGCACGCCTCGATGCACCAGGCCAGTAACCAGTTCCCTTGCATATGTCCAAACACCGCCGAGCGTGTCAGCGGTGACTAAGATGTGCATTCTCCAGTTCCTCGATTGGGACCGGTTTCTGATCCTGGATGTCGCTGTATCCTTGCGCGGAAAACGTGCTTGTGTAGTGGCTATGGGCCCGCTCCCATGCCAGATCATCCGGCGCGGCGGAAAACGTTTGCTGGTACAGCGGACTCCCCGGGAAAGGAAACATGGGTACCGGCTCGCTGACCCATACCCCCTTGCTTTTTAGATGCTCTTGCCAGCTTTGAATCTGCCCGCGATCATCATGGTCGGTAAGAATTAGATTGGCCTGGACCCAGGGGATTCGCGTTCGAGCATAAATGAGCAGCTCAGAAATACGATCGGTATCCATGCGGCAATTCTTGTTCAATTCTTCGCGTCCCGCTTCTGTAATCGACTCAATACCGCACTCCATGGAAATACAGTGGGCGCGGCCAAGGAGATCAAGGGTTTCTTCATTCCAGAGATCAATTCGCGTCTGGAAGCCGATCTTCACCGAGCGCCCGGCGATGCCTTCAAGAAGGCGGCGCACATTTTTGCCGACGCCGAAGATCTCGTCGATAAAGTAGATGTATTCCACGCCCCGGCTGACCAGCGTATCCACTTC
>Ga0134126_10006741_pt1 | contig 14430 bp, 16 predicted proteins | sample KB31752_FD_96881 | JGI IMG/M metagenome (GOLD analysis project Ga0134126, IMG submission 96881) | Terrestrial soil microbial communities with excess Nitrogen fertilizer from Kellogg Biological Station, Michigan, USA - KB3-175-2 | ecosystem: Environmental > Terrestrial > Soil > Unclassified ... | reverse complement strand
GAGTCCAGCGGGGGTTTCACCTTCTGCCGGCGTTGCGCCCAGTAATCGGCTAGAGCCGGGTCATCAGGTGATGCCCTGCCTTTCACCGGGATGTGCCGCACGATGTCAGTCCAGGCTGGTTTCGGCAGGTAGGCGCCGGTGTCTTTATCACCGAACACCCACCGGTCATTCCTGAACTTCTCAATTTCCGGAAATAGCGTCTGACGATCCAGCCCCCGCTGATCGCCGCTGATGTCGGGCACTGGCTACGCACCCGCAGCGAGGGCAGCCCGCGCAGCCATCCCCGCCACGCCGACACCGTCCGGATGAACCTCAACCGGGTCCACCCGCTCCTGCTGGCATGGGCGGATCACTACGTCCACCTGCGCGAGGTCACCACCGCCGACATCATCACCGCCACCCGCCCCCTGCCCGCAAGCAGGCGCCGCCAGACCCTCACCGCCCTGCGCTCCCTGTTCGGCCACTGCAAGAAAGCCGGCACCATCTTCCGTGACCCCACCCGCGGCGTCCGCGACGACCCCCGGCCCCTGAACCTCCTCCAGCCGCTCCAGCCCGGCGACATCAGCCAGGCACCCAGGAGCTGGTGCCAGTCCCGGCCGGTCCGGGCCAGCCGGGACATCTCGATCCCCAGCACGACGCCCGCACGTCCCATCGTCACCTCCGCGACGAGCCTGGCAAAGCCCTTCCGCGAATCGGCCATCGCGGCCGACACCCCAGGTCGTCGTCGATCACCCACGACCTGCGACCGCGCCAAGCCAAGGGCGACGGCGCGCTCGGCCAGCGCGTACTGCAGCCGCGTCGACTAGGCGTGCTCGAGCACCTGATGCCGGGTCGACTGGCGGACGTAGACCACCGCCGCGCGGTCCAGGTGCTCAGCGCGGATCTTCTGCTGCGGCTGTCCCTGCGTCCGGTACCTGGCCAGGCTCATCACGACCGCCTCCCGCCGCGCGGCCCGCGGCCCTGGCTGCCAGCATCGCCAGCATCGCCACCGCCGCGGCCCGCCGCTCCGGCGACAGGACCGCCCAGATCAGGAAATCGGGAGTCACCGCATGCCCGGCGGTCGGCTGCATCTGGCTCACCTGCTGCCGCTGACAGCAGGCGGCGAACCATCGTCGCCGCCTGCAACAGTGCTCCCACACTCAGTATCGCCCCGGATCCGGGCGCAAGGCTAGAGACGGATTCTTCTTTACCGGTATCAGCAGTGGCCGACTGAAGAGTCCTTCCTTCTCCAGGCCGGCAAGGGCCTGGCCGGCCTGGACCAGCACCCAGGTCCGCCGCTGGCCGTCCTGGCAGCGCTGGACGATCCTGGCCATGCTCGCCCTTGCCTTCCTGGCCGTGCTCGCCGCCGCCAGCCGCCAGCCGCCACCCGACGGCATGATCCCGCTGACCTGCAGCAAGATCCACCACCTCATCAACAGCCCCGCCGCCTCCGCCCGCGACTCGCTAAACCGCCTGCACTGGCCAGCCTGGCGGCGAGTCCACCAGCATCGCGCCCGGACCAGCCACTGCCGGAAACTTAAACGACCATGAAGATCACGATCTACGACTGCCGTACTAGGACACGGGGATAGGCGCCCACGTTGGGGCGGTCGCACGCCGTGACCTGCGGTGCGGTAGTTCTCCGGTTCCGCCGCTCCGCCGATGTCTACACCTGCTGTGCGCTGGCTGGGCTGGCGCGAGGGCCATGCCAAGCCGAACCTCGAACTCGCTAACGCACTCTCCGATCCTCGTGGCTGCAATACGCTTCAGAGTGGCCAACCAGGGGCCAGCCGACATAAGGTAAGGTACGCATTACGTTAAGATCGTCTATTTATCATGCGGAGCGGGCTGTAGGTCATTATCACGGATCCATCGAGCTTAACGACCTTATTCTCGGTTGTAATTATGCCCCTGCGACCTTTTTTGGCGGGTCGGCAGGCGGTCACTTGCATGACGACGGTGATCGTGTCCCCGACAAAAAGCGGTGCATCGACTTTTACCTCGGCGCCGAGAAAAGCGGTCCCGGTTCCGTGGATGATGCCGCTCTGCATAACGAGACCTTCGGCGTAGGCGAAGGTGAGGGCTGCCGGAACGAGGCGTCCTTGATAGCCGGCGGCCCTCGCGCCGTCGGCGTCCAGGAAGAGTGGCTCGTTAAGGCCGGCCATCCCGATGAAGATGACCAGGTCGCTTTCCGTTATTGTGCGGCTCGCGGTCTTGAAAATTGAGCCCACCTTGAAGTCCTCGAACCTCAGACCCTGCATATAGGGCGCTATCGCTTCGAGGTCAACGAGGTCCAGTGCCATCTTGGCTCCTCTGCTGTTTCTGACATCGTCGGCACGAGCGCCCTTGTCTTTGGGCTGGGCATCGGACTGGCCCTGCTGCAAGCGCAGCTCAGGGGTGTCGGATAGTTATCGGTCACAGAGCGTGTACGCCGATATTCTGGTCGTCTGGTTGGCCGGCCCGGGGTCCGCTGTCCAGTCCGCCCAGGTGTGTCGCAGTCAGCGATTGTTGGCCACTGTCATGGAGCAGCGAGGCCCTGAGCCTGAAGTGGTCACTGCGGACTACGGCCCGGACAAAGGCGAATGGCTGGCCCGACGCGGTGACGATGAGGGTCGCGATGAGGAACATGGGCGCTCGCGCGGGAAGGTGCAGTAGCTCGCATTCGAAGTCGTTGGCGGTGGTGCCTTCTACCGTCATGTCGGACCGGCTGACGGGGAGCTGGTACCGCTGAACCAGCTGGGTCAGCAGGTCAGGTCCGCCAATCGTCAGGTCGAGAGCTGCGCCGGACTCGGCGGCGGCGGACAGGGCCGCCGAGGCGTCAACCCGTACGTACACCTGACTCAGGGAGATCGGCTGATTGCGGACCGACGCGACAGCTGTAATCTCGAAAAGGCGGGCTTCCACGCCGACCCGCAGGATGCGAGCGAGGTTCGTTCCCGCGCTGACCAGCCGTATTCCGACGATTTTCGACAGTTCCGCAATACCGCGGTCGCCGCGCCTGTCGTCGGCCCCGTCCAGTGCATGGTACAGCACCTTCGGCTGCTCGATTATGGTCCCTCTGCCCTTGCGCCGGACGACCTGGCCATCTGCTTCCAGAACGTCGAGCGCCTTGCGGATGACGGTTCGGCTAATTCCCAGGTGGTCGATGAGGAGCCCTTCAGACGGAAGAACCTCGCCTGGCTTCCAGTGCCCGGCTTCGATGTCCTGCTTGATCAGTTCCTGCAGCTGGTAGTAAAGCGGAACACTACTGCCTCGGTCGAGTGCGCCTACGCGGTCGAAGAAGGCTTCGGCGAGTTCACGTTGCCGGGCTCGGATGCTCATCTCGTTCTGCCTGGTCACGTTGATCTGTCCGGCCTGCCGTTCAGCTCAGCCGTTCCGGATTGCACGTTAATCCTCATATGTCCGGTCTGTCAGCAGTTGCCGTTCGACTATAGACGACTTTAGGCGTTGCCGGTCGACCTTGCCGCTGGCCAGTCTCGGAAACTCGCGGACGAGGATGAATCGCTTAGGGATCTTGTGGTTGGCAAGGCGCTTGCGACTGAATGCCTTCAGCTCGTCTTCCGGCAGTACTTCGCCGTCGGCGGCTACCACTAGCGCAACACCGATCTCTCCCCACTGCGGGTCCGGGATCCCGACTACTGCGACCTGGGCTATGCGCGGATGCTCGACCAGAACGGACTCAACCTCGATGGGATAGACATTGATTCCGCCTGACTTGTACATCTCCTTGACACGCCCGACGAGCTCGATGTTGCCGTCGTCGCGCTGGAAGGCGATGTCACCGGTTCTTAGCCATCCATCAGGCGAGATGGTCTCTGCGGTGGCTGCAATGCTGCCCCGGTAGCCGAGAAAGACGAGTGGTCCGCGCACGTTGATCTCGCCTCGCTGACCCGCCGTCACCGGGCGACCCTCCTGGTCGGCGATCATGAACTCGATGCCGGGGACCGGTGCGCCCACGCTGCCGATGGCCTCGGCCAGAGGAGCTGAGGCGCGACTGGCCGTCACCACTCCGCCCGACGCTTCGGTGAGCCCGTAGCTGTTGGCCACACGCGCGCCGCTACGACGCACGAACGGCTCGATGACCTCGACCGGGGTCGGAGCCGATATGCCGAGCATCTCGAGCGAGGACAGGTCGGTGGCGTCGAAGTCCGGCAGCGCGGCGACTCGCTCCAGCAGAACGCTGCTTGTCAGCCATGAGTTCATCTGGCCAGTTGCGATGAGAGAAAGAACCCGCACCGGATCGAAACGCTGCGCGAAGTACAGTGTCCCGCCGCGGACCAGCGCGGACAGGCATACGCAGACGAGCCATCCCAGGTGATTGATCGGTTTGTCGCTGACCGTCTTCGGGACGATTCCGCCGTACCAGGTCTGGGCGGTCAGTTCGGCGCTCAGGCACAGCGCCGGCTCCGAGAGGACCGCGGCCTTCGGGGTGCCCGTGGTGCCGGACGTATACACAATCACGGCTGGCACCCGGCGCGCCGCGTCACGCTCCGCTGACGTGGAGGCAGTTCTGGTCGGCGCTACGGGGGAATCGGAGGTGCGAGGCTTGCGATATTCAGCTGCCCGCTCGAGCAGGTCGCTCTTGCCAAGCGTCGGACCGCGAAATCCGGCCGCGTCGGCTGCCCCTTTCAGCCTGGCGCGGTCTTCATCGTCCGCGCAGATCACCATCACTTTGGGGTCCGCGTCGCGAATAAAAAATCCTAGCTCCCGCCGCGTGTATTTGGGGTTCAGTCCCGTGAAGACCGCCTGCGCCTTCATGCAGGCCAAGAACAACATGAAGCATTCAGCCTGGGAGTGACCGTAGACCGAGACCACGTCACCGCGGCCTATGCCCCACTCCTGCAGCAGGGCTGCATAGGCCTCGACCGTTGAGGCGGCATCCTTATAGGAGATCTCGGCGCCTTCGTTCACGAAAGCGACCCGGTCGGGCGCCCATTCGGCGAAGAAGGCCAGGTAGTCCCAGGCTGTCTGAAGCTGAAGCATCTGATGCGCCTAGCGCCCGTGCCAGTATCCGCCGGACACGTTCAGTACGGTGCCGCTCACAAAGTCGCCGCCAGGGCCGAGCAGGTATGAGACCGCCCTGGCCACGGGTTCGGTGCCGATAGGGCCTAGCGGGAACTTCTCACCGTACTGTTGCCGCCGTTTGATCGTCATGGGCGTGCCGGTGTTCCCGGTCGCGCCGGGGGCGACCGCGTTGATCATGACGCCATGGCGTTCCACCTCTTTCGCCAGCGACATCGTCATCCCGATCACGCCAGCCTTGGCGGCGCCGTACGCCACCGACACCCCGGCGCAGGGCACGACCCCGCAGACCGATGAGATGGTCACGATCCGCCCGCCGCCGGCGGCGATCATGTGCGGCAGGATGCTTCTCGTGCACCACCACTGACCGGACAGGTCCACGTCAATGAGGCGGCGCCAGTGCTGGATGTCGACCTCGCGCCAACTCGCGTCCGGAGCATCAATGCCGGCCACATTGACAAGGCCGTAGATCCGCGGGTACAGCGAGAGCACTCGTGCCACCATCGCATCGACCGACTCTGGGTCCGCGATGTCCACCTCGAGCGCGCTTGCACCGAGGGGCCCGGCGACCTCGTGAAGCTTCTCGCGCTGCAGATCAGCTAGCGCCACGCGATATCCCTGCGCGACCAGTTCCTGGGCGACGGCCGCGCCGATTCCCTGAGCGGCGCCGGTCACGATCACCGCGCTGTGCGCGCTGTGTGACTCGCTGCGATTCACGACCGCCACTTCTCTTCATAGTCTGTCACGTAATAGCTGAGCGACTCGCCGACGAGAAACGGCTTGTCATCTCCTTCTTTCTCAATGGTATGACGATACCGAGTTAGGTAGTCGCCGGGTCGTTTCTCGTTTACTTCGAGGAGCTCGACTCGGTCGCGTGCTCGTTGGCCGATTCGCAGTGGTGATATGAAGCGGATCCGGTCGTAGCCGTAGTTGAGCACTGACGCTTTGTCAGTCGCGACGATAGGAAGGAAGGGAGCGACCTCTTTCATAAGCTTCGGCAGCAGGCAAAGGACGTATAGTCCGTGCGCCACAGTCCCGCCGAATCTGGGGGACGCCCAGTCCCGGTCGTTGTGCATGTAGTCCCAGTCGTCAGTGAGCGCCGAGAACAGGTCGGCGTCTCGCTGGGTCACTGTGAACCAGCCGGAAACCCCGATCTCCTGTCCGATCCGTGACGTGAGCTGACCGTAGAGGTCATATGGCTGGACTGGCATGGCGTTGGATCTCTCCTTAGGAAGCGTCGGCCATTGCGTTACTGGCTCGCCGTCGTAGTTCCTTCGCATCGACTTTCGAGTTCGGAAGGTGCGGCATCGTGTCTAGTCGGATGATGCGAGCTGGCAGCTTGTAGTTCGCGACGCTGTGCCGCAAGAAGTCCTGCAACTGCCCGGCGGGAACCTGACCATTCGGAACGCTGGTGTAGTAGAGCCAGCCGACGCTGCCGTAGGTCGGGTCGGGCACGCCGATCAGCGCCGCCTCCTGGACCGCGGGATGTGCGGCTGCGACGGCCTCGATCTCCCGCGGATAGATGCTGTAGCCGCCGGAGCTGAACACATCGCCGATGCGTGCGACGAACCGGTAGGCACCTAGCTCGTCCTGGGCGAAGAGATCACCGGTGGCGAACCATCCGTCTGGGGTGAACCGTTGCTGAGTGTCCTCGGGCATGCCCAGGTACTCGACGAACAGGCACGCGCTGCGGATCTGCAGCTCGCCGACCTGGCCGGTCTCGCAGGGGTGGCCGCTGGCATCCACAACGCGGCCGGCCATCGAGTCGAGCATGGGGCCAATCACGCCCTGGGCCAGGGCGCGGAGATCTATGTCCCGGGTGCTTCGAATAACCGCGCTGCAGCATTCGGTCATTCCGTACCCGGTCGTCAGCGTGGGTGAGATCTGGGCCAGCTCGGCGAGCAGATCGGCTGGCAGGGCTCCGACGAAGTTGATCATTCGCAGATCGGGGAGGTCCTGCCCGTGCAGGTACTCGCGGCACCTGACGAACTGTGTCGCCTCGCCCGCCCAGTAGGTAACTCGCTCAGCGGCGATCTGATCGATAAGCGCCTGTGGCTGGAATCGCTCCGCCAGTACAAGTGTCCCGCCCAGGATGACCACCAGGTACAGCCGGTCAATGCCGCCTACATGATCAATCGGATGATCGCACTGAGCCCGGAACGGCTGGTGAGCGATGGCCCGTGCCAGCACGCGGTGATTCGTGAGCAATCCTCGCCGGGGCAGTACTGCTCCCCTGGCCCGCCCGGTGCTGCCGGAGGTATATACGATGCACGCTGGCTCGGTCGCAGGTACTGCCTGCGGAACGCCGGGGAGATTACGGTCGGCCGTCAGCAGGCCGGAGAACGTCAGCTCGCCCGGTGCGCTCGCGCCGATGGTAACGAGCGTCCTGATGGACGGGCACCGCTGCCGGAGGGCCCGCGCGTCGGTGAGGTAGTCGCGGCCGTTGAAGTCGCTCACGGTTAGCAGTACCGATGGCTGCGCGTCGTTGAGCGTTAGCTCAAGCTCGGGCAGCTGGTGTCGCGTGTTCAACCCGAGGAAGATCGCCCGGAGGCGGTCCAGGGCCAGGTATACCACCACAAATTCCCACCGCTGCGGAGCGAGCACCGCCGCAGTGTCACCTCGGCCGACGCCCAGTCGCGCAAGCCCCGACGCGCACCGGTCAACTCGCTCGCTCAGCGCCTGCCAGGTGAGTCGCTCCGATCCTGATACGACCGCTAGGTCACCGGGCCGTTCGCTGGCCCAGCGGGCAAGGTAGCAGCAGAGCGTCGTGAGTTCAGGGATGTCCGGCGCGGTCGGACTGGCGTCGGCCGAGGTTGGTCCAGTCATCCTGGAGATCACTCAAGCGAGGTGTCGGCGACAAGCGGGTTCTCTGCGCTGTCATCGGAGCTCTTGCCGGGGCCGGCGAGGAGCACCCAGGCAACGTAGATCACGCCGAGCCCCACGATCCCGCCGAAATACGTCCAGGCGCTAGAGAACCCGCTACGGAAGATCGACAGGCAGAACACGAGCCAGATGACGGCAAGACCCACCACCGGCCATTGCCAGCGGCCGAGGTCGAAACGTCCTTCGGGGACGGGAATGCGCCGCCCGAAGAACGCGAACAGCAGCATGACGAGCAGGTAGGTGACGATCGCGACCAGGCCGCCGGCGGCGATGAGGTTGTTAAACGACTCAGTGGAGTGACCGAAGATGAAAAGGATCGCCAGCAGGAAGATGAGGCACAGCGTCGTCGCCGCTACTGGTGTCTCGGTTCTCGGGCTGATCTTCCCGAAGACGCGGGCGACTGGGAACCGGCCATCGCGGGCCATTGACCAGGTGTAGCGGGTGGCCTGCAGGAAGATGATCATCCCGCAGGCAAAGACGTTGAACGAGACGAAGATGAGGAAGATCTTGTCGACCGCGGTGCCCAGAAGCGCCGAGACCACATCGGAGACGGTCGTGGACGAGTCCGCGAGCGCGGACAGGTGATGGCTCACCAGAACGACCGAGATCATGAAGAACATCTGAACGAAGATGGTCACGGTGAGCGTCTGCATCATGGCTCGCGGGACAACTCGGCTCGCGTCTTCGGTTTCCTCGACCACGTTGGCGCAGCCCTGGAAGCCGTCGGCGATAGAGAAGAAAGCTACTGAGAGCAGCAGCCAGAATGGCCCGACCCCGTGATGTCCGAAGATTGCCAGATAGCTGCCGGTGCTGCCTCCTGATGTGGTCGTGAGATTGTGACCGACTAGGAAGTGACGGACAGCGCCGACGATGAGCAGCAGCAAGCTCAGTCCGATGACGACGACGAGCTCGCCGACAATGACTCCGCTGTTGATCAGGGTCGTCAGCCTGGTCGAGGCGCCCAGGATCAGGGCCTGTATGACGATGATCAGCGCGCATACGAAGAGGGTTCCGGTCGTGGAACTGGTATAGCCGAACAAGGCCGGCAGCACCGTCGACGCCAGCACGTAGTCGACGGCGACCGCGCTGACGGCCACCGTGCCGAAGGACAGCCAGCCTAGCGAGAGCCCGACCGCTGGCCGGGCTAGCCGGGTGCCCCACTGGTACTCGATTCCCGCGACCGGCATCCGTGCCGACAAGGTCGCGTACACGAGCCCGACGAAAAGCATGGCCACACCGTCGATGAGGTACACCCACAGGCCCGCAGGTCCGGCGATGGCGAACGTTGCCCCGACGGCCAGGAACACGCCGGTTGTGATGGAGGTATTCGATACGCTGACGGCGAATGAGGCGAACGGCTTGATGATCCGGTCGAATTCACTTCGGTAGCCGAAGTGCTGAAGTTCCTGGTCATCGCGGCTGGCCGCTCTCGAAACCTGTCTCGACACTACGAAGTCCTTTCAGACGCCGCGGTCACAGGATCCGCGGCAACAGATGGAATCTCCGTGAGAATCGCGCCCACGAGAGCGGCGACGAGCTCACGCCAGACCAACTCCCCCTTCTCGCTTGTCGAACCAGTTGCCTTCCACAGCACGCCGCTGGGCGGCACTGTGTCGTCTGGCGTGGGAAAGACGTCGTACCAGACCCTGCGGGGGGCGCTGTCGTCCTGGACTCTTGAGACGTCAACGAGTTCCGGGCACAGGTGCATCATCAGGCTGGTCTCATAGACTGCCGCATGCTCGAGCGCCCAGCCCTGGAAGTCCCCGTCGAAAAGCATTTGCTTCGTTGACGGGGTGAGGTTATTCCCTAGCCCATGCTCGAATAGCAGTACCTTAAGTTCGCGACTGAGGGATCGCCGCATTGCAAGATGGACGGCCTCATACAGGAAGTTCTGATTCTCGAAATGCCAGTTCACTAGCGCGATCGAACGGAATCCCTGCTCGATGAGCGATTCCAGGATGTCCGCGACGACGGCGATATAGGTCTGGCCGGAGACTGGAGTCGTGCCGACAAATCCATCGCCACCGCCGGAGAGGGGCCGGCTGCGATAGCCGTAGGCCAGAGTCGGCGCCACTAGCATTCTGAGTTCCCCCGCGGCGGCTTCGGCCAGCCGCGTCGCGATCATGTAGTCCGTCGAGACCGGCAGGTGAGGCCCGTGCTGCTCCACCGTGCCGGTCGGCAAGATGACGCCGAATCCTGCGCTCACCGCCTCAGCGATCGCGGTCCATGTCATATCTGCCAGGCGCATTGCCGATGACATACGGGCCTCCTTGTAGCAGTGGCCAGCCGTGGTGCGAGGTCCGCATGGCGCCCCCTGATTGCCATGGAGGTTCACGGGCGTCAGCGGTCAAGCTGGGTCAGAACCTAGGGTCCTAGGTATGACTTGTCAAGACTGCAGATAGCTTTTCCAAGGCATATAGGTAATTCCTAGGATCCTATGTATGATGACGTCGCTGGTCGCCGCCTGCGGCCAGGAGTCGCTGGTCGCGGCCGCGACCAGGAACGGAGGTGCCTGCGATGGATCCCGTGGAAGCAGCGCTCGTGCGGCGACTCTGGCTGCCGGTCGCGCGTATGGAAGACCTGGCACCTGGCGAGGTGGCTGCTGGCCAGATCCTGGACACCGAGATCGTCCTCTGGAGAAGCAACGCGGGCGCTGTGACCGCGTCGACGGCCTTCTGCCCCCACCGGGGGGCGTACTTGGCGGACGGCTGCGTCGCTGACGACGATCTTCAGTGCCCCTATCACGGCTGGCGATTCCGCCCGGGCGATGGTGCCTGCGTCCTGACGCCGTCGTCAGGGGAGGGTGCCAAGCCCGTGCGGACCTCGCTTGAGGTCCTGCCCGCCCGCGAGCAGTACGGGCACATCTGGGTGTGTCTCGGCGGGCCATTCCTCGACTTCCCGAGCATTCCTCCGCTCGACACCGGCGAGTGGACCCTTGCCTGCGGCCCGCCGCGGGATGTGGCATGCGGGTACCGGCAACTGACTGAGAATTTCCGCGACATGGCGCACTTCGCCTTCGTGCACACAGCCTCCATGGGAGCCAACGTCATCAAAGAGGTGCCGCGGTATCAGGTGGAGCGAGACGGCTTTGACCTGCGGTGGGACGTGCCCACGGATCTGGGCGGGACTGCCCTTCAGGCGCGGGAGGCAGTGGCGGGCCGGCAGGATTTTCACTATCGGCTGGCGATGCCGTCGATTGCCAGCATTGAGACGCACTTCCCGGCCGGAGGCCGCAGGGTCACCGCGCAACTCTCCGTCCCGACCGATCTCCAGGGTCGATACTGCCGGCAGTTCTGGTTCGTCGCCATCGACTCGACCGTGCGGGATGAGCACGGGGTCTCGATCGAGGAGATGTTCGACTTCGAGGCCAAGATCTTTGCCGAAGACATCCCGATTGTCGAGCGTCAGCGCCCGTCCGAGGCTCCGCTCGATGGCCAGAGCCAGGCGCACTCTCCGGCGGACCGCTACAGCCTGGTCTACCGCGAGGCTTTCCGCGACCTCATGGCGGCCGCGACCGCAGGCGAGGTGATCGCTCATGCCCGCTGAAGATGTGCGGTCGGACGCCCCCGGCGTTGCGCTCGTGACGGGTGGCACTTCGGGCATCGGCAGGGGCATCGTCGAGCAACTGGCGGCGGCGGGCTGGCAGGTCGCGGCCAATCATGTCGGCCAGGCCAGCGCCGCGCAGGAACTCGTGGATGCGACTGCTCACTTGCGCGGCCGGGTGCTTACCTATGAGGCCGACGTCACCCAGGCGAGCCAAATGGCGGAGATGATCCGCGCGGCCGAAGCGGATCTGGGGCCGATCGAAGCCGTCGTCACTAACGCAGGCGTGGTGGCCCACCATCGCTTGTGGGAAATGCCGGAGGAAGAGTTCGACCGCGTGGTCCGGACAAACCTCAAGGGCACGTTCATCACGCTCAGGCAGGCCCTTCCGGCGATGGTGAAGCGCGGACGGGGCTCGGTCGTCACTATCGCATCCGAGCTCGCCTTTGATGGAGCGCCTCTGCTCACCGCATACTGCGGTTCCAAAGGCGGGGTAATTTCACTGTCCAAGTCCCTGGCCAAGGAGGTAGCCGAATACGGGATCAGGGTCCACGTCATTGCGCCTGGGCCCACCATGACGCCCATGCTCATGGCCAGAGAGGCAAGCCACTCGACCGAGGTACTTGCCACCATTCCGCTCGGCCGTTTTGGAGATGTCAGTGATGTTTCCCGCACCGTCGAGTTCCTGCTCGGCCCTGGTGGCGACTTTTACACCGGCTGGGTATTCAGCCCTAACGGCGGAAGCGTCATGTAAGAATGATTGAGCCATTTCAGACATGGACCCAATGCTGCCCTGGCCGTGCCGAAGGCAGGGATCGGGGCCGTGATTCAATCAAGTTAGGTAAGCCGCATGCCTCAGCTGGTCCAGGCCATCGGATCACTGCTGATCCTCGTGCCCTTCGCGTTGGCTCAGACCCGCCGGATGCGCACCGACCAGATCCTTTACCTGACGCTCAACGCCGTCGGCTCGACTGCTCTCGCCATCGATGCAGGGATTACAAGGCAGTGGGGGTTCCTGCTGCTGGAGGGCGTCTGGGCGTTTGTGTCTGTCATCGGCATCATCGGCTTGGCGCGACGCTGGGTCCGGTCGATGCGGCGCCCTGCGCCAGGGTCCCGCCAGCATGAGATCAGGGCGGCCCGCAGAGACCGGGTCTAGGTGCGCGCAGTCGCGCGGGGACGGAACTCCGCTCAGCTTCTACTTCCCTGCCCAGCATCTCGGACCACCCGGCACCGCGATGCCGACTGCTCAGACCATGCCGCTCCTGGGCAGCCGAAGACCCGATTCGCGGGGTTCGGGTCACCCGGCTGCTATGCGTGGCCGCTGGCCCGGACCAGCCGCCAGGCCGACAGCGCCGATGCCTACCTGCGGCTGCACCTGCTCTCCCACCGCCTGGTACGCCTAACACGGTGAACCTGGAGGGGATATTCGCGGTTCCAGCCGCAACGTCTTCTCCGACCGCAGGCCCGCTTGGTACAGCGTCTGGAACATCGCGTAGCCCTGCGCCGCAGGCGTGTACGTCCGAGTCAGCCCGGACTCGATGGTGGAGTGCCAGGACTCGATGACGGCGTTGTCCAGTGCCGACCCGGGCCGGCCCATCGACGGGGAGACGCCCAGCCGCTGGCATGCCTGCCGGAACGTCCCGGCGGCCCTCGCTGCCCTGATCGGTATGCAAGATGACGCCAGGCACCTGGCCGCCGCGCACTGCCACGGCCATTGCCAGCGCGGAGCAGGGCAGCTGCGCGTCTTGGTGATCAGACAGGGCGAAGCCGAGTACCCGGCCGGAGGCCACGTCCATTACCAAGGCTAGGTGCAGTTTGCCCACAGCGGTGGAGATCTCGGTGCCATCACCGAACCACTTGCGGTTGACCCGCGCGGCCGGGAAGTCCCGCTTCACCAGGTCGGGTGCGCGGCAGCGTCCTTTCCCCGGCCGGGTCGCGCGCCTGCGCCGCCGCCGGGGCCTGGCCGCCAGGTGCTGCCCCGCCATCAGCGCGGCGACAGTGTTCTGGCTGACACGCCAGCCCGCATCGCGCAGGTCGGCGGTGATCCTCGGCGCGCCGTGCTTGCCCTGATGCAGCGCGAACAGGCGAGCCACCTCGGCTCTGAGCCGCTCCCGGCGGGCAGCCCGCGGCGGTAACGTCCCGTCCCTCCACTTGCAGGACTAGGCGGTGAAGGCAGTCACCGCTACCGCCCCATCGCGTCCATCACCCACAGGGCCACGCTGCGCTTGAGGACATCTAACGCACCATCGCCAGCTCGGCGTTCTCCCGCCACAGCCGCGCCAGCTCCGCTCACCCCAGCCAGCCCACCCCGCCCTGATCACCCGCACCACCTGGGACGCCGCCCAGAACATCGGGGCCGAGCACGGCACCAGCCGCGACGACACTGGCCCGGGCAACCACCCCGCCACGGTCGAGAACTACCCGCTCCGCGGCATCATCCGGTGCCGCATCTGCAAACGCCGGATGACCGGCCACCGCAAAACAGGCCGGCGCAGCCAGGTCACCCGGTACTACCAGTGCACCCACGACCCCGCCAACCCCGCCACGCCGCCAGCTTCCCCGACCATCCGGCCACCGTCCGGGTCCGTGAAGACCTCATGGCCGCCCACCTCGCCGAGTTCTTCCACACCCGCGTCTTCGGCCCCGACCGCGCCCGCCTGCTCGCCGCCGCCCTCCCCGCCGGCGACACCGACGCCGCCGCCCAGCGCCAGCAGGACATCACCGAACTGACCAAGCGACTGGAGCGCATCGACGCCGCCGAGAACGCGCACGCCCGCGAAATCGAGCACCTCGCCGCCCTCCCCGCAGACTCACCCGCCGTGGCAGCGCTGCGCACCCGCATCCTGGCCCGCTTCAGCGAACTCGAAGACGAGCGTGCGGCTATCAGCGCCAAGCTCGCACAGATCGACGCCACCGCACCAGCCGTCAGCGACCCCGCGCTGCTCGACCGGCTGCCCCAGGTACCCGGCATCCTGCACCACGCCCCCGCCGACCTCCAGCATG
>Ga0134126_10006739_pt1 | contig 14431 bp, 11 predicted proteins | sample KB31752_FD_96881 | JGI IMG/M metagenome (GOLD analysis project Ga0134126, IMG submission 96881) | Terrestrial soil microbial communities with excess Nitrogen fertilizer from Kellogg Biological Station, Michigan, USA - KB3-175-2 | ecosystem: Environmental > Terrestrial > Soil > Unclassified ... | reverse complement strand
GCTGCGCGCAGTGTGGCTGGGCGATAAACAGACCTTCGACAATTCGTGGACCTGGACTAAGGACAACCTGCAGCACAAAAGCGGCGACAAACTATTTGCGTGGCTCTTTGGCCAGCAGCCGGGCGGCAGCTACGGCATCTTAACCGCCAAAGGCGGTAACAACACGGCAAGTGACGCCGACACTGACATTGCCCTATCGCTCGTGTTTGCGTACTCGCGCTGGCAACAGCAGTCGTACCTGGGCGATGCGCGCGCCGTTATTAGCGATATTTGGAATAAGGATGTCGTAACGGTCAACGGAGTGCCGTACATGGCAGCCGACAATCTGGAGAAATCTTCAACCAATCCAGAAATCGCAATAGACGTGTCGTACTTTAATCCTGCCGCATATCGGATATTTGCCGAGGTGGATCCGACGCATCCGTGGAGCAAGTTGGTAGACAGCTCGTATACGCTTTTGGCCAAAGCAGATTCCGCCCCGCTTGATAAACAAAGCAGCGACGGGCTGCCGCCTGACTGGTTAGAGATGAACCGCACTACCGGCGCAATTAGCGCACCCGCTGTAAGTTCTGGCGCAAGCAATACCACCAACTTTGGCTTTGATGCGTTGCGTACGCCGTGGCGTATTGCGCTCGACTATGCGTGGTTTAAAGATCCGCGTGCAGCGAGCACGTTGCAGAGCTTTAGCTTTTTGGACCGGCAGTGGAAAGCAAACGGTACCTTGGCAAGCACCTACAGCCACGATGGCAGGGTAGTAACCGCAGCAGAGTCGCCGGCAATGTATGGCGGCACCATCGGATACTTTATGAATGAAGATCCGACTGCAGCGTCGAACATATATCAAAACAAGTTGGAGTCGCTGTTTAATCCGGGTAAAAACGGCTGGAGCGACACACTGTCGTACTACGACGACAACTGGGCATGGTTTGGCATCGGGCTCTACAACAACCTGCTGCCCAACCTCACTGCCGGAGTGCCGGCGGCGGCATTGGCCAAGTGATCAAAAATACAAAAGACTTCAACTGATATTCATTAAGAACAGGTAGCCTGAAAATATATGAACGATTACGAAAAATCCAAAATGGCAGCAAAGACGGAATTCCTTAAAACCGGAGCCCCGCGCGTTTTGCTTGCGCTCAATGCCGCGATGGCCATCGCGTATTTTTTAGTGCTGACGCTGCTATTCCCTATCGGCAACAAGGTGCTCTTTGGCCTTTTGATCACCGGCGAGGTCTTCCACATTTGGCAGGTACTGAGCTTTTTGTATACCGTTTGGGAAACCGAACACACCTTTGTACGCGACGAATCGTTTGCACCGCCGGTTGATGTGTTTATTACCGTCGCCGGTGAGCCGGTTGAATTGGTTGAAAAGACCGTTGCCGCTGCGCGCGCGATGGATTACCCCAACTTTGAAATACACATACTCAATGACGGCTTTGTCGCCGGCAAAGATAATTGGCGCGATATTGAAACGCTTGCCGCAACCTACGGCGTGCACTGCATTACGCGCACCGTGCCGGGCGGCGCCAAGGCGGGCAACATCAACAACGCACTGCGTTTAACCAACAATCCTTTGGTTGCCATTTTTGACGCCGACCATGTGCCGCATCCGAGCTTTTTGCAAAAGACGGCCGCCTACTTTGTTGACCGCAGCGTAGGTTTTGTACAGACGCCGCAGTTTTACAAAAATTATAACGAAAACTATCTGACCAAAAGCTCCTGGGAGCAGCAGGAGTTGTTTTTTGGACCTATTTGCAAAGGCAAAAACCGCCTCAACGCGGCAACCATGTGCGGCACCAACATGCTCATATCACGCGCGGCGCTCCTAGAAGTGGGCGGCATGTGCGCGGAGTCTATTGCCGAAGACTTTGTCACGGGCCTTTTGATGCACGCGCAAGGATATGCATCGGTGTATCACCCGGAGGTATTGGCCGAGGGCTTGGCCACGGAAGATTTGCTGACGTACTCTAAGCAGCAGTTTAGGTGGGCGCGTGGCGCGCTTGATGTTATTTTCCGTTACAACCCGCTGTTTATGCGGGGCCTCAGCCTGCCGCAAAAAATCCAATACCTATCGTCGGCAAGTTTTTACCTTTCAGGTGTATTTGTAGTTATCGATGCCATGCTGCCCATCATTTACCTCTACACCGGTATGGTGCCGGTACAAATTGACGGCATGCTTTTAGCCGCTGTGTTCCTGCCCTACCTGTTCTTTACCCTATATGTCATTCAACGCACTTCTAACTTTACGTTTACGTTCCCGTCACTCGGCTTTTCTATGGGATCGTTTAACATCCAGCTTAAAGCTTTGTGGAAAGCGGTTACTTTCCAGAAGTCAGGCTTTAGCATTACCGAAAAGAGCAAAGCTACCGGCAACTTTTTGCCGCTGGTTAAGTGGCACATTGCATACATTGTGGTGGCGCTCATCGGCGTACCGTTTGCGCTTGTGCGCGAAGGTTACTCGGCATCGCTCATTAACAACGGCGCATGGGTGCTACTTACGTCAATAATTTTTGTGCCGTTTATACGGGCCGCCATGCCCGACAATACGGAGCATCCACAGCCAGAAATAAAAGCGCGTACGGTAAAGACACAAATCTATGGAACAATCCGCGGCTAGATTCTTGCGTGGCATTATACTCTTGATTCTGATGTGCATACCGGTTGCACTTTCGGTATTTTTCTTTGCAGGACAAAGTTTGCGCCTCGACGAAGCGCAGAGCCTCTGGCAAAGCGGGCGCAGCGTCGGTTACATCTTTACCCTTGTCGCCGAAGACGTGCACGTGCCGCTGTATCACATACTTTTGCACTTCTGGCGCATAACATTTGGCAACACGGTAGTGGCAGCGCGCGCCATGTCGCTGCTGTTTTACATACTCAGCATTCCGGCACTGTACTTTTTGGGTGCGCTCGCCTACAACAAGCGCGTCGGCCTTTTTGCAGCGTTTCTGTTTTCTATCTCGCCGTTTATGAACTGGTACGGCAACGAGATACGCATGTACACGCTCTTTACGTTTTTTGTGATCGTAAACCAATACTTCTTTGTAAAAATACTCAAGTTCAAGCAGGAGGGCAAAGAGCACAGCGACCATATATGGGCACTCTATACGCTCACGGCGATATTTGGCGCGTTCTCGCACTACTTCTTCTTTTTGAGCTTAGCTTCGCAGATGGTGTTTTACTTTGCGCAGCGCAAACTTTTTTTGGAAGGGTCGTTTAAGCGGTTTGTATATGCGGCCATCATTGTCTGCGGCGTATTTTTGCCGTGGGGCCTGTATGTGCTGCACTTGGGACAGGCCGCCAACCAGGAGCCTTTGCTTGCGGTACCCACCACGGTTAACCTTTTTAGCACCGTCTCGCAGTTTGTGTTCGGATTCCAAAACGACAACATCAACACCGTATTGCTGTCGCTCTGGCCTATCACCATACTTTTTGCATTCCTGGGGCTGCGCAATCGCGCGGGCAAAGCGGCCGCTCCACAAACACAATACTTCTTGATTACGCTGCTCGTTTCAATTGCAATCGCATTTATCGGCAGCTTTATTATCGCGCCGGTGTTTGTGAGCCGCTATCTTATCTTTACGGTGCCGTCGCTGTATTTGCTATTAGCCAGTATGTTTGAAAGTTATTCCGCGCAATGGGCATCGCTCGCGCGCTACGCCGTTGCCGCTATCATGATACTGACTCTTGCCGTCGAGGTTATCAGCCCCACCACCCCGGTTAAAGAAAATTATGAGCAGGCGGTCGATTATCTCAACACGCATGTGACCGCGCAGGACGTGGTTATACTTTCGGCGCCGTTTACGGTATATCCGGTGCAGTATTATTACCGCGGCAATGCGCCTATTACCACATTGCCCATTTGGGATCAGTACTCTTTTGGCGCCATACCCGGCTTTAACGCAAGTACGCTTCCTGCGGAAGTTGCCAGCAGCACGGCAAGCAGCCAAAACGTATACCTGCTTCTCAGTTACGACCAGGGGTACGAAAAAAATATTAAAGACTACTTCCAGAGCCACTATCAGCAGCTGTACACTGCCACCTATTCCGACGACCTCACGCTGTACGTTTTTAAACTCCGTTACGATACCAAAGCATCACAAGTGACTGCAGCATCGCAATAAAAAAGCCCAAGAATATTTCTTGGGCTTTTTTTGATTTTGATTCCCGCCCCACTACTTAGTGAGCGTTTTGAACCAACTGGTCGGCGTAGCTACCCCACCATTGGCCGGCCGAAGGGCCGCCGTTACAATTGCCATCAGACTCGCCCGGCGTTTTGACCCAGAGGAATGCGTCTACCAATGAGTTGCCGGTGTTAGTGGTGGGCTTTTGGCCGATTGCCATGCCGCCTGGGTTGCACCACTGTCCGTTGCTGCCTTTGCCGTTGCGCGAGGTGTCCACTACAAAGTGCTTGCCGCCAACTTGGCTTGAGATTTGCTGACCGTACGCTGTTTCATCGCCGGTTGACATAAAGTTCGATACATTTAATGAGAAGCCATCTGCCTGCGATACATTTGCCTTTTGCAAATCGCCCGCCATAGTCGATGCATCAACCCAGTTTGAATGGCCGGCATCGATGTACACTTTGGTATTGCCGTTTGCTTTAAGCGTAGACACGGCGCCCGAGAGTAATGAAAGGCGCGTTGCCTGGTCGGCGCTCGAGAGGCACGATATTTGTGCCAGTGCATCGGGCTCAAGAATGACTATCGCCTTATTATTGCCGATTGCCGAAGCAAACGATCCTATCCACGACTGGTAGCCTGAAGGGTTGTCAGAGCCGCCGGAAGAAAATCCTCCGCAATCACGCTCGGGAATATTGTAGGCAACCAACACCGGCGTTGCACCTGCCGCAGCTGCGGAAGTCACAGTGTTATGCACGTCGTTGTAGATATTACTGTTCCAATTGCCAAACCAGGTAGCAGTCGGCTGGCTTGCGAGCATCTGCAGATTGCTGTCGCCTCCGGCATTTTTAGCCGCATCCGAGTTAGGGTCAACATACAGCTTGCCGGTATTTTGAACTGCCTGTGTGTTATTTTGCACTAACGCGCTTGCAAACACGGCGGCGCCTTGTGTGATTGAAACAGGTTGTGCTGTGGGTGTTACTACAGGCGCTACAGCGGGAGATAATTTAATTATCGGAACCTGTACCTGCGCTACCGTGTTGGACGGTACAGTCACCTGTTGTACCGGTTTTGACGGCAAGACAATAGGCTGACCGTTATCAATGTAAATTTGCTCGGACTGCTGTGCAATCACCGCACCGTTTTGGCGGGCGATAAAGTTGACCGTGTATGGGCCGGCGCCGTGCCAGTTCCATCCAGACACATCAACACTTGCCTCTTTGTGCGGCGAATCGGTGTTGTTATTGTCCATCCAGTTCCAGGTGCCGCCGTCTACCTGCCAAAACATATCGTACTGCGAAGGGTCGAGACCCTGCACGACTGCTTTAAACGGCTGCGTACCGGTTACATGCACGCCGTTGGTAGGCCACCATGCTTGCACCTGCGTTGCATCGGCGACTGCGCTCATCGCCAGAGTGCCGCTGATCATGCCTGCTAATACTAGAGATAAAACTACTACAAACGTTTTATTGGTTGCGATTGATTTTATTTGCATTACTCAAACAATTGTATAGATGCCCATTTGTTGACCGCAACAAACTTTAATCCTCTTATGAAGAATAGATGAAATGTGTTGTAATATAAGGTCCGTTTTCTTCATACAGGTTCATGGGCAATTCATATAAGAGACATAAAACCCTTGTGCCACAACGCCATAGTTGGAAAAAAGCCGTTTTTAAGCTACAATCGCGAGGTTCGCTCTCCTTTGGGAAAGTGGGCATAATGCGGGCGTAGCTCAATTTGGTTAGAGCGCTTCCCTGTCACGGAAGAGGCTGTGGGTTCAAGTCCCATCGCTCGCGCAATTAGAAAATCCGGCCCAAAGCCGGATTTTCTATTGGTCTGCGAGAGCGGCTAGTGGCCAATGCCACTAGCCGAGGGACTTGAACGGCGCAAGCGATGTTTTGCACTGGCAAAACCGCGCGCCGGGGCTGCAGGCGAATTGGCTGACGAGCCAATTCGACCGAAAGCCAAGACCGCTCTTGCATATTGAATGAAAGTGTTAGTATTGAGTAATAATGGAAAAAGCTCCCAACGAAAGGATAAGAAAAGTAACAGTTGAGGGAAAGGAACAGGAACGAGATCTTGTTATAGGTGTTTGTATTACCAGGTCTGTTACTGATGAAAAAGGTCAGGAAAGCATCGAATACCTTCTTGTTCGCAGAGATCTTCCAGACGGTCAATGGTATTTTCCGGGCGGTAAGGTCCGAGAAGGAGAAACAATGAAAGATGCCCTGAAGCGCGAACTCAAAGAAGAGTTGGGTTTGGAGTACGGAGTGGATTACGAAGGACCTTTTGAAGGTGTAGCAGCAGGTGCCTACGAAATAAAAGATAAAAATCTTGCTGTAGTAAATGTATCTATTCCGCAAGATTCTTTGAAAATTAAACCACAGTTGCAAGGCACAGATGCAGTAAAAGGAATGTTGTGGACCAAGGATCCTCTCAGCTATGACCTTACCGTACAAGCCAAAGAAGTACTTGGCGCAAAAACTACTAATGCAGCTCTGGAACGCGTTAAGATGAGGAATGTTCCTGGTGAGGTCTAGTTTAATAGTTCCAACAACGACCAGTAGTTCGCGCGGAAAAAATCCCCAGTGTGGGGATTTTTTCATTACCTGTTGGTGTCGGCGGAAGCTTGGTCACAAATAACTCTTCGCCGTCGCTCAGAGTTTTCGCGACCCCGGCTCGCGGTTTTGCCTGCTGGCAAAACATCGCTGCGCCCTGCAAGTCCTTACAGGCAACCCTCAAGGGTTGCCCTCCGCCTCCCATTCACTGCGTTCATGTGTCGGCGGAAGGACTTGCACCTTCGACCTTGGGTTTATGAGTCCCATGCTCTAACTACCTGAGCTACGCCGACATGCTTGCCCGCAAGAATACGGATGAGCCTAAAGTAGCATTTTTAAGGCTTTTATTCAATTACTCTGCGTGGTTGTGTCCGTGGAGTCTTACGTACACATGGGCAAAAGCAAACATAGTGACGGGTATTGTAACAAGCAGACCAACCAAGAGCAGTATTGCGCCAAGTATATTGAGCAAGCACAGCACGATAGAAAATCCGAGCAGCCACCACTTGTGACCAATGGTCGCACGCGCGCTGGTGCGCAAACTTTTAGTTATGTCGCTATCGTCGAGTATCGCAAATCTAACAAGTGCGTACCGCAGTGCAAAGTAGGCTGCAGCTATGGCGCCGATGAGTATTATAATTGCTGCCGCTACCATGGCCGCCATTTGTGGCAACACGGCAAATGCCAAAAGACACGCCACCAGTGCAATTAAAAGCGGCACGAGCATAATTATTGCAGCTAAAATGGTTGCGCCGAGGTACGATACCCACACGTTTACGGGCGGAAAAATATCCGCATACGCCGCGTGCCTGCCCTGCGCGATACGCAACGTAATTAAGGTAAAACCGACGCCAAGCACGATACTGAGTATAAAGAGTATGGCGTTTGCAACCGCGCCTTCAAGAGTGCCGTCAAGTACGCGCTGTACAATCTGCTGCGCGATTTGTACCGCAAACAAAGTCAGTAATACCTGGAAAACAATGCTGCTGTGGGTTCGCGTCTTTTCCCAGCCAAAGCGGATAGATTCTTCTATTGAAAGATGGTGTTCCATATACCCTTTATTATAGTACGAAAAAATATGCACGAGATGTCTGATTCTTGTATTAAGAGTTTATCTAAGGTATAATGTTTTCATAGCGGGGTGGAGCAGTAGTAGCTCGCCAGGCTCATAACCTGGAGGTCGGGGGTGCAAGTCCCTCCCCCGCAACAAGTAGGAAAAGAGCGCATCAGATTTATTCTAGTGCGCTCTTTTCTGTTTCTGCTTTGGAAGCAGCATCCCGCATGCTCAGTTTTTCGAGCGCATCAAGTGCGTGATCTATAACCAATATATACGCCTGAGGGTTTGAGTTTATTTCATTATGGGCTCCATAGACTGAGTAAAATCCATCGACATGTTTGGTGTTTACTACTTTATTCATCATCTCCATCGGAAATATTTCGTCGCGTGCGCCTTGTATGACCGCAATATGCTTCCCTTGTGCTTTTAGATCTTCTAACATGCCGCGTATATCCGCGTCACGGATGGCCAGTACCGCCTTCAATGACTCCATTGGATTACCGGCCATATTTTTTAATGCTCCAAAAAGGTCTGTTGCACTGCCGGGCTTGACCGTACGCTCAATTTCCGGACGCGGAAGTTTTTCCTTATTTAACGCGCCTTGCACCATATCAAGAGCGAAACTAGTTGCCAGACGCGCGGTGCTGTCTTTATCAATAAGCCCGGCCGGGTCTAGTAATACAATATTGCGAATTTTCTCAGGATGCATACTTGCAACAATGAGCGTCCAAATGGCAGACTCAGAATGGGCAACAATATCTAACTGGCCTATATCTTTTTCTTCAAGCGTTTTGAGCATGGCTGCCGCTTTGCGCAACTCTGCGGCGGCATAGGTGTTTTCTCCCTTACCAAACCCTTCCTCAGTGTCGATACCATGCGGCGCAAACATTGAGACCACCCTTCTACCGCTGTCGGCAATACCAAGCATGCTGGCCTCGTATACGCCGCGCGATGCTGACCACCCCGTGCCAAAAAAAACCGGAGTTTCGGTCTTTAACTTTTCTGCTTGAATATCAAACGCTTCGATAGTGTTAGAGCCGTACTCGTACTTTTCAGTCGCTTCAAATTGTTTAGCAAGCGCTTCGGGGCGTTTATATGCCGGCAAATTCTCTCCTTTTGGCATTCGCATTCCTTCCATAAGCTCAAGTATACTCCTTTTATATATAATCAAATTCTTCAAACACGCGTTTGTAGAGGTCTATCGTGCCGCGCGTTTCCCGGTCGGTTAGCACAAAGCCTTCTCCGCCGTGCGCCACGTGGTTGCGGATTTTGTGCGCGCTCCACGCCATGTCGAGCGTTGTAAATTGTATCGGGTTTGCATCCTTTAACATGTCGCCGATGGTTTGCCCGCGAAAGCCGCGCGATTTTAAAAGATTGCCGAGCATAATGTCAGCCTCGAGTATTGCGCGACGCCAGTCACTCTCGAGTGGCGAATTGGCCATGCGTACGACCTGCTCCCATTGCGGATTTTTAGGCGCCACAACTGCGGTGTGCTGCTGATGCAGTTTGTACGCGGCCTCGGCGCGGTTGTGCCAGCCGGCGTGCTCCACCTCGTGCAAGCGGCGATACGCATAGACAATAAGTATTGCAAACACCGCAAAAAGGATAAGACCCGTCCACGCAATGCGTGTCATTAAGTAAAGCGTCTGCATCGGAATCTGCGAAACATCAACGCCCGCAGAGGCGCCGGTAAATACCCGGTATACGAGCAAAATAAAATACTCGAGATTAAGAAAATGTATGCTGTCCATTTCCTGTTTATTGTAACGCGCTTTATTGCAGCTCTTTGCCGATTGTAAACAAAATATCTTCGGCGCCGTGCGCGGCGGTAAGCTGGATGCCGACAGGAAGTTGCTTGCCTTCCCCGCCCGAATGACTGTCATTCAGTCGGGCGGGCCTTTCAACAGTGCCCATCGGGATACTGATAGCAGGGTTGCCGGTAATATTTGCAGTAACGGTAAAAATGTCTAGAAGGTACATCGAAAGTGGGTCTGACTTTTCGCCAATTTTAATTGCCGGGCACGGTGTAGTGGGCACCGCAATTGCATCAACAATTGCAAGCACGTCGGCAAATTCTTTAGTTAACATTTCGCGAGCGGCAAGCGCTTTGCCGTAGTACGCATCGTAGTAACCAGCCGAAAGTACGTAGGTACCGAGCATAATGCGTCGGCGCACCTCGGGGCCAAAGCCTGCGGCGCGGCTTTTGGCATAGTCATCAAACAAGTTGTTGCCTTTAAGCGAGAGTCCGTAACGCACGCCGTCAAAACGCGCCAGGTTAGACGACACTTCGGCCGGCATAATAACGTAGTAGACCGAAAGGGCCAGCGGTGCCGAGGGCAGCGATACATCTACAATTTCAAAACCCTTTGCTTGTAAACTTTCGAGTGACTTTTCAAATGCTGCCAACACATCGGGCTCAACTCCCTCTTTAAGCAAATCACGAGGCACGCCGATGCGTTTTTTGAGCTTAAGGTCCGACCTTGAAGAGCCCTGAGTTAAGGTCGGACCTTGGCCTATTTTTATAGTCGTACTATCCAAAGTATCTTTACCTTTTATTACATTAAAAAGTAATTCTGCATCAGCAACGGTGTGCGTTAATGGTCCCGCTTGGTCGAGCGAAGATCCCATGGCAATTAAGCCCGAGCGGGATACCGCGCCATACGTGGGCTTAAATCCAACAAGGCCGCAAAACGCTGCAGGCTCGCGGATAGACCCGCCGGTGTCAGTGCCAAGACTGCCCAATGCCATGTGTGCAGCAACTGCGGCAGCGCTGCCGCCCGACGACCCTCCGGGTACGCGCGTAGGGTCAACCGGATTTTTGGTTGCGCCGTAGGCCGAGTTTTCGGTCGAGCCACCCATCGCAAACTCATCCATGTTGGTGCGGCCGATAAAGACTGCACCAGCTTCTTTTAACTTTTTTATTACCGTCGCGTCGTAAGTAGCAACATAATTCTCAAGCATCTTAGAGGCAGCACTAACTTTGCGTCCTTCTATTAAAATATTGTCTTTTATAGCGAGCGGGATACCAAGCAAGTCGTGACTCTCCCCCGCTTTGCGGCGGGTATCAGCTGCTTCGGCTTGAGCAATAACATCATCAAACACCTCCAAAAAAATATTGAGTTCTTTATTTTTAGCCTCAATCTCGGCGAGGCAAGCGCGCGCCAAGTCGACGGCAGTGATTTCTCCTGCGCGCATTTTTGCCGCCGCTTCGGTTATTGAAAGTTCGTTAAGCTTAGCCATAGTTACTCGTCCTTTTGGATTATTTTGCGCACAACGTTGTACTCGCCTTCGCGTTTAGGGAAGGCCTCTTTAACCTGTGCCTCTTTGCCGGCCATAGTTTCGTTAGCCTCGCGTGGAGTATCATCACGCAAAACATTGTGCGGCTGGTTGGCCGGCACGGTTGGGGTTGCATCGCCATCAATAGAAATGGCCGACACTTGGCCCACATATTCCAAAATATTGGATATATCCTTTTGCAAACTCTCCTTTTCCGCCTCACTTAACTCAAGCCGGGCCAAAGTAGCCAAATTGTCGACCTCTTCCTTTGATAGCATGTTACCCATACTACACTACCCAACTAGCTTTAAAAACTCCTCTTCGGTCATCACTTTTACGCCCAACTCTTCTGCCTTTTCGAGTTTACTGCCGGCCTCTTCGCCGGCGACTACCGCATAGGTTTTTTTGGAAACTGACGAAGATACGTCGGCGCCCAGTTTGCGAAGCTTTTCTTTAGCTTCATCGCGGCTCATGCTAGCCATCGTGCCGGTCAGCACAAAGGTCTTACCTACCAACGGCAGTTCAGCAAGGTTTCGCCTTGCTGCAAAGTCGGGATTTTCTATTTTTATATTTTTTTTGAGCCTTTCGATAAGCTTTTTATTTTCTGTTAGGTGGAACCAGTCGTAAATGGCGCGCGCAACCACGTCGCCAATGCCCTTTATATTTTCTAAATCCTCAATTTTTGCCGCAGCAATGTCATCTATTGTTTTAAAGGTTTGGGATAGAAGTATTGCCGTCTCCTCACCCACCTGCGAAACAGAGAGGCCAGTTATAAAACGAGAGAGTGTTACTCCTGAAGCTACCTTTTCTATCGATGCGATTAATTTCTTTGCGCTTATTTCTGCAAAGCCTTCTAAAGTTAAAAGGTCGCCCTCTTTTAAAGTAAAAAAGTCATCAAAATGCGTGAGCAAACCCTTTTCCATGAGCGCATCAACGGTACTCGGCCCCAGCCCTTCAATATTTAAAGCGCCTTTGCTGGCAAAGTGTCGCATCACGCGGCGCTGCTGCGCAAAAGAGTTTTTGTAGACGCATCGCCACGCCGCCTGCCCCGGCACACGCTCGATTGACCCGTCGCCACCGCACTCGGCAACGTGAGTGGGCCATTTGTACGGCTTGCTTCCTTTTGGTCGTAATTCGGTGAGCACCTGCACAATATCGGGGATCACGTCGCCTGCCTTTTGCAAAATAACCGTGTCACCCACGCGAACGTCGAGGCGGCGTATCTCATCTTCGTTATGCAAAGTGGCGCGCGAAACGGTAGAACCAGCAACCGAAACAGGCCGCAAATGCGCCACCGGTGTTAAAACGCCGGTGCGGCCCACTTGCAATACAATATCTTCAACCACCGTAGTAACCTGCTCGGCCGGGAATTTAAATGCAATGGCAAAGCGCGGCGCTTTGCCAGTGTAGCCCAACCTTTCCTGCAGCGCGTGCTCGTTTACTTTTATCACTACGCCGTCTATCCAGTAACCAAGAGATTTGCCCTTGCCCTTCCAGTGCTCCCAGTACTTTAAAATATCTTTAACACCGTCTGCGACTTTAAAATTTTTATTGACCTTAAACCCCAATCCCTGCAAATATTCCAATTCCTCAGCCTGAGTTGGCGGCAAGGCCTCAGACGTCTGCGCTACGTCATATATAAAGGTATCGAGTTTGCGCGCGGCAGCTACCTTTGGGTCGAGCTGGCGGATGGAGCCTGCGGCCGCGTTGCGCGGGTTGGCAAACAGGGGTTCTTCGTTTTTAGCGCGTAGTGCGTTGGTGTCTTTAAGCGCCTTCTCTGACATCCACACTTCGCCTTCGACAATAATATCAACCGGCCGCGTGAGTTTGAGCGGCACACTTTCGATAGTGCGAACGTTATGCGTGACGTCCTCTCCCACCACACCGTCGCCCCGCGTCGCCGCGGTTATTAAAATCCCCTTTTGATACGTCAAAACTATTTTGAGCCCGTCTATTTTAAGCTCACAGACATAGGTAAATGGAGGACCGACCTCCATATCTGATATGGAGGTCGGTCCTCCATAATTTTTCAACATGCGACGTACCCTTGTATCAAAATCTCTTATATCATGCTCAGAAAAGGCATCATTGAATGACCACTGCGGGACAACATGTTTAATTTTTTTAAATTGCGGCAGCGCCGTACCCGCCACGCGCTGAGTCGGACTGTCGGGTGTTATCAAACTTGGATACTCTCTTTCGATATCGGCTAGCTCATCCATGAGCGTGTCGCGCGCCGATTCCGGGATTTCTTCAATATCGTACACGTGGTACTGCCGCCGGTAATGTTGTACCGACTCTTTGAGCTTTTCGTACCGCTCCTGTATATCTTTTGGGACGCTTCCCTTCATGCACCCAGTATAGACGACTAGTAGGAAACCTGGAACACGCGCTCAAGCTGCAGCGGGCTCGACACACAGGTGTTGTACCCGTGCGCAGTAATGGTCGTAACCGACGGATTGCCGACTTTGGCGACATAGACCACAGCGCACGGCGTCTGGTTTTTGTAGGTAGTGCCGTTGATGGTAAAAGTGGTGGTCGCTGCGTTTGCGGTAGCGCTCTGCGGCCAGGTGGTTGGCGTTGCACTAATGGCCGGCCCCGCCACGTCTGCCCCGTTGCAGACAGCGCTGCCTGCAACGCCAAATGTTGTGTCCGTTGAAGAAGTTGCAAACACGCTGCCGGAACCGCCGTTGTTGTTGGTGGTCGCGTTTACATATTTGTTGTCCCAATACAGCGCACACTCTGCTGCGCTGTCAGCCACATACACTGCATACTGCGACTGTGTTGCCGCGTTAGAGAGGTCGATTTCACGCAGCGTTATGTCAAATATACTTGCCCCAATAGCAAGCGCGAGGCTCGACACCAGCAGTGCGTAAAACAATGTGAATCCTCTTTTATTTTTTTGTCGGTTATTGCCAGTCATAAATACTTTCATTTACCTGTATCGAATGTGCAACCGGATCACTCCACGATACCGTCACCACCACGTCGGCTTCGGCGGGATTACACGTACCGGTACATGCCGGATTGTATTTTATCGAAACCGAGCGCGTAAAAATAGTCGCCAAAGTGTTAGCAGTGCTGTAGGTAAAGTAATTGTTAGTCGGGTCGTAGTCTATGACATTGCAGACGTTTAGGGTGCCATTGTTGCATTGCGTGGGTGCAGCCGGCGTATTGTTAAGCGAATCAAAATAACACACGTTGCTGCCGTCGGTACTAACACAAGGCGAAAGGTCTATCGCTCCATGAAGCCACATGGGCGAGGCGGTAATGAGGCCGCCCGTGCAGCCGGTACCTGCGTTTATAGTCAGGCAGTTGGTATCGCGCGCAAAACGTACGTACTCGACCGCATCCTGCGCCAGGTTAAAGGCGCTGTTTTGGTCTTTGGAAATAAGCGAGGTCTGCAGGCCCTTTTCGGC
>Ga0134126_10006738_pt1 | contig 14432 bp, 13 predicted proteins | sample KB31752_FD_96881 | JGI IMG/M metagenome (GOLD analysis project Ga0134126, IMG submission 96881) | Terrestrial soil microbial communities with excess Nitrogen fertilizer from Kellogg Biological Station, Michigan, USA - KB3-175-2 | ecosystem: Environmental > Terrestrial > Soil > Unclassified ... | reverse complement strand
ATTTGTGTTGTCGCAGGAGCATTAGCCATGCTATCAAAAAAGCAGCCGGGGGCTCATCCAAAATCAGGCAATGTTTATTTTTGGAGCCTGCTGGTTGTATTTGTTACCGTTGCAATTATTTCTGCTTTGCGATGGAAGGAAGATTATAAACTCTTTATATTAGGATTGTTTTCTTTTGGACTGGCCTTCTTTGGCAGGCAGTCTGAAAAACGCAGATGGCATAGGTGGCCTGTTTACCATATTATCAGCATGGGTTTATCATACATAATCCTTATAACTGCATTCTATGTGGACAATGGAAAATTTTTACCCGTCTGGAAAGATTTTTCGCCTGTTGTTTACTGGACTTTGCCTGCTATTATTGGGGTACCCATCATAATCTATACTTTATTAACGCACCCCCTGGCAAAAAGAGAAATTTGAAATGAGCAAAAAACCAGTTAAGGAGCCGGACGGTACCGCTGAACAGAAAATAAAGGCTGCTGCGAAAAAACTGTTCACCCGGAAAGGCTATGCTGCCGTAAAAACCAGGGAAATAGCTGCAGAGGCAGGCATTAATGTGGCGCTCCTTAACTACTATTTCAGGAGCAAGGAGAAACTCTTTGAACTGGTAATGCTGGATAACATTATCATTTTTGCAGAAGGGGCGGCGGCAATCATTAACAATGATAACACAACCTTCGACCAAAAAGTGGCACTCCTTGTGAGCCACTACATTGATATCCTTATTAAAAATCCGGATGTCTACCGGTTTGTTTTGAATGAATTGCAGTCTCATCCTGAAAAAATTACAGCCATCCTTGGTCAAAAGCTTAATTTATTTAACTCATCCTTTTTCAGGCAATTGGATGAAGAAATCCGACTTGGCAATATAGTAAGCACGGGACATCCAATCCAATTTATAGTAAACCTGCTCGCGCTCACCATTTTCCCTTTTGTGAGCCGACCACTGCTTGCTTCTCTTGGCAATTTTAATGACGAAACTTTTATTTTTATGATGGAGGACCGCAAAAAAAAGATACCAGCCTGGATAAAAGCAATGTTCAAAAGTGAGAGCGAAGAGCGAAAGAGCGGAGAGTGAAAAAAGAGCTGAGAGCAGGGCGAAGAGCGAAACCCAAATTTACTAACGTGAGCCTTCGGGTTCAAATTTCAAATCACATATCACAAATTAGAAATTACATGCAAAAAACAGAAGTATTAATTATCGGGGCAGGACCAACAGGGTTGGTACTTGCCTTATGGCTTGCAAAAATCGGTGTTAAGGCCCGTATCATTGATAAGGCAGACAAACCGGGAACAACATCAAGGGCTCTTGTAATACATGCCCGGAGCCTGGAGTTTTACCACCAGATGGGCTTTGCAGAAACCGCCATTAAGAGGGGCATCGAAATTAAAGGCGCGAACATCTGGACCGGAGGTAAGCAAACAGGGCATATCGCATTTAGCGACCTTAAAGAAAACATTACTCCCTACCAATTTATGTTCGGCCTGCCCCAGGATGAGGAAGAACAAATGCTGGAACAGCAACTTGCAGCCATGGGTGTAAGCGTGGATCGAAGTACCGAACTGATTTCGTTTGAACAAACGGAGACCGGAATCCAGGCGTAGCTGACAAAGGCGAACGGTGAACAGGATACGTGCGAAGCCACTTACCTTGCAGGATGCGATGGCGCGCATTCCGCAGTTCGCAGGTTGCTTGGCGTCAAGCTTCCGGGAGGGACTTATGACGAAACATTTTATGTTGCGGATATAAAAAGTAAGGGGCGGTTTGTGCAGGGAGAAGTAAATATTGCGCTGGATGAGGCCGATTTTCTTGCTATTTTCCCTTTGAAGCCCGGTGAAATAAGACTAGTCGGCACCATAAGGGAGGACGCCCTGAACAAAAAGCAACTTGAATGGGAGGACGTAAGTGAGAGTATAATCAAGCGCTTAAAATTAGAGATAGAGGAGGTAAAATGGTTCTCTACCTACCGGGTGCATCACAGGGTTGCCACGCATTTCCGCAAGGGGAATGTGTTTCTACTCGGCGATGCCTCTCATATCCATAGCCCTGTCGGCGGACAGGGAATGAACACGGGTATTGGCGATGCTGTAAACCTTGCCTGGAAAATGGGCGAGGTGATAAATGGAAAAGCTCCGGATGCTATCCTTGACACTTATGAGCAGGAAAGGATGCGCTTTGCCAAACGCCTTGTTGCAACTACGGATAAGGCATTTGAATTTATCAGCGCAAGGAGTTCTTTTGCTACCTGGGTAAGGATACATATTGTACCCTACCTGGTACCCTGGCTAATGGGATTTGTTCAAATGCGCCGCTTCTTATTCCGCACCATGTCACAAACATCCATAAGCTATCTAAATAGTTTACTAAGTGAAGGTTCTGTTGGAGAATTGAAAGCAGGCGAACGGCTGCCCTGGGTGGAACTGGAAGGCGGTACTGATAACTTTGAGAGCCTGACAACCATGAAATGGCAGGTACATGTGTATGGGACTGCTTCAAAAGCGCTCCAGGAATTATGCAACAAAAGAAGCATAAATCTTAATGTTTTCTACTGGAATAAAACCGCAGACGAAGCCGGTTTAAAAGAGGATGCCATTTATGGAGTGCGCCCGGATGGATACATAGGTATAGCCTGCCATGCGAATGAAACTCAAAAAATGGAATCGTATTTTGAGAAATGGAGAATAGGCGTTAGTGGTTAGGCAATAGGCGTTTGTCTCAATAACTCAACAACTCGATAACTCAATAACTCCTAATCCACCACAAACTTCTTACACTCCACCGCTTGTCCTGAATTGATATTCAAAAAATAAACTCCTTTTGCAAGTCCGGAAACATCAATTTTTATTTGACCGGCGCGGCCGTTAGGATAAACTGTTTTCAGATTTTTCCCCGCAAGATCAAATACAGAAAAAGATTTGATATTCCGATTGTCTTGCGTTGATACATATAGATAATCCTGTGCCGGATCAGGATAGATATTAATGATTTTCGATGAAGTTTTTGCAGATTCTATTCCAGAAACCTGCGAAGCATCAAAGCTCCACAAGTCATTGTAAACGTTAGAACCAAGATCCCATCCAAAACCAAAATAAGCTTTGGTACCGTTGGAGGCGGCGCTTGCCCAGGCGCGGCTTCCGCCTGTAAATGTACTGATCTTTGCCCATGAATCATTTGGGGGATCATAAGAATAGAAATCATTATAAGCGGGAGGGGTATATTTTGACATACCAAGGCCTACATAAGCTTTGTTGCCTACTGCAAATGCCACGGCAGTTTGCCTCGCGGCACCTGGAAAATCAGCTTTTGAATTCCAGACATCGTTTGTTGTATCATATTGGTACAATGCATTGGTTTCACTTGCTCCTGATTCTCCTCCAACTATGTACCCGGTATTATTAACAGTAAAGGTCGCTGTAAAAATGGTATAGCCTGTTGGCAGAATTCCTTTCTGTGTCCAGGAATTGGTTATGGAATTATAAGCAAAGAAGTCATTGTAAAGGTCCGAATCATTCGACCCGCCTCCGATATATGCGGTATTGCCCACAACAAATACAAATGCCCCATCGCGTGCATGTCCCGGAAAATCAGCTTCCCGGGTCCAGGTTGCAGTAGCCGGATCATAAGCCCAGAGATCATTTTTTAATGTGGTGGTGGTACCAACATCTTCCCCGAGACCAACATAGCCTTTATTTCCGATAGTAAAAGCTGTTGCAAAGCTACGCGAGGAGACGGATCCCGGCACATCGGTAAGTTTGGTTGTAGTATTGGAAGCTGAATGGTAAACCCAGAAATCCTTGTTGGCCCCGCCGCCTCCGAAAAAGAAATCAGGGCCGATAGCGAACATAAAAGCGCCATCGCGGCCTCCTGTTCCCACGGTGGTTGCTTTGGTATACGGTGAGCCTGCATAGGCTTTGTAACCAAAAGCTAAAACAGCAATAAGGCACGATAAGACTTGTAATGGTTTCATCATATTCAATATTTATTTTATTGGCTTTAACTATAGAAGTTCGAATTCGGTGTAAATTAAAATCAATTTTCAGGAGAGTTCAAAAATAAATTTTTTGTTTTATCGGTTAAAAATTGAAAAGAAAAATAATATACATATTTGATTTTGAAGTAAATACGCACACATATTATCGCTTTAAATCTGCATACGGGCTTAAGTTTTAAGATCGGTTTATCAAATCTCATAACATGTCGGCGTTGTTAATTTCACGAAAGGTTTCTAATTTTACATTCCAAACTTTAAAAATTAAAATCATGGCAGACATCAGGCATTTCGTAAACATCAAAGCGCCCGCAAAAAAGATATACGAGGCGGTATCCACCAAAAACGGCCTCAAGTCGTGGTGGACAGATAAAGTAACCGGTGGCGAAAAAGAGGGTGAAACCATCCAGTTCCATTTTGGCCCGGACTACCACAAAGACATGGCAATCAAAAAAATAGTACCGGGTAAACGAGTGGAATGGGCGTGCACGGTCGGCCACCCGGAATGGGTAGGCACAAAACTGAGCTTTGACATTGAGGACAAAGGCGATAAAAGCATTCTCCGCTTTGCGCATGACGGCTGGCGTGAAGAAACCGATCTTTACGGCCAATGCAGCTATGACTGGGCCGGCTTTATCCGCAGTCTTAAGAACATGGCTGAAAGCGGGGAAGGAATGCCTTATAAGAATTAACAAGTGCATGTCCATCCTCCCCCTACTCGCAACTTCTCTCGGCCATAAAGACGAAGTTCCAAACATCGAGCTTGCGAATAAAATTGTTGCCTCAGGCAATAAGGAGGCAGTCAAGGAACTCGTTGAAAACCTTGATAACAAGAACAAAGGTATTGCCTTTGATTGTATCAAAACTTTGTACGAGATCGGCGCTAAAAAACCGGAAATGATTTCCGGGTATGCAAAAGAATTTATCGGCCAGCTAAAAAGCAAACACGGCCGTATGGTTTGGGGCGCCATGACAGCCATCAGCGCTATTGCCCCAGTTGTTCCTGATGTTGTTTATAAAAACCTGACAGACATTATGGATACCGCAGACAACAGCGGTTCGGTCATTGCCCGGGACCATACCATGTATATCCTGGCCGCACTTGCAAAACATCAGAAATATTATGAAGATTGTATGGCGCTCATCCTGGAACAACTGCTTAAAAGTCCTGTGAACCAGTTACCTATGTATGCAGAAATCACCGCACCCGTTGTGGCAGCTAAAGACAAGGAGGCCTTTAAAAAGGTGCTACTGGAAAGGCTAAAAGACATCACCCAGGAATCCAAAATAAAACGGATTGAAAAGGTGTTGAAGAAATTATGATCATTCTTGTTTGACCGTAACTTGAAATATCCTCGAAATCAACTAAATTTGTAAAGAAATGGGACTTACTTACACAAAGCTTTTTTTGAGCAATCCCCGCAAACCGAACCTCAAACCTATTGAGGCAAAAGCCCTTGTTGATTCAGGAGCTGCAATGCTGTGTATTCCTGACCACTTTCGTTTCCAGCTTGAGCTCGAAGATGAACCTCATAATGAGCGCGAAATAAGCACGGCTGGTAGAAGTTTTAAAGTCCCTTATGTTGGCCCCATAAAAGTAGAGTGGAATGACAGGGTGTGTTATGTAGGAGCACTTGTGCTCGGCGATGAACCGCTATTGGGCGCTGTGCCAATGGAAGATATGGACCTGGTGCTTCACCCGCTATCACATACTTTAATGGCCAATCCTGAAAGTCCCAATTTCCCACATCATAAGGTGAAGTAAACTTAATTTTTGCTTCTCAATTAAAAAAATTCCACCGTATTCCGTATCTCAAAACCGTTGGCGTCATGGGGTAATGAGGAACCAGGAAATACCAGTTGCCAGAAAGTCCCTGGTTTATGTGCTCAAATTTTAAAAAGGCACTGAAACGTTTGACTTTTGCCGCTACCCAAACATCCCATACCTGGTAATTCCCGATTTTTACCTGGTCCTGCACATAAAATTTGCTGATCTCCGGCATATATCCATACCCATAATAAGGAGAACTATACGAAAAGTCGAAACCTCCCTGCAGGAAGACCGCCTTTTTAAAAAGAAAATGGTCATAAAAATAAGAGGTACGTATCAGCCACTCGGGAACACGAACATAATATGCACCGCCCAATGGTTTTTGGAAATTGATGTTATTCAATAAATGTATATGCCGCCCGATATTTATTTGTTTACTCAAAAAGGCATTGGCAAAACTTACATTCCCGGCATACTGGTGCGGCGTAGCAAGCGTATCATAATAAATGAGTTGAGAGGCTGTTATGTATGACACGCCAACTTTAAACCCAAAAGAATCAGAAAAATAAGCGCTTGCTTCCGCAGTCTTTGTTTTTTGAAAATCATTGCCCCACAAAAAGTGGTTCCCATAAAAAAGTTGGTCGGTATAGGCAGGCGCTGCCTGCTGGGCTTTGAGGTCTATATTAAACTCCGGCAGGAAACGCTTTATAAAAGGGGCATACAAATGCACAGTGGCCAGGTAATCATCATGGTTATAACCCTCGGTGAAATACTCTCCATAAAGGCTGTATCCAAATTTCCGGTAATCTGATAATTCAAACCCGATACTTGTATTATCATAATACTCATAGTCATTAAGTTGCGCCGAATTCTGTCGGGCGGCGATGTAGGAATATTTAAGAAATAACTGGTAAAATAATGCGTTTCGATGTATCGCAGAACTATCAATTTTCTTGTTGACTTTTACGGGATGGTTAAAAACAGCATGGCCAACAGATATTTGATTGGTGAATTCATTCGCAGTATAAGTATCATTTGTTTTTGTTGTATCCAGAAAGCTGTTTTGGAAGGGCGCCGTATTGGCATAGACATCATTGTACAAATACCTTGTGCTGTGATATTCAAAACTATGCGAAACAAAAAATTCCGGTTTCATTATATTGGCAGCGACGGAATCGGTATCATGAATTTTAATAGAGCTTACCGGGCCCGTGCGCAAATACTGCTTGATTGAATAAAAATTTTCAAAATAGGTTTGCTTGGCAGAAGTAGGATAAAACAAAGGTCCTAAGTTCACAGGTATCCCTGTCCTATCGCCAGGCTGGGAATTTTTAAATAGCGAATCGCTTTGGATTCCTCCGTTTTCATCCGCTGAAAACTTATTGAAAACAAAACTGACCATAGCCATATACCTGTTATTAGGTGACTGGTACCAACTGTTGAGGTCTAAGGAGCTTACAGATGTTTGCTGGGGGTCATAGTATCCGGCATTGGTATTGAGCAGGTTGAAATGGACAGTATAGTTAAAATAAGGTTTAACATTCTGAGAAAACCTGCCGCTAAAAGCCTGTATATCTTTATCACCCTGGTCGTACTGAAAATCTGCATAAGGGTTTTGGGTATTATAAAATTGCGTGTTTTCGTCTGTGATTTTATAAATATCCCATTGATGAAAACCGAGATCAAAACCTGGCCTCTTAAAAGGGTCCCAGACAAGTGAAAAAGCCGGGCTGCCAGGTGTGCCAAGATTTTGAAGATACCCGGGATCAAATTTCTGCATCTGGTTCAATGTCGTATCAATCACCTGCAAGTGGTTCATCCCCTGTTCTATATCATGATAGGTTCCATGCCGGGGATAGGCTTTAGGTACCACATAAGAAGAGTCATCGGATTGGGCACCCGCAAATCCGCAAGCCATTACCATGACTGACAAAACAATAAAAATGCGATGGTGTGGTTGCAAAGATGATACGATTGATGTGCAAAAGTAACCAATTTAACTGCTTATTATGAAGGCCATATTAAGAATATTGGTACTTTTGTCATTGACTATCAATTCAAATATATGAAATCTATAACCCGTGCTGTTCTTCTTTCGGGATTCATTTTAGTAATGGTTTCCAAATCTTTTTCTGCTTATGCAACGTCTGATACAGTTTATGTTCAGGCATTTACCTTTGGCTCAAAGCAGGATTCCACCTTTATTTTTCCTCCGGCAGGGGAATACCGTAAAGTTTTGATGTATTACACCCTGAAATGTAACCCGGGCCAAAACCCTGCGTGCGGACAATGGGATTATCTAACCTATACCTATCTGTATCAGCACACGGGGATTATAGATTCGAGCGTTAGCAAAGTTGATAGTACTTTAGACACTATAAGTGGCAAATACATGAAAGATACCACCTGGAAAAAGTTTGAAAAACTGACTCAATATGAGTTAGGCCGTTACATTACCCCTTATGGCATTAATTTATCACTTGGCAATGGTTTTACCTGGACATATGATGTAACCGATTACCTGCCCCTCCTTCATGATTCTGTGCATTTAAACGCGGGGAACTGGCAGGAACTGCTGAACCTGAAATTTGCATTTATAAAGGGAAACCCTGCCCGGAAACCATACAAAGTAACCAATGTATGGAACGGCGAGTTTAACTATGGCGGCGCCACCGATATGGGAACCATAATGGGGACAAAAAATATTGTTACGGATGCCAATGCTGCTTATACCAAAATGGTGATCAGGGTAACAGGACATGGGGAGGACGGCTCTAACTGTGCTGAATTTTGCCCTGAAAATCATTACCTGAACGTTGACGGCACGCAAAGATGGACCACATTGGTATGGCGGGATAATTGCGCTTACAACCCTGTGTTTGACCAGGGCGGTACATGGCTTTACCAGAGAGCGAACTGGTGCCCGGGTGCTGAGGTGCGTACCTATAATGCCGAACTGACACCATATTTAACCCCGGGCAAAAGCGCCGCTTATGCTTACAGCGCAGATGCCTATGCCACAAGCAGTTCCAGCAGTGGCAACAGTAATCCTTATTATGACATTGAAACCCAGTTGATCTCTTATGGCCCGGCTAATTTTAAACTTAATGCCGCGATAGAAAATATCTTAAGCCCAACGACGGATCAAATGTTCGGGCATAATAATCCCATTTGCTCTAACCCGCAGGTAGTGATTAAAAATAATGGGACAACCCCATTAACATCACTTGATATAAAATATGGGCGAAAGGGTGGCACACTTGTTACCTATCATTGGACCGGGAACCTGAATTTTCTTGAAAATGATACCGTTACCCTCGGGCAATTTGAATGGGCTGACGGGTTGCCGCCACTTGTATTCCAGGCAAGTGTTTCCAATCCAAACGGAAGCGCGGATGAATATTCCGGCGATGATACGATGTATTCCAATATCCCGGTGACTCAAAAACTTCCTTATTCTTTTATTATCCAGACAAGGACCAATAATTCCGCGAGCGACAACGCATACACGTTAACGGATATCGAGGGCAATATTCTATACCACAGGGAAAACATGGACAATAATAAACTTTATCGCGACACGGTGAACCTGCCAAACGGATGTTTCACATTCAGGTTTACCGATGCCAATCAAGACGGTTTATCTTTCTTTGCAAACACGGCACAGGGTGCTGGCACACTGAGACTTACCACAACAAAAAATGCCAACATCGTTACTTTTAATCCGGATTTCGGGGCTGAAGTTTTATTTAATTTTAATGTCGGCTTTGGATTAAGCATTGAACCGGAGAGCTATCCGGAGAAGATTGATATATTTCCCAATCCATCTAAAGGCTTGTTAAATATTGATGCCACATCTCTTGAACAAAAGCCATGCAGGCTGGAGGTTTATGACGTGATGGGCAAATTGGTGCTGACAAAAAATATATCAGGCGATGAGGACCATTTGATAAATATTGACCTGGGTTCAAAGTCAACAGGAATTTATATTGTGAATGTTTCCACAATTAATAAATCCTTCACGCAAAAAATTGTTTTGACACGGTAGGGGCGAACCAGGGCGAACACATGGGTTCGCCCCTACGGGGCACCCATTTTCACCAGTTTTCTTGTCATCCTGCTATTACCTGATGAAACGGTTAATATCAATTCCCCGCTAAGGTTTGCAGGACAGGGAATACTGATGCTGGTATTGCCAATAGTGCAATTATAATCAGATGACAATATTTTTTTGCCGACCATATCATACAGGCTGATATTTACATTCTGCGATTCTTTGGCGCTTGCGATAAGGTTGATATTATCACGGAAAGGATTCTGCAAAATTTTAATACCCAATGAAGTACTATTGATATAATTGCTGTTTATGGCTGAAACAGAATCCATTTTCAAAACAAACAATCCGTTCTGCATATCAGAGGCGATGATGGTCCCCGATGGGAAATAAGGATAAACATTCCAACAGCCTATCAGGCCATGATAATGACCTGGACTGTTTTGCTGATAGGTATCATAAGAAGCAATTTCATGAACATTGCTGTAGTCGCTCATGTCAAATACCACTACCCCATCCTCATAATATGACATATAGATAAGGTTGCCTTTCATGTATGCATTATGTCCTGTGCTGCTGTCGCCAGGATGGGAAGCGAAAAGGCAAACCTGTTTCAAAGGGCGAAAATTGGTATTGTTTTTCAAAGCCGAAACATCATAAAGTTTCACTTTAAGGCCAGGGTCTTCGTCAGTAAATACAAGCCTGTTCCCATCAGGGCTCAGCCAGCAGCTATGGTTATAGCCGGCATCCTGATAGTTATTTATAGTTTGTAAAAGGACAGGGTTTATGGAGTCTTTATAGTTGTATATAAACATGCCCGAAAAACCGCAGCAACAGTAAGCCGTATCGTTCCTTACAAAAAGATCATGGACATATTCAAATTGGGTACCGCCGTTCCCGGTGGGCTGGCTATACAGGTTGGCAATAAATGATGGGACTTCAGGATTTTGCAAGGATGCCACAGTGAGGGCATCGTATTCATGCCGCGCCGCCGATCCCGGCTCGCTGCCATGAATCCTTTTGTTATATGACAGATAGAGCCTGTTTCCATCAATAAAAAGGCTGTGCGCTGCTGAACTTATGGTATCCGCATCATAAACTTTATGCACGGAATCAGGAAGGTATTTCAGGTCGAATACCTGGAGGCTGCTAAAATCGCAGTCACCCACTGCATAGCAATAATTTCTATAGGTTTTAAATTCCCTGTTTTTGCAATCATTTGCTCTTCCGGCCCGGGCGTCGCAAAGTTTTATATTATAAGGGTTTGTGACATCAAAAAAATAAATACTATCTAATGATCCCAAAATGGCATATTCACGTCCATCATTTCCCGTCCATCCCCATAAAGAGTTATACGGAACTGAATCAAAGTCATGGGTGTGACCATCCCAATGAGATGCAAGTTCAAGTTTCGGGACAAGGTTTTGGGAGTCAGCGGATTTTATAGCGAATAAAACTGCAAAAAGGAAAACAAATAATACAGATATATTTGGATAATTCTTCATTTTACAATCTCGCGCAAGCCCCAAATTTCAATTTTCAATTCCCTTCATCACCTCTTTCATAATCAAAGTCATTTTTGGTTCGGCTTTGCAGGCTGTGTCAATTACCCGCGCTATGGTGAGAGGTACAGGTATTTCATGCCATCCTTCATCCGTAACTACCGATATAGCAAAACAGGTCAGGCCCGCGTGCCTTGCAGCTATAATTTCAGGTATGGTGGACATGCCTACCACATCGCCGCCAATAATCCGCAGGTATTTGTATTCTGCAGGCGTTTCCAATACAGGACCGGGAACAGCCACATAAACCCCGGTTTTAATATCAATATTATTTTTTTTCCCGATTTCGATAGCTATTTTGATAAGCGCCGGATCATAAGCATAAGCCATATCAGGGAAACGCGGGCCCATGGTATCATCATTCCTGCCAATGAGGGGATTGCCGGGCAGTAAATTGATATGATCGCTGATTATCATCAGATCGCCTGCAAACAGGTTGGGGTTTAATGCCCCGCTTGCATTAGACACTAACAAATGTGTAATACCAATTTGTTTCATTACACGTACCGGGAATACTACCTGCTGCATGGTATATCCCTCGTAGAAATGGAACCTGCCTTTCATAACCACTACTTTTTTGCCGGATAAAGTCCCGAAAATCAGTTTCCCATAATGGCTTTCCACCGTAGAAACCGGAAAGTTTGGGATTTGATCGTAATCCAGCTCACATTCAATATCGATTTCGCTGGCAAGGCCACCCAGGCCCGTGCCCAGGATAATACCGGTGCCTGGCTTTAGCTTGGTTTTGCTCTGAATAAAATCAACGGCCTGTTCTATTTCTTTCGACATATTGAAGTATGGTTCTATCAAAGTTAATCTTTTCAGCCGCATCCCACTGCACGGCTATTGGTAAAAAATACAGTGGCAGGCCCAAAAATAATCCCGCCTGTTCCGTTCCTTCCATTCTGCGCCAGTCCTTTTCAGTGGTTAAGAGTATTTTATTATTACCAGGAATATTTTTCCAGCCTGATATAATTTTTTCAACATCCATTGAAGAAAAATAATGATGGTCGGGATATTTTATTAATTTAAAGTCAGCGCCATTGATTTTCAAAAAAATTTCAATCGTAGTTGTATTGGCAATGCCTGTAAACAATATTATTTTATAATCTTTCAAACTGGTCAAAGCCAAAGAATCTCCATTATTTATATTTTGAAGCGGTTGATACGCAATAGAAGTAAAATAAAGTTCCTGGCCGGGAAAAGGTTTTAATTTGGGTTTTATTTTTTCTTTTGCAGATGCATCAATATGTTCGGGACATTTGGTCATAATAATAACCTGCGCCCTTTTTCGTCCCGATACAGGTTCACGCAACCTCCCGGCGGGCAAAAGGATATCCCTGTAATATGGCCTGTTATAATCCGTTAAAAGTATATTAAATCCCGGCTTTACATACCTGTGCTGAAAGCTGTCATCCAGCACAATAACGTCTGTTTCAGGCTTTGAGGATAAGATTGTTTCAATGCCTTTGGCACGGTCTTCACAAACAGCAATATATGCTCCGGGAAACTTCTGTTTTACCTGGTAAGGCTCATCACCCGCAAGAGATGCCCCAGTATCCGGCATTACTTCCATAAAACCAGAACTTTGCCTGCCATAACCACGGCTCAGTAATGCGGGTTTATAACCATTTTCCAGCAGTAGCTTAAGCATATATTCCGCCATGGGGGTTTTTCCGGTCCCCCCCGCAGAAAGGTTTCCAATACCGAAAACAGGCACATCAAAACTTTTAGACTTAAGAATGTGCCAGTCAAACAGTTGGTTACGCACAGCTACTCCAATCCCATACAGCCACGCAAAAGGCAAAAGAAGGTATCTTAAGGGATTGTTCATGCTTCAAAGATAAGGCAATGTAATGATGTGTTAATTTGTAATTGATAATTCATAATTCATATATCTTTGCCCTTATTGATGAGAGGTAAACTGCCCTGAAGTATTGAAAATCAAAAGCGGGAACATAGTATTCTTATTGCTATCCGTATTGCTCCTGGGCTATACCGCGTACCGTGCTTACGCGCTGTCATTTACAATAGACGAGTCAACTTCATTTCTTTATTATGCCCTTGACAGTTATAAAGATATCATCCAAGACCTCAACCTGGATGCAAACAACCATATCCTGAACTCGGTTTGCATGAAGTTCTTTTCATCATGGTTGCCATTGAGTGAACTTACACTAAGGCTGCAGAGCGTTATAGCACATATTTTGTTTTTGATCTTCACCTGGGCCATTATCAGGGATATTAAACCTTTGCCATTAAGGTTATCAGCATTTATCATCCTGAATTTCAATCCTTACCTGCTGGATTTTTTCTCATTGTCAAGGGGTTATGCCTTAAGCTGGGGGTTAATGGCCGGGAGCATTTATTTTTTCAAACTCTATTTTGAGAAAGACAAAAACCGAACCTTCAATATATCGTTTTCTTTTCTTTTTGCAGGACTTGCCATCATGGCCAGCTTCGTGGTTATAAATTATTATTGGGCTTTGCTCTTTTTCTTTTTGGTTTATAACATCTGGGGCAAAAAGATCATGGGGCAACATTATTCAAGAAAGAATTTTGTTTTGTCCGCACTCCTGGTAGTGTTGATCAGTATTCCAAATTTGGGCTATGCCATAAAAGTTCTTCTTAAACTTAAAAACAACCATCTTTTTGTGTTCGGCGGGGAAAAAGGCTTTATGCAGGATACCGTACTGGGAGCATTTGACTATTTGGTTTATCCGTTTCAATCAGGCCACTGGACCGGCCTGGTCCTTACCGGGTTCAGTACGATAATATTTATTGCCTCCTGCTTGGTTGTTATCAGGCATTTGAAAGTATTTTCTGATACTGCTCAAAATAAGTTTTTTGCTTTTATTACACTTTTGCTGGCGGTTATTATTTTAATAATTATAACCCAGCATTATTTATTGGGGATAAGATACGTTGTTGACCGTACCGCTATGTACCTGTTTGTACTGTTTCTTTTTATTACTGTGTACCTGGGCGCTTATCTTGCCGGGAAATACAAGTATGGAAGTATCCTGTTATATATCATTGCAGGCGTTTCGGTT
>Ga0134126_10006737_pt1 | contig 14433 bp, 15 predicted proteins | sample KB31752_FD_96881 | JGI IMG/M metagenome (GOLD analysis project Ga0134126, IMG submission 96881) | Terrestrial soil microbial communities with excess Nitrogen fertilizer from Kellogg Biological Station, Michigan, USA - KB3-175-2 | ecosystem: Environmental > Terrestrial > Soil > Unclassified ... | reverse complement strand
AGTATGGTCATAGATGGATTGCCGAGACAGCTTTTTCAACGATAAAGAGAACATTTGGTGAGTATGTATCTGCTACTAGGTTTCAAAATATGGTAAAAGAGATGATGATAAAGGTTTCATTGTGCTTTGTTGCATGATTATTTTAAATCGTTTTTTGTCAACGTTTTGGTGTATATCGATGGATACAAACAGTCAATAATTTAATATGATTTACTATAATATCACATGTTTTTAACTGTTTTTCGAATCATGCAACAAAACATTTCTTCAACATAAAAAACAAAAGAATTCTATAGAGTTTAGGAATGCCTGTTATACTTATAGGATTCTCTTGTAAATTAAGAGTGTTGTTTGTATAATTAAGGTTTGAATGTATAGGACATATAGGAAATAGCAGTAGTTGCGGTATTGAAAGGAGTAATAATAATGATCGCTATCACAATTAAATATCTTATCTTGTTCATGAGCCTTCAAACCCATTTCTTCTTTCTAAAATATATAATCATAGCTCCTGCTATCGTTGCCATCAATGATAAAGCATAGTAATATCCTAATGGTGAATGAAGCTCTGGCATGACATCAAAATTCATACCATAGATACCAGCTATCAATGTAAGAGGAAGAATAATTGTGGCAATGACCGTAAGCGTTCTGATTGTTTCATTCAGATTTGAGCTCAAAGAGGAGTTGTAGGCTTCACGCAAGTTAATAACTCTCTGATGCATATTCTCTACACTGTTTTCTAAATATGCTACTCTATCGTTTATTGAGCGAATCTGTCTCATAAAATCATTGCTAAGGTTTGCTTGTACAACGCCGTTAATGACGTCTGCGAATGCTCGTGTTATCATTGCAAGAGTACTTTCTAGAAAACTTATTTTTCTTCGAACCAAAAGTATATCTAACAGTTGTGACTTTGTGGGTTTTTCAAGTATAACATAGTCTTCAATCTGCTCTAATTGAGTATTGATCTTATCTATTATGGGATAATAGCTTGAAACAGATTCTTCTATTGCAAAGCGATATACCATTTCACATACTCTTATACTGTAATCCATGGTATCACTTTTTTGGGTAGATGATGATGATTGTGGTTGTTTATGCTGGTCTGATAATGGTAAAGAAGGTATATAAGATGATATTAAACTTCTACTGATTCTTTGTTCAATATTAGTCGGAAATTGTTGATTGTGGAAATTTATGGTAATTATCCATCTTTGCTCTAAAAATATGTACAAGTCGTCTTCTTCAAGATTGCTATGAGCAGCATATCCATCATTTCCACTGCTGCTTTCTTCTCCTCTTCCTTTTACTATATCTGCTTTTTGCTCTTCATATCGGACTCCATCTATAATTGTAAAGAGATATGTATCATATTCTTCTATCTTAGAAGTTTGATGTGTGTGAAGTATCGCGTCTACTGCTAATGGATGTAAACCAAAAACATCTTGTAATTGAAAAATATTGACAGGATCATCAGCATGGACCCATAACGACTCCTCTGGATTTTCCACCATCTCTTTTCTAAGTGATCTGAAAGATGCAAAATCTGAAATATTGGCTTGTTTAATATTGTGTTTGCCTATAATGTGAGCAGATATTGTCAATTGGTTAGTTGTACTTGCAGTAGCCTACCTAAATAGTTCTTGAAGACGATCTACGTAATTATTTAAGAATTTGCATTGCTCGTATCTGTACAAAGAACATCAGAGCAAATTATTAAATTCTCAAGAGCTTTTTGTATCGAAAAAGTGCTCCTTATATACTCTGAAATTTGGTATATACTAGATCTTAAATAATTAGCAAAATTAAAACATTTTATATAAATATGTCAACTAGATGAATTTAGCAATATTTTTGTATATCTTATCAATACTCATTCATAATTTGCAGAATTTTGATACCCTTCTAATTATGCAAGAGATCTATTGGCTACTGTTTGGTACTTTTGTTTGACAACTCAGATCAAAAACCGTATCATGAGTATTAGTGTCCATGGATAAATCTTCTGAAACACAAATACAATTATGACCCTGTGGACATTCTCGAGGTATAGGATTTTGTGTAGTGTTCTGAGCAAAGGAATATGCAATTGTGTTTATTTCATATGCTCCAATTAAAGCACCAATTATGAATATTGCTATTGATATTGTTTTAACATTCGTCATTTTTTTCGATTGTATTTTATTCACAATATTTATAAGAATATTGATCTATAACAAAAATCGTTGCAATCTCAAAAACAATGATAATTTTTGCTTCTATTTATATCGTATATATCATATATTACGTAAAGTTTTTAGCTATGTGATACTACTGTATCAAATGGTAAGATCTCCATTCAGACAGATATTTGAAATAGAAAAAGAATAAAGAAAAAAAATCTGTTTTATATCGATCCCATCTATATTAATCACTAGATAAAGATCTCCAGGATCCCCTTCTTCTACAATTGGGACGCCATTTATATTGTAAGATTTGCTCAAGTGGTTTACCTCTTGGATCTGCAACTTTTTTGTTACCGTATCCGCATTTAATAACTTGATATAATACTACATAGTAATACACTGCGTATAACATTACCTTTATGCTATTATTGGTAAATCAAATATTGCTTATTTGAATTGATACCTAAGAAGATTTATTCTATTGCCTAGCAGGAGATTTACTTTCAATATTAAAATAACTTGATGTATAACAACTAATAATGTAATAACTATCTAGTAGATAATCTTAATTTTAAGAAAGTATAAAGTTATCCTTTTGTTGTTTAAAATCAACTTGGGTCAAGAGGGTAAAGGACATCACAATATCAACAACAAACAAGATATTGATTCTCCCATATCTCACCATCATATTTCTAAAGGGAGTCCAAGTTTTAAACGAATATTAGTTGCATATGATGGAACTGAAATTTCTAACAGAGCACTTGAATATGCATCATATATTCCAAAGATTTCTAATTCAGAGATAGTTATTATTAATGTAATTGAGGACAATAGTGAATTAAATAACGCATTACCACTAACTATAAAGGCAAATCTGGTTGAAGAAATAAGAGAAGAACAAATAGATAAAACAGATGGTAAACCAGAAGTTGAATTAGATGAATCTTTACAAAAAATAGTTAAAGAAATTACAACAGCATGTAAAGATGTTGGAATCACAAAGGAAATTACATATAAAATCGGAGGCAAGGACCCGGCAGGCGAAATTATAAATTTATCCAAACTCACACACTTTGATCTGATCATCATGGGAAGTCGCAAGATATCTTCAAAGTTAGGGGGGATAGGGAGCACTACTAGAAAAGTTGCATCAACAGTAAAGATACCTATACTAATAGTACAACAACAACCAAAATACAAAGACGAATATTAATTTGGCAAGAAGTGATACAAAGAGATTATTAAAATACATTTATAGTTAACAATTCGCCGAGCAACTTATTACAAGTTTGTTAATAATCACAAGAATGACAGAACTTTCTCTAGTTGACTATTTCATAATGGGAGAAGCAGTTGGAATAGTATCAACGTTCATTGCCACGCTTTACTATTCAAGAAAGCAAATGCAAAAGGTATCAATGGATATTGAATCAAGGATACTAAGCGATTTGGATGATAAAATGCACAGCTTATCAGAAATAGCCATTACTAGACCAGAGGTAGCTGAGATATTTGTTAGAGATGAACCTCAGTCCCCTAAAAGAGCATCTGTATTTTATACTCTAAGCGTATTTGCATATGCATTACATATGCATCAGAGAGGGATATTAAAAGAAAATGAGTGGAATGGTTGGCTTCGAACAATAAGAAAAACATTTGAAGTAGGAACAATTGGGGATTACTGGAAGGCCGCAGATCTAGGTGAATGGTTTGACACTGAATTTCAAGACTTTATTAATAATGAAATAATTCAGAAGTTAAGTCCAAAGCAGTAATTATAGAAGAATATTAAATTGACCGCAATATTTTTGAACAACTAATGTTATTAGAAATTATTCGCTTTTACTCATATTAATACACATAGATGATCAAATAACCAATTAAAATAGACATATCCACCATGGTGTCATAAAAATAGTGGACGATGAAATCTTTTACGATTTACAACTAAATACTACAGAATCTGTTATAGTTGGGCGAGATAGAGAAGAGGTTTTGGCAAGAATTCAAAGGGGGTTTTGAATATCAATATAATCTATATGGCAAGTTAAAGAAAGAAGATATTAAGACACTAGATTATGAAACTTCTTTACGATTTAAGGGGTGATTAAAATCATCTATATTGCCTCTTTGTTTCAGGCGCCTTTAATGCAATTAAAATATTTGCTACAGGGTCAAAGGTTTCATCTTTGTTATCATAATTTAATTTTTCTTTATCTTTAAGTATATCATTTTTATCTTCTTTAGTAATTGTGGTAGAAGTAGTAAGCGCCATTTCTGACGTTATATTATTGGCTTTGGGGCTATAAAAACACTCAAATTTGAGATGGGCCGGGTCGGATTCGGACCAACGACCCCCGCCACGTCAAGGCGGTATCTTAACCAGGCTAGACCACCGGCCCTCTATTATCTTCATCTTGTATTTATAATCTCAATATAAAATTTGTGATCTATTGATTATTATTTATATCACTTTTTAATATCAATTATCAAAATTCTAAAAATTCAATTTAAAATGTGAAATAGGTTCACCTTGCAATTAAAATGACTATAATTAAAATTAGCAAATCTATAATCTAAAATAATTTAATAAATAAATGATTAAAAATTTACAAAATATTATTACAATTATTAAATTCAAAGAGAAGAATTATTTTTTTTAAACAACATTTTATTTCTGCTTTGGATTTAATTCTACTGTAGTTTTTAATCGAGCGATATCTCTCCTAAATAACAAATCAATAGTCCAATCCATTATTACTCTAAATCTATTTGCTCGGGTAGGAATTTTTTTAAGATAAAATGCTCTCCATATCATCCATGCCACAGTACCCAATATTTTGAATCCAAAAATTATTGCCACTCCATTTCTTTTTCCAACGGTAGCCATTGTTCCTCTTGTTTTATATTCAAATTTATGAAAATGGTATTGGCTTTTTCTCAAATCATTTCTAATAATCATTACAAGATTCTTACCTGCTATTTCGCCTTGTCTTATTGCATGTTGAGCAGTTGGTGGACAAGGATTACCAGTAGAAGGATCAATTATAGATGCACAATCACCTGCAGCAAATACATTATCCAATCCCTTAACCTGCAAATATTCATTAGTAATCAATCGTCCTTTCTTATCTTTGATAAACGGAATTTTTTGAATTATTTCTTCAGGAACTACTCCTGCTGTCCAAATTATGGTATATGTAGAAATTCGATTGCTATTGTTTAGGACTGCAATTAAAGAAGGGTCTTTGTCTTGCATTTTTATAGAAAAAAGTGATCCAAGTGGACTTTTATCCAAATAATTGCCCCTATTGATATTGCTATTTTGAATAGTAGATGTATTTATGATATCTTTGACCTTAGTTGCCAAAATTATTTGTACGTGGGTTTTTTTTAACTCTTCTAAAGCAAATCGACCGAGGGATTCTTCCATTTCAGGCAATATTCCATTACTCGAACTAACGAGAATAACGTTGATATCTTTATTTTCTATATTATGATAATATTGCTTAACACTTTCACGGATAAATTCATTAATTTCTCCTATTGTTTCCACTCCAGAAAATCCTCCACCAACGACTACATATGTCAAAAGATTTCTTTTTCTATTATATTCATCAGGTTTATCGTTATCTAATGTATCTGCCAGCTCTAAAGTAGTTATAATATGACTTCTAATATAATTGGCATCATACAAAGTCTTCATACTAAAAGATGATTGCGTAATTTTTCTATTATTATAATAGTTAGTTTCACCACCAAGAGAAACAAGTAAATAATCAAATTCTATTTGAAAATGATGAAATAGATCTTTATCCAAATAATTATCTCTACTTAAAGGTAAACTACTTTTAAGAAATATTTTCCTTTTTTCTATATCAATAAGTTCAACGTCTGCTTCAATAAATCTTGCTCTTTTACAAAAAGATCTCAAAGGTATTGCAATATGAGATGTTTCTATCATTCCGGATACTACTTCATGAAGCATTGGGGTAAAGAGAAGGAAATTATCTTTATTTATTAAAGTAATATCCACATCAACATCATCTTCAAAAGCTTTTTGAAGCTTTTTTAAAGCTTCGACACCGCTAAAGCCTCCACCCAGAATTACAACTTTTTTCGGGTTTACCTTTTTATTATGTATTTTATAGAGGTGTTTTTTTATCATTTCTACCTTTGAAAATGACACATTACATTTAGGACACCTAAATCGTTTTCCAAGTTTTATAGATAAAAATGAGGTAGTTAGTCCAAGCGTAATTCCAAAAATTAAATTTCTTGTACAATTTTGAATTAATGCTAATATTAGATCTTTTTGTAAATTGTTTGATATGGTTTGCTCTGATAATGATGGATTCATTAAAGCAATAGTTTTTACAGTTTGATGATTTAAAATTAACTGTTGTACTGGAATTGCCCATAGGAAAAAAACAACAGTGCCAGTAAACAACCCATAGAATAACCCATTTAATGGTTTATTTATTTCCAGTATTCCTGTCTTGTAAAGGAATAGCCCTAATACAATTCCTATAAATAATGCAGTTATAAAATGAATTGCAATTCCTGCCAAAATAGTATAATTGGAGTAAACACCTATTACATGTCCAAAGATAATCCAAATTAAATAATAGTTGCCATATCCATATATGAGATCGTATAATATTCCCGGTAGCATCATCATAATTGCACCTAAGAGAGCCCCTAATACAACAAAAAATACTTCTCTTCTTAAAGAAAAATCTATTTTTAATTTACCAATATTATAACTCATAATTTTTTTATATCAAAATACTTTATTACACTTCAAGTAAATATAATGCTGATTTATATTATAATTATTTTAGATATCATATTAGGGAATATATAAATTCATAAAAAGTGTTATTCAATTCCATAAAAACAAAAGCATATTTCAATGAAAAAAGAAAAATAAGATATTAAATACAATAAAAATAATACAATAAAGGTATAATAACAATATGATTTTAGAATTATTTAATACATTAATCATACATATCACATCTTTTATTTTAAACCTGGGTTACACAGGTATATTTTTTCTCATGATAGCTGAAAGCGCAATGATTCCAATTCCAAGTGAGATAATTATGCCATTTTCAGGATTTCTTGTAGCATCAGAAAAGCTTTCTTTTATCGGAGTAGTATTAGCAGGTTCTTTGGGAAACTTGATAGGATCAATAATTACCTATTTTTTAGGTATAAAGGTTGGAAGACATATAATTATAAAATATGGTAAATACTTTTTTTTTAATGAAAAACATCTAGAATTTACAGAAAAGTTATTTGGAAGGCTAGGAGATAAAATTTCATTTATAGGACGTTTATTACCCGGTATAAGAACATATGTATCTTTTCCGTTGGGGATAGCAAGGTCCAATTTTATTAAATTTATTTTTTATACTTTAATTGGATCTCTAATATGGAATTCTCTATTAACATATGTAGGTATAAGATTAGGAAAAGATTGGCAGAGTTTTCATCAATATTCACCATATTTAGATATTATTGCAGCAGTTATAATAGTAATTTTTATAATCTGGTTTATATTTAAAATAAAAAGAATAAGTTTAGATAAAAAATCAGATGTAGCTTAATTCAAGTTAAATTATTATTTTTATTTTGTTTGATTTTAAGTTAAAAGTAAAATTTTATTAGAGAATAAGGTATAAAAATATCTTTTTAACTTATTCTTAACAGCATTATGAAATTTAAAAATAATATATATATATATTATTTCAGCATATCATAACAGCTTTATAATTTGTCTAATACAATATTAATACATTTCACATGTTAAAAGAAAAAATTTAAGAAATTATTTCTTAATCTCTCTGGCCTGGCCAATACTCTTCGTCACGAGTTCTTTCAAAAACTGGCCCTATAGATGCTGTACCCCTTGTTATATGAGTTCCTTTAATTTCATCAACATCATTATGGGAGGAAATTTCTTCTAGTTGTTCTAGTGTTATTCTATGTGCTGCAACCATATGGTAACCATTATCAAAGAATGTAGCTACTTCTCCAGTTTCTCTTGCCACTCTATCACGTATCTCATCAATATTGGCATTTGTATTTAAAAAGATTTCCAGTGTATACATAGGTGCTTTGTCTTTTTTTAATAATTGAAGAAGCTCAGTAACGAGTTTCGGGTCGACCTTTGGAAGGCAAGTTTTCATTGCATTCTCATAAGCATTAAATTTTTCTTTTAAATCTTCAATGCAGCTCATAAATTTAATAATTAACCTTTTGTATAATAATATATCGTAATTTATCTATGTATCGAATCAATATTATACAATGACAAATCATAATAAAGTCCATAAACTAATAGACTCTATAAAGAATAAATTAATACTAAATAGGCATAAAATCTATTTTTATCAATATAAAAAAGATTCTAAAATTCATGGAAATATCTTGATTAAAAATATAATTTCAAAAATATTGGATTACGAAAATTTTAATGTATCTGATATTGATACAGGACAAGTATACATAATAAAATTTTAAAAAAATCCCTAGAAAAAGATTACAAAATTATAATTAAATTGCATTAAATTACTTTAACTCATTAAAATTTATAAAATTAAAGTTAAATTTAAATAACTTTACAAATATTTTATTTTAACATCTTAAAAGAATGAAAAAAAATATAAAGAATAACGTATCCCTTCTATTGATTTTTAATATTTTAATATTGTTATTATTTTCTAATTCGTATACTATAGTAAATGCTCAGAGTACAAAAATACCTATAAAATTGGGAATTACACTATGGGTACCTAATTTCCTTGCATATATTGCACAAGAGAAAGGCTATTTTAAAAAAAATAATGTGGAAGTAAATATGACTTTACTCCAAAATTATGGCAATGTAGTAAATAATTATTCAAATGGAGAATTTGACGGTATTTTTACGGTTTATTCTGATGCAATAATACAACATTCAACAGGTATTGATACAAAGGTTGTCTATAATGTCGATTCATCATTCAAGGCCGATGCTATAGTAGGCAAAGGTAATAATCTTTCAGATGTCAAAGGGAAAAAGATTGGTGTTGATGGTATCAATAGTTTTTCTCACTTTTTTGTACTTAAATCTTTAGAAAATGCTGGTCTTGAGGAAGGAGATGTACAATTTGTTAATGTTCCTGCTCAAAATACCAGCCAGGCATTACAGAAAGACCAAATTTTTGCTGGGCATACTTATGCTCCATTCTTATCAGATGCATTAAAAAAAGGGTATAAAATTCTCTCTACTGGTGCAACTATTCCAGGCATTATAACAAATGTAATGGCCTTTCATTCATCTATAGTAGAGCAAAGACCTCAAGATATACAAAATATAATTAGATCTATGGACGAAGCAAAAGCAGATTATGATAAAAATAAAGCCCAAGATATAGCAATAATGTCCTTGAAATCGGGTTTAAGTAAAGCAGCAATAATCGAAGGAATGGAAAATGCCAAGATATTTGATTTAAATTATAATCATCAAACCTCTATGAATAAAAATTCAAATCAAACATCCTCATTATATGTATCTGGAAACTATATTGCAAAATTTTACGCCGAAAGAGGAGTAATTAGCGAATATCCAAATATCGATGAAATAGTAGATTCAAAATTTGTAGATGCATTATTGAAAGGTAACTCTTCTATGGTATCATAAGAGGCCGTTTATTTGAAAATCAGAACAAAACTTATTATAATTCTTATTCCCCTTGTGATTTGTTCCATATCTTTAATTTCTTATATTGGGCTGGAAAATTTTACAAAAACCATGAGATTAGAAATAGTAAATGAATTAAGGTTGATTGCCATTAATTTAATGGACAAGCTTTCAAGGCAATTGTTTGAAAGGACTGCAGATATTGCATTTTTGTCAACTAATAATATATTATCAAATCAAAATATTACTCTATTCGATAAGATGAATTATCTTCGTTCCATGGAAAGGGCTGTTAAGGCTTATTCTTACATTTCCATATATGACAAAAAGGGATTAAAAATCGGCGATACTAGAAATATTCTCATAGGAAAAAACGATTCAAAAGAACCATTCTTCCAACAAGCATTAAAGGGAAATATATATCATGATTCAACACCAAAGATGTCTCAAGCTTTTAATCAATATGTAATCCAATTTTCTGCGCCTATTTATGGTAAGGATAGGCAGATTCAAGGTGTTGTAGTATCTGGGTATCCAATTAATAAAATAAACGATATCTTTAGTAAAATAATAACGCCACAAAAACAGATAAATATCAATTCTAATCCAATCAAAATAGATCTTGTTACTAATAATGGTACTGTAATATACTCAAATAACGATAGGAAATCAATATTGCAAACAAAACCAGAACTCCAAAAATTAATTTTGGAAAATGATATTTTTGATAAAAACCCGTCTAATAATGAATTGAGGCATAATATTATCAATAATGAAATAATAGTTGGTACTGCTCAAGGAAATGGATATCTCGATTACAAAGGAAGTGGATGGAGCCTTATTCTAAGAGAAAATGCTGATACCATATTCAGCGATATACAAAAAATAGCTAATCAATTTATTATTGCGGCTGCAATAATTATAGTTATATCAATAATAATAATATTATTAATTGCAAGAAATATCTCTTTACCAATATCAAAACTCATGGAAAAGACTATTGAATTAGGAAAAGGTGATTATAATTCTGAAATAAAAGTTAAGAGTTCTGATGAAATAGGCGATCTATCTATAAAATTCGAGAACATGAGGAAGGAGATAAATAAAGTTAATAGTAACTTAAATAAATTAGTTGAAGAAAGAACAATTGAGTTAAAAGAAGCAAACTTTGATTTAAAACTAAAAGAAGAGAATCTACACAAATTAAATAAAGAATTAATTATGGCGGATGTAGCCAAAGAAGAGTTCATGTCAATGATCAGTCATGAATTGAAAACTCCACTAGTTCCTGCAAGGGGTTATTTAGAAATGCTTTTACGTCAAAAAAAAATAGGTGAATTAAATGAAAAACAAAAAAGGTTTATAGATATAATTTACAGAAATATTTTAAAAGTAGAATATTTAGTAAATGATGTCCTTGATGTATACAAACTTGATATTGGAAAATTAAAGCTTTCCAAAAAATTAGTAAACATAGGTCATTTAACAGACTCAATTGAAAATGATTTGAGATTATTAACCAATGATAAGCATATAAAATTAAATTTTGAAATAGTAGTTGACAAAAATGATTATATTTATTGTGATCAAAAGAGAATCGAACAAGTGTTCTCAAATTTAATCAAGAATTCTATAGATTTTGTTCCAGATGATTTTGGAAAAATAGATATAAAAGTAGAAATTTCCTCAGATAAATCATTTGTAAAATTTTCAGTAAAAGATAATGGTCCCGGTATTCCCGTTAATGAAGTAGATAATTTATTTCAAAAATTTTATCAAATTGATACAAGTTCAACAAGAAAGCATGGAGGAACAGGATTAGGATTAGTTATTTGTAAAGGCATTGTGGAAGCACACGGTGGTAAAATATGGATATATAAAGAGTACGATAAAGGAGCTTGTTTTATATTTACTTTACCATTAGTAAATGATAAAGTACAGGAGATGTGATAACAACATCATGTCTATTAAAGGCTCAAACGAGTCACCAATACAAAGAGTTCTTGTAATAGACGATAATAAAGATACAACCGAATTGCTTGAAGATTTTTTTGAATCAGAAGACATAGAATGTATAGTCATTAATGAAGGAAGAAAAGGATTAGAAGAAATTCGAAAAGATAAAGGGCATTATGATCTCATTTTACTGGATTTAACCATTCCAGAGTTTAGTGGATGGGATATTTTTAAAAAACTAAAGGAGGAGAATTTATTGGAATCAAAAAATATAATAATTTTTACCGCATCTACAAAAACAAACAATGGAATAGATGAATTGATAAAAGAAGGTGCAAAATATGTGTTAAAGAAACCTTTCTCATTAGAGGAATTGAGAAAAATTACAAAATTATAAAGGATAATACACCTTGAAAGTGAATTTTAAAAGATAAATTTATTATTTATTTTTAGAAAAAAAAGATATAGTATTGATTTCAAACAATCTCTCTTCTTTTTGTTATACTTTTAAATTAAAACAATAATACCCAATATTAAATGCAAAACATTTTTTTATTTATTCGATATATCTTTATTTATTAATGCCATTATTTAGTTATGTTAATGCGGAAAACCCAGAATCAAAAATATTAAAAATAAGTGAAATATTTAATTCTGTCCAAGGCGAAGGAACATATTCTGGAACACCCTGTATTTTCCTACGTCTTTCAACATGTAATCTCAAATGTTCTTGGTGTGATACAAAGTATACATGGGATTGGCAAAATTACGATATTAAAAAAGAAATCAAGGAAATAAGTATTGAAAAAATAGCCGAAAAACTACACAAGTTCTCTAATATATCTCATTTAGTAATTACAGGAGGTGAACCACTTTTACAACAAGATAAATTGGTTTTATTATTGGTAATACTTAAAGACAAAACAAGCAAATATAATGAATATAAATCATTTCAAGTTGAAATTGAGACCAATGGAACTATTATTCCTAATAATGAGATTGTAAAATTGGTTAATCAGTGGAATGTTTCTCCTAAAACATCTAATTCACATAATAAAAAATACGGCATAGACTTGGATAAATATTATGATAAATCATTACCTTTTTATAAAGAATTAAAAAATGCTTATTTTAAATTTGTCGTAGATAAACAAGAGGATCTAAAAGAGATAGAACAAATGTTAAACAAGCATATGCTACCAAAAAAAAGAATAATTTTAATGCCCCAAGCATTAACAAAAGACAAACTTTTGGAGAAAAGTAAATGGCTTGAGGAGTTTGCCAAGAAAAATGATTTTAACTTTTCTACTAGACTACAAGTATTGTTATGGGATAATCAAAGAGGAAAATAGTATAATAATACAATGATATTTTAAAATAAAAATTAATCAAAGTATTAAAAAAAGATAAATGTATCTATATAATGACATAGTTCTTTTCAATATAAACCAATTACGATCATAAAATTCATTAAGTAACATCAGTTATTAAAATAACAAACAATTATCATATGTGTTTTATAGTCTTTTCATTTATACTTTTTACTTAAAATTAAAAAAAACAGGAGGGTCATAAGTCGAATGATCTTAAAAAAATATTAAATTATTGTATTATTATATTATTTTAATTGTTTTAATTTTACTTTATGATTAAAAAATCTTAAAAAGAGTATTACTATAATTCTTATATTTATGTAAAAGCAAACACAAATATTTTCAACCTTTTATAAAAAATTCTCCAATATAATTTTGGAAAACAATTATTTAAATATATAACAAAGATAGATAAAGAAGGGAATTGAAAACCAGATTAGGAATGACTTTTTATATCGACTATGCCCATAAGCTACCTGGACATCCTCTGTGTGGTAGGGACCATGGTCATACCGCAAAAGTATTGATTGAAATAGAAGGAGATGTGAAAGGAGGTCCTAACTATAAAGACAATATGTTAATGGATTTTGCAGAAATGAAAAGAATATGCAAGATTGTTCTTGATGAGATTGACCATAGGAATCTAAACGAATTGTTTACTATGCCCACTTCAGAAATTATTGCAAATTGGATATATCATCAGTTAATAGAGAGAATTCCAGTAGCAGAGGTAGTTTTTTTTGAAGGAAATGGAAAATGGTGCAAAATAACATCTTAGAAGAACTTGGAAGTTAAAGTTTTATACATCAAATTATGTTTATATATTAAATTTAATAATTCATCAATCAATTAACTATATATTTAAAAGAAGAGGAGAGTTTCTATATTTAAAAAGATATATAATAAATACAAAAATGTAATATCTTTTAACAAAAACATTATTGTCTCTTCAATAATTACCGCAATAATTAACGTTCCAATTGTGAAGTATGTCACAGAAAGATATTATCAAAATTCTTTAATTATATCAATAATTTCAGTAACAGCAGATTTAATAGTTTTTTATACTCTATTTGGCTCTGTTCATTTAAGAAATAAGTTTTCTTTTATCTAACCCTCTATAGAAAAAGACTAACAAGAAAATAATATAATTTTGTAAATTTTCAGAGGGATATAGCAAGAATAAATTCTAAAAGTTATAAATTCAAAATATTTTAAGATAACACGTCCTGATAAAATCCTT
>Ga0134126_10006735_pt1 | contig 14434 bp, 13 predicted proteins | sample KB31752_FD_96881 | JGI IMG/M metagenome (GOLD analysis project Ga0134126, IMG submission 96881) | Terrestrial soil microbial communities with excess Nitrogen fertilizer from Kellogg Biological Station, Michigan, USA - KB3-175-2 | ecosystem: Environmental > Terrestrial > Soil > Unclassified ... | reverse complement strand
TGGACCGGTCGTGTGAGTAGGCTCTCGATCATGCTCCAGCGCTGAGAGGGTCTTGCCGTCAAGATGACCGTTCGATAACCGGTCCACAAGCCAACTTTGTACCGGCTACGGGACAAACGTTGTTGTCGACGCTTCCCCTCAGACGGCGCGGCCGACCCGCATCGGGTCGGCCGCAGAGTACTGACCGGGCTACTGGCCGCGGATCCTACCTACATCATGACGGCGATCGCGCTTGCCGGAGCGCAGGTCTCGCCCGTCACGCCGGCGGTCGAACCGGTTCCGCTTGAGCGCGTGGTGGTCTTGTCGAGCCCGCCGCACGTCGTGCCGAAGGTGACGGCGATCTGCGCGCACGGCGCCGCGATTACCGTGGCGTCTGTCGTGGCGGATCGCTCGACGATCGTGCACCACACCGCGACGATCGCTCCTCAGGTTGCGCCTATCGTAGCGGATGTCGCGCGTATCCGACCGGATGTCGCGGCGATCCGAGCGGATGTCGCGCGTGTCGCGCCGGACGTCACGTCCGGCTGGCGGAATGGCCGCTTGCGCGGAGATGGAAACAGCGGTGGTTGCGATACCAAATGCCATTGCGGCGCCCAGGGCCGCGAATCGTAGCCTCAACATGTTGCCTCCGTCCAGTTCGGTCGCGTGCACCGCACGCTCGGTGGTTCGTTAGGTTGACGTCCTCGCGAGCTCGGCGTTAAGGAGCAAGGCGGGAAGGCGCGTGACCAGTGTGAATGGCAACTAGAGCTTGGAACAGATGACGCTAAACCGTATAGGGTAGGTCCCTCTGGCGCGGCGCGAGAAAACTGATATCGTTAGCCCCGTCGGCGGATCGTATTGGGCATTGCCAGCTATTGCGTTGTCCTCCAACGACTTACCGCGATCGACGAGGGCGCTGTGACCGTTCCGACAATGCCGGGCGTACCAGCGCCTGCCCCACCGCCGCCGGCCGAACCGGTCACCTTCCCGCTGTCTTGGCTTCTCAGTACAGCGATATCTCCGATACAGTATCGCGCCAGCAGCGAAGTCGCGCGGTTGAGCGGGATGCCGGCGTCTATGGCCGGTCTTCCGTACTCTTATGCGCCCGCTTTGTCGCTCGCCCTGTCCCAGCGGCCGGACGGGACGTGGAATGGCGCGATGCTCAGCATCCCCGCCGCTCGAGCGCAGGACTTCGAGGGTGTCGGGACCATCCCTGCCGTTAGGCGGATGCTGGAATACGGATGGGATCGCGAGTCGCCGCCGTTGGTTCGGGCCCGGCGCACCCTTTTTCGATTGTTGGCTGAGGATGATGACGCGGCCCTCATGTTCGAGTTGGGGCCGAGGGGAGGTGGGGGAGAGATCGAGGTGGTGCGGCATGCGAGAGCGATGCTGCGCGAGGCTGCGGCGGCCGCGTTGGCGCAGGCGGGATACGAGGCGGATCCGCGGCTGCGTGGCGCGGCTCGACGGATTGTCGAGCGCTTCGACGCGTATCTCCGATCGCCACTGGCGGAGAAACCGTTCGTGCGCGCGGGGAATCAGCACGTGCTGGCACCCGAGGCCGCGCCTCCGTCCATTTACGCGCTCGTGATGCTCGCGCACATGCCGCGGTTTCGGAATGAGAACTACGACATCATGGAGCATGTGTACGCATATTTGTCGCAGCCCATGCCGCGCGCGCTTCCCGCGCGTGTGGTGGGTAAGCGAGTGGTGTCCGAAACCCACTTGGTGTTAGGCGACCCGCTGCCGCATCGCAGCACGGTGGAGGCCGACTTTGCCGGCGCGCTCTTCTGGCTGGAGACGTTAGCTCGCCTGGGTTTGTTGCGTCGCAACGAGAACTGGTCCAGGTTTTTCGACCACTTTCTCGACGAGCGCGACGAGGTCGGCGTCTGGCGGAAGGAGAAGCGTCCGCCGTCGCTTCGCTCGAGTATTCCCTTCGCGTGGGCGAGTTTCCCGCTCGAGCCGCATCCCTCTCCTGATGCGTTGGCCGCCGAGGTGACCTTTCGGTTGGGCGTGATCGCGCGGAGCTCGGGGCGCACGATCGAGCTGGTCTGAGCCGTCACCGCACCCTCCCGACGCGCGACACAGTCACCGTTTCTGCAGCCGCTCCCGCGCGGATGACGAGCGTGGTGTTCGACGCGCCGAAGGCACGACCAGTTGGGCCGAAGCGGATCGTATCGCGACTCGCTGTCAGCCGTGACCGAAAATCTCCCATGAGCGCATGGCGCAGCACGGTGTCGCGATCGACGATCACCGTGACGGTGGCGAGCGTCGCATCGACGACGACGAGCGCCGCGCTCGCGTGGGCGAGTGATGCGTCGCGCGCGGACGCCAGCGTCGAGCGCAAGGTAGTGGCGGCTGCGCGGGCCGTTGCGCGATCGCGAGACCGTAGGGCGGGCGGCGCTGCGATTGCGGCGAGCGTGCTGACGATGGTCAGGGCGGCGAGCAGCTCCCACAGGGTATGAGCGTTGCGCATGCTACCTCTCGGAAGTCGACGCGCGTGAGATACCGCTCTCGGGCAAAATCTCCATGAGCAAAAAACCGAAGGGAGGAGCAAAGCATTGCGTACGCGGCGCTGGCGTGGGCGTGCGTCGAGCGCATATGGTTCGGGTGGCGCGAGTTGCGCGGCGGCGGTGGGCTATTCGAGAGGGCGCATGAAGATCACCATCGAGTACTGCACGCTTTGAAACTACGAGCCGAGGGCCACCAGGTTGGCGGCCGAGCTCAAGAAACGGTATCCGGACGCGGAGCTCACGCTGCAGCCGTCGCGCGGCGGGCGGTTCGAGGTGTCGCTCGACGGGGCGCCGATCTTCGAAAAGTCGAAGCTCGGCCGCCACGCCAAAGAGGGTGAGATCGTCGGCTTGATCGAGCGCGCGGGTGGCGGGCGTGTCCCGTAGCCGCCATCCCGGCGCCCCAGCGTTAGGCACGGCATCGATGCGCATCGCGATTTCGACGGGCGGCGGTGACGCGCCCGGACTGAACGCCGTCATCCGGGCCGCGGTCCTGTCCGCCTTGGGCCGGGGATGGGACGTGTTAGGCATCAAGCGCGGGTACGCCGGCTTGTTAGGCGAAGACGAGGTCGTGCCGCTCACGCGCGAATCCGTGCGCGGCATCGCCCACATGGGCGGCACGATCCTGCGCACCACGAATCGCGGCGACCCGTTCCACTACCCGGCCGTCGGTCCCGACGGCGCGTACTGCGAGGTCGACCGGTCCGACGAGCTCATCGAACGCGCCGGCAACTTGGGCGTCGAGGCCATGATCATCATTGGCGGCGACGGCTCGCTGCGCATTGCCCAACGGTTGTTCGAGCGCGGGCTCAAGGTGGTGGGCGTCCCGAAGACGATCGACAACGACGTCAGCGGTACCATTACGACGTTCGGCTTCGACACCGCGGTGAACACGGCGCTCGAGGCGATCGACAAGCTGCACACGACCGCGGAAAGCCACGATCGCGTCATCGTGATGGAAGTGATGGGCCGCGACTCCGGATTCATCGCGTTGCACAGCGGTCTGGCGGGCTCGGCCGATGTGATTCTGATTCCGGAGATTCCATACGACGTCGAGAAGGTGTGCGAGAAAATTCACTCGCGCGACCGTGCCGGTCGCTACTTTTCGATCGTCGTCGTGGCAGAGGGCGCTCGACCGGTCGGCGGGCATGTATCGGTCATCGGCGAATCGCTGCCCGGCGGCGATCTTCGGTTAGGCGGAGTGGCCGACAAGCTGGCGCGCGAGATCCAGACGCGTACGGGCAAAGAGTGTCGCTCGCTGATCTTGGGACACCTGCAGCGCGGCGGGATGCCGACAGGCTACGATCGCTTGTTGGCCACACGGTTCGGCGGCGCGGCAGTGCGGGCCATCGCGGCGGGATGCTTCGGACAAATGATGGCGTTGCAATCGCCTCACATCGTGTCCATCCCGATCGTCGACGCGTTGGCCCAACCAAAACGGGTCGATCCGTCGCACGACGTCGTGATGACGGCGCGGGCCACTGGTGTCTCTTTCGGCGACTAGCGGGGCCTCGGGAATCCGATCGGCTCCAGTCCAGCCACTCGGACGGTCATGTCCGGACAATAGGACACCGGGCGTCGGGCGCGGCAGTTGTGCGTTGGCAAGCTACTGTGCCGCAACTAGTTATATAGTGTAGAAATCGCTGTGATCATGGCACCGGCCGTGCAGACCCGGTGGTGCGTGAGACCCAGCAGGTTCGGAGGTTCGATGACCCGCTTCGCCTTGATTCTCCTTCTCGCCGTCGCTGCGCCCACTGCGGCGCAGTCGGCGGGGCAGGGGCAAAACGGCGATCAGAGCCCGACCGAGCACCGGCCGCCGCCGGGGATGTGCCGCATCTGGATCAACGGCGTCCCGGCGGAACGTCAGCCGGCGCCCACGGACTGCGCGACGGCCATGCGCCGCCGCCCGTCGAACGCGCACGTCATCTTCGGCGACGAAGTGCGCGGCACGCGCGTGGTGCGTCCTCCCATTCCTCAGTTGACGGAAACGCAGCCCAACCAGCAGCCCAACGACCCGAAGGCCAACGATCGCCGGCCTAACGAGACCCGGCCGCCGGACCCCAACGCCGCCGAGCCGCACCCCGCGCCACCGCGCGTGCAGCCGCCGCCGCAGCGTCCGCCCGTGCGTTTGCCGCCGCGACCTGTCGCGAAGCCGCACAAGCCGGGCGGGCCGCCGATGTCGCGCATCCGGATTCACTAGTCCCAGCTTCCCTCGCCGCCGCGCGTGCCACAAGCTTCGCTCGTGGCACGTGATTCGTCGCAATTCCGCCGGCCGCTCGACCACGGGCTTCCTCCCGATCACGACGCGTTCGTTGCGGCCGAGCCGCCGACGGGGCGCGTCATCGTCATTGCGCCCACGCGCGCGGCGTGCGAGACGATCGAGATCGCGATCGGCCTGCACTTGGAGACGCTCCTCGAGCGCGAACACGGCGCAGAGATTCGCGAGCTCGCGGGCACCGGCAAAGGATTCGGCATCGTCGCCGGCACCGGCACCGGAAAGACGCTCGCGATCCGCACGATGGCGGAAACGATACTCGGCGCTCCATTGCGTGTGGGGGTCGTCAACCGCGAGCGCGAAGCGACGCCGGACACGCCCAGCTGGAACGTCGTGATCGTCACCACCGGCATCGCACGCCGGTGGTTCCAGGACGGCGACATTTTGCAACGGGACACGCTCATCGTCGACGAGATCCACCAGACGTCGGCCGAGCTCGAGCTGTGTCTCGCGTTAGGCAAGCGCGTCGGCTGCCGGTTCATCTGGCTCTCGGCCACAGTCGACCCGACGTTTTACGCCCGCTATCTGTCGTCGCAGACGGTGCTCGAGACGCACGCGTTCAATCCGGAGAGAGCCGCGAACGTCGTGGTGATCAACAGGCATCCCATCGAGTTTCTGGACGAGCGATTCCTCACGCGCGTGCAACGCGAGCGCCGCGGTGTGGGCGTGTTTCTGCCCACGCGCGCCGCCGTCGAGGATGTGGCCGGCATGGTCCACCGGCGCTCGGCGCGCATCGAGAGCGCGTTCTACCACGGCGGCGAGCCGATCCGTGTGATCCGCCCGTTCCTCGACGGCGAGGTGCGCAAGCCGTACGTGCTGGCCATGACCGCAGCGGGCCAGAGCGCGCTCAACGTGCGCGGCCTCGACACAGTCGTGATCGACGACACGCGATTCGCGAATCTCATCGCGCATGGCCGGAACGTGCTCACGCGCGTCCACCTCGGCGCCAACGAGATTCTGCAGATGGCTGGTCGCGTGCACGGGCGCGTGGAAGGCGGGCGCGTGTTCATTCTCAGCGACCGCGACATCGAATTCCGCGCGCTGCGCCCAACGGAACCGGATTTTCAGCTGGCGGGTGACTCCGAGCGCGTGGCGCTCACGTGCGCCGATCTGGGGGTGCGCGCGGACGAGCTCGATCTCCCGGTTCCGTTAGACCGGGTGGCCTACCGCGCCGCCGTGGCGCGACTCGAGCAGCGCGGCATCGTCGAAGGCGGCCGGCTCACCTCGTACGGCAAGTCGGTCGAGGCGCTGCCGGTGGAGCGGCCGTGGGCCGAGCTGCTGGTGCACGCGGACGATGATCTCGTTCCATATATCGCGGTCGCGGCGTCCATCGAGTCGCTGCACCGCATGACGCGCGACGAGCGCGATCTCGACGGGCTGATCGTACCGGGCAGCGATCATCTCACCGCGTACAACCTCTACGCCGAGGCGTATCGGCGGCACGGCTCGGTGGGCGAGGTCTACGGGTTGCCGCGACACGTGTTCGGCGAAGCGATCGACGAGTGGGCCGAGCGGCGTGGCGCGCTCGTGAAGGCCATCGAAGACGCAGCGTTAGGCATGGCGAGCATCTATCGCGCGATCGACCTGCCGCTGCCGTCGCGGATGACGCTGGCCGGCGACGCCGTGTATGGCCGGTTCGCCGACCTAGTCGCGCACATCATGCCGTTCGACCTGGTGATCGGCGAGCAGACCGCCGACGGCGAGGAAGCGCGCGTGTCGAAGGGCAGCGTGTGCGGCAGCTGGGGCGCGGTCGCCGGCTCGCTCCGGTACTTCGCGGACCGCAGCGGCACGCCGCGCGCGGCCATCGAGGGGACGCAGATCTCGCTCGACCTCGTGCGCCGCTACTCTTCGTTAGGCGAGGCCGAGCTCGTGTACGATCCCGCCCGCAAGCGCTCCGCCCTCGCGGTGACGCGGCGGACGAGGTACCACGGATTCGAGCTGGGGCGCGACCGCGAGCCGGTGGACACGTTTCCCGAGGCGCTGGCCGCGCAGGCGCGGCACGTGCTTGCCGAGGCCCTCGCGCGCGGCGCGGCGCGGCATCCCGCGGTGCGTCAGAACCATCACGCCGTCGACGAGCTGCGCGACGTGTACCGCCGATCGGGCGGCCTCACGCCGCGGTTAGGCCTGGCGGAGCTGGCGGCGTTCTACGAAAGCAAGCTCGCCGGCGTCCGGTCGATGGACGAGTTTCGAACCGCGGATCTGCGACTGGATCCCGACGCCATGGTACCGGCGTCCGAGCGCATGCGTTGGATGGCGCTCCCATCCTCGGCGTCCATTCGCGGACACGAGGTGCCGGTCGAGTACGAGGTCGATGACGAGGGCACCGGTGTGATTCGCCTGCGTTTGCCCGAAAAGCTGGCGCGGACACTCGTGGCCACCGAACTGCCGGTGCTCGACCGTCCGGTGCGATTCGTCGTCACTCGCGGGCAGCGCGGCGCCGTTCGCGCGACGACGCTCGAGGAATTGCAGGAATTACTCGACTTGCCGTGGTCCCCGGGCGAGCGCGCACCTGATGGACGCGATCGGCATCGCGGTCCCCCGCGCCACCAGCGCCACGACCGCCGCGGCCGGCGCCGCCGCTGACGGCCGGCGCAATTTCGGTTAGGCGTCGGCGGGCGGGTCGTCGATGTCGGTGACGTAGCGCTCTTCGCGGAACGGCACGAAGCCGCGCGCCCGATAGTTAGGCAATGCGTGCGGGCTGTCCAGCGTGCACGTGTGCAGCCAGACCCGCTGCGCGCCGTCGGCCCACGCCTGTCGCACGGCGCGCGTGAGCAGCTGCTTGCCCCAGCCCTGTCCCGTCCGCTCCGGCATGAGCCCGAAGTACACGATCTCCGTGTCGCCGGACTCGCTGCGGCGGAGCTCGAAGTAGCCGGCGGGCGCGCCGTCGAGCCACGCCACCCACAACGTCACGCCGGGCGACGCAAGATAGGTCACGATCTGTGCATCGCTCCAGTCCAAACGATCCCGCCAGTAGTGCTTGCGCCCAACTTCGGAATACAGGTAGCGGAAAAACGAGGGTGGGCACGCGTGCACGCGCGCAACCTGCAGTCGCTCGTCGGTTTCGGCGCCGCGAAGTTGGCCGGGCCCGATGAGCTCCAAATAGGTGCGAGTGACGGTAACGGGAGGCATCGAATTGCCGGAAGCCGAGGTCGGTCCTCAAGATAACGAGGCCCTGGCCGGCCTGTGCGAAGTGGACCGCGCGGTCCACTATTCGTGGTTAAGGAATCGTCAGCGCCTCGTCGTAGATTTGACAACTATAATGTAACGCATTGTTTGCAAAGCATTTATAGATGCCGCCGCGGAGCCATTGCGTTTAGGACCGACCGGTCTTATCATACGCCATCATGAAAGACCGCCGAATACAGATTGTGGAAGCCGCGACAGCCGTGATGGGTCGCCAAGGATTCCAGCAAACGTCCGTCGAGGACGTGATTCACGAAGCTGGGCTCTGCGGCAAAGGCCACTTCTATCACTACTTCAAGTCGAAGGAAGAACTCGGCTACGCGGTGTTGCTCCACCAGTTCGATGTGTTCGCCGAAAGCGGTCTCGCGGTGCTGCGAGACCCCATGCTGGCTCCGCTTGCCCGGTTAGACGAGTTCATCGACTGGATCGTGGAGAGCCACGCCGAGCGCGGCTGCTGCGAGGGTGTCAGCCCATGCGGCGCGCTGGCAACGGAAATGGCCGAACAGCACGAAGGTTTTCGCAAGCACGTCGACGCACTGTTCGAGCGATGGACCGGCCAGTTGCAAGCGCTGTTCTGGGAAGCACGACCGCAGATGGTGGATGATGTCGATACCGAAGCGTTAGCACGATTTATCGTCGCCACCCTCGAGGGCGCGCTGTTCATGTCTCGCGTGAAACGCGACGTCGCTGTGCTCGAGGATGTGGCAACTGGTCTCAGGCGTTTCGTGATGTGCCATGTGCGAGCGGACGAGCGGCGCGATGCAGCCGTCCGAGACTTGGTGGGCACGGAGCGGTCGGTGGGGAAGGAGAGTGGCCGATGATGACAAAAGAGCGAGTGCAGTCGCGCGAGGACATGGCTCCTCTGCGCGCTCGGCCCACCGAGGTCACGGCACCGGTGGTCGAAATAGAGAGCGTACCGACCGATCCGCGCGAGCGTCGCGCGATGTTCGAGGCGGAAGTGCTCTCGCAGTTGGACGCGTTGTTCAGCTTCGCGCTCAAGTTGTCGCACGCGCGGGACGAGGCCGATGATCTCGTCTCCGAAACGGTGTTGCGGGCGCTCGAGCGGTGGGAGCAGTATCGCCTGGGTACGAACGCGCGCGCGTGGTTGTTCACGATTCTCTACCACGTGTTCGTTAGCCGTCGCCGTCGTGTTACGTCGCGCGAGCTGCCGCTGCCGGAGGAGATCGACGGCTGGTCGGGCAACGAGGTCGTCGGCGACGCGGATCCGGAAGGCCAGTTCTACGATTCGTTCGTGGACGACGAGGTGACGCGCGCGATCGACGCTCTGCCCGAGGAATATCGGACGGCGGTTGTGCTGAGTGACGTGCACGGGCTGCGCTACGCGGAGATCGCAGAGATTCTCGGCGTGCCGGAAGGCACGGTGAAGTCGAGACTGTTCCGCGGGCGGCACATTTTGCAGAAGAAGCTCGTCGATTACGCAACCGAGATGGGCTACATCAAGGGTCGCGGCAAGCAAACGGCAGGCGTCTAAACGAACGATTTCGCGGGAGCCGGCGTCGCGTACGAGCGCGGCGCCGGCTCTCGTCGTTTTTCAGCGACTCACGACGAGGCGGTCTTCGGTGAGTTTGCGGCGATGCCGCGCCGCTTTGGCACGATTGCCGCACGACGACATGTCGCACCAGCGGCGTCGCCCGTTTTTTGTTTCGTCGAAAAACACGCGGGGACAACGCTGATCGGCGCAGCGGCGCACACGCACGAGCTCGCCCAACACGAGCGCATCGGCGGCCGACTCCACCACGGGAATCATCAAGCCGGCGAACGCGTCGCCTACCGGAACGAAGCTGCGCACAAACTCCCCGTCCGGGCGGCTCTCGAGACGGCGAACACCCGCGCTCCGGCCCAACACACGATTGATTTCGCGTACGGCGTTCTGCCGGATGTCATGCACCGTGATGCCACGCTCGGCCAATGCGCGCAACACCGCGCGCACGCGTCGCGCATCCGCGAGTGCCGCCGTCGCGCCCGCGGGCTGTTGCTGAGCGCGCCGCCGAATTCCAGACGCTCGCTCGGCGTCGAGCACGGAGGCGGCTTCGAGCCAGCCGAGGAGCGCGTCGAAATCGCGCAAGGCGTCGGTACGGACGCCGCGGTGCAGATCATCTGTGTTGACGAAATCCAGCCACAGCCGCTCACCGAGGAAAACGAATTGGCGAGCTGAATGTGTGACAGGTCTGGGCATGGCGGGACGTGGCGAGCGGGGATTCAAGTCTATCCGCGCCGCTGGCGCGTTGCAAGACGCGCCGTTTTCCACATTGTAAGCCGCGAAAATGTGCTAGGCGAGCACCGCGTCCGACGATGCGAGGAGCGCCGGCAACGAACCTGACGGCGTTTTCACGCACAGCGGTTTCACGATGACGATGCCAAACGTCGAGCCCGCGCCTGGTTCGCTGCGCAGATCGAGCGAGTATCCCATGAGCTGACACAGCGCCCGCGAGATGGCGAGGCCGAGCCCCGTTCCGCCGTATCGGCGCGCGGTGCCGACGTCGGCTTGCTCGAAGGCCTCGAAGATTTTCTCCCGGCGGTCGGCCGGAATGCCGATGCCGGTGTCGATCACGTCGATTCTCGTCGCGCGCGACGTTGCGGCGTCGGCACGCACGTGGATGCTTACGCTGCCGTGCGCGGTGAACTTGAGCGCGTTGCCGACGAGGTTGATGAGCACCTGGCGCAGCCGTTGGGCATCCGTGTCGAGCGGCAGCAGCCCGGATGGCACGTGGGCGATGAGCTCGACGTCGCGGCCCTGCGTTTGGGCGTCGAACTGCGACAGCGTGCTCGCCACGAGCTCGGCCAGGTCGACCGACGACAGCGAGAGCGTGCCGCGCCCGGCCTCGATCTTCGAGAGGTCGAGGAGGTCGTTGATCAGGCCGAGGAGGTGCGTTCCGTTAGACGCGATGCGCTCGACGTACTCGCGGTCCTGCGTGCTGATCGTGGATCGCTTGGACTTGAGCAGCACGTTCGAGAAACCGATCACCGAGTTGAGCGGTGTGCGCAGCTCGTGGCTCATGCGCGCGAGGAAGTCGCTCTTGGCACGGTTCGCTGCTTCGGCCGAATCCTTGGCCACGCGTAGCGCATCCTCGATGCGGGAGCGCTCGGCGATTTCCGACTGCAGGTCAGTGACGGCGCGCGAGAGCTCGTTGGTGCGAACGGAGACCAGCATCTCGAGCTGCTCGCGCACCTGGCGCAGCGCGTTCTCGGCACGCTTGCGATCGTCGATGTCCGTGCAGGTGCCGATCCACTTCAGGATGCGACCCTGTTCGTCGCGCACGGGCACGGCGCGGCCGAGATGCCAGCGGTACACGTCGTCGTTTGCGCGCCGGAAGCGGTACTCGGTGTCGAAATCGGTGCTGTCGTTGCAGCTCTTGGTCCACCGTTCGGTGACGCGATCGACGTCATCGGGATGGACCGCGGCGTGCCATGCCCAACCGAGGCTTTGCTGTTGCGTTAGGCCCGTGTAGGCATACCAGTTTTGGTTCAAGTAGTCCGTGTAGCCGTCCGGGCGCGCCGTGAACACGATCTGCGGCAGCGCTTCGGCCATCGTGCGGTAGCGCTGTTCGTTCGCCTCGAGCAGCGCGCGCGTCGACTGCTCCTCGAGATGCGCCATGCGCTCCTGCTCGGCGCGTTTACGCTCGGTGATGCGCTCGGTGATGACGATGATGCCGCCGATGGCGCCATCCTGCTCGCGCCACGGGCGCACCTCCCACCGGAACCAGTCTTCGGTGCCATCGCTGCGGACGACGCGTTCTTCTTCACGGCGCACGATGGTGCCCGCGAGTGCACGGCGATGGACGGCTTTGGCGTCCGCGCCGACATCGAGGACGAGGTCGTAGTGACAGCGTCCTTCGATTGCTGTCTTCTGCAGCCCGTACTTGACGCGCCAGTGGCGGCTCGCGAACAGGTAGCGCATGTCGCAGTCGAACATCGCGACAGCGACCGGGATGTCCTCGATCACCTGGCGCATGCGCTCGTCGTCGCGGCGCTGGCGTTCCTCCACTTGCATGCGCGCCGTGATGTCGCTGAGCGTGCCGCCCATGTTGAGTAGCCGGCCGCTCGCGTCGTGGTGTGCGCGCGCGTGCATCTGCACCCAGCGCACGCTTCCGTCGCGTGCCAGCAGGCGGAGCGGTTGGGCGATGGCCTGCTCGGCGCGGCTGGACAGATCGCCGAGACTGCGCAGGAGCTTCTCGGCGTCGGCGGGATGCACGTGTTCGATGGCCGGGCGGCCGAGGCACTCGGCTACCGTTAGGCCGGTGATGCGCATCCACGATGGATTGAGCAGCACCCAGCGGCCGTCGGCGTCGGTTTGGAAGATCACGTCCTGCACGTCGGCCACGAGCACCCGGTATCGATCGTCGCTCTCGGCGAGCGCCGCGAGGGCCGCGCGATGCTGGCGGTTTTCACGCAGGAGGCTGGTGGCTGCGGTGCCGACCGCGACGCACCCGATGAGCGTGAGGGCGACGAGCACGAGCAGCGCGACGTTCACCGACCGTCGGCTGGTCGCCACGCGGACGACGAGCAGCGAGTCTTCTTCGGCGCGCATGGCGGTCGTCACCGTGTTGATCGAGTCGAGCAACGTGGTGTCGGCGGCGGTAAGCGCGTGGGGCGACCGGCCGTTGGTGAGCGCCGCTCGCACGACCGTGTCCAGTTGGGCATGACGCGCGCGGATCAAGCGGCCCAGGCGGATGACGCGCACCTGTTGGGCAGGGTTGTCCGTGGTGACCTCGCGCAGATTGCGCAGCAAGGCGCCAATCTTGATCACCGCGGGCGCGCGGTGCTCGGGCATGGTGTCGCGCGCCGAGAACGCGCGCCGGGCGTGATCCATTTCCAGCACGCCGAGCTGCACGCTCAGCGCGTTGACCATGGATTTTACTTGATACGAGTGCGCGATCCAGCGTTCCTGAGTCGCGACCTCGCGGGTGTGGCGCACGGCGATCGCGCCCACGACGCCGAGGAGCACGACGCACGCGGCGAGCGTACCGACGAGCCTGGCGCGGGGACGCGTCACGCGGCGCTCTTGCCTAACTGGCGGTCGATCGCGTCGAACAGCACCGCCTCATCGACGATCGGCTTCGTGACGTAATCGTCGAATCCGGCGCGGAGGTACGTCTCGCGGTCGCCGGCCATCGCGTGCGCGGTGAGGGCGACAATGGGGAGCGGGGAGGTGCGCATATCTTCGCGCAGTCGCGTCAGCACTTCGACGCCGTCCATGCCCGGCAACGAGATGTCGAGCAGCACGAGCTCGGCGCCGGCGTCCGCGAGCCCCGCGATGGCGTCGGCGCCGGTTTCGAATTCGACGATGCGGAAGCGCTCGTCGAGCAGCGCGCGCAACAACAACCGGTTGTCGGCGTTGTCTTCGACGACGGCAATGGTTTTCATGACGCGGCCTCACCCGTTGGGCGTGCGGCCGCAAGCATCGGCTGGACAATCGCGAACTCGCGCTCGAGCGCCTCGAGGAGGCCGGCGAGCGCGGCGGGGTTGCCGGCCACCGCCTGCTCGGCCTCGGCGCTCAGGCGACGCATTTGCTCTGCGCCTAACTGTGCGCAGCTCGACACGAGCGAGTGTACGGACAGGCGGACGGGCGCCAGATCGTTGGCGGCCAACGCCTGCCGCGACGCGGCGATGCGCTTTGGCGCGTGCTCGAGGAACAGATCGATCATGTCGCGCAGCAGGGCATCGCCGCCGAAGCGGCGCAGACGCTCGAGCGCGCGGTCGAGCTCGACCGCTGACGCATCGGCGGAGGGACTGGTCGGCATGCTTGTGCTCACGCGGCCGCGCGGCGCAGCACAGCACGCACGCGGGCCAGGAATCGCGGAGGGTCGGCCGGCTTGGACAGATAGTCGTCGGCGCCGGCATCGATGACTTCGACTTCGGTGCTGGAGTCGCCCGAGCCGGTGAGCACGACCACCGGGAGCGCGGCAAGGTTAGGCGTGCGACGAATGTGGCTGAGGACTGACCGGCCGTCGACGCGCGGCATGTGGAGGTCCAGCACGACCGCGGCGAAGCGGCGCTCGGACGACAACAGCTCGATGGCCATCGCGCCGTCGGTCGCCTCGTGCGGCTCGAAGCCTTGCTGGGCGAGCAGCGTGCACGCGAGGTGACGCGCGATCTCATCGTCGTCGGCCACGAGAATGCGGCGCGTCTCCGCCGTTCTCGCAGCCACGGTGGACTGCGGCGCGGCGCCGAGGACGCGCTCCGCTTCTGCATGCGTGGTGTGGCCGGCTGCAACGCGTGCGACAGCGCCGTCGTGCATCGAGCGCGATCCCACGGCGGCCATGTTGCGCTGCAACGCGGACGGCGGTGCACCGTCGGCGATCAGCTCGCGCAGCGGCGGCGTCGCGGCGACGATCTCGAATACCGGCACGCGGCCGCGCAGTCCGTTGCCGCCGCAGGTGGCGCACGTCGACACGCCGGTCCTGGCGGAGCACGCAGAGCAGACGCGGCGCAGCAGCTGCTGCGCGACGATGCCGTGCAGCGCGGCCGC
>Ga0134126_10006734_pt1 | contig 14435 bp, 9 predicted proteins | sample KB31752_FD_96881 | JGI IMG/M metagenome (GOLD analysis project Ga0134126, IMG submission 96881) | Terrestrial soil microbial communities with excess Nitrogen fertilizer from Kellogg Biological Station, Michigan, USA - KB3-175-2 | ecosystem: Environmental > Terrestrial > Soil > Unclassified ... | reverse complement strand
TGGACGCCGGCCGCGCGCAGCCGGGCGGCCAGGAACGCGAAGTCGGGACCCTTGGTGTCGAAGGTGCCGACCAGGGCGACCGCGGCCACGCTCAGCTCACCTCCGGCACCGGGGCGGCGGACCGTGCCCCGCCCTGGCTGACCGCTTTCCTGCCGCGTTCCCAGCGTTCCTCGGACCGCTCCACGGGGTCTCCCTTCCCTCGGCTCATCCCGGGCCAGCGTGATGCCCGTGATGTAGCCTCCCTCGTCCGGGCGCGGGAAAACCACCGATACGGCCGGGTGTCGCGGCGCGACTTTCTTCTCGCGCCGCTTCCCGCGCCCGACGATGCCGACGACCGGGCGGTAGATGAGATACGGGCGCCTGGCCGATCGCGCCCGTCGAGATGCTCGGAACTCGCGCGGGAAAAGTCCCGTGATCAAATTGTGAGACGTGGATATCCGTCCTCGCGGAGGTCGGGAGATTCCTCAAGTTACCCGCCAGACGGTGCCTCACGGGAATGATTAGCCGCATCGACGGTTGTGAATTCCGATGGGGGCGTTCCGATAAGGGGAAACGGCGGCCGGTGAAAGCCCTGGTCCGCGGCGACTCGCCCGCTCCCGGAAAATCACTCATTCGAGGGAGTCCGCGGGGATATCTCTGTAATAGAATTTCCCTGGCCTTCGCTTATGGCTTCCGAGTTTCGCGCAAAAAAGACCAGAAGAGAACAGAATAAGTGCCTACCAGGTGGCCTGAGTATTGACCGGGCGGCACGAACTCGCGCCAAGGAGTTCTGCTATGGGTACGTGGATGGTTCCTGGTTACGCCGACGACTGGGTGGTGCCCGGCTACACCGAGGAGCGCCAGCTCGGCAGCGGCGCGTCGGGCCGGGTGGCCGCGGCCGCCAACGAGGCGACCGGCCAGCGGGTGGCGATCAAGTACCTGAGCCCCGCCCTGCTCGGCGACCCGGTGTTCACGTGGCGGTTCCGCTCCGAGGCCGCATTGCAGCGGTCTCTTGATGTCCCGCAGATCGTGCGGGTCTTCGACTACGTGGAGGAGCCCGGCCGGGGCGCCGCGATCGTGATGGAACTGGTCGACGGGGTGTCGCTGCACGAGATGATCGGGCAGCGCGGGCCGGCCAGCCCGGAGGCCGCGCTGGCGGTGCTGAAGGGATCGCTGCTCGGGCTGGCCGCCGCGCACGCGGCCGGCATCGTGCACCGCGACTTCAAGCCGGAGAACGTCCTGGTCACCGCCGAAGGCAGCAGCAAGTTGGCGGACTTCGGCGTCGCGGTCAAGGCAGGGAAGAAACAGCCGACGGCCGGAACGCCGCTGTATATGGCGCCGGAGGAGTGGAACGGGGCGCCCAGCAGCCCGGCAACCGACATCTACGCCGCCACGGCCGTTTTCTTCGAGTGCCTGACCGGCAAGACGCCGTTTACCGGGCGGCTGCCGCAGTTGCGTCAGCAGCACGAGACCGCGGCCGTGCCGCTTGACGGGATCACCGTGATGCCGCTGCGGGGCCTCATCGCCCGGGGCATGGCCAAGAACCCGGCGGACCGGCCGCAGGGCGCGATCGCGTTCGTGTCCGAGCTGGAGTTCGCGGCGACCGCGGCGTACGGCTCTGACTGGGAGGAGCGGGGCCGCGGCCACCTGGCCGTGCGGGCCGCGGCGCTGCTGCCGCTGCTGCTCACGGGCGGCGGGGCGGTGGGGTCGTCAGGCACCTCGTCGGCGACGAGTTGGTTTGGCGGGCACAAGGTCCCGCACGTCGCCCGCAAAGTGCTGCACGCCGGGCACAAGGCCATGCCTGCCCGGCGCAAGGCCCTGACCGTCGCGTCCATCACGGCGGTCGCGGTCGCGGTGGCGGTCACGGCGGCCGCCGTGGCGCTGACGAGGAATCCCCCGCCGACGCACCTCACCGACAATTCGTCCGTGGTGTCGACGACCCTGCCGACATTGCAGGCGGCCGTGCTGCCCCCGGTAGCGGCGTCGCACTGCACCGCGCCATCCTCCTTCCGCTACCAGGGCACGATTACCGCCACGGCACCGGGGCCGGTGTCCTACCGGTGGGTGTACTCCTCCGGACAGCAGGGCCCGGTGCAGACCGTGGACTTCACCGAGGCCGGGCACCGGCAGGTAACCGGGGAGACCGTCAAGACCAAGAAGGCGGGCACCGGCTGGGCCGAAATCAAGATGATCAGTCCCGCCGCGACGACCTCCAACAAGGCGAGCTACCAGCTGCTGTGCGCCGACGGCGCGGCCGGGGTCAGCGCGGCAGCCGCTATCGCGCCTCCGGCCAAGACGGTGACCTGCGGGACGCCGGTGCCGACGTTCACCGCCACCGGCACCATCACCAGCCGTAAGGCGCAGACGGTCAGCTACTACTGGTCGCTGTCCGACGGCCGGACGACGCCGCCGGCGACAATGACCTTCACCCGGCCCGGAACGCTGCCCGCGCAGGCGCTCACCATCACGCCTCAGGGAGACCCGTCAAGCGGGGAAGCGGTTCTCGTGGTGTCCAGGCCGGTCGCGGTCTCGGCTCCCGCGCCCTACACGCTTTCGTGCAACCTGCCGCGGCGCCTGGCCGCGACGGCCTCGGTGAGCCCGGCGAGCCAGACGCTGGCCACGTGCACCGCGGCCGCGCCGACGTTCACCTTCAGCGGGACGGTCAGCGACAACAAGGCGGGCACGGTCAGTTATCACTGGAAGCTGCCGGGCGGGGACGGCCCGGCGCAGACGCTGACCTTCGCCAAGGCGGGCAGCCAGACGGTCACCACGACCTACAAGCCGGCCAGTGACAGCGCCAGCGGGTCGGGGTCGCTGGTCATTACCAGCCCGGCCAGCGTGACGTCGAACGCCGCCGCGTTCACGGTGGCCTGCGGCGCGAAGCTGACGGTGACCAGTGCCGCCCCGGCGACCGCCACGGTCGGCACCGCCTACTCCGGCACCGTCACGGTGTCTGGCGGAAAGGGGCCCTACACCTGGGGCGCCGTTTCCGGGCTGCCCGCCGGGCTGACGGCCAGCGGGAGCGGGGCGACGCTGACCGTCATCGGCACGCCCACCGCGGCCGGAAGCTTCACGATCCCGGTGTCGGTGCACGACAGCGCGGCACCGCAGGGGTCAGGAACGGCGAGCCTGTCGCTGACGGTCGGCGAGCCGGCGATGACGATCACCGCTGACGCCCCAGGGACCGCGACGGTGGGTACGGCGTACTCGGGCACGGTGACGGTGTCCGGCGGGAACGGCACCTACACGTGGGGCACGGTGACCGGGCTGCCCGCCGGACTGACGGCCAGCGCGAAGGGGGCGACGCTGACGATCAGCGGCACGCCCGCGACGCCCACGACGGGCCGAGCGGCCCCGGCCACCGTGACCGTCAGCGACACCGGGTCGACGCCGAAGACCGCGTCGGCCACCATCACCATCACGGTGAGCACGGCGCCGCCGACGATCGTCACCGCGTCCCTGCCGTCCGGGACGACCGGCGATGACTACTCCGTCACCGTCGCCGCGACCGGCGGCACGGGCGCGTACGCCTGGTCAGCTAGCGGGCTTCCGCCCGGGCTGACGATCGGCTCGGCGACCGGGACGATCAGCGGGGCGCTAATCGAGCCTGACTCCGACGGGTTCGGCGACGACCCGGGCACCTACCCGGTCACGGTCACCGTCAAGGACGCCTCGACGTCAGTTTCGAAGGTGTTCAGCCTCGTCGTCACCCCGCAGCCGCTCGTCCCGGTGGTTTCCACGCCGCCGGCCGGCACGTCCGGTATCGCCTACAGCTTCTCCTTCTCCGCGGACGGCGGCACCGGCACCTACCGGTGGAGCGCCACCGGACTCCCACCGGGGCTCTCAGTCAGCTCACTGACGAGCTATGAGGGGGAAATCACCGGCACGCCGGCCGCGGTAACCGCCGCGACCACCTACACGGTGACCATTACCGTGGTCGACAGCGCGGGAGCGACGGCGACCGCGCCGGTACAGATCGTGGTCAATCCGGCGGCGGGCGGGGTCGGCTGACCGGCGGCGAAGCGGGTGCGGCCAGGGTAAGCCGCACCCGTTCTGATTATGAATCAGAGCCCGCGACCATGGCGGCGGCGATAAGGACCTCAAGCGCGGAGGCCTGCCGGCTCGCGTCTGCCTTGTCGAACGGCCCCGCCCAGCGCAGCCCGAACTGGCCGGCCGGGCTGGCCGCGCTGGCCAGCACGGAGTCGGCGTTGGCCACGATGAACGCCGGGTAGGCGCGCTTGCCGCTGTGTCGCGAGAACTCGTGCAGGTTGCGGGCGAAGATGCCCTTGAACTGCGTCTGGTCGCCGTCGCAGCCGGACGGCTCGCACGGCTCGGCGAGGATTCCGCGCGCGTCGGTGAGGTCGCGCAGCGCCGCGTCCGCGATGACTTCTCCTTGCCGCAGGTAGCCCTGGTCACCGGTGAGCTCATGCAGCACGGCGAGCCCGCCGAGGATCACCCCCTGGTTGTAGGTCCAGGTCAGGCCGCCGTTGTTCGCGCACGCGGCGTTGAGCCCGTCGTTGACCAGGCCGCTCGGCCCGATCATGCCGCTGGCGTGCAGCCAGTCCCACGCGCGCAGCGCCCAGTCCCGGTAGTCCCGGTTGCCCGGCACCCGCTGGGCGAGCCGCGCGGCCAGCGTCAGGAACAGCTCGTTGGTGATCGCGTTCTTGTACCGGCGGTCCTGGTTCCACCACAGCCCGCCCCCGCAGGTGTCGTCCCAGCCGGTCAGGCTGTGCGCGAAGACCGCCCGCGCCGCGTCGAGGTAGCGGCCGTCGCCGGTCAGGTCGCGGGCGGCCACCCAGGCCAGCGCCCACCACAGGTTGTCGTCGAAGAACTTGTTGATGAAGCGGGCGTTCCGGCGCGGCGCCCGGGAGAACGTGGTCTCGACGACTCCCAGGTAGGACCGGTCCCCGGTGACCTGGCTGTACCCGATCACCGCCGTGAGCGCGTTGGCGGCGTTCCACCAGCCGGTCGTCTTCCACAAGCCGGTGCGCGGCGAGTACCAGCGCTGCAGCACGCCGATCCCGGCCCGCGCCGCGCCGCGGTAGTCGGGAAGCGTGCGGCCGGCGGCCGCCGGGTTGCCCGTGGCGTGTGGTTCTTGGCTCACAGGACCATTGTGGGGGCGGGGAGTCAGGGCATGGAGTCCGCGGTGACCGGCACGCTCTCCGGGACGGCGGTCGTGGCGCGGCGCGCGCGGCCGGTCCGGCGGGTCGCGACGAAGTAGCAGCCCGCGAGGATCAGCGCGAAGCCGACGACCGCCCAAGCCGTGACCGGCTCGCCGAGGACGACCGCGCCCGCGATGAGCGCCACGGCCGGGTTCACGTAGGTCACCGTGGTGGCCCGCACGGGCCCGACCTCGGTGACGAGCGCCGCCATGATGGTGAACGCCCCGGCGCTGCACACGACCGCGAGCAGCACCATGGACACGATCACCGAAGCCGACGGCCAGGCGGACGGCCAGCCGTGCGTCGCCGCGACGACCGGCGCGTAAGCCGCCGCCGTGAGCGTGAACCCGAGCGCCATGATGCCGGTGCCCGGCAGCCCCGGCATCCACTTGGCGAGGATCGCCGGGCCGAGCGCGTAGCCGACGACGACGAGCAGCACCTCGCCGAACGCGCCGAGGTCCGAACCGGACACGGCGAACCCGACGAGCGCGGCCACGCCCGCCATGCCGAGCGCGATGCCGAGCCAGTTCAGCGGCGCGAGCCGCTCGGGCCGCCCGAGCAGGAACGCCACGCCCACGCCGGCCAGCGGCACGGCCGCGATCAGCAGGCCGGTCGTCGAGCTCGGCAGCCGCTCCTCGGCCCAGCCGAGCATGAACTGCGGCACGATGATCTCCACGAGCGTGAACGCGAGCAGCGGCCGCCACCGCCGCAGGACCGGCGCCAGATCGCCCCTTACGGCCGCGACCGGCAGCAGGACGGCGGCGGCCAGCCCCATCCGGGCGAACACGAGCATCGCGGGGTCGAGCTGCCCGACGGCGATCTTGATCAGCAGATAGGGGATGCCCCAGGCCACGCCAAGCAGGGTGAAGAGAATCAATCCGCGTCGGGTCACCCCACTATCGTTCATGGCGCTGACCCTTCATGTCTATCTAGACTATTTTCATGAAAAGCGTTAGCTGGGACTTCACGGTTGACTGGCGGAAGCTCAAGCTGCTGTACGAACTCGACCGGCGCGGCACGATCGCGGCCACGGCCGAGGCTATGTACCTGACGCCGTCCGCGGTCTCCCAGCAACTGGCCGGCCTGGCCAGGGACATCGGCGTGCCGCTGCTCGAGCGGCGCGGCCGCACCGTGGTGCTAACCGGGCAGGCGCGGGTGCTGCTCGCGCACGCCGAGGACATGCGGGAACTCGCGGAGCGGACCCGGGCGGCGCTGGACGCCTGGGCGGACGGCAGCGTGGGCCACGTCCGGGTCGGCGCCCTGTCGACCGGGATCGCCGCGCTGGTCGGCCCGGCCATCGTCCGGCTGCGCGCGGAGCGCCCGGGCCTGACGATCCGGGTCAGCGAGCAGGAGCCGGTTGAGGCGCTGCAGTTGCTCGACGCGGGCGAGCTTGAGATCGCCGTGACGGTCGACTACCCGGGCGCGCCGTCGCGGGAGGACGCGCGGTACCGCCGCGTGGATCTCATCGCCGACGTGATGGACGCGGTCGTCCCCGCCGGTCACCCGCTCGCGGGCCGCTCGTCCATCGGCCTGGCCGAGCTGGCGTGCGACGTCTGGGTGGGCGCCGCGGCCAGCGACCCGTGCGGGCACATCGTCACCGGGATCTGCGCCGCCGCGGGCTTCTCGCCGGACGTACAGCACTACTGCCAGGAGTGGGACGCGGTCGCCGCGCTGGTCGCGGCGGGCGTGGGGGTCGCGCTCATCCCGCGCTCGGCGCAGCCGCTGCGCCCGCGCGGCCTGGCCGTGCTGCCGGTGGTCGGCGCGCCGGCCACGCGCCTGCTGTTCGCCCTCGTCCGTGCGGGCACCGAACTCGACCCGGGCACCCACGCGGCGCTCGAGGCGCTGCGCGCCGTCGCCGCTGCCCGCCCCGACGGCATCGTCGGAGCCCCCGCAGCCGCGACCTTCTGACCGGTCCACCTCTGGCGGGGTTCAGGTTACTAAGACAGGCGAATTCTGTATCTGGCGGGTGCCGGCCGCCCCTGTCAAGTCATCAAGCCTTCCGAGCGCAGGAGTGATGACATGGCAGATTTCGTTTCCGGTGTGGGCCCGCTGTTCGGACCGGACTTCGTCGTAGTCACCGTGAACGATGCGACCGGCGTGCCGTTCGACGTCCAGGTCTACCCCGATGCCCACAACCCCGAGCTGCGGGCGGCCGGCCTGCCCACCCAGTACTACTTCCAGCCCGCGCAGGTGTTCCTGGCCAAGAAGCACGATTCGCCCCAGGACTACGACTTCGAGATGACCCTGTTCAAGGGGCTCGGGTCGGAGGAGGCGAACGTCACCCCGACCGAGCTGCAGGGTGCCTCGACCGAGATGGGCGGCGGGTTCTGCACGTTCTCCACCACGTTCGCGATTCCCCCCAGCGTGATCGACGCGGTCGTCGGCAAGCTCAAGAACCGCGAGCACGGCGCGCCCGCGCCCCGGCTGGCGGCTTTCTTCAACCAGCAGCCCGGCGATCCGACGCCAGGCCTGGGCATCGTGCCCATCAGCAGCAGCTCCGTGGTGTGCGCGGTGCAGGACCCGAACGTCACCGACGGCAAGATCCTGATGACGGCCCAGTACAGCCAGAAGGGCAGCATCGAGGCGCAGGGCATCTCGACGTTCCTGATCAGCTGCAACCTGTTCGCCGCGGGGGAGATCGCCTCCGCCCTCAAGGCGGGCGCCTCGCCGCCGTTCACGGTCAGCAACGTCCTCAAGGAGTCCTTCTACATCAACGCCGTGACGGTCGACGTCGACGTGGACGTCGACAAGGTCTACGACTCGTTCTCGGTGGCCGTGCAGGCGGGCAGCTTCCTAGGGATCGATGACGTGTCGGCCAGCGCGGCGTGGTCGTCGTGCGTCACCTCCGGCGGCGTCACCACCCACATCACGCAGAACGGAGCCGTTCTCGACCCCGCCACGGCCAAGTGGATCACCGACAACGTCGACAGCATGAAGAAGACCGCCATGGACCTGGTCAAGCAGGAGATCTTCGACTGGGACCCGGCCAAGGGCGATTCGAAGGCCACCACTTCCGGCCGCGGCTGGTTCAGCGAGTTCTTCGGCGGCGCCGCGGTCTCGCTGAAGTCCGACCACGAGCGCAAGGGCGTGCATTTCAAGCAGGAGCTCATCCTCGACGAGACGATCTCGGTCGAGCAGGCGGTAACCGGAGACCTCAATGACCTGCTGCCCGCGGTCCGCGCCAACCTGAACAAGTACCTGTTCGTGATCGACATCGGCCAGTTCTTCAAGAAGGTCCAGGTGGTCGGCAAGTGCCTGGTCAACTTCGGGGAGAAGCTCCCGGACGGTACCGACGTGAGCGACCCGCTGGTGGCGGTCCAGCTCGAGGCGGGCTACCCGGACTTCAACAGCCCGGTGGAGAACGGCCAGGTGAACCTGCAGATGCTCGCGCAGGGCGAGCACTACATCCTGGGCCAGACCGCTCCGAAGGGGCCTGTCGCGCCCGCGATCTGGAAGGCCGAGAACGCCGGCGACTTCGTCAACTTCTCCTTCCTGCGACTCGACAACGCGGTGCCCGAGTGGCCCAAGGACCAGGTCAAGCTGCGCCGGCAGCTGATTTTCGACGGTCATGACCCCCGGGTCAACCTGTCGTCGAAGATCGCTCCGCACGACCGCGCCATCGCCGAGATCGAGGAGATCGGGACCGAGCACAGCCCGATCCTGACCGCCTCGGATGTGGGCTACGTCTTCGTACGCTTCGACGTCCGCCCCCTGCGGCTCCCGCCGAACATCGTGGTGTCGATCGTCCCGACGATCGGCCAGGACACTTACGCGACGATCGTCGTCACCGCCGCCACCATCAACAACGCGATCTGGGAGATCTTCTCGGACAAGTACTTCGGGGAAAGCACTATCACCTACACCATGACGGTTGAGGTGGACGGCCCTGAGTTCACCGACGACCCCGTCATCTACTCCACGCCGTCACCGGTGAAGGCTTTCGTGGGGGCGGGCCCGCTTAAGCAGGCGAGCGTGGTCGCGCCGTTGCCCAGCGCCCCGGCCGACAAGCGAGACCTGATCAACCGCTACATCGACGCGGCCCGGGCGGGGAGCCAGGAATGAGCGGGTCCGATTCGGACGGCGGCGCCGTGATCCGCCCGGTCGAGCCCGGGGACCCCGCGGCCCTAGAAGCCGAGATGGACGCGGCCTTCGACGAGTTCATCGCCGCGGGCGGGGCGCCGTGGATCGTCCGTCGGGCCGGCCAGAGTGTCGCGGCCATCGGGCGAACGGACGGAACCGACGCCATCGCTGGCTTCGACGTCCCGGGCGGGGCGCCGCGCCTGCCTAGGCTCGACGTGGCGTTCAGCGATGGACTGCTTGACGACCCGGGCAACGCCGCCACCTGGAGCATTCCCGAGTTCGCGCCACTGGGCGGCGGCACCCAGGATCCGGCGTTTCTGTTCGCCGTCACGCAGAAGGCGGGCGAGGTGACCCGGCAAGGCCGGCCGGTCAACCAGGCCACCCTGACGCTGTCCCTGCTGCCTGCGCTGCCCGGCCTGCTGGTGAGCGACGCGCCGGCCCCGGGCGACGTGCTCCAGGACGCGCCCGGCCTGCAGCCCGTCGTCACGCTGTCGGTACCGGTCACCGAGGCCGACGGCACGGTGCGCCCGCGTACCGTGTCCGGCACGGTGGCCCGGCAGCCGGAAGGCCGCTGGCAGGTGACGTTCTCGCTGCCCGAGGGCGTCGTCGAGGCCGCCTACGAGCACCTGACCGACCTGGGCGGCGCCAGCCTCGACGTTTCGGCGACCTACAACGGGCTGCAGCTCGTGCGGGCCTTCGAACCTGACACCGGGTTCCCGCACCCCCCGACGTTCCATGGATGGCTTTTCGTCCCCTTCGGCGACGGTCAGCACAGCGCCGCGCTACCCGCGGGCGACTTCTTCTTTCACGTGTTCTTTCCGGTTACCGCCCGGTACCCCGTCGACCCGCCGACCCGGTCGCTGCCCCTGGGGCTCAGCTTCCACAGCGACGCCTACCGGTCCCGCTTCACGATCACCACCAAGGAGGGCGTCACCCGGCCGATCATCGACATAAGCGACCTGACCGACTTTGCCGCCGCCCGCTCCGAGTACCGCGAGCTCACGTCGCTCGGCGACGTCCAGACCCGCTTCCCGACGGTGCGGCGCCTCTACCTGGGGCAGGTCAGCGGCACGGTCGTCGCGCTGCCCGCCGCCTACGGCATCGTCCACGGCGCGGCCGGCGTGGACGCCGCGTGCGACGCGCTGGTCGACCCGTCCAGCGACCTGACCGGCAGCCGCTTCCAGTTCACGTTCACCCTCGCGCCCGCCGTCGACCCGATCGACTTCGCGGGCCTGGACGCGGCCCTGGGCGGCCTCCCGGAGGCGGCCGGGCGCACCCTACGGCTTACCCTGCCGGACGGCCTCGACGCGCGGCACCCCTCGGTCCTCAACGGCTTTCCCGCGGCCACCGCGACCTTCGGCGACGGCGTCGCCGCGCACACCGTGCAGGTCTCCGTCGGCATCGCCGACGACCACACCACGCCCGCCCTCACCAGCGTCAACCAGTTCCTCGCGGAGCTGTGCGCCGCCGGGCCGCCGCCGCTGTCGGCGAACCTCGCCGTGCGCCTCGATGACCAGTTTCCCGAACCGGTCCAGGCCCCTGGCCCGCTCAACCTGCACCGCACGGCGGAATCCGACGACCTGACGGTCACGGTCACGCCCGGGTCGCCGCCGACGGCCGCCAACCGCGGGCCGTTCGACCTGGTGCTGCACCGGGCCGCGGCACTGCCCCAGCTAACCGTGACCAGCCTGGGCGATCAGGTTCTCGCCGCGGGCCAGACGGTCACCCTGCCCCTGGCCGCAGGCGCTAGCTCCATCGCAGTCGCACGATCACTCGCGGTCCCCACGCCCATCCCCAGGAAGACAGTGCTTGCCCTGGTCACGTTCCGCACCCAGACCGTGCAACAGGTACAGCACCCGCTGACGGTCGAGGCCGCGTTCGACTTCGCCGCGGCCGGCGTCACCGCGCTCCAGGTCGCGTTCCGGCTCACCGAGACCCCTGCGCTGACCATCCCGGACCTGACGCTCACCGCGGCCCACGCGATCGACTTCGTCCACGTGCTGATCCCGGTTGACTCCGCCGTCACGGGACTCGACACCGCCGTCATGCTGACCATTACCGGCCCCGGCGGCGCCCGTGCCGTCACCGTGCACCACGACTTCGTCGACGACCCGATCCTCACGCTCACCGACACGACCATCTCCGGAGCGACATCATGATCGACGGCTTCCCTGCGGGCCCGGTCGCCGGGCCCGCCCCCCTGGTGATCACCCTCGGCGACCTCGACGTGCCGGTGTACCCCGATGCCAACAACGTGTCACTGCGGGCATCGGGTCAGGCCGCGCAGTACTACGCGGCGGTGTCCCAGGCCGCGCTGGCGACCCGGCGCGGCGGGAGCGGCCCCGACTTCACCATGCGGGCGATGACCGGCCCGCCCCAGCCGAATCTCTCCTACATCGGCGGTTCGTGCACGCTCACCACCGTGCTGACTCTCCCGGACGCCCTGATCGCGCGGGTCACCACCGCGCTCACCGGGAGCACCGGATCCCGCCCGCCGGAACGGCTCGCCGCCCTGTTCGACCGGGCGGCCAGCGATCCTCCCCCGGTCATCCAGCCGGTCCCGGTCCAGTCCACCGTCATCCGGTGCGGGCTGCCGCCCGCGTCGGCAACCGCGAACCCGGCCGTCATGACGGTCCAGCCCGCCAGGACCGGCCCCATCAGCGGCCAGGCCCGGACGACCATCCTCGTCTCAACCGACCCGGCGGCCACCGCGACCATCGTCGGCAACCTCCGCGACGGGCGCACGCCGTTCGATCTGCGCACGATCCTCACCGAACAGTTCGACACGGGATCGGCGGAGTTCGACGTGCGGGTGCAGGTCGACGCGAGCCGCCTCTACGCGGCCTACCGGGACGCTCTGCCGGCGCGGGGTCCGCTGGCGATCGCGGGCGACGTACCCGACGACGTGCACGGCGTCGCCCTCGACGCCGGCATCATCCGCACCGAGATCAGCGCCGCCGACGGTACCGCGGTCGACGTCGCGCTCAAGGACTGGATCGACCGGTGCGACCCGGTCAAGGCCGCTGTCGCGGCCGCCGTCAAAGACACCCTGTTCGACTCCGCGGCCGGTGACGCAGCGAAACCCGCGGCCCGCGACTGGTGGGAGCAGGCGCTCGATGGCACTGCCGTCGCCCTGCGGGCCGAGGCCCCGGCGCGGCCCGCGACGGCCGCATCCGCCACCACCCTGAGCGGGCCGCTCACGACCGGACGGGCGGTACCGGCGAGCTTCGACGAACTTACCGCCGCGGCGGCGTCCGACCTCGACACCTACCTTCTCGTCGTCCACGTCGGCGCGTTCAGCTGACCAGCGTTGCGGCCGCCTGGCCGGACGCTCACCGCAAGCAAAGCGATAGGAGAATCAGATGGCCAGAAAATTCTGCTTCACCCCCGGCCAGGCCGGCGCGCCAAGGTGGCTCTGCATCAGAACCGGCCGGATCGTCGAATGGATCGTCCGGCAGGAGTACTGCTTCGACCGCAGCCCCTGCGACGAATTCCAGCTCGGCGGGAGCGGGGTTGACTTCTTCGACGAGAACTTCGCCGGCTCGGGCACCACGCGATGCCGGTTCCTGTCCGGCTACCTGATCGCCCACCATCCCACGCTGAACGGGGATGACATCACGGACAGCTGCGAAGTGCGAAAGAAGCCCGTCGACGATACTGACGACGAGAATGAGCGCTTCGCCATCCCGGACATCATTACCGACCTCCCGGGCGTGCGGACGGAGTTCTACGAGGTAAAGCCGAACTCGGACACCGGTGTGGCGGCCGGGCGCCTGAAGATCAAGACGTTCCTGTCACTGGTTGACTTCCTCAAGGACACGGACCCGTCCGTGGGCAAGCTCGCGGAGGGCAGGCAGTTCAAGCCGGACCGCCCGATCACGTTCTACTCGAGGCTCTACCTCGGCTTCATTCCGGTGGAAGTGCAGCTCCATTACTTCCGCAAGGAAGACGCGCTCATCGTCTACGAGATCTGCGTAACCGCGCAGACGGAAATCGTCGAAGCCCTGGCCACAGCGGTCATCATTAGCGCGCTCATCGTCCTGGCCTACCTTTTCTTCAAAGGGATACCCGAAGGCGACGGCATCACGGTTCCCGGCGGCGGCGCGCCGGTGCTGGCCGATTCGGTCGGCCCCGACGGGAATAACGACACCCAGGACGTCCGGTACGTCCAGGCGCTGCTGAACGACTGGCTCGGCGGCACCGGCAACTCACTCATCGCCATGAGTGACACGGTGTCCGATGAGATGACCAGTGCGCTGTCAAGCTTCCAGCAAGACGCCGGACTTGACGACACGGCCGGAAGCATCGCCCCGGGCGACGCGACCATAACGGCGCTTCAGCAGGCCCATTTTGACCGGCTCGTTGCCGCCGGGGACATCAGTGACCTGGGACTGGAAGACACCGGCGCATTCATCGCCCAGGAAAGTGAGGAGCTGGTCGACACCGAGGGCGGAGACGAGCCGGTGACCCAGACCGCGTTCGACGCCGCCGCCGCACAGTACCTGCAGCTAGTGCACGACAACGCGTGACCAGGCATGGCGCGCCCTCACACTGAATCGGGGTAAGCCGGCTCCCATACCGCGTCCTGCACGGCCTGCACCAGGTCATCGGCCTTCCGCTTGGCCACGCCGTCATCGCCCGCGTAGTCCACCGGCGGAATCGGCAGGCCGGTGGCCACGAGCGCCTTGCCTCTGGACCAGGCGATGATGTCGGCAGGCATCGCCTCGATCCGGGAGGTCGGGTTGGAGACGGGGAAGATGACCGGCCGCTCGGTGCCGGCGCTCATGCTCTCGACGACCTGCTGGGTGAACGCTCCGTGCGATGTCGATGTCCCGATCAGGACCGTGGGCTTGACCTGCTCGACCACGGTCTCGAGGGTGACGATGCCAGACGTGGCCCTGGCCTGGCGCAGCGCGGCCATCTGCGGCCAGCGCAGCGCGGCCGACGGGTCGACCTCGACGGGAGTCTTAGCCCATCCGGCGGCTTCGGAGGCGGGGCGGGCGTAGGGACGCTGGTAGTCGAGCAGGCCGTCGCTCATGTCGTCGGTTAGGGCGTGTATCGAAAGCGTTGACGGGCCGGACGAGGTGATGTCCAGGTCCGGCCCGTCCGTTCGCCGCTAAAGGTCGAGCTGGTGCTGGTGTGTCGTGTGCGTGGGTGTGTAGCCGAGACTGTCGTTGATCTGTCTCATGTGCGTGTTGCTGTCGGCGGTGTCGG
>Ga0134126_10006732_pt1 | contig 14436 bp, 17 predicted proteins | sample KB31752_FD_96881 | JGI IMG/M metagenome (GOLD analysis project Ga0134126, IMG submission 96881) | Terrestrial soil microbial communities with excess Nitrogen fertilizer from Kellogg Biological Station, Michigan, USA - KB3-175-2 | ecosystem: Environmental > Terrestrial > Soil > Unclassified ... | reverse complement strand
GTCTTCTCCGCCGTAGTCGCGAATTCGCGTGCGAGTTGAACGATTGTGTTTCGGCTGACCCCTGTAAATTTCTCCTGCCACGCCGGTGTGTATGGGCTTTCTTCGTCGTTGTAGTCCGTTGGATACTCGCCCGGCAGGCTGCGCCCGACACCGTGTTCGGCGAGCAGCAAATCGAAGACCGTCGTAACCGCTACTTTTCCTTCTTTTGTGTCGACATAGCACACGGGCACTCCGCGCGCGAATGTGCCCCCGCTCGTATGATCGGAGAAGCGCACCTGAAAGACGTCGTCATGTCCGCCAACAAGAGTTAATCGTGGCTGAATTTCCGAGCCGTCCAGGCCATCTTTCATCTGCAGATTCCACTGGCCCTTTGCCGTCTGCCACCGGAAGCCGATTGCCCCGAGAGGCATCTTTGGTTTCTGCGAGGTTTCGTCCAGTACCAGCAATTTCCATTCGCCGTTCTCGACATCGCGGTAAGGAGCCAAGCGGTTCGCTCGGAGAAAGCTTTCCGCGCGGTAGGTGTCGCCTTCCTTCTTCAGTTCGACCAGAAACGGGGCGTCCGAGAAACGCTTCAAATAATCCACAAAATAGGGGACCTGCCTATCGCAGTGGAATTCCTTGAGGACGACGTGATTCACCGCCATCCACAGCGCTCCATCCATTCCGGCGTGGACCGGGATCCACCAATCGGCAAACTTGGAAATTTGGCTGAAATCCGGCGAGAGAACAACGAGCTTCGCTCCGTGGCCGCGTGCTTCCGCGACGAAATGAACGTCCGGAGTGCGGGTCATGCTGAGATTGCTTCCCACGGTCACGATGTACTTGCTGTTGAACCAGTCCGCGCTTTCGGCCACGTCCGTCTTCTCACCCCAGGTCTCGGGCGAAGCCGGCGGGAAATCGGCGTACAAGTCGTAAAAGCTCAGCAGCACGCCGCCAAACAATTGCAGGAACCGCGATCCTCCCGCATAGCTCAACATCGACATAGCCGGGATGGGCGAAAATCCAATTACCCGGTCAGGTCCATATTTTTTCGCCGTATACAGCATCGAAGCGGCAATCAGCTCAAGACATTCATCCCAGGTCGCTCGCCGGAATCCACCCTTGCCTCGCGCGGCCTGATAGCGGCGGCGCGATTCTTCGTCCTCGACGATGGAAGCCCATGCCGAAACGGGGTCGCTGTGCTTTGAGCGAGCCTCCTGCCACAGGTCCATCAGCACGCCGCGCATGTAGGGATACTTAACGCGCAGAGGGCTGTAGATGTACCAGGAAAAGACGATGCCCCGTTGGCAGCCCCGCGGCTCGTACAACGGCAGCCCCGGTTCCAGTTTTGGATAGTCGAGCGCCTGCATTTCCCACGTGACGATCCCGTTTTTCACGTAGATGTTCCACGAGCAGCCGCCTGTGCAATTCACTCCGTGCGTGCTGCGCACGACCGAATCGTGCTGCCAGCGATTGCGATAGAACTCTTCCCACAGCCGCAAATTCGGGTTAATGATGTCCTTGATCCAGCTCACAGCGCAGTTGCTCCTTGCCTTCGGGCGGTTTCCACGAGCTTTCGGCGCACGCCCTGAAGCCGATTGCGCCATACGATCCAAGTGATCACAATGAGCACCACAAATCCCGCCAAAGCGATCAGACCCACGAGCGGTGTGATATTGGGTGGAGACGGCTGCGAGTTAACGGCTTCGAAGAACGCTTTTAAGTCGGCTTGTTCCGGCATCGTGAGGGGATGGGGATCGTAGAGTGACACCATGGCGGGGAAATAAAGCGTCTTCAGTGCCGCACTCATGCCTTCCGGACCTAGCTTGTTATATTCGTGCGTGAGGTTTGGGCCGAGCGTGCCACCGTTAGGAAATGGCAGACCAGCGATGCTGTGGCAGGAAGAGCAGGCGGGACCCCCATTCTGAAACGCAACCTGGCCAGTAAACAATTTTGCGCCACGCTGCGCTGAGGGTACCGCGGAAAAATCCGCCTGCGGAGCACGTAAGCTGCTCGCCGCGAATCCCACACTGCTCCAGATCATAGACGCTACGAACGCCAGCGCCAAACGTTGCGTTCGGCGCAAAAAGAATCGTCGAACCGGCATTTTCAGCAGACTGTACATCGTGCGGCATTTCTATCCCGCGCTTAGCAAACCTCTTGCGCGACCGTCCAGCGAAGCCCCATTCAACCACATCGCCATGCCTTTGCCGCAATGAATTGTTTGTCTCGATTGAAGTGACAGATGTCATTTGCTCAGCCGTCCCGGATCATTACGCCCGGTCGTAGCCGTGACTTTTGTCACACCCCTTCTAACTCCACACGCGTATGTTGTGTGGTGAGGGCGCAGGAGGACAGGAATATGGACCTTTTGTCGATCCAGCAGGAACGTTCCGAGCGCCAGACGAGATAGGACCCTGTCTTCCCACAGGAATGTCTCAGGAGTAGTCAAAATGGCCTATGTGATTGCTGAACCATGCATCGCAGTCAAGGATACCGCTTGCGTGGATGTTTGCCCGGTTGATTGCATCCACCCGCGTAAGGACGAGGCAAATTTCCAGTCCGAGCCGCAGCTCTACATTAACCCTGACGAGTGCATTGACTGCGGCGCGTGTGTCCCCGTCTGCCCGGTCACGGCGATCTTCGCGATGGAAGACTTGCCCCAGAAGTGGACTCGCTTCGCAGAGATCAATGCCGAGTGGTACAAGCAGAAGGTCGCGAACACGCGCTGATTGGAAGCTGCGATTCACTGCTTCGCCCGGAATCGGGGGAAGATAATTACAAAATCTTATGCTGAAAAGACGTCAACTGATTCCTCCGCTCACGCTGGCCGACGCGCATGGTGGCGCGATCCGCGCATGGGATTTCAAACAGAGCAAGAACCTCGTGATTGTGTTTCTGGATGCGCATTGTGCCGGATGCGAGCGATTTGTTGCCGACCTGACTAAACACGCCGCAGAACTCGCTGACCAAGAGGCCGTCGTGTTCCTAGCGTTTCCGCAGGAACCAAGTGTTTCGTTCACTGCCTCTTTACCTCCAGGGTTTATTGCCGGGCTAGACCTTGGCGGCCATGGTGCGCAGGCGTTTCTCGGCGACGATGCCCTGCCAACACAAGAGGGCTGGAAATGCGCCGTGTTTGTTACCGACCGTTATGGCGAGCTCTCTGCAGAGTGGGCTGTTCGCGGCCACCAATTTCCTGCAATTGGAGAAATCCTTAGAGCACTCAATTCTGTCGAAATTGCGTGTGAGGAATGCAGCGTGCCGGACTGGCCCATTGATGAATAGCGCGGATTGCTCCACGCTTGGCGCTGGCAGTCGGCTGCGCCGCACCGGCGGGCTGAGAAAATAGCGCCCCCTGAGAACAACAAAGCCACCTGCGCTGCCGAGGACGAACTAGGACAAATTCCTAATAACTGTGCGACTTTAGTCACATACACGGCCACAGCCGAAATCTCAGCATGTGCCGCGGCACAGGGGGATAACAATGCCGAGTGCGATAGAAATGCTGAGACAGGACCACCACACCATCAGGGGCGCCCTCGAATTTGCCGAGCGAATTACGGCCAAAATGAGTCGAGCACAGGAAGTGGCGCCGCAGCATGTGGCCCCATTCATGGATTTTATCCGCTTTTTCGTTGAGCAGTGCCATCACCGTGAAGAGGAAGAGATCCTTTTTCCATTGCTAGAGGAAAAAGGTATTCACGGTCCTGTCGGAGTGATGCTCATGGAGCACGCGCGATCCCGCGTTCTGATCGAGGAAATGACGACTGCGGCATCTGAAGGCGCCCTGCCCATGTCTCCAGATTCGGCGAGGCGTTGGACCCGCGCCGCATGGAACTACTCGGATCTCTACGAGCACTTTCACAAGGAAGAAGAAAAGCTGTTCAAGATGGCCGATCATGTTCTCAGTGCGAAGGAGCAAGCGGCTGTTGCGCAAGCGTTCAAACGATTCGAGAACAAAGAGCTCGGCCTCGGGCAACACGAGCGACTGCGCGCTACGATGGCCGAATTGATTGCTCAATACGCATAAGTGCGGAATTTTCGAGCTAGCTTAGCTAGCTTATTTGCTTTTCTGCGTTCGCATTCAAATGGAATTATCTGGAGCAGGGGCCGAGTGTGGCATATCGAAATGGCCAGGATTTTGTCTGGGTTGCCGATAGCCCGAGCTTAAGGGATCGCCGACACGGTCCTATTCCATTGCTGCCAAGCCTTCCCGCTTGGGAATTCGTATTCATCGAGAGACTGCGGCCGCATTTCAATGCTGAATCCGGGAGCCTGGGGTGGCATATAGCGGCCGTGTTTCATGACGACAGGATGCTTGAAATGCTCGTGAAGGTGGTCGATGTATTCCACGACCCGGTTCTCCAACGAAGCAGAAACGGAAATGTAGTCGAACATCGCGAAGTGCTGGACATACTCACACAATCCCACTCCTCCCGCGTGCGGACAGACCGGTACGCCGAATTTCGCCGCCATGAGGAGCACGGCTAGCACTTCGTTCACTCCGCCGAGCCGACAAGCGTCGATTTGGCAGAACCGGATGGCATTGAGCTGGAAAAGCTGTTTGAAAATCACCCGGTTCTGGCACTGCTCGCCCGTGGCGACGGCAATGGGCGCGATGGCCGCGTGGCCCAGCACGTCATCGGGACTGGTGGGCTCTTCGATCCACCAGGGCTTAAAGCGCGTAAGCTCTTTCATCCAGCTGATCGCGGTGTTAACGTCCCAGACCTCGTTGGCGTCCATCATCAACTTGCGATCCCATCCGATCTCTTCGCGGATGATCCCGGCTCTTCGGACATCATCGTCCAGTTCTGCGCCCACCTTCAGTTTGAATTGCGTCCAGCCGGCTGAAAGGCCTTCGCGGCATAGTGTCCGCAGCTTTTCGTCGGAATAACCCAGCCACCCCGCGGAGGTTGTGTAAGCCGGGTAGCCCTGCCGCATCAGCTCCGATTCACGCTCCGCCCTTGTTGCTCTATTCCGGCTAAGGATTTCGATGGATTCTTCCGGTGTGAGCACGTCCGTGATGTATCGGAAATCGATGAGGCCGACAATTTGCTCGGGAGTCATATCCACGAGCAGCTTCCAAAGCGGCTTGTTTTCGGCCTTCGCATAGAGATCCCAAACGGCATTCACGATTGCAGAGGTCGCCAAATGAATGGCCCCTTTCTCGGGGCCAATCCACCGCAACTGTCCCTCGCTGGCAAGAGAGCGCCAGAAGCTTCTGAAATCTCCCACGATGGACTCAAGCGACCGGCCAACCACGATCGTTTTGAAAGCCTGGATCGCGGCTACGACCACTTCAGTTCCTCTGCCCGAGGTAAAAGTCAGGCCGTGCCCCTCCAAACCAGATGGGCTGTTTGTCTTGAGCGTCACGTAGGCGGCCGAATAGTCCGGGCAAGGATGCATCGCATCGGAGCCGGCGAGCGTTTTTGACGTTGGAAAGCGGATATTGCGAACAACCAGACCTGTGATTTTCATGAACCAACTCTCGGCCGAATCAAATGTGGGCCCGCCGGTTACAACTATCAAGTTACAACAGCGGGCATTGCCTCTCCATCTTACGCATATCTGCAAGCTCCGACGCGTGTTTCGAGCGACGCCATCTCCAGCTCCAGGCAACGCGGAAACAAGATGTTGTTTTCCAAATGAATATGATTGTGAAGGTCTTTTTCGAAAGCTTCGAGCGCTCCGTACAAAGCCTGATAGGCTGCACAACTGTCTGGCGGCGGCACATAGCCGTTTGCTAACCGCCGTAATTCGTGCAAAATCCCGCCAGACGAGTCGTGCTCCAATACCATCATCCGCACGGGGTTTTGGACGGTTCCGAAAGTAGCACGTGGAAGAGGGCGTTTGTTGTTCGCAGCTCGCTCCATCTCCGCAATATAGGGGAAGAGCACCTGTTCCTCCTTCGCCATATGGGCGGTCAATTCCTGCGCGAGATCCCGGAACAGAGACTCTAGTTGCAGCAGTTCTGGATGGTTCGTTCCGTGAGCTGAGACCACTTTGGAGATCAGCGGAACGAGCCGCTCAATTTCCTCGCGAGTAAAGGAATGATGCCTTTCTACTATGTGTTGAGCGAGTTCCGATAACGCCGCATTGCGCCAATCACGATCTGCGGGCACAGACTGTGCTTTTGCCAAGGCACTGATTACATCTCCGATCTTCACCTTGGCATCTGCGCACGCATCGACGAGTGCTTTTTCGCCACCACAACAATAATCGATTCCTAGATCCTCAAAAATGCGTGCGGCAAGAGGCATCTCCAGAACTAACTCTCGAACTGTTTTCCTTTCGATTTGCGTTCTCATTGTCGCCTCCTATGTCCACGGTTACATAAACACCTTCAAAGAATCGTTACGCGCGATTGATTCCGGTTACCGCAGGCGCGGGTTTTACCGGCCGATCGGACGCGGCGGGTGGAGCAATCCTGCGGACGCGGATACGGAACAGAGCGGGCCCTCGTTGATCGTATTCCCATTCAGCCTGTCCTGGCCGGAGGTCTTCAATCTGCCTGCTCAACGGGATCGGATCATGGTCATTGATGAGCATGAAAGAGTCGCCAACGGCCAAGGCATCGAGCTTTGCAAACACCAAAGGGTGACGCTGGGGCCGAGGAATCTCGCGAAGGTCGAGTTCTTCTGGCTGTTTATGCGCGGTTGCCGTTGGGCTCGTCGCCAGGACGAGAAGCGCCGAATCCTCACGCGCCTCCAAGCGATGCGGTGCGGCCTCCTCGACAGCGAGGACCTCATCGGCCGTCAACTCATACGCCACAGACCTGACGTGAAACGTGATCCGTCCACGAATACATTGAACCGTGACAGCGCCTGGGTTCGCATGCTCAGGAACAGATTGGCCGTCACGTAGGCAGAGCAGCACCATTCGATATCCAGGCTCATTGACCAACACCTTGCGGTTAACTGCGTCGTTGCCATACTCGATCAGGTTTTCGAGGCTATATTTTTTGGTCGTAAGCATTTCTCTCCTTCACCGATTCAGGAATTTCCACGTCAATGAAAGTCTACGTTTCGACCCCGCGATATGCTGTGACTGAAGTCACGTCAGATGACCACACATTGCATGAAGATAGGGGCGAGGGCGGAGGTAAGATCACTGATGGCATGCTTGCGGCCTGCCGCTTCAAGGTTTCCAAGGAGGGTTGAGAGACGTACATTTTGGCTGAGATTAGCTCTGTTCGTCATTCTTCCTTTGGCTGCCCTCTCGCTACATTTCATCACTGCCCCAACCACAGAACCCTCTCATCAGTTTGCTCAGATTCAGCCTGCCGCAGGAAACATGCAGGCCGCTATCAGAATAGTGTTGGTCAACTACCGGATGAGTTCGACTGGGCCCATTCATCCGGGTGAGTGGCGTGCTTTTGGAGAGCCATCTTCGCGATGCAACAGTGGTGCCTGCTATGAAGTCGAGTACGATTTCTCAGCAACGGAGGCGCAAGGCCGTTCTCGCAATCTTCGGTGCGAATGGGATGTCGATCTCATCCAGCGCACAGCCAACTCTCGGGATCGGCAAGGCAACTCCGCGTGCGTACCAATGGGCCGCGCGGAGTCAGTCCAGTGAACGATAGCGAGCAATAGCGAAGGCTCAGCTCAAAACAAGCCCGGGTAGATCAATTAACGAGTAGGGGGCTATCTATTGTCCGTTGATTTGAATTGCCATTCCGTAGGGCAAGAAGCGCAAGTTGTTATGGTCCACGAGGATGGACTTCCCCTTGGGAGGCCTGAACTCAAACATAGCTCCCCCTCCCGGAGGCACGCTTCCGGTTTGCACATCATAAACAACGTTTCTAGGATTGCCGCTCGTGTAGAAGCGCTCTAAGATCGAGCCCATCACGTGGACGGCTGAATTTCCGGGACCCACATTCACAAAGTACACGCGGACGAGTTGTCCCGCCTTGACCGGGATTGGTTCATGCTCCAGTTTGCCGTTAAACATTATGACAAACGGGTTGTTCGCAGCGGCTCGGTCGGTGGTCTGAACGATGTTTCCCGAATGATCGGGTGCGCTATAGATCGCGCTTTGGAGCACGGCGATTTCTTTTGCGCGACGCAAGCGCTTTCGAGGATAGACGATCATCATGCCATACATGCCGGTTTTGATGTGCCAATCGGTCGCTGGCCCGACGCTGCAGTGGTACATAAAAACGCCGGGGACTTCCACTCGTGACGTGAACTCGAGCTTGTCCCCGGGAGCCACCGCCTCGAATTTAGCCTCATCGATCTGGAAGGCATGAGAATCGAATCCGTGGTCAGCCCCCATGATCGGATCGTTGTCCTGGTTGGTCATGCTGATGGTGACCGTATCGCCTTCACACGCCTCGATCACTGGCCCCGGCAGAGTTCCGCCGTAGGTCCAAGTTTCCGTTTTTAAATTCAAGCCAAGGGCCACTTGAGCGTGTAGCGCCGCGATCCGGAAAGTACGATGCCTCGGCCCGGTTCCGCACACGCTCCTCTGTCCAGCGAGAGCCATTCCCCTGGGGGTTGTTAGAACCTCTCGCGTAGGCAAACTGCCACACGAACAGAGCATTGTGGTGACCACCGCGCAAGCAACTATGAATCCTCGACATCGCATGGCTCAATTGGTTCGAACGGCGCAAGCGGCAAAGACCATAACAGGCATTCGGGTCTTCTGACATCCCAGAACTACATTCCCAAGTGGAATCAACACGATGACTTAAGTCACAGCTATCAGCGGGCGTCGGGCGCCCTGATCAAATGCATCAAGCAGTACGGGCGTTAGGAGCGATCTTTTAGCTCTTTCTGGAGGGCGTTCAGGTCCAGAATGATCACTTGGCGTCCTTCGAGTCGAATTAAGTTTTCAGCCTGAAGCCGGCTGATATTCCGGGACACCAGCTCTCGCACAGTCCCGATTCGCGAAGCGAGTTCCTGGTTGTTGGCCGGAAGCTCTATTTCGATCCCTCGCGGTGTCCGCACCCCTCGACGCGCCATTCGCACGAAGAGCGTGATCAGCCGATGGCGTACCGTGCTAAAGGAAAGCTCTTCGATCATTGCGACCAACCCTCTGAGGCGGCGGCCCACGATGCGCAGCACTTTTAAGGCAACCTGTGGATGCTTCAAACAGAGCGCTTGAAAATCTCCCTTGCTGACAAAGAGCAGCGTCGCTTTATCGAGGGCCGCTGCCGAAGCCGGATACCGGCCACCATCAAACACCGGCAGTTCCGCTATGGAGCTGTTTGGACCCTCGACCGCCAGCACTTGTTCTCGACCATCGGACGAGCTTTTGAAGATGCGTACCCTGCCATTCTCAATGACCCACAATCCCGGGCAAGTCTCGCCTTCGGAAAAAATGACCTGGCCAGCGTCGAAATGGCGTACAACGGCTCGCGTAGCGATGTAGTTCAGCTCATCAGGATCCAATTCGGAAAAGAGGCGCGTTTTTTGGAGAGTCGCGAATTGGCTAGCGGCGGTATCGGTCATCACCGCGAAATTATACTCGCCCGGAGCAGTCGCTATCGAATCCTTCACGAAAGCGGCCCGGCTCTCATCCGAGTTTCACTTAGGGGCACAATTGGTCAAATGGACAAAGAGCAGCCGACGTTTCGAAGCGTAAAACACAAGCCCAGGCGGCTTGTCGTGCTGCAACATGCGAAAAGCGAAGGTCTTGGCACGATTGAAAATGCGCTACGATCTGCCGGGCTTGAATTTCAGTGTGTGCGCACGTTTGCTGGCGAGGCCGTGCCGGATGCTCCAGGCACATATTCTGGGCTAATCGTCATGGGCGGACCGATGGGTGTCTACGAAACGGATCGGTATCCGGGTTTAATTCAAGAGATGAGGCTGATTGAAAGTTTTCTAAAAGGGAAACTCCCCATTTTCGGAGTATGCCTCGGTAGCCAGCTGTTAGCCGTAGCTCTGGGAGCGACTGTTCGGAAAGGAGACCGCAAAGAGATCGGGTGGTATCCCGTGCGCTTGACCCAGCAAGGCAGCGAAGACCCTCTCTGGCTGGGCGAGCCTTGCGAATTTACTGCATATCATTGGCACGGCGATGTTTTCGACTTGCCGGTCGGGGCCGTTCGCTTGGCCTCTTCGGAAGCTACCGCTGTTCAGGCATACCGGTTCGCGGAGAGAGCCTACGGCGTGCTCTTCCACCTGGAGGTAACCACAGATCATATTCACAAAATGTTGACTGAATTCTCCAACGAGATCGAAGCCGAAAATCTGAGCGCAGCAAGAATTGTGAAGGAAGCCGAACATCACCTGCCGCCGTTGCAAGAAATCGGGTCAAGAGTCTTACGGAAATGGGCCGAATCGGTTTGATCGGGATACTCTGTCAATTTGATATTTCGGGGATGAGAATCGCGAGGCCGGTCGGGATAGGAACCACAGAATCTAAAATGTTTGAGAAAAGCTTCCAATTGAAAGCCAATCGCGACGACTTGGATCAAAATCCCGGGATCGAATTTCGTCCAGATCGGATTGATACCACGCGCAAACGCATTGACCATTCCTCCGCTACACTCGCCGTTCTCGCCGGCGGCCGTGGCGACCGCATGGGGCTGCCTAAATCCCACCTTCGCGTTGAACGCAAGCCAATCCTCGAATGGTTACTGGAGCGAATGAACTGGCCGGGCCCAACCATGCTTGTAACTGCACCTCTGGTTATCCACCCTCCTGGATCGGAGCTATTCGATTGTGAAGCCGTCGACCCAATAGAGGGAATGGGCCCGCTTCGCGGCGTGCTCACAGCGCTGTCGCATTTATCGACACCTCTCATGGTGGTTGCCACGGTAGATATGCCTTGCGTGAATCGGGATATATTGACCTGGCTAATCGAGGCTCTGGCCGGCCACCCTGGTTACAAGGGCGTGTTCTGCCGCGCGAGAAGTCGCGGTATCCGACACATAGAGCCATTTCCTTCAGCATTTCGCGCCGCAGCGGCACTGCCCATTAAGGAGCGCCTCGACAACGGACGACGATCCGTGCGGGGGTTGCGCACGCACAACGCATTCTTGGCGCTAGAAGCGCCGCCCGAATGGCCGGCAGGTGCGTGGACCAACCTAAATACTCAGTCTGAACTGCGGGCCTTTGAGGCAAGGCTGAGGCGATCCCAACGTCAGAAAGGGGAAGAATGAAACTGAGGGTTCGGGAAAATAGCTTGCGGATCCGCCTCGTCCAAACCGAGGTTCAAAAGTTAGTTAACGGACAGTCCGTTGAACAAACTACGGATTTCTCGCCTTCGTCCAGCTTGATTGTACGCGTTGAACCATGTTTGCGGACCGAACAGCTTGCCGCGCTTTTCGTCGATCATCGGTTATCAATCCTCTTGCCGCCAGCTGCGGTGCGCCGGTGGGCCGAAACGGACCAAGTTGCGATCGAAGCGAACCAGCCGGTTGGCGACGGGCGATTCTTGAACATTCTCATCGAAAAGGACTTTGCGTGTCTCCTGTCCCGAGCAGGTGATGACGTGGATGCATTCCCGAATCCGAAGCACAAAACTACTGGCTGACAGGCTGATGTAGGCTGTCTTCGCAATGAGCCGGAACAGCACTCGATGCGTCTTGTGGACGCTAATCGGCTACTTGTGGCCGCAGGCTTCGTCTCGGGCCCGCGTGATTTTAGTCACAGCAAACCGTGCGCACCTGATGGATTCTGCACTCAGCGAGGTGCACCATGGAAACCGTCGAGCCGGGAACGCGCATTCTGTTGAAGAATTTGGCTTACCTTACCGACTTTTCGGCGCCATCGCAATCCGCGCTTCCGTTCGCGATCGCGATTGCGAAGAGGTTTGGATGTAAGATTCATGCATTGCACGTCATCACTCCGGCGATGTATGCCTATACGGCGACAGAACTCGCTTCCGATACGATCGCAGTGCAGGAGGAATATGCGGCGCGGGACATGCGGGAGTTGGCGAAGCAATTCGGCGACCTGCCGCACGAGACCTCGGTTCAACGAGGAATGGGCGTCTGGGCGTCACTCCAAAGACTGATCCAAGGCCAAGCGATCGATCTGGTCGTTCTGGGCACTCACGGACGCACGGGTGTGGCAAAACTGTTGCTCGGTTCGACTGCTGAAGAGATTTTTCGTTGCTCGCCGGCGCCGGTGCTGACAATCGGCCCCAAGGTGCCTCGTCGAACTCACGAAGACGCTGCGTTCCGTCGCATACTCTTTGCCACGGATTTTAGTTCGGACTCTGAATCGGCTCTCCCTTATGCAATCTCTTTTGCCGAGGAGAATCAGGCATCGCTCACACTACTCCATGTCTTGCCCGACCTCGGCACCGAGCAGAAACATGAGGACGAGCTAGCCGAGAGCGCGCCTTCGAACCTAGCCCGATTGGTGCCACCCGGCGCCGAGGCGTGGTGCCGGCCGGAGTTCGTGGTCTGCTATGGCAAGCCTCAGGAAAGAATTCTCGAGATTGCCGATGAACGCAAAGCTCAGTTGATTGTGCTCGGCATCCGAAATGACAGTGTTCACTTTGGCGCGGCCACTCATCTTGAGAACGCCATCGCGCATCACGTAGTCGCAGGCGCCCAGTGTCCTGTTTGACCGTCAGGGGGCCGGCTTCGTAGAAAGCGTGAACCGTACTCGGCGTCGACATTATGACAGATGACCGAACGTGATGCGTCGGCGTTTGAGCATATCGAACCTCAAAACGGTCTTCGCCGATATGTCGTAAATTCTCGCATCAACTTCGGGCTGGTGCGGCGATTCCTGCCGCTTGCAAATCCTAACTTGACGCAGTTTCGTAATCCAGGTGGTGGTCACCCCTAGAAACAGATGGGCCTTGCGTGACGATGGGCGCATACATAAAACTCCGAAGTGTGACGCCTCACATAAATCTTCGACTATGCCATCCACAGGTGTCATCAATATTCCGTAATGCGAGGCTCCGCAATGCCTGAGGCCATTATTGAGGCTCGGGCAGTTGAGAAAAGCTTCGCTCAGCCCGACGGCGGGAAAATCGAGGTGATTACAGCAACAGATCTCGCCATTTATCCAGGGACCATTGTTGCGCTGCTAGGACCGTCAGGATCCGGGAAATCAACGTTGCTGCGAATGCTCTCCGGCCTTGCACGACCCTCGTCCGGCGAGGTGTTGTGGCATGGAAAACCGCTCGACGGCCAAATCCCGAACGTGGCCATCGTTTTCCAGAGCTTTGCTCTTTTTCCTTGGCTCACAGTCTTGGAGAACGTGGAAGCTCCTCTGGAAGCGCTGGGAATGAAATCGACTGAGCGCCACAGACGCGCCTTAAGGATGCTCGACACCGTCGGCCTAGACGGCTTCGAAAGTGCGTACCCCAAAGAGCTTTCGGGCGGAATGAAGCAGCGAGTCGGTTTTGCACGAGCGTTAGTTGTCGAGCCGGAAGTGCTGTTCATGGACGAACCTTTTTCGGCGCTCGATGTCCTTACCGCAGAGAACCTCCGGGGAGAACTTCTTGAGCTTTGGCTGGACAAGAAGATGCCCATTCGCACGATTTTCATCGTCACTCACAACATCGAAGAGGCGGTTTTACTCGCTGATCGGATCGTTGTCCTCGGACGCAATCCCGGCCACGTCCGCGCGGACTTTCAACTGGATTTGCCGCAACCGCGTGACCGCAAAACTGCTCAGTTTACCGACTACGTCGATTACATCTATACGGTTATGACGCAGCCGCAGGCTGACGCGCTAGCGATTCCAGCGCCAAATCGGCAGCGCAAGGAAAAATATCAGATGTTGCCACACGCTCGCCCTGGTGGCATCGGCGGATTACTCGAGTTGTTGGCCGATCGAGGAGGGCGGGACGACCTATACCACCTGGCAGACGAATTGAATATGGAAGTCGACGATCTATTGCCCACTGTCGAGGCGGCAGTATTGTTGGGCTTTGCCGTGCTCAAAGAGGGCGATGCAGAAATTACACCTCAAGGCGTGGCGTTCGCCGAAGCTGATATCCTCACTCGCAAAGTACTGTTTCGGGATGCTGCGCTCAAGAATGTAGTCCTGCTTCGCACTATGGAGAGCACCCTCCGCGCAAAATCCGACCATACTATCGAGGCGGAATTCTTCCATGACGTGCTGGACGAGCATTTCACCGAGGCTGAAGCGCTCCGACAATTGGATACGGCGCTCAACTGGGGCCGCTATGCGGAGATCTTTGATTACGATTCTGAGGCGCATCGGCTCACGTTGGCTGATAGCGAAGGCGAGGAGAGAGGCAAACACGGGTGAGACCCAGGCTGACGAAAAATACGCGCCTCTTGAGGGGCGGACCGTGGTCCCTGTTGCCACTGCGCACATGGCCTTACGCCATTGATCTGCTTATCTTCGCAGCCGGCTTGGCCCTGTTCTACGGCCTAATCGCCGTTGCACGCACCTGGCTTGGCCCGGTTACGCCAACCGTGGAAATTGATCGAAGCCCGCACGCATTGCCCGCCTACGCTGGCTACTCGCTTCTGCGAATCGTAATCGCGTATCTGCTAAGCTTGGGCTTCGCTCT
>Ga0134126_10006731_pt1 | contig 14436 bp, 17 predicted proteins | sample KB31752_FD_96881 | JGI IMG/M metagenome (GOLD analysis project Ga0134126, IMG submission 96881) | Terrestrial soil microbial communities with excess Nitrogen fertilizer from Kellogg Biological Station, Michigan, USA - KB3-175-2 | ecosystem: Environmental > Terrestrial > Soil > Unclassified ... | reverse complement strand
GTGAAATGGCTCGCCAAGTTGCAGCGCTCGGTGTTCGTCGATCGCACCCGCCGCAGCGAGGTCACCGACAAGGCCAACGAGATTCTCTCCCGGCTCGAGGCCGGCGATCATGTCGTGCTCTTCGCCGAAGGCACCTCGAGCGACGGCAATAGCGTGGTGCCGTTCAAGACGCCGCTGTTTGCCGCGGTCAAGCCGACACGTGGCGATCCGCTCGGGGCTGATCTTTGCGCTCAGACCCTGGCGCTGACCTACACCAAGCTGCACGGGCTTCCGCTGTGCCGCCGCGGACGGCCCGTTGTGGCCTGGTACGGCGACATGGATCTCGCGAGCCACGCCTGGCGGCTCCTTGGCTTGGGGCCGCTTGACGCTCACATCCGCATCGGTCCGCCGGTGCCGCTCGACGACTTCACCGACCGCAAGGCTCTCGCCCGGTATGCCGAGGACAAGGTGCGGCGGGACGTATCGGAGCTGTTGCGCGGCCGCCGCCGCCCAAGCTCAATTTGAAGCTTACATCGCCCGCCTGAACCTGACGGTCTGCGCCAGCGTGGCCGGCGCGAAGGTTCCGTCCTGAAGCTGGCGGATATGCTCGTTGCGATGAAGGCTGACAAGGGCGGCGTGCACGCCGCGATCGGCGTTCTCGGCATCGGAGAAATACCCTTCCTTCGATGCCAGGTCGACGATGTCGTCCTTCGCCATGGGACCGATCTCGTTCAGCGTTTGCATGATGAAATCGGCTAGCGACAGCTGCGGCGCCGGCCCCTGCACCGCGAGCGGCAGCACATTCGCCATCCGCCGGTTCTCCACCTCCATGAGCTTGCCGAGCGCGGCAAACTCGGCTTTCAGATCCGACACCTTGCCGTCGCGCTCGTTCTGCAACTGCTCGAGCATTTTCTCGAACTGAGCATAGGCAGCGCTGATTTGATCCTCGATCAGTCTCGCTCGTTCCGCCAAATCATTCCTGATGTCACGCATGGCCCCCTCCCCGCATTTCGCTAGAATCCGCGAGCCGTGGCGTAGCTCGCGTCGCGAGCCGTGGCGTAGCTCGCGAGCCCTACTGTGGACGGCCTAAGCCTCTGAAGGAAGGGGCGAATGCAAGTTCCTGTGCATATGATTCCCAGGGCAACAGGACGTACGCTGATTTTTGCCGGAATCTCAGGCGTCTCCGGTCTTTCGCCGCCCCTTCGCCTTCGCCGTCTCCGGCAAAAATGCCGCAAGCAGCCCGATCGCCGGGAGAAAGGCGCAGACGTGGTAGACGAACACGATCGACGTCTGATCGGCGACCCAGCCAAGCACGGCGGCGCCGATGCCTGCGATGCCGAAGGCGACGCCGAAGAACAGCCCCGCCACCATGCCGACGCGTCCGGGGATTAGCCCTTGCGCGTAGACGACGATGGCCGGAAACGCCGAGGCGAGGATCACGCCGATGATCACGCTGAGCACCGCCGTCCAGAACAGATCGACATAGGGCAACATCATGGTGAAGGGCAGCACGCCGAGGATCGACCACCAGATCACGCGGCGCGTGCCGATACGGTCGCCGATCGGTCCGCCGATCACCGTGCCCGCCGCCACGGCGCCGAGAAAGATGAAGAGATAGACCTGCGCGCTTTGCACCGTGAGGTTGAAGGTATGGATCAGGTAGAAGATGTAAAAGCTCGTGATGCTGACAAGGTAGAAGTGCTTGGAGAAGGTGAGCGCGAGCAGGATGGCGATCGAACGCCGCACCCTGCTTTGCCCGAGGCTCGATATAGCGAGCATCTCGTTGACCGATGCGCCCTTGCCGTTGTTGACCTTGATGGTCTTGCCGTACCAGCCGCCGATGAAGGTGAGCATCGCCATGGCGATGAGCGCCACGACCGAAAACCAGGCGAGGCTCCTCTGCCCGTAGGGCAGCACGACGAAGGCCGCGAGCAGGGGGCCGAGCGCCGTGCCGAAATTGCCGCCGACCTGGAACACTGACTGGGCGAGCCCATGCTGTCCGCCTGAGGCGAGTCGCGCCACGCGTGAAGATTCAGGGTGAAACACCGAGGAGCCCATGCCGATCAGCGCGGCTGCCGCGAGCACCATCAGGTAGTTGGTGGCAAACGCCATCAGCAAGAGCCCGATGAGCGAGGACGACATGCCGAGCACGAGCGAATAGGGCGTCGGATAGCGGTCAGTGTAGTAGCCGACCACCGGCTGCAGCAGCGACGCCGTGCCCTGAAAGGTGAAGGTGATGATGCCGATCTGGCCGAAATCAAGCGAGAGCGCGCTTTTCAGCATGGGATAGATCGCCATGATCAGCGACTGGATCACGTCGTTCAGCATGTGGCAGACGCTGATCGCGGCGAGCACGGCGACCACGGTGCCTTCGCTGCCGGTGCGGCGCGCGGGACCCGCGGCGGTGCTCTTGCCGCCCCGACGGTTGGGTGTCTTAGCCTCGATTGCCATGGTCTGAGCCGTAGGTGTGTCGGGCGGCAGAATTGGGACAACCCAACGCGCACTTCAAGGATTCATTTTTGGGGAAACGTGGCGGATGGCCGCGGACAGCGTGCTCTTCGATAATCGTTCGGTCGGGATGGAACCCCGATCCTTGATTCGCTGTTTCTGTGGTCAGAGGGGATAGAACGGCGGTAGCGGCGCTACAATCATCTAGGGGGATTGCAGCAATGACCAAGCTTGAACTCCTCTATGCCCAAAAATCCAAGAAATTGGAGCAGCTTTGTGCGGTGGCAGCGCGCGAGCTCGGCTATGGCGAGCTGTCGACGTTGAGCGTTACAGATCGCATGCGTGTTGACGATCAAGTCGAGCAATATGTGGAGCAGTGGGAAGAAACGGTGGAGATGAGAACCAGTCCCACTATTCGCCCAATTACCCCTTTGCGGCGGCTTCTCGCTGAGTATCAAGACATCTGCGAGCGAATCCTTGACGAGCACGAGATCGACGCCGGTCTTTGGGCCTACCAGAAGGGAGCCCAGAAGCGCCGGCGCCCAGCGTCGCTATAGATTGGTCGCTTGCCCCATCCGCCCGACGCCCGTGCGCGCCGGGACTTCTGGTTGGTACGGTCGCCCGCCTCAAGGTCGGCGATCACCGGAAGCATGCAAATGGTGCAGCGTGATCTCAGGCGGGCAGTTGAAGCGGGCCGGCACGATGCAGACGCCGGCGCCGGCCGAGGTGTAGCCGATCATGTCGTGATGCTTGAAGCTGCCCTTCCCCATGGCGCGCGGCAGGACGCAGTTGAGCGTGACGGGAATGCCGCCGGGCAGACACATCTGGCCGCCATGGGTGTGGCCTGACAAGAGAATGTTGAAATCGGCATGCGCCGCCTGCCGGTAGATCTCCGGCGTGTGCGACAGCAGAATCGAGAAGGCGTCATGCGGGATGCCGTGTGCGGCCTTCTCGATATTGTCCATGCGATAGAAATGCGCGTCGTCGACGCCTGCAAGATGTATGGGTGCGCCGCCGCGCTCGATCTTCACCTGCTCGTTGAGCAACATCCTGATGCCCATCTCCTCGAACGCCGGCACCATGCAGATCGTGTCGTGATTGCCGAGCACGCCATAGACCGGGCCGGTGAGGTGCTGCCGGAGACGGCCGACGCCGGCGATCGCCTCGGCGTAAGGGCCGAATGTCTGAGCCCGGTAATCGCCGGTAAGGACACAGATGTCGTAGCCCTGCCCGCGCAACAGCTCGGCCACGCGGGCCACGGCGGCCTCGCTCATCTCCACGTGGACATCGCTGATGTGCAGGATGGTGAAGCCGTCAAAAGGCGTCGGCAGCTCTCGCGCGACGATGCGGTTGTGCTTGAGCTCTACCTTCGCCGTATTGCTCAAGCCCCGCCAGTAAAGTCCGGTGAGCATCAGAGCGCCGCGGATCAGCGAATGCGACAGCGTGGCGTTTTCGAGGTGGAAAAAGTTCAGCCCCTGGCCGAAGACCTGCGCCTCGTGGTCCTTCTCGATGCCGAGGCGCTGCCGCGCATGCAGGCGCCCGAGACGTTTCTCGAGCGTGCCCAGCAGGTCGTCGTCGTTTGCGGTCACGGGATCCAGGGTTTCGTCCGGTTGAGCGAGCCAGCTGTCCCACCCGAAGCGAATGCCGAACTCATAGCACAAGCGCCGGCGCGAATGGCCGCCGGCGCTGTCAGCGAAATCGATGTCGCGCGTTGGTTTGGGCCGGAGGCTCGGATTACTTGGCCGAGCAGGAGCCGAAGCCGCCAATCAGGGAATCCGCCGTGGCGAAGGACATCGACGCCTCATTGCTCGACTTGTGGAGCAGGAGCTGCCAGCCGAACGGACCGTCGATGCCGTGCATCACGAGCTGGTCTGCAGTCTCGGCCACGCCGTCGAATTTGTCGGTGCGCGCGAAGCCTGACTCATCGACCGCCGAGACGACGCTGTTCTCGAAATCGACGGTGACCTTCACCGGCACTTTGATGCCGGAAACCTCGGTGCCCTCTTTGCAGTCGCCGTCAGGTGCGCAGGCGCTCATCGCCTTGAATTCGCAATGGAGCGTCGGGATCGGCGCCTGCGACGACGTCGCCGCTCCGGCGGTGTCGCCGGCGGGCGTTTCCGCGCTCGCCGAAAAGCTAAGGCTCGCCGCGACACACACGGCAGCCGCCCCCATCAGTCGATAGATGCTGTTCATAGGACTCTCTCCTCGGCGCTCAACGCGCGCCAATTGACCGTTCAGATTGATTTTTGCCTAAACAGGCGTGCGGGCTTCGGCCGCCGCTTAGCGGCAGTAATAAGGATAGGGAGGCAGGGCCGGGCAGACCGGATAAGCGACCACCGGCGCGGGCGCCACGACCACCGGGGCAACCGGAGGCGCCACGTACACGGGCCGCGGCGCGTAATAGACCGGCGGGGCATAGGGAGCTGCGATCGCGGCTCCGGCGATGGCGCCGGCGGCGAAGGCGCCGCAGCCCCAGCAGCCGTAATAACGCGCCTCAGCGCTCCCACTCAATGTCGCCAGTGCCAGGGTGGCACCAAGGATGATCGCGCCCTTGCGGGCCAAGCTCAACGTCGCCATCAGACTTACACTCCTTGATTGATCTTTCGAGCAGTAATGACGTAAAGGCCCGGCGCCCTGAATTCGCGGCCGCATCCTGTTCCACTCGCTCTGTCTCGCCGTCTCATGCCGTATTCAAGGCGGCAGGGCACCCCAAGCGGGCCGGACTGTAGTTCCATTTCGCGGGCGTTTCCATCCCACAAATGGCCACCCAACAAATCTTAGTAAAATCTTTGCCTGGCGAAGCAATGCCCGCGATCGCCATGACGATGGCTTGGGACTCGTGTTAAAGAGGAGTCGTCAAATCTTATGGGGGGAGATCATGCTTTCATCTCTGATCGTAGCCTTGGTTATCGGCGCCATCGCAGGTTGGCTCGCCGGCCTGCTCGTGCAGGGCACCGGCTTCGGCCTGCTTGGCGATATTATCGTCGGCATCGTCGGTGCCATGATCACCAGCATGCTGTTTCCGAAGCTCGGCATCGGTCTCACGCTTGGCGGCGGCATGGTCGGCGCCATCCTCGCGGCCGCCATCGGCGCGGTCATCTTGCTTTTGATTGTCAGGCTCGTCAGTCAACTGATGGCGTAACGCCGTCTGCAGTCGGCTGTGAGCAAAGCTTGCGGCGCCGGCCGGCTTGCGGCTGGCGCCCATCAATCGCGCGAATAAAGCCCGCCGATCAGGATGGTCGCGTCCTCCGCAGCCTCTGCTGTCACGGCTATTTCCATCCGCAGTCTTTTGACCTCACCGAGCGCCTCGTCCAGCATGCGCTGGATCTCCGAATATGACATCACGCCCTTATGCTCCAGCCTCCGCAGCAAGTATTTGAGCGCAAGCATGAGTGTCAAGTCGCGTCCGTCCTCGATCATGGTGATGCGCCTTTCTCAGCGGACTTAGCCCACACTGCAATACACGATCCTTGTGGCAATGGTGGAGGGACCTGATGTCGGCCCGATGTCAGAGCTTTTCGCAGGGTTTGCGAAGTTCGAAAATGGATCTTTGGGGTAAGGCGAACCACCCGAAGCCCGAAGGGCTTGAGCTACGTCCCTGAGAAATCGCTTTTTCGCAAATGCCTTTCCCGAACCTGACTTGACGTAAAGCTCAAGCGCCCTTGCATGTCCCTCGGTCCTGACCGCGACATAGGCCTTTAGCGTCACCGGGCAATGTGCACGAGTGGATTGTACGTAGCCATTTTGATGACTCTCAATCCGCCGTTTGAGGTCGTTGGTGGACCCGACATAGATATCGGCGTTGGCCAACTCTAAGAAGTACACGTACCACATGAGCTTCCGGACCATGGGTCTCCCTACGCTAAAGCTTCGGGAGATCACCCTACGCCCTCCCGTCTTCGGGTGGCGAGCCACCCGAAGCCCGAAGGGCGTACGGTGGCGGAGAGGGTGGGATTCGAACCCACGAGACGGTTGCCCGCCTACACGCTTTCCAAGCGTGCGCCTTCGACCACTCGGCCACCTCTCCCTGACGGCGCTTGAAGGGAGGCGGCAACTTAAGGGCAGCGACCGTCCTCTTCAAGCAAACAAGCCTCTCGCGGCGAAACCCTAAAGGGCGTGGAATCTGCTTGTCCCAGCCGGTAATTTGGCCCGGCGCGGTCGCCCCCGGGTGCGGGCAAAGGACACGCCAAATTTAGCGCTCGCGATTTGAACGTGATGCCGCAATCGCTTATGTATGGGTCAACAGGCGGGTTCGCTTTTCACCATGCTCTTGCTGTTGCGCATTCTAGGCGTTTGGTTCCTGCTGCTGGCCATGGTCGCCGCCGTTATCGACGCGACCAAGAGCTTGGCGGCCGGCGGCGCTTGGGTGTTCACACCCTTGGGCCAGCAATGGGCGAGCCTCAATCCCGATAGCCTTGCCGCCGCTAAGACCTGGGTCGAGACCCATGCGGGAACCTTCATGTGGAACCCTATGATCACCGAGATTCTGAACGCCCCGACCTGGGTCGTGTTCGGCATTCTCGGGGTGGTTCTGTTCTGGCTCGGGCGGAAGCGCACCCCCGCTGAAGTCTTTATCAACTAGCTTGTGAACCTGGCCGTCCGGCCAAGGAGGTTCGTCGATGTTCACGCTCAAGCGTAAGTCCCTGTCCATGCCGTCGCCCGCTGAGGCCCTTCCAGGTCGGGCGGAAGCCATTCCCACGGCGTCGAACCATTTCGTGAATGGAGCCCCGCTCAAAGGCCCCTATCCGCAAGGATCCGAGATGGCGCTGTTCGGGCTTGGTTGCTTTTGGGGTGCCGAGAAAGCCTTCTGGGGCATTCCCGGCGTGATCGTCACCGCGGTCGGCTATGCCGGCGGCGTCACCCCCAATCCCACCTACGAGGAAGTCTGCTGCGGCCGCACCGGCCACAACGAGGCCGTGCTCGTTGTCTTCGATCCAAAGCTCGTGAGCTACGAGGAGCTGCTCAAGGCGTTCTTCGAGAGCCACGATCCGACGCAAGGCATGCGTCAGGGCAACGATATCGGCACCCAGTACCGCTCAGGCATCTATGTCTATGGCGATGCGCAAGCCCGTGCGGCGGAAGCCGCCAAGCGCGCCTATGACGCGGCGCTGAAAGAGAAGGGTTTCGCTCCCGTCACCACCGAGATCCTGCCGGCGCCACCCTTCTACTTCGCGGAAGGTTACCACCAGCAATATCTCGCCAAGAATCCCAGCGGCTATTGCGGCCTCGGCGGCACCGGCGTGTCCTGTCCGATCGGCACCGGCGTCAGCGCCGAGGCGTAGTTCAAGCAAGGTCGATGGCGTAGCGCTTGAGGTCGCCGAGCTCGACGAGCTCGAGCGTCGCCTCATGCGTGGCGGCGAGGACGACGCGCGGCGCGCGTCCCGCCTCGAATGCCTCACGCCAGCGCGCCGCGCACAGGCACCAGCGGTCGCCGGGCTCGAGCCCTGGAAAGCCGAATTCAGGCCGCGGCGTGGAGAGATCGTTGCCCCTCGATTTGGAGAAGGCGAGGAACTCCGCCGTCACCTCGACGCACACCGTGTGCAGGCCCAGATCTTCGGGGCCGGTATGGCAGCAGCCTGAGCGATAGAACCCGGTGACCGGGCGCTCGGAGCAGGTCGCCAGCGGCTCGCCGAAGACGTTGCGCTGTGCACTCGGCTGCTGCCTCACGCGTTCTTGCATGAGGTCATTGTGCCTCAGATGCCAAGTGAGGTGAAGCGCTACTGCGGCTTCCGATCCGGCAGGGGCACGGAGTCAGACGGCGACGCAGGCCCGACCGTCGAGGCTGGCTGAGCGCCAGGCGCAGCAGGACCGGCGGTCGATGCGGGTTGCGCGGGAGGTGCGGTGGCCGAAGCCGACGCCGACGCGTCGGCGGGCTTCGCTGCCGGCGCGGCCTTCGCGCCCGGCTTCGACTTCGACATCGAGGCCTTCAGCGCCGCGAGCGCCTCAGGGTCGAGATGTGGTGCAGGCGGTCCTGCGTCCTTTCCAGCCTCGGCCTTCAAGGCTGCCGGCACCGTCCCGTCTGGAGCTATAGTGGGCATCCCTCCGCCGGCAGACAGCACCGTCATGCATTCTTTCGGCAGGTCGCCAAGGCTGAGCGGCGGCTTCTTTGACGCGGGCTTGGCTCCAGGCACCGCCGGGTGTGCCGAAGCGATCTCGGCTTTGCGTAGCATCGAGAACCAATTGGCAAGCTCGGTCCCGCAGCCATCATCGCCGCTCGGCGGTTTCTGGTTCTCGCACCCGGCCATATCGGGTGGGCATTTGAGCCTGATGTGGAAATGGTAGAAGTGACCCCACCAGGGTCTTACCTTTCCGAGCCACGCCCGGTCCTTGCCGGCTTGCTGACAGAGAATCTTCTTGATCGCGGGATGCACGAAGATGCGGCTGACCTGCGGGTAGGACGCTGCGCGCTTGATCAGCTTGGTATGCAACGGAGTCCATATCGCTGGATCAACGGTGAAGGGATCCTTGAGCATTGACGTGGCGGTGATGTCCTCCCGCTCCTGCGGGGTGAGGATGCGGTCAGGCATCGGTGTGAGCCAGACGTCGGCATCGAGGCCGATCTGATGGCTCGAGTGGCCGGTGATCATCGGACCGCCACGCGGCTGCGCCATGTCGCCGACGAGAAGGCCGGGCCAGCCGTCGCGTGCCCGCGCGTCGCTCGCGAGCCTCTCGAGATAGTCGAGCAGTTGCGGCGTCCCCCAATTGCGGTTGCGCGAGAGCCGCATCACCTGCCAGTCGGGGCCGTTGATCGGGAGCGAGATGCCGCCGGCAAGACAGCCTCTCGCGTAGGAGCCGATGGCGCGAGCGGCGAGAGGCGCCGGCGCGGTGACGGCGCCGAACAGCATTTTGGCGGGGGGCCCTTTCTTGGGCGCCGGCTTCGCTGCGGTCTTCTTCGTAGCGCCGGCAGCCGGAGCCTTCGTGGCGGATTTGACGGGAGGCTTGATCTGCTCCGCCGAGACCGCTCCGCAGATCAGCAATAGCGCAAGGCAGAGTGCCAGCCTTTGCATCGATCTTGCCCCGTTTCCCTCTCGAGCGCCCGAAACCTATCACAAAAAACGGCGCCAATTGGAGCGCGAAGGCTTGGCGGCGGTTGAACCGCGTCATTCCGTCCCCAATATGAGGTGGGCGGACGGATTCAGGAGATGTTCAGGCGGACGGGGTAAGACTGGCCTGAGAATGCTTAAAAACCTGCGTTTGAGGGAGCCACCCATGACCGATTCGCTGCCCCGCTGGCTGAAGCCGTGCGCCCTTGTCCTTGCGATTCTCGCGCTTTCGCTCGGACTTGCAGTGCCGGCAGAGGCCGGGGTCGTCGCCAGAATCAACCTCTCCAGCCAGCGCATGGACGTCTTTGTGGATGGTCGCCCGCGCTATTCCTGGCCGGTCTCGACGGCACGCCGCGGCTATCACACGCCGACCGGCACCTTCAGGCCGCAGGCGCTCGCGGTGTGGCACCGCTCCACCATCTATAGCGGCTCGCCAATGCCGCATTCGATCTTCTTTCACGGCGGCTATGCGATCCACGGCTCCTACGAGACGAGATATCTCGGAAGCCCCGCCTCTCACGGCTGCGTGCGGCTGCACCCCTCAAACGCGGCGGCCCTCTATTCGCTCGTGCGCAAATACGGCAGCGGCAACACCGTGATCAAGATCACCTATTAGCCGGCACGCCCGCGAGCCGCGACCGGCAGTTTCGCGCTTCGCCGCCAGCAACAACTCTTGTAGCATCCGCTCTTCGCGCGTCTTCGCGCGGTGGGGGCATGGGGTTGCGCGCGAGCGGCGCGGCCGACTACGGAGGCGACGATGGGGCTGTTGAAGTGGGCACTGATCTGCTTGTTGATCTCGCTCGTCGCTGGCGCTTTTGGCTATACCGGCCTCGCGCGCGGCGCCGCGCAGATCTCCAAGATTCTGTTCTTTATCTTCCTCGTTCTCTTCATCGTGATCCTGATCCTGGCCATCAGCGCTGGCCAGCTCATCTTCTGAGGCTTGGACGAAACGTCCTGCCGCGGTGAGGCCTACCTACCGCTCGCAGCTCGTGGGCGCCGGCGCCCCGCGGAAGCGCTCGGTCATCCAACTGAGCGCGGCGGCAGCACTGTCGCGCGCGGCAAAAGTGTGGGTCACGCCGGGTAGCGCCACGAAGCTGACCCGCACGCCCTGCGTGCACAGAGCTTCGCCGAAGCGCTTGGTGATCTCGGGATGCACCGTGGTGTCGGCGGTGCCTTGCGCGATGAACACCGGCGCGCCTGCCGGAGCTTGACCCGGAGAGTTGCGCAACATGATCCCCTTCCAAGGCTCGACCTCCGAGGGGTCGATCTTGATGAAATCTCCCGTCCTCAGCGGCTGATCGTCTCTTTCGATCTGCTCGAACTCTGCGACCGATTCGATGCAGTCGTGCGAGACCTTCTCGAAGGCCGCCATGTCTTGCGGCACGACCAGGGTCGCCACCGGCACGTTCTCGAGCCTTGACCAGGAGAGCAGCGTCATCGAGGTCAGATCCTTGCCGGTCGCGGTCGGCGCATCGGCATCGAACAATTGGATGAGGTAGGTTGCCGGCGCCGCGGCCGCCACGCCGACCAGCTTGAGATCCGGCGCGTAGCGTGCGGCGACCTCTCCGGTGAACAGAGCGGCGTGGCCGCCTTGGCTATGTCCCCACACCGCGAAGCGATTGGACGCGCCGGTGTTCGGCATCTCGCGCGCCGCGCGCACCGAGTCGAGCACGGATCGTGCTTCGCTCTCGCCGATCAGGTAAGGGTGGATGCCATCGGTGCCGAGGCCGGGATAGTCGGTGGCGACGACGATGTAACCTTCCGCAATCATATTGGGCAGGTTCCACATCATGCCGCCGACGTCGGGCATGAGCGATGGCGCGCAAGGCGGCACGACGCCGGAAGTCGGATGCGCCCAGGCGATGATGTTGCGCCCGCCGGCGGGCGCCGGGCCGTTTGGGATGTAGATCGCGCCGGATACGGGAATCGGACGGCCGCTGGGGTCGGTCGAGCGGTAGAGGATGCGGAAGGCTTCGCCGTTGCCGCCCATGCCGGGACCGCCGCCCTCGAGCGGCCAAATGCGAATGATGCTGCCGGGCTTTCCCGGAATCTCGCCGGGACTTACGTCGTAAAGCGCCTTTGCCGCGCCGCCGGCGCCGAGGCTGAGAAAGGCGGCGAGAATTCCGGCGGCGGCAAACCTCAAGCAGGCAAACTCTCTCATACGCGACCCCCCTTATGATGGCGGCGCGGATGATAACGGCGCCCCCCAAGGACAACAACCGCCAAGCCGGGCAAAGGTAAAGGGGGAGGCGTGCATCCTGTCCTTGAGCTTGCCCAAGCTTCCGGGGCACAATCGGAGGAAAGCGCGAGACCGCCCCGCCTTTTGAGCGGGCGAGCGGCTATCGTCAGTTGGAACAAGCAAAATTCGGGGAGCAAGAATGTCATCAGCAACCGCCGCGCTCGACCTTTTCGTCAATCGCTTGAGCGGATTTTCGACGCCGTTCTCCATCGAGCTGCCGAGCGGAGAGAAGCGCAAGATCGGCCTCGGCGAGGAGGAGTTTTACGTCGGGCTCCGCAACGACCGCGCGCTGAAAGCGCTGCGCACGCTCGATGAGGGCGATATCGCCGAAGCCTATCTGCAAGGCGACATCGACCTTGAGGGCGACATGCTGAAGCCGTTCGCGCTCCGCGCCTCGCTCGACGATCGCCATCCTCTGGTGGCGGCATGGCGCTTCATCGAGCCGCTGTTGTTCGGTCAGGTCTATACCAACAAGCGCGCCATCTCCTCTCACTACAACGCCGACCCGAAGCTGTTCTTGAGCTTTCTCGATCCGGTGTTCCCGGCCTACAGCCAGGGCGTCTACGCCCATGACGAGGAGCCGCTCGCCCAGGCTTTGGAGCGCAAGTTCGACTGGGTGATCGAGAAATGCGAGCTTGGCCCGGGAAAGCGCGTGCTGGAGATCGGCCCGGGTTGGGGCGCCTTTGCCGGGCATGCGCTGCAGGCCGGCGTGCGCTTCACCGGCATCACCAATTCGGAAATGTCGCAATCCTATCTCAAGGGCAAGCTTGCCAATTTCGGAGATGGAGCCACGAGTGGCCAGTTCGACGTCCTGCTCACCGACTTCTACGACTTCGAGCCAAGCGAGAAGTTCGACTCGATCGTGATCATGGGCGTGATCGAGCATCTGCCCAACTACGAGCGGGTGCTGAAGAAGTTCTATCAGCTGTTGAAGCCCGGCGGCTTCGTGTTCCTCGACGGCAGCGCGGCGCGGAAAAAATACGAGCTGTCGACGTTCATGGTGCGCCATATCTATCCCGGCAATCACTCCTTCCTCGTGCTCGACGATCTGCTCAACAAGCTCGCCAAGACCGAGTTCGAGTTGATGGAGGTGCACAACGACCGCTGGAGCTATTTCCTCACCTTCAAGCAATGGGCGCTTAACCTTGAGTCGAACAAGGACTTCATCCAGCGCAGCTTTGGTGATTTCGAATTTCGCAAGTTTCGACTTTATCTCTGGGGCGCGGCCTACGAGTTTCTCGCTCGAAATCTCGATTGCTACCGCCTCACGCTCTACAAGCCCAAGGACGCAGCCGCCTAAACCCCGAACGAAGAGGTTTGCCCATGTGTGAGCTTTGCGGCTTAGCCGATCACCGTTTGTCCCGTCGCGGCCTCATGGCCGGTGCCAGTGCGGCACTTGCCGCAAGCGCATTCCCTTCAGCCCGTTTATTGGCAGCTGAGCCGCCGAAAGAGGGCGCCTCGAACGCCATCAGCCCTGACGCGGCGCTACAGCGCATTATGGAGGGGAACGCGCGCTACGCCGCGAATGCGCCGAACGAGCGTGATTTCTCGGCGGGCCGTGCCGCCCGCGCTGGGGCGCAGTTTCCCATCGCTGCGATCTTGAGCTGCTCTGACAGCAGGGTCGTGCCGGACCTTGTCTTCGACCAAAGTCCCGGCGACCTCTTCGTGGTGCGGCTCGCCGGCAATTTCCTCGATGACGACGGCCTCGCGAGCCTCGAATACGCGGTGAAATTTCTCGGCGCGCCGCTCCTCGTGGTGGTCGGGCATACCAATTGCGGCGCAGTCGCCGCCGCCGTCAAGGTGGTGACGGAGCGGGCCGTGCTCCCGGGTCACCTTCCCGAGTTGATCAAGGCGATCGAGCCTGCCGTCATCGCCGCCCATGCCCGGCATCCGAGCGACCTCGTGGCCGCCGCCATTGAGGAAAACGTCAAGCTCAATGTCACGCGGATGAAGGACGACAAGCCGATCCTGTCCGAGGCGCTTGCCGCGAAAAATATCGCCGCCTATGGCGGAGTTTACGATATCGCCACCGGCAAGGTGAATTTGCTCTCGTGACCGCTGTCGGCAAGACGCTGGAACGTTGGCGGTCGGAAAAGACGGCAGCGTTTCTGTCCTCTGCCGTCGCCGCTGCCGAGCCCGATCCGGCCAAGGCCGCTTTGTTCAAAGACATGGAGGCGGCGGCCGAAGAGCAGGCCGGCATCCTCGCTCAGGATCTTGGCCGCACGCCGGATTTTGCGCCGTCGCTACGCTCCCGCCTCATCGCCGGTTGTATTGCCGCCTTCGGCCCGCGCGCCATGCGCCCCATCCTTTCGGCCACCAAGGTGCGCGGCGTCTCGGTCTATAGCGGCAAGACGGAGGCTCCAGCCGGACATCCTTGGCCCAAGACCGTCGAGGACGTCGGGGGAAGGCATCGCACCTTCGGCGGCGGCATGCTGCGCGCCGGCGTGTTCGGCGTGAATGACGGGCTCGTGTCCAACACCTGCTTGGTCATGGGCGTGGCCGGCGCCGCGGCCGAGCCGAACATCATCGTGCTCACCGGCGTGGCCGGGCTGCTCGCCGGCGCGTTTTCCATGGCGGCCGGCGAGTTCATCTCCATGCTGTCGCAGCGCGAGATGTTCGAGCATCAGATCTCGCAAGAGCGCGAGGAGCTAGAGCGCTATCCGAAGGAGGAAGCTGAAGAACTCGCGCTGATCTACGCCGCCCGCGGCATCCCGCTGGATGAAGCCC
>Ga0134126_10006730_pt1 | contig 14439 bp, 12 predicted proteins | sample KB31752_FD_96881 | JGI IMG/M metagenome (GOLD analysis project Ga0134126, IMG submission 96881) | Terrestrial soil microbial communities with excess Nitrogen fertilizer from Kellogg Biological Station, Michigan, USA - KB3-175-2 | ecosystem: Environmental > Terrestrial > Soil > Unclassified ... | reverse complement strand
GCTGGCTATTGTAAAGGTTCTGACGATGTGGGCTTACGCCACAGCACTCTGCAAACACCAACGAGCGGATTTGGGGGTTGCCCGTCCCGAAGACCGGTCTGAATTTAGGGCTACCCAGCGCCTGGGTCGTCAAGTGCAAGAAGTGCGGGTGCACGATCAATCGCCGCGCCATCGATCCGCAGATCGAGCACTCGGAGCCGGACAAAGCCGGGCCCCCGCCCCAAGACACTGTCATCGTAACCTGCTCATGTTGTTGGGCTGCCTACAGGTACAGCCCGGCTGAGGTGTTCGACCTGCTCGAAATCGCGTTGCAGGCGCCTTCACAGGGACCCGAACGCTTTGTAAACTCCCGGTTCGCTGACGGCTGTTCAGCAACTATCATCTAGCCGGATTTGCGGTCGAGAGTTGGGGGGACTTCGTTTCCTCTATCGGCGCAATTAGCCTCTGGTAACGTGGATCGGCATTGAGCTGATTGAAAGCGTGCCACTGCGAGAGGCCTACAATTCCGAAAATCTTAGCGTCCTGTTCGAGTGCTCCCACGGCCTGATCACGCTCCTTGAGGCCTACATCAATCAACGCCTCAAAAAGCGGTTCATCGGCGCTATGCCGGGCCATCTCCTGCAGGGCCAATAACAACTTCCTTGCTTCGTCAGTATGCCCTGTCGCCGCCAGCAAATAGCCGGCCTCGCCGAGCGTGCGCGGATTGGTTGACCCCAGCGCAAGCCCGGCGCGGGCCTCCTTCAATGCTTCCGAAGGATTTCCCGTCTCCAAATCAGTTAGAGCCAGGGTCTCGTGTGGCTGGTCGAAGCCTGGCTGCAGTTCGATTGCCCGGCGGAGACGGACTCGGGCCTCGCCGTATCTGTTCGCCGCATACAGGAATGCCCCCTCGTCAGCGTTGATAATCGCAGACAGCGGATCGAGTTGGCGCGCCGTTTCGACTTCCGCGATGGCCTCGTCTGTTTGCCCCAGGAAAAATAGGTAAAACGCCAACCAGTGATGCGCTGTCGCATAGTTCGGATTGAGAGCAAGCGCCTGCCGAAATTCAGGTCCCGATGGCTCCCAAACCCGGGCATTCAACGCGATAATGCCAAGGGCTGCATGCGCTTCGGCTAACGTGCCATCCAGTTCGAGAGCGTGGCGTGCGGCCGCAGTGGCCTTTGCGTAGGTCTCTTGGACTGCGACGCTATCGTAGGAGGGCATGAGCGCGTACGAGTTCGCCAAACCGGCGTAGGCTGGCGCATAATTCGGGTCTCGGTCTATTGCTTGTTGGTAGTACTCGGCGGCCTTGGCCAGACCGGCTGCCGTCCGCTTATTCCAATGGTAGCGCCCCAGCAGGCAAAGTTCATACACCTGAGGATCAGGGGGGCGCGATTTTGAAGAATCAATTGCGTGCCGCGCAGTGAGCGTGCTCCCGACCTGCGCCGCGATCTCCTGCGAAATCTCGGCTTCGACATCCAGCAGGTTCTTTACATCGCGATCATACTTTCTTGCCCACAGATGGCGGTCCTCCGTCGTATCAATTAATTGGACCGTGACCGTCACCCGGTTCCCGGATCGCGCGACCGCTCCCTCCACGATGGCTTCCACCCCGAGTTCCTGAGCAATCTGCGCAATTGATTCGGTGGTTTCCTTGTATCGCATTACTGAGGTTCGCGAGATGATGCGCAAAGGAAAAGATTGCGCAAAATTGGTGATCAAGTCTTCTGTGATGCCGTCAGCGAAATAGTCCTGAGTGGGATCGGGAGATAAGTTTCTAAGAGGCAGCACTGCGAGAGAGCGAATTTGCGCGGTATGAGGGGCCTTCGCTGATTGGCCGTGAAACAGCCACAATCCAGCACCTACCAAAGCCACTCCCGTAAACCCAGCAAATATCCAATTAGAACGAGCAGAGTGGCGGCCCGCTGTTGGAATATTTTCTTCCGAGCCTTTGGCATTGGCCTCCCGGGCTGAAACAACCGTTGCAAGCTGGTCCGTCTCCCTCACCTCCACCGGAAGAAGAAATTTGTATCCCTTCTTGGCTACGGTCTGAATGTATTTCGGGTTCTCCGCCGAATCACCGAGCGCATCCCGCACTTTCTTGACCGCGACATTGATGCCCTGTTCATAGTCGACAAACGTGTCGCGGTCCCACATCCGCTCCCTTAGCTGCTCGCGTGTCACCAAAGTCTTTGAGTGGTCAATCAGAGCGATGAGCAGGAGCAGCGGCTTGTCCTGCAACCGAATGCTCGAATTACCGTTGCGTAACTCTCCATCGGCAGCGGCCAATTCAAAATCGGCGAACTTGTAAACCCGGTCTTTCATACGCGAAGGTAGAACTCTGAGGCGGGGGAAACGATTTTCTCCGATGAACTGCGGAAATTCAAGCGCAAATGAAGAGCACGTTATCGCGAACGGGGTCGCTTGTAGGTCACTGATCCCACGCTAGTTTCTGCCGCTTAATTCAAAATTCATAAGAATTTAATTCCTAGGAAATTGACCAAGACACTGCATTCGGGGATAAACGGCAGGCGCGGTCTGCCCTCGAAAACCAGAATTAGAGAAAGGTGGATCTTGTGAAGAGGCTTTGCCTGGTAGCTGTTGCGAAGTGCGTTCTCTGTATTTTTTCTCTAGCAGTGCTGTCGTTGTCGATCGGCTGTGGTTCCTCCGGCACGAAGCGGCCCACAGTCGCCACCATCGCCGTTTCACCGTCAACAGCGTCTATCGCCGCGGGTGGCACACAGCAGTTCAGCGCAACCGCCAAGGACAGCAGCGGCAACACTATCAGCGGAGTGACGTTCACCTGGGCCAGCAGCGCGACCAGCGTCGCCACAGTCAACAGCAGCGGCCTCGCCACCGGGGTCAGCGCAGGCACTTCTCAAATTACCGCTTCGGCAAGCGGAGTCACCAGTTCTGCGGACTCGCTCACGGTTACCCCACCGACGGTTGCGACAATCATGGTATCGCCATCGTCTCCGTCGATTAACGTGGGCGGCACCCAGCAGTTCAGCGCAACGGCAAAGGACAACAACGGCAACACCATCAGCGGAGTGACGTTTACGTGGGCGAGCAGCGCGACGAATGTGGCTACCATTGACAGCACCGGCCTCGCTACCGGAGTCAGCACGGGGACGACCCAAATTACCGCTTCGGCAAACGGTGTCACCAGTACCGCCGACGTTCTCACGGTCACGACGACCACCGGCACCGGCTGCACCTCCGGCGGCAGCGAATCGTTCTTGAACGGTGACTACGCCTTCCTGCTCAAAGGATTTGACGGCTCCGGGAATCCTGCACTTGTCATCGGCACGCTCACTTTCGACGGCGCGGGGACGATCACTGCGGGTGCCGTGGACATGAACCTGAACTCCGGAGTCCAGTCGGATATACCCGTAACCTCCGGCACTTACGGCATTGGCAACGATCAACGCGGATGCATGGTCATTACTAGCTCGGCTGGAACGCAGAACTACCGCTTCTCTGTCGGGAACATCACCGGCGGCGTGGCTTCCACTGGACACATGATTGATTTCGATTCGGCAGGTCCGTTCACGGCCGGGATCCTGCGCAAGCAGAGCGGCGGCCCGTTCTCAAACGCTGTGGTTAACGGTAGCTACGCCTTTGGCGGCTCGTCCTTGCAAAACTCTGCTCTCTGCGGTTCTCCTTGCCGATTCGGCATCATTGGCGTAATTGGCTTGGATGGCAACGGTGGGGTGAGCGGCGGATCCGAGGATTTCAACCAGAATGGAACAGTAGATGGGAACGCCGCCAATACAACTTGGCCTACGAGCCCTATCTCCATCGACAGCGGGGGAACCTACAGCGTCTCTGCGAATGGCCGCGCAACATTGACGTTCTCTTTCGGTGGCGGGGCGGGCACTATCAACACAGTTCTCTATCTCGTTTCGCCCGGCGAAACCTTGTTCATGAGCACTGACCCGCAAACCACCAGTAGCATCAGCGCGGGAACGGCACTGTTGCAATCTGGCACTCCCTTTTCTGCGAATCCGCTTTCCGGTACCTATATCGGATACGACTCGGGAACAGGGGTGACAGGAGTGGGAAGGACCGATCTTTATCTTCTCGGTCCATTGACCTCTGGCAATAACGCCCTGGCCGGCGTGCAATACCGGAACACTGGTGGCACTCTCAATTCGGGAGGGCTTGCTGGCGCCACTTACAGCGTCTCCGCAGCAGGACGAATGATTGTCTCCGGAGGGAGTGGCCATCAACCGGTCTTGTATCTTGCAAGCACCAGGCAGGCTTTCTTCTTGCAGAGTAATCTTAGCGTTGACTCGGGCTTCTTCGAGATACAAAGCGGCAGCCCGTTCTCGAACTCTTCAGCAAGCGGAACCTATGCTTTTGGGTTCATTGATCCGGTGCTGCCCAGCAGTGGCGCCATCTCGGGCGTAGCAGCATTCACGCCTGCCACGACTAGCATCAGTCTCACCGCGGATGGTAACGGCAGTGGCGGGTCAGCGGTTGGTCAGACGCAAAATCTCACGTACTCGATCGACAATACCGGCCAGGGTTTGATCCCGTCGGGTTGTTCGATTAACGTAGCACCCTTCACCTGCCAGAGCGCCTTCTATGTCATTTCGCCGACGAAGGCGGTCGTGATGGATGTGCAATCGTCGAATCCGGAAATACAGACCGCGGACAAGTAACAACGCAGTCTGTGCAGTCCGCTGATATTGGCTAGGACCACGGCAGTGTAGTCTTCGGCAAGCTACGGATACGCTGGCCAACCCACAATCGCCAGGCATAAAAACCCAAGTTAAGAGCGCAGACGATCAGAGCCGCAATAGTGAGGACGCTCGGTGAGATATCTGGATATATCAGCTTATCGAGATAGTGAAGTAGGAAGCCGCCCTGGTAGGGCTGGATGCCCGCCCTTTGTTCCAGCGCATCTTCTGCGAAGGTCAATGGACAAGGCCAATAAAGAACTTCAGTAAGAATTCCCCAGACCAGAGAAGCGATGTGCAGCCACCGGAGAACCGGTCGGGACCATGCGAGGAAAGCTCCGAATACTACCCAAAGGATGAAAAGGGCGTGGAGAACAAGAACAAAACTTGCCAGTCCGGAATACAAGGAGACGACGAAGATAACCGCGGGCATGATTCCAGTCTAGTGCCGATCTTCTATGCCGCACGATCTTTGACGTCGGCCGAGGTTGCGGATCGCGCACAGTGTGCACAGCAGAAGAAGTGACCGCTGACTTCAACTCCGTGGCCGATCACCCGGCATTTGCAATGTTCGCAAATCGGTGCGATGGCCTTGATCGCACATTCGAAGCTGTCGAAGGTATGCCGCGCGCCCGCGGCAATCAGCTCGAAACTCTTGTCATAGTCATTTCCACAAACTTCGCATTTCGCCATAAGGAACTCCTTTACATTTGCGCTTGCTAATCCAAAACAAGTTTCGTGTCAGTCCGGAATTCATGGACTAGATGTTCGTTCGTCCAGCGCCGTTGTCTGCGATCTGAAGAGGAGGCGGTCACTCGGACTCGCACCCCCTGGTTGCCAGAGCATTTCTAAGAATTCAATAATTTGCGGGCAGTATTATGCGAATGGTGCGCCTTGGAGTTCAGAAGAGTCGGGGAGCAGGGTCCGCGATCGGAATTTCTCTCGCGCAGTCTTGATCGTCGTTCTCAGGGCGGTTCACGCGCGTGCTCACAGGACATTTCTTCATCAGGGTGGCATCGAACGGGTGCAGAAAATCCACGACACGCTGGTAGTCTGTAATGCCAGGATCTAGCCAAAGATCGTAGTCCTCTGGTCTTAGCATCGCAGGCATCCGATCGTGTACGTCGGCGACCAACGAGTTTGGTTTCGTCGTGAGAATCGTGCACGTCTCAATCGCCTTGTTGTCTTGATCTAGCCAGCGGTCCCACAGGCCAGCAAAGGCGAACGGCGAATCGTCTGCCATTCCAAAGTTGTACGGTTGCTTTTCTTTGGGGCCAAATCACAAACCCTGATTGCCGAACTAGGCTAACAAAAGTCGCTTCTGCAGAATTGAACCTGCAGAGACACAAAAGGATTTCGCCGTCATGTCCCAAAATCCGCCGCAAGCGCCGGAACTTTCATCACGTCTAAAGCAGAGCAACGAGGAACTCAAGCAACTTCAGGAGTCGGTTCGGACCGGAATGATCAACGTAGAGGTCCTCATGGACTTCCGTGCTGCTACCGAACGGGCGCGGCAAGCGGGTGCAGCCGTGCAAGAGTGGTTAGACAAACAGGCGAAGGGAAACGATCCGTACTCACTGTTGTCTCAGGTCATGCGCCAGCGTGTTGAAATGGCCACGCAGCTCATTACAGATGTAACACGTGACCTGGAAACTCTTGACGTAGACTACGACACGCCTGGGCTTCCGGAATTGAACAAAGCAGTTCTTAGTCTCGGAGAGCGGCTGAGCAAATTATTTCCTCACTAAGCAATTACTAGCCACTAATGACTAAACCAGCTGCCGATCCAGGTATTCGCCCTGTACATTTACCATGCTAAAGGGTGTCTTCTGGCGGGCGGTAGACTACACTGAACAGACCACTCCCGGAACGCGGGATGTCCTTCCCATGGCGAAAGCTCGCGCATTCTTCCTTTCGAGTCTCGCCTTCCTCCTGGTAGCTGTCGTAGTTTTTGCAGCGACCAAAGTCGTCGGCTCTGAGTGTCATAATTCGGATGTAATCGGTTACTTCGTGGACGCCACCGAAAAGCTTGGAATTCGTTTCCAACATCAAGCGTCGCCGACCAGCAAAAAATATTTGCTCGAGACGATGGGCTCCGGAGTCGCTTTATTCGATTACGACAATGACGGCCGCCTCGATATTTTCTTCGCCAATGGTGCACAGCTCGACGATTCTACGTCCAAAGGCAGCATTCCTAACAAAGATTCCCCAAAGTATTGGAACCGGCTCTATCACCAAAAACCAAATGGCAGATTCGAAGACGTCACCGAGGAAGCTGGCTTGGCGGGGACTGTCTATTCGACTGGCATTGCGGTCGGGGACTATGACAATGATGGATTCGAAGACCTGTACGTTGCCGGGTACGGCCACGGCACTCTCTACCACAACAACGGGGACGGTACATTTACCGATGTGACTGCGGCTACGGGCACTGCAGGCTCCGGATGGATGACCAGCGCCGCATGGGTGGACTATGACAATGACGGCCGACTCGATCTGGTGGTAGCGCGTTACATGCAATGGGATTTCGACGATATCTATTGCGGCCGGCCCGAAGGCCCGCGCTCCTATTGCCATCCCGACCGGTTTCCGCCGGAGTCGGTCTTGCTGTTTCATAACGACCGGAATGGCAAGTTCACCGAAGTCTCGCACCGGGTCGGCATCGATAAGCCTGCGAAAGGGCTCGGAGTCGCAATCGCAGATTACGACCATGATGGCTGGCCGGACATTCTGCTGGCGAACGACTCGATTCCCCAATATCTTTTTCACAACCGCGGAAATGGGACCTTCGAGGAGGTAGGCCTGAGCTCCGGCGCCGGACTCGACAGCAACGGCAGGAGCTTTGCAGGAATGGGTGTAGATTTTGAAGACTACGACAATGATGGCTGGCCGGACATCGTCATCACCGATCTCGCGAACCAGCGCTATGCGCTTTACAACAATCTCAAAGACGGCACTTTCGATTACACCACCCCGGCCAGCGGCATGGCGTCGATTTCGCTGCGGCATTCCGGCTGGGGAGTGCGTTTCCTGGACTACGACAATGATGGATGGAAGGACCTGCTGATGGTGCAATCACACGTGATTGACACCATTGAAAGCTATGAGCCGGACCTGCGCTATCGCGAGCCACCTCTGCTGTTGCGCAACGAACTGGGGAAGAAGTTCGTGGATGTGTCATCGGCTGCCGGTGATGTCTTTCATCAGAGGTGGGCTGCGCGTGGAATGGCCATCGGCGATCTCAATAACGACGGCAAGGTGGATGCGGTGGTTTCCACCAACAACGGACTCGCGCATGTGTTGCTGAATCAGACGAGCACATCCAATCACTGGATCGCATTTAACTTTGTTGGAGTTAAAACTAATCGCGACGCGATTGGAGCGCAGGTCAGAATCTCAACCTCTAACGGCAACCAATTTGCGACTGTCACCACTGCCGGTAGTTATCAGTCTTCGAGCGACAAACGCGTTCATTTTGGTTTGGGGGCGGCAGATTCGGTGCGCGAAGTTGAAGTCCGCTGGCCAAGCGGTATTCGCCAGGTCATTAAGGACCAAAAAGCCGACAGGATCGTGACCATCACCGAGCCGGCGAGATAGCTTTCATGACGAGACTCAGGCGTACATCAGATCGCACCCATTCAGGCAGATGGAACCTCATGTGGAGCGCTGTACATAGGTTTGGTTGGGTTTGCATTTTACTTCTAGGGGCAACTCTCATCCTGTCAGCGGGACTTTCTGCCCAAGACGCAACTACTACTCGGCTGCAAGTCGCCGCCCAAGCGCTTACCGCTGGAAATCTTGATCTTGCGGAAAACGAATTACAGTCGGTGCTCGGTTCGTTCCCGGAAGACTACCGCGCATTGGATTTGCTTGGCGTACTCCGCGTCCTCGAACACCGTGACACAGAGGCTGAGGGATTTTTCCGGCGGGCGATTCAGAACGATCCGAAGTTCGCGAGTGCGCACGCCCACCTCGGACTTCTATTTTTTCAGACCGCACGGACTCAGCAGGCCGTCCCCGAGTTGCGAGAGGCGTTGCGGCTGGATTCGTCTCGCAGCGATGCAGCAACCGCGCTGGTAAGAATTTGGAGTGATCAAGCCCAGGCGGCGGTCACGGCGGGAGATTCCGAAAGGGCATTGGCATTGCTTACTGAGGCGCGGAATCTCGCGCCAAATAACTCCGATGTCCAGTTTGCCCTTGGAACGTTGGCTCTTCGAATGTCCCGGTTTCAGGAGGCGATCGACGCATTCCAAGAGACACTGAGATTGCGTAAGACCGATCCTCCGGCGCTGTATGGTTTAGGGCAGGCGTTCATGGCGCTTTTAAGATACGAAAAGGCACGCCAGGAATTTACTCGCTATCTCGCTCAGCGCCCCAATGATTCCGCGGCGCTTTGCTCACTGGGCATGACTCTCTCCGCGTTAGAGCGTCCGGCCGAGGCAAGAACTCAGTTCGAGAAATCAATTGCCATTACGCCCGATCAAACCGAATCTTACTTCCGCCTTGGTTTGCTTGACCTCGACGCCAAGAACTTGGAGTCCGCGGCCAAGAACTTTCGCCACGTGCTTGATCGAGATCCCAAGCATTCCGGGGCTTTGGTTTCCTTGGGAAGAGTCGAGTTCGAACAAAAATACTACGCCGAAGCCGCTGACTTGCTGCAACGCGCATTAACAAATGATGATTCTCTCCGTGAGGCGCATTATTATCTTGGCCTAACCTACGCACGCATGGGACGTAAACCAGAATCGGATCAGGAGCTTCAGAGGGCGAGTCTACTCGACCAGCAACAAGCCGAAAAGCAAAGCGCGACCTTCGGCCTGAGTTCCAAGCCGCAGCCCACGGGCGCGAAACCAAACTCCCAATAACTAATCGCGAAGCTTTTTTCCAATAGCTCGCAGGAGCGACGGCAGCGATTGGTCCCAATATTCCCAGGTATGCCCGCCCGCGGTCTCATGATATTCATAGGCTAGATTTCGGGATGAAAGCTGCTTCGCAAGAGCGCGGTTTGTTTCCAGGAAAAAATCCGCCGAGCCACACGCCAAATAAAAATATGGGTAGGGAACTTGGTGAGGAGCGTTTAGCAAAAGAAAAATGTCGTTTTGCTGGCGTGTAGGGCTATCCTCGCCGTCGAAAACTTCCAGCAATTTGGCGCGAAAGTCGGGCCGGAGGGCATCCAGATTACCGGGCGCATTAAATGCGCCACTCAGACTACCGGCAAAGGCGAACAATTCCGGATACTTTACTCCCAGCTTCACTGCCCCGTATCCCCCCATGGAGAGTCCCGCGATTGCGCGCTGATGTCCGTCGTGGATCGTTCGATATTTCTCGTCGATCTCCGCAATCAAATCTTTCGCAATGTAGTCCTCGAATTTGTCAGCGGGGACTGTCGCCGAGTTGGTGTACCAGGAATCGTCCGCGTCCGGCATAACGATGATGATGTTTAGGTTCTTGACGTAATTTTCCAGACCGGTTCTAGTGTCCCAATTTTTGTAATCGCCATAGATCCCGTGCAGGAGATAGAGAACGGGAAATCTTCCGCCATTTTCGTAACTTCGAGGAAGCAATATCCGATAATGCATCTCCCGGTCAAGCGAAACGCTGTGAAACACGGCGTTGCTAACCAGGCTGTGCTGATTTTTCTGCGAGCCGTTGATTGCTGCTTTCTTCTCGGCAAGAGCCGGCGCACAGGAGAGGAACAGGACAAACGACAGTGCAAGGCAAAAGGCGAAGGTTTTCTTTTTTACGCCCGAAGAGAAGCTCATTTCGGCAGATCCAGAACCACAGGCCTCGGCCGATAAATGTTCATGTTAGACATTGTCTTCGACAACACCATGGAATTGCATGCGTAGGTCAACGCAATCCTGTCGACAGAAAATTCAATGTGTTCCTTCACGGCATAGCAAAATGTGTCTTTATCGTAGCCTGGGTTGTCGCGCTTCATTTCCGGAAACTCATAAATCTGCTTCGGACTAGACCATGGTCCAAGAGGCGAATCTGCAGTCCGGACGACTGCCCAGGCAGAAGGGAAATCAGGACCGGGCGATAGCGCCAACCACTTCTTGATTGTGGGATGATAGCGGACGGACATTTCGCTGATCGGTTGCTCGATGACATGCATGGCGTCTCTGCCCACTAGCCCTGCAACCCAGTGATTGTCTGTATTCAGGTACTCCCAGTTACCGGAAGGCTTCGCCATTTTGTTTCGTGGCAAGCGCATTACCGCCATAAACCCGCGGCCTTCTCCTTCGCTAACTTCGGTATACCAGATGACATATTTGCCATCGGGCACCAGGGAGGCCCCGGTCCAAAGATGGGCGTCGGTAAGGTCTTGAACGCTGACGTGCCATTTCTCGGGTGGTAACTGCACATTATCAATCGTTGCCATCTTGGTCCCGACAATCTCGAAGCCGAATGCGTCGCCGAGTTTGGCTCCGGGCTTATTGCGAACCGCAAGCAGGGACAGATACAGAGTCTTACCCTCGCGAAAGCCGTCCAGCGGCCAATAATACAAATCGTCAGTTCCGGTATCGAAAAACGACCGCGGCTTAGCGCTATCGCGGTCGTGCCAAAAATATTTCAGCGTGCAGTTCATGCCCTGCTCACATTCAGAAATGCCGACGCTGTTATGAATCATGGTTTTGGATTGGCTCCTCAGCTTGGTGTCGGCATCCCCGACGAATGTGTCGCCAAATAGCCAGACGCTTTTGTTGGGACCGATTGGAACGGAATAAGCGTCGTCCGCTCCGAGCCAACCTTCCGTGTAGTTGAAGTCGGGCAGCAGATGTGACTGGTCACGATTGTGTGTCATCGGCGCGGAATCCTGGCCGAGAAGGGAAAGGGCAAGAACGTTGCCGAGTACAAGCAGCTTGGCTGCATTGCGAAGAATTGACTTGGCCTTATCAAAACTCACTTGCACAACCTCGTTTCATTTCAATCCTGCAATTTTGACGCGAATAAATTTCGGTCGATACGTATCCGCGTAAATCAGATCGCCGCTGTTGCTGGCATTCAAGTCATACGAAATCAGCAGCTGACCGTTACTGGTGTATTGCGGGTGAGCGTGGGGATTATAGGTGAGCAGGATTCCACTGAGCGACTGCGAAGAAGTCATGCCCGGCACCGTCTTCGTTCCGGTTTCCGGAGTCGAGTATACGATTTGTTTGGCCGAGAACGGCCCCTGCGGACGACAAGCGGAATAGAGCACAATGTCTTTCCAAGTTCCGAAAGGTACCTTGGTGTTTTGCGCCACTAGCAGGTACGTAGTTCCTGCGCCGCTGTGGATCTTCTTGACACTGTATTCGCTGCTGACGTAATCGCCGGCGTTGTTCGGATCGTTTGGCGCGCCGATAATCTGCGCGGCATTGGTCAGCCCCGTGGCCCAACTGCTGCCGTTCCAAACATACCAATTGTTGGTATTGGCGACTCCGGAGACCCCGAGTGCCGGATTTGTGAGCGCGACGAATGGATAGCGACCATTCTGACCATTGTCTTCAATTCCGTAAACATAGAGATAGTAGTTGCCGTAGCTGCCATCGAGCCACAGCGACGTCCCCCAGTGCACAACGTTCCCCGCCGGCACATTGCTAAGAGGCGTTATGCTCTCAATCGCGAGATCCGGTAACGAAAGTTGGGCAATGGCGCTGCCGTAATAGTTGAAATTGTTATCCCATTCCATTACGAATGTCCACAGTTTCTTTGTTCCTGAGCTGTCCACCTGCACCACCACCGAGTCGCCCATCCAGTAGAAATGCCCAGTGACTGCGCCGGTTGCAGGAGCAAAGTAGGAAGTCGAGTAGCCCGAGGTGGGATCCTTCGGCCCAACCAGAGTTGACAATGTGCCGGTTGTCGCGCTTTGCACTACGATGCTGTTGTGCGCGTGGTAAAGGTTAGTAGGAGGGCTGCAAAGCGGTGCGCCGCAATTTACCGCGCGAGTGCGTAATCCGTTCGAATTGGTGGTAACCGTTCCGTCGCCGCTTAGCGCTGGATACTCGCCGATGTAGGAATCGGAAAAGAAAAATGCACTGTCCCCATTCGGCAAAAGCACCGAGTAGGTGCTGTCGGCTCCCGTCCAGCCTGGCATCCCGATCGGCTCGTTGCCAGTTCCCGGTCCGTTTTCGGTGTATTCGGCGTTGAAGACGGAATCAGGCGTGCCGGGCGACGCTGAAACTGTGCAGGTCTGCGCCGATAAATCTAAGCTTATGAGTGGAGGGACAGCGCAGATGAGCAGCGTTGCGATGAGCGTTCGGAATACTTTCGTCAGATGGAACTGCTTCATACAACCTCCTTGCGGCGCGGAGGCCCCATACGCAAGTCCGGCTCAGACAATAGCAACTTTCGGCGCAAAGGTCAATCGTGAATGATTGTTTCACGCCAATTCGAACATAAACAATCGTTCATGAGGCCGATTGTGATATGCATTATGGTTGAATCATGCAAAAAAGGAAGTATTGATGGGCAATGAATTACGGGAGAAATTGGGAGGGAAAACGAACTTGGCTCATCTTTTACATATCTGATAGCAGAGGAACCGCTCCTACTAACGCCGCGTTGTTCCCCAACTCAGCCCTTTTGACTTGTACCTTTCCCCACGGAGTCCAGGCGTGTTTTTGCACATGCGATTCGATTGCCGGAATGATCACATCGGCGCTCTCCATCACCCCACCCCCAATCACGATGAGTTCCGGATCGTAGGCGTGAACCAAACCAACAGCATCCGCGGCCCAGACTTTGAGGCATCGATCGCGGATAGCAAGCGCGACGTCATCGCCGTTCGAGGCCTCAGTAAAGAGCTCTTTAAATCCGACATTGGAGTAGTTGGATAATGCACTTGCGGATACCCCGGGCCAGTCCCTCACGATTCCGGGGAGAGCCCATCCCGACGCTTCAGCTTCGGCGCAACCTATAGCGCCGCAGGTGCATGGCCGACCATCGAACCGAACCGGAATGTGTCCGCCCAGGCAGCCTGCCTGCGAATGTTTTCCTCGAAGCAGCTTGCCCTCGATCATGGCGACGCCGCCGATGCCTGTGCCCAACGTCATCATGACTACATCAGCCGAACCTCTCGCTGCGCCACCAAAGCATTCGCCGAGCAAAGCCATGCGTGCATCATTCTCGATGCGCAACGGCAAACCAAATCGCTCTCGACTCCATGCCGCGAGGTCAGTGTCTTTGGCATCGTCATACTTTCCGTTGGTGGATAAAATGCGCCCGGCGCGTGAATCGACCAGCGCGGCAAAGCCCACTGCCATTCCGCCGAAGCTATCGAAACTGAGAGATTGGCGTTGGGCCAGCTTCCGAAAAACATCTCCGATTGCAGGTAGTACCGCGCGCAAACTCCTGGCTCGATTTGTGTCGAGGCTTTCACACGCAAGAATGGTCTGATCTTCGACCAGCCCGCAGGTCGCGTGGGTACCCCCGAAATCGATTGCGAGTGCCTTCAACCCAGCTCCAAGATATCGCTTCAACCCGCGAGCGCTGATCCCTTCGCGGAAATCACATACTTTTTGTTTTGATAGCGCAGATTCACCAAGCGTGCTTTCGAATCAAAATCACCTAACTTTGGTTGGGCCTTCACGCCGCCGAACAAAGTCAGGTCGGCGCCGAAGATAGTATCGATGACCAAATCGGTGAATCCTCCGCCTGCGATGCAACACCAGTCGTTGAGGTATGGCGCATCGTTCGGACACTTGTATGCTGCGCCGTGCTCCAGCGGAAATACCGTTTCGACAAAATGCGCCTGGCCAATCGGGCCTTGATTTCCTGCCTTGGCTAGATTCTT
>Ga0134126_10006729_pt1 | contig 14439 bp, 10 predicted proteins | sample KB31752_FD_96881 | JGI IMG/M metagenome (GOLD analysis project Ga0134126, IMG submission 96881) | Terrestrial soil microbial communities with excess Nitrogen fertilizer from Kellogg Biological Station, Michigan, USA - KB3-175-2 | ecosystem: Environmental > Terrestrial > Soil > Unclassified ... | reverse complement strand
TACCCGATCAAAGGAACCGTCGCGCTCGACCCGGACGGAAAGAATTCGGCCGCGTTTGGATCCCTGGCCGGGTTGCCTTCAACGGTCCTGATCGACAGCCTCGGGAACGTGGAGGCCATCGTTTATCCTTCCACGGTGAACGCCGATGTGCTGGAGGCGCTTCTTTCTCACCGTCCGCTTCCCTTGAAGGCGGCGGACGATCGTGTGCTCAAGCGTCTGCCACTCATACCAGGCACTACGGTTCCAGATGACGACGCGGCCGTGAGGATCGTGGTTCGCAGGGGATCGCGTTGGGTCGAGTCTCTGGGGTGAAGGTCGATATGAGACCCAGGGTAGTTGGCTGCGAGACCTCCTGTCGTACGCCTACGAGGTGCCCGGAATTCGGATCGAGATGCCGTCGTATCTGTCGCGCGAGGTTTACATCCTACAAGCCTGGGTCCCGCCCCGGCAGGCCGGCACGCTGAGGACGCTCATGCAGGCCGGATTGACAGCCGGCGCCGCGCTCCGAGTCCGCCGGCAGGAGCGATTCGCCGATGTCCTGGTCCTGTCTGGTTTGCCCGGCCGCATGAAAGTCTCATCTTCGGCGCTTTCTCAGGGTGGCTTTCAATCTGGGAATATCTCCGGCGACGGCACGCCGGACGAACTCAGGAATTATCTTGAGATGGCGCTCGGAAAAACGGTTCTGCTCGATCGGACGCCGGACCAGAGATTCACATACGCGCTTCATTGGGATTCCTCCAGACCCGAGGAGATCGAATCGGCACTGCGCAATCAACTGGGCCTCCGATTGAAACCCGAAAGGCGCAAGGTGCCATACCTGATTGTGGAGAGCCTCGACGCAGCTATGCCGGAGCCGCCCCACTGGCCACGCTGATTGACACGTGACGACAGGAATCCTTCCTGTCGTGCCGCGCAGAGCGCGGCAGGTTAGCGACCGGTTCAGGAGACCGGTCGTTACTTCAGTAAAATGGATCGCATGACGCTGCTATCCGATGCCGTCCTCATCCGTCAAGCGAGGCCTGAAGATGCCTCAGTCGCAGGCGAGATTTGCTATCGCGCCTTCTCGACCATTAATGCAGCTCACAGTTTTCCCTGCGATTTTCCCGCGCCGGAAGCGGCTGTCGGGCTTTTGCAGATGCTGTTTGCCCATCCCGCGATTTATTGCGTGGTGGCCGAAGCCGGCGGACGTGTCGTGGGCAGCAACTGTCTGGATGAGCGGTCCGCGATTCGCGGGCTTGGTCCGATCACGGTCGAGCCGGGAGTACAGAATCGCGGAACCGGGCGCATGCTGATGCAGGCGGTTCTCGATCGGGCGCGCGAGCGGCAGGCTGCCGGCGTGCGGTTGTTGCAGGCCGGCTTCCACATGCGATCGATGAGTTTATATGCGAGTCTCGGCTTCGAGATCCGTGAGCCCATCGTGTGCCTGCAGGGGAAAACGCGAGATCGCGCCGTCGCCGGCTGCAGCGTCAGGCCCGCGCAATCCGCCGACGCCGATGCCTGCAATTCGCTCGCACGCCGGGTGCACGGCTACGACCGCGCGCAGGAACTCGCCGATGCCGTGCAGCACGGGACCGCGGCTGTCGTCGAGCGCGGCGGCCGGATCACGGGATACGCCACGAACCTGGCGTTTTTCGGTCACGGAGTCGCCGAATCGAACCAGGATCTGCAAGCGTTGATGGTGTCGGTGGAGAGCTTTGGAGGTCCGGGCCTGCTGCTGCCGAGCCGCAACAGCGAGCTGTTTCAGTGGGCATTGTCGCAAGGGCTGACGCTGGTTCAGCCGCTCACATTGATGACGCTGGGCCTGTACAACGAGCCGAAGGGCGCCTGGTTCCCGTCCATTCTGATGTAGCAGCAAACGAAAAAGGGGACACGCAGAGAGATTCTCCGCATGTCCCCCTTCTGATCTTGCGCCCGCCCCCCGATTAGCAGTTCTGGCGGAGCCACTCGCGGAACGCATCCCGGTACAGGATGATCCCTTTCCGCGAATACCGCAGGTAGCCCTGGCGGCGGAACTGGTTCATGTAGTGGGTGACGATCTCGCGAGAGGTTCCCACGTACTGGCTCAGCAATTCGTGCGTGAACGGCACCATGCGGATGGATCCATCGTCCTCCTGCGTCCCCAACCGCTCGCTGAAGCGGATGAGCGAGCGCGCCAGGCGCCGCGCGATATTGTCCACGGAGAAACTCTCGATGCGGTGGGTGAAGTCAATCGTGCGTTGAACAAGAATTTGCAGCAGCGCCACCGCAAGGCGCGGCCGTTTCATCACGATGTCTTCGATTTCGCTTGTGGTCCAAGTCATTAACTTGGTGTTTTCAAGAGCTGTGGCCTGTTCGGAGCGGTGCGGCAGATTGAGGAACGCCGATTCGCCGAAGAATTCGTCGGGTTGATAGATATCGACCACTACCTGATGGCCGTCATCGGCGAGCCGCGAAACTTTCACTTTGCCGTCGATCACCAGATAAATGCTGGTGGACGGCTGATCCTGGTTGTAAATCATCTGCCCCTTCCGATACTCCACAATGCTGGAGCACGGAAGATGCGCTAATGGATCCTCGAGCGGTTTCTGGGGAGCGAGTACTGTGGGACTGGTTGCCATATATCCTCCTAGAGACAAGTGTGATCACCCTACAGGCGTTGCTGTGGCGCGCAAGTATCGGCAACTGGCTCGATCGTGCGCACCTTGAAAACAGGCTTGGCGCCGCCGGTACTCGAAGTCCCCCGAACGGTCACCTTATGGCCCATGTGTTTGGCGAAGCCTTCCGTGGGAAAGCCATCCGCCTCTAAGCTGGCGATCGGATTCAACGTCCGATCGTCAACGAGAACGTACTTACCATCCTGCTCATCCACGCACCCGGTCATCGAAGTCCCCTTCGCGGGACCGGCTTTCGGCTGCTTGGAATCTTGTTTACTGGTTTGCGGCTCCGGTGCTACAGGGCCATTGACCGCGGACGCGCTGGACGAAAGGGCGGGCAGGAGAAGTAAAACCGAGATTGTGAGGGGTCTAAGCATCGTCCTCGTTCCGGCCTGAGAATAGCACTTCGCGTGCCAAATGATACTTCCATTCGCACTGTGAATGCAACGCCCTTCTTAACTCGTACGTATCACTATACTTAGCAACCCGCGGGAGTTCTGTTACACCTGAAACGGTGCGTTCTCGCAGTTGCATTCTTTACCTGTGCGGAAAAAGTTTACGCTGTCGGTAATACTCCTTCCGCTCCCTTATGGCGTAAGAGTAAAGACCGATGACCTCGTCCGTCGATTGCGCTTCCCGGGCGAAAATGCTAGCTCACCCTCGTTCGCAGCCCGCAGCCGCTCGCGACCGGTCCGATATGATGGTTTTGTGTCCGGCTACCGGCGCCTGATCTCCGCGCTTCTCTTCACCGGCGCCGCGGCGGCCCAGACGTATACCGCTCCGGCCGGCATCCGCCCACCTGTCCGCAAAGCTCACGCGGCAATCCTGCCGGGGGGCCGCATCATCGCTCCGGCCGGTCAGGAGTATGCCACCCGCGGCGCTCCCTTCGGACTGGCGCTCAGCGCCTCGGGAAACACCATAGCGCTGGCCGATACCGGACCCTGGGTCTCTTCCCTCACGGTCTTAGAGCGCTCGCGCAACGGAATCTGGGAGGGACGAAACATTGGGGCGCACGTAGCAGGAGCGCTCGACGATTTCGCGCCCGCCGATTGGCGCACCGTCTCGATCGGAGTCGCGTGCGCCGGCGACCGGGGCGTTTACCTGTCCGAAGGGAATTCCGGCCGCGTCGCCTTCTTCGATGCTTCCGACGAGCGCCGGCGCACCATCGATCTCAATCAGCCGCCCTATAAGAATTCCTACACCGGCGATCTCGCCATCGACAACGCGCGCAATCTTCTGTATGTCGCGGACCAGGCGAACAACCGCGTCGCGATTGTGGATGCGCGCAACCGCCAGATTCTTGCGAGTGTAAAAACCGGACGCCTGCCGTTCGCGCTGGCTCTCTCTCCGGATCGCCAGAAGCTGTATGTGACCAACGCGGGCACGTTCAATTACCGGCCCGTCCCCGACGTCGATCCATCGAACCTCGCAGCCAGCGGGCTCACGTTCCCGGCGTTCGGTTTCCCGAGTGCCGAAGCACTCTCCGGAGCGCAGCGGCAGACCGGCCGCGGACCTGTGACTGTGCCGGCACTGGGCGATCCGAACGCTCCTGAAGCGAACTCGCTCGCCGTTATCGACGTCGCGACGCCGAACGCGCCGAAGTTCGTGACCTTCATCCGCACCGGCAAGCCGGTCGGCGCCGATGCCGTGGGAGGCAGCAGTCCTTCGGGCGTGGTGGCATTCGGCGATCGGGTGTTCGTGTCGAACGCGAATAACGATTCCATCAGCGTCATCGACGCCGCGACGAATACCGTAACTTCCGAAATCCCGATCCGCATCCCGGGTCTGGAGCAGTTGCGCGGGGTGATTCCCCTGGGTTTGGCGTATGTCCCCGATACGAATTGGCTTCTGGTGGCGGAAGCGGGCATCAATGCCTCCGGCGTGATCGACGTAGCGGCGGGAAAGGTCCTGGGCCACATTCCTACCGCGTGGTATCCCACGCGCGTCGCGGTTGACGGCGAATCCGTGGTGGTTGCCGCTGCGCGCGGTCACGGCTCGGGCCCGAGCGGTCCGGGCATGTTCACTCCGGCACAATTGCATCAGGGGAGTGTTTCCATGTTCACGCTGCCGGGCATTGACGATCTCGCCGGCTACACCGCAACGGTGATGAACGCCAATGGCTTCACGCGGTCTGCGGCGCCGGAAACGCTTTTGCCGGCCGGGATCAAGCACGTGGTGCTGATCGTGAAAGAGAATCGCTCGTATGACGAAGTGCTCGGGGATATTCTCGAAGCGTCGAACGGCCACGTGCTCGGCGCGCCGGCCCTCGCCTATCTGGGAGAAAGCGGGTCGGTGGATGGCCGGCATATTCGCATCAGCATCCGCGACGCGAATCTGACTCCCAATCACCACGCGATCGCGCGCCGCTGGGCATTCAGCGACAACTTCCACGCGGAGTCCGAGGGCAGCATCGAAGGGCACAGGCTGTTGGCCGGGATTTCGCCGAATGGATGGACCCTGAGCTCGGCATTTGCGGCGTACGGCGGCGGCAAGGACTTCCGGTTGGAAGATGCAGCAGGCCGGCGGGCGTTCGCCGGTACTGCGTCCAGCGTGCAACCGGAGGACGAATCCGAGGCGGGCACAATTTGGGATCACTTCGCACGTCACGGAGTTTCCTTCTTCAACTTCGGGGAAGGTTTCGAACTGCCCGGCGTGGCTGAGGCGGCGGGGATGGACGGCACGGGCGCGCGTTTTGTCACAAACACGCCGATGCCCGCCTCGTTATTCGCGAATACTTCGCGAACTTACCCGGGCTTTAACATACATATTCCCGACCAGAAACGCGCCGACGCCCTGATTCGCGAGCTCGAAGCGAAGTATGTCAGGAATGGGGCGCCGCTTCCGCAATTTATCTATGTCCACTTACCGGGGGACTATATGGCTCCACCGCGGCCCGCGGATGGATACCCCTACGCCGAGTCCTTCATGGTAGACAACGACTATGCTTTAGGCCGTATCGTCGAATATCTGTCGCATACTCCGGACTGGAAGGCAATGGCGATCTTTATTACAGAAGATTCGGCAAGCGGCGGAGCCGATCACATCGACGCGCACCGCACGGTTCTGCTTTGTGCCGGTCCGTATGCGAAGGCGAATTACGCAGCGCATGCCAATACAGGCTTTTCCGGGCTTTTTAAGACTATTTTTCGTCTGCTGGGTGTGCCGCCACTCACGCTTGCGGATGCAACCGCCGCCGATCTGAGCGATTGCTTTCGCGCATCCTCCGGGGACTTCGCTCCCTATACCGCCAAAGCGCCGGACAAACGTATTTTCGATCCCGCATTCCGTCCTGGCGGAGCGGATGGAAACCAACCTAATTAAGCTCGCGAGCGGCTGTTATCGCACGCTCATAACCTCCCAAAAATCATAAAGGTACGTAACTTAGACATTTCGGGTAAGTTATGCGTGTTACGACTTACAACGAGAGTAAGCTGCGCAATTGACCCACTTACTGGCGCACGCTACACTCGACCCAGAGTGAGTGGAGGGTAGGGCAACGGAGGGAACCGACCCGAGCGCCGCTCAAAGACCGTTGGGGTCTAATCTGTACGGTACGCCACGCCGACAGTATGAAGCTTTCTTTCCCATTTGAATGCTACGGGGGCTTCGGCTCCCAATATCGGAGATGAATTGATGAGGAAACAGCTACTCTACGTGTGCCCGTTGTTGCTCGTCGCCGCCTCGGCCTGGGGCGCGACTTGTGCCAACACTTCACTCGCTAATTACACCGCCAGCGGCTTTAGTTGCACGCTGGACGGCCTGACGTTTAGCAACTTCACATATTTCGCTAACCCGACGACGGGCCTGCCTACGGCCGCGTCGATCAGCGTGAACCCGGTGAACAGCAGCGGAACGGTGGGCTTCGACTTCGGCGGCCCCTTTATTTCGCTGGCGGGAACGTCCACCGATGCTCTGCTGTCTTATAACATCTCGGCTCTCGCCGGGGAGATGATGACCGCTGACAGCGTAACGCTGCTGAGTGCGGCAGCGAGCGGAACAAACGCTGTTGCAGAAGTGGCGGAAGGCGTTTGCGCCGGAACCCAGAACGCGAATGGTTCCTGCAACGGCAACAACTACAGCCTGAGTGCGAGCGTTCCGGGAAGCAATTCCCAGACAGTTACGCTGGGGGCGGGCGTATCGTTCCAGACGGTGGTGAAGAATATCATCACGCAGGGCGCGACCACGGGTACCGGTAATGCGGCGATCTCGCTGTTCGAGAACGTCACCACAGTAAGCGGCGGCGGCGGAAACCCCGGCGGCGGCACGACGCCCGAACCGACCTCCATGCTGAGCCTCGGCTCCGGCCTGGTGATCACCTCCATGCTGCTCCGGAGGAAGCTGCGCAAGAACTAAACTCCGTTCCATGAGACAAGCCATTGAGGGCAGGCGCAAGTCGCCTGCCCTTTTTTTTTATAGCGAGCAGTCGCGCTCTGCGCGACCCGACAGGACGGATTCCCGTCGGCACGTCGCCTATTCCAGACCCGTCCGGTTTTTCCTGCCCGTACGCTCAATCCAATTGCGAAACATCGCTGTGAAACCCGCCGCTTCCGGGTTCTTTTCGAGTTCGTCGATGGTGAAGCGCATCTTTCGTCCCCAGTTCGGATATTGCCAGGTGGTCCCCGGCAGATTCTGTTGCGCCGTTTCCTTGGTCAGGTCTTCCTGATTGATGGCGAGCAGGTGAGACGGAGTGGACGCGAGAAAGCCCGCAATCGCATTGTGCAGTTCTCCGGTCAATTCCGGATACGCGGCAGCGTCGCGCGGCAAGTGTGCGGCCATTAAGCCCAGCGACCATAACTCGTCGAGCATCTTCTGCTTCTCCGTCTCCCGCGACGCCATTTGCCGATGGAACGCTGCCTCATCCAGCACGCCCGCCTCGCGCCTCGCCGAAATGTCCGTTCCCGACCAGAATCCGGCAACGGTCGGTAAGTCGTGAGTCGTCGAAGAGACCAATGCCTGCCCGGGGTACTGGTCGAACGGCTTAAATCCGCCGTCCTCGCATTTTTCGAAATAGAAGAGGCGATAACTCAGGATTCCGAACTGACTCAGCGTTTCGCGAATAGCCGGATCGACCGTCCCTAAGTCCTCGCCCACCACCACCACACGATTGCGCACACTCTCGAGCGCCAGGATTCGTAGGAAGTTCAGGCTTCTCTCCTGGACATATGCTCCGGCGCGAGCGTCATTTTCATCGGGAATCCAATACAAGCGGAACAGCCGCATCACATGGTCGATGCGCAACGCTCCGCCGTGGCGGCAGTTTTTGCGGATGGACTCGGCGAATAGCTGATATCCATTCTCGCGATGCCGCTCCGCATTGGGCGGCGGAAAGCCCCAGTCCTGGCCGCCGGGCGCGAAATCGTCGGGCGGCGATCCGACGCGGCAGCCGGAAACGAAGAACGGACGGTGCGCCCAAAGATCGCTGCCGAAGCGGTCCGTCGCCAGCGCGAGGTCATGATACAAGCCGAGCGCAAGGCCGCGGTCGCGGGAATGCCGCTGGGCGTGCGCGAGCTGAGTGTCAATCTGCCATTGCAGGTATTGATAAAACAGAACGTTGCGCCAGTGTTTCCGCGCAAAATCGCGCGTTTCCGCCGATTCCGGGTCCTGGTATTCGCGCGGCCAGTCCGGCCAGATCCATAGGTCCGGGTTGCGCCGGTGCAACCATTCGTCGAGCGCGCAGTAGAGCGCAAAGCGCTCCAGCAGCTGACCCTCGCGCGCGAGATATGCGTCAAACTCGCGGCTGCGTGCGGAGCCGCGCCGTCGCTCGCGCAGAAACTCGAGGAAAGCGAGCTTCAGCAGCCTCAGCTTCAGTGCGGCCACGCGCTCATACTCCACAAAGGGAGCCTCGCGCAGGCGCGCAATTTCTTCCTCGACTTCGGCCGACCTCCGGCAGCGCTGCGCGCGCGCACTGCGCTCAAAATCCTCGATGCCCTCCACGTCCAGATAAATGTAGTTCTGGTAGTAAATGCAATTGGGAAGATAAGGACTCGTGTTGAACGGCCGCCGGTTGTGAATAGCGTGCAACGGATTCAAGCCCACGAAACTGACGTCCAGCCGGGCCGCTGCCCAATCGAGGATGGCGAGCAGATCGCGAAAATCGCCGCATCCCAGATTGCGCGCGCTGCGGACGCCGTAGAGGCTGATGCAGAAACCGGCGGCACGTCCGCCGCGGCCGAGATGCGGGTCCGTCCACGCGCGTTCGGGAGTCACGATGTAGCGTGTCTGTGCGCGCATGCTTCCCAGTTCGACGGCAATGTCGTGATAACCGAGCGGCAATGCGATCGGCAGGGTTGCGCGTTTTTGAATCCATGTGCGCCCGTCCATCTCCGTGCTGCCGGTCTGAGGCAATTCCCACAGATTGATGTCCGCTTCCGACGTTCGACCATCTTCGCGCCGCACGCGGATGTGCGCGCGCTCGCCCAAGCAATCGGCGGGAACGTTGAGTGACAATTCCGGCGCTTCCACTTCGCCGGTTACGACGCACGCGGGCGCCAGCCGTTCCCACTCCCGCCGCTCGCGGTCTGCCAGCGCGCGTTGCAGCTCCTCTACGCTGCCGCAGGCCAGGCCCATGGCGCTCACGATGGCGCGCTTGGCTTCCGCGCTGGTGTCGTGATACTTGCCCCAAATATCCCAAAAACCGGGGTCGATTCCGCACACGCCGGCGGCGCGCTCGAGAAGCTGCTCGAAACTCTCGGATGTCATGCGATTGGTATTTTCATTCTACAGTCCGCCCGCTGCGCTATGCGAAAATGAAGGTATGGATAAACCCTTTGCGAGCGGTCCACCCGAGCTCTTCGCGCGCATCGATGACGCGACAGTCGTGCAAGCCGAAGCCGCCGCCAACGAAGGCATCATTTTCACCACTCTCGATAAAGCGGTGAATTGGGCACGCAAGAATTCCATATGGCCCATGACGTTCGGCCTTGCCTGCTGCGCGATTGAAATGATGTCCATGAGCGCCTCGCGTTTCGACATCGCGCGTTTCGGCGCCGAGGTGTTTCGCGGATCTCCGCGCCAGAGCGACCTGATGATCATTGCCGGTCGCGTGTCGCAGAAAATGGCCCCCGTAATCCGCCACCTCTATCAACAGATGCCGGAGCCAAAGTGGGTGATTTCGATGGGCGCCTGCGCCACATCCACGGGCGTGTTCAATAATTACGCGCTGATTCCGGTCAACCAGGTGATCCCGGTGGATGTCTATGTGCCCGGCTGCCCGCCGCGACCCGAGCAGCTCATTTACGCGCTGATGCTGCTGCAGGAAAAAATTCAAGATCAAAGCGGAACTGTAAAACAAGTCCTCAACCTCGCCTGACGTGAAGTTAACCGCCCTTCTACTCCTTCTCTCGCTCGCGCGGCTGAACGCGCAGCAGCGCCCATTTACCGGCACTCCCGAGCTCGAACAATCGCTGCACCGCCTGGACGAGCTCGGCAGTGTCCTCATGATCGCCGCCCACCCCGACGATGAGCGCACCAGCGTGCTCGCGTATTTCGCGCGCGGACGCTACATGCGCACCGCGTACCTTTCGTGCACGCGCGGCGAAGGCGGCCAGAACCTGATCGGCCCCGAGCAGGGCGCGCAGCTCGGCATCATTCGCACGCAGGAATTGCTGGCGGCACGGCAGATCGATGGCGCCCAGCAATTCTTCACGCGCGCTATCGATTTCGGCTACACCAAGACCGCCGAAGAAACAATGGCGAAGTGGGGGCACGACCGCATCCTCTCCGACATCGTGTGGATCATCCGCAGCTACCGGCCGGACGTAGTGGCGCTGGTCTTCAGTGGAACGCCGCGCGACGGTCACGGGCAGCATCAGGTCTCGGCGATTCTCGGCAAGGAGGCGTTCCGCGCCGCGGCCGATCCGAAGCAGTTCCCCGATCAACTCAAATTCGTGCAGCCGTGGCAGGCGAAGCGGTTGCTGCGAGCCGAATGGTTCGGGGGCCGTCTGCCGAACGGCCAGGTGGTGCAAAGTCCGGCAGCGTCGGGCGTCACGGATACGGGCGCCTACAATCCGATTCTCGGCTACTCGTACGAAGAACTCGCCGTGTTGAGCCGCAGCATGCATCACAGTCAGGGAACGGGCGCGATGCGGCGTCCCGGTTCGGAGCCGACTCCCTGGACGGTGCTCGACGGCCAGCCCGCTTCGAAAGGCGCCACGGACATGTTCGACGGCATCGATCATTCGTGGAACCGGCTGTCCGGCGGCGCTGCGGTAGGCCAAATCGTGGCGGGGGCGATTGCGGCTTTCGATCCGCAGCATCCGGAGAAGAGCCTGCCCGCGCTGGCCAAGGCGCGCCCGCTCATCGCGAAGATGGACGATCCGCTGGCCAAGATCAAACTCTCGGAGCTCGATGAGGCCATCGCCGAGTGCGCGGGAATCTGGATGGAGGCGCAAGCGAAGGCGCCGGATGCCATTCCCGGCGCACAACTGGCGATCACCACCACGGTGCTGAGCCGCTCGGCGGCGACGGTCAAACTGGAGAGTGCGGCCATCGAGGGGATCTGGAATGAGCCGCTTCCCGCCAAGGCGGGCGTTCTGCCGCCGAATCAACCGGTCACCATCCCCTTTGCAAAGACGGTCCCGGCTTCGCAGCCCTACTCGCAGCCGTACTGGCTGGCAAAGCCGCCGGCCGGCGACATCTATACAGTCACGGACCAGCGCCTCATTGGGCTTGCCGATACCCCGCCGGTGGCGCAAGTGCGCGTGCGGTTGACCGTCGATGGAGCGCCCATCGAGATTGTGCGGCCGGTGCATTATCGCTACGCAAATCCCGCCGAGGGAGAGCGCACGCGGCCGCTTGCGGTGGTCCCGCCGGTCGCTGTGGATCTGCCGCAAACCGTAGCGATGTTCCCGAGCCAGGCTTCGCGGAGCGTCAGTGTTGCACTCTTCGCGAATGAGGCGAATGTCTCCGGCGAAGTTCGCCTCGCATTGCCGGCCGGTTGGAAAGCGCAGCCGGAATCCCAGCCGTTCCATGTCGCGGCCGCGGGTCAGCAACAGGCGGTCACATTTACGGTAGCGCCGCCGGCAGGAGAAAGCAGCGCGTCCATGCGAGCCATTGCCACGGTCGCCGGACAGCAGATCGCAAGCGGGATGCAGGTGATCAGCTATCCGCATTTTCCGGTGCAGACGCTGTTTCCGCCGAGCGACATCAAGGGCGTCCGCAGTGACATCAAAATCACCGCCAGGCACATCGGATACATCATGGGCGCGGGCGACGAAATGCCGGGCGCGCTGCGGCAGCTCGGAGTCGACGTCACGCTCCTCACGGCCCGCGATCTGGAGCAGGGCGACCTCTCCCGGTTCGATGCGATCACCGCCGGCGTTCGCGCCTACAACGTGCGGGAGGATCTACGCGCCAACCAGTCGCGAATCCTGGATTACGTGAAGCGCGGCGGCACTTACGTGGTGCAGTACCAGATGGGTGACAACTCACTCGATGTCGGTCCCTACCCCATCACGATTCCGCCGGGGTCCGGCTTCCGCGTCACGGTGGAGGAAGCGCCCGTCGTGTTCCCGCACCCGGATAGCCCGCTATTGGCGACGCCAAACAAGATCGGCGCCAGGGACTTCGAGGGCTGGATTCAGGAGCGCGGGTTGTACTTCGCATCGAAGTGGGACCCGCGGTATCAGAGCGTAATGGCGTCGCACGATCCCGGCGAAAAGGATCTGGAAGGCGGCGAGCTGGTCACGCGCTATGGCCAGGGCGTCTACATCTTCACCGCCTACGATTGGTTCCGCGAATTGCCCGCCGGAGTTCCTGGCGCATACCGCCTGTTCGCTAATCTGTTAAGCGCGAAGTAGACGGAGCGACGCTTCGCAGCAAATCCCGCTGGCGGCTGCCGATCGCGCGCCAGTCGAATTGCCGCACGGCGACTCCGTGAGCCGCTTCGGCCATCGCGGCGCGGCGATCCGGATCGTTGATCAGCGTTGCTACTCCGGCGGCGAACGCTTCGGCGGTGTCCGCCACCCAAACACTGTGCCCGTGCAGCAGTCCCAGTCCGGCGCATCCGCTGGTGGTCGAGATCACGGCGCGCTTCATCGCCATCGCTTCCAGCACCTTCACGTTTGTGCCCGCGGAGACGGTGGTCGGCACAATCACCAGGTTGGCATCGTTGTATAAGGGCGTCACGTCGCGCACAAAGTCGAGCATCGTAATCCGCGGCTCCTGCGGCGGTTCCGGAGTGTCGGCGAAGGCGCGCCAGTAAACCAGCGGATCGGCGCCGCAGACAACCGTGACGGTCAGGGCAGGGAACTTGTCTCGCAAGATCGGCCACACCTGTTCGGTGAAGAAGCGGAATGCCGCGATGTTCGGAAAATGGCGAAAGCTTCCGATGAAGAGCAGCCGCTGACCGGCGGCTTGCGGCGCGGGTTGGAAGCGCTCCAGGTCGACTCCGTTTTCGAGGACGACGGCATCGCCGCCCAGCATCTCCGCATCTTTCGGCGACATCACCACCACGCGGCGGAAACGGCGGATGGCACGGGTCTCGAAGCGCCGCCAGCGCCAGTAGTCCCACCACGCGGCGAGGCTACGCTCGCGCCGCGCGATCTGCCCGAATAAGTCGAAGGTAACGTCGTGCTCCACCAGAATGTCGCCGCCGTATTCGGCCAGTTGCGTATATTCCACCTGGAGAATTTGAAAGCCGAACGTGGAGCGCTCGGCGGCAATGGCCTCTCGCATCGCGGGAGAGCGGAATTCGTGCACTTCCGGAGGCAGGAGGGAACTCCATCGGGGCTCGCGATAGCGGGGCTTCTCGACGAGCACGACGCGCGCACAAAACTCCAGCAGGGGAGCGAGCTCGGGTTCGACGCCGGAATCGGAGAAAGCCAGCAGCTCGACGTCGAACTCCCGCGCGATTTCTCGCAGAAGATTGTAGATGCGCACCGCGCCTCCGTGCGAGAGCGGATACGGGAAATAGGGGGAGAGCACCGCGACGCGCGCGCGATCCGGCGAAGTCGGCCGGCCATTCCAGGCGCGGCTACCTTCCGGAATCACGCTGCGGTCCCGGCGCAATGGCCACCAGCGGGGTCGCAGAAAGATGCGATCCAGCGGGACGCCGCGCCAGAAGAGGAACGAAGGCAGGCCCGGCCGCAGGTGGTGGCGCTCGAGCCGTGAATTGTACGCCAGGATCTTGCGCGGAGCCAGCCGGTAAGCGGCGCGGCGGAGGCTTGCGTGCTGCGGACCCAGCATCACGGGAGCGAGGCCGATGCGATACTTGCGAAGCTCCCGGCGAAGCTGCGGCCAGTTTTCCTCGGTGGCGATGAAGTGGCGGCGGTTCGGTTCCAGCGCGCGAACCTCCGCGGCCATACGCTCGCATAGGGCGCGGTCGCCCGTGAAGAACGTGACCACGACGGCGTCGGGGTCCTTGCCCAGAATCCGGAAGATCCACCGCTTCAAGCGAGCCTTCATGCAAGCACCCGCGTTTCGATGCGCCTGTCCCCGGCACCGTTTACCGCTCCCTTACTAACGGAGCCGCGACCGTAAGGGATTGAGAAAAAACATCGAATTGTTTCCGTAGCCCCGGCACCGTTTACCGCTCCCTTACGGTCACGGCTCCGTGAGTGCTTGATGCTACTAACGGAGCCGCGACCGTAAGGAAGCGGTAAAAGGTGCATCGAAAAACGAATGCAGCGCGACGAGAACACGCGAGCCGTCATCGCTCGACCGCCTTCGTACACCACAGAACGGCGCACGCGGCCAGCGGAGTCAGCGCGGTGAAGACGGCGACCGGACCATATCCGTGCACGTCGATCACCCTGCCGAATGCAGGCGAGATCACGGCCTGAATGGCGCCGTAGGATGCCACCAGCAT
>Ga0134126_10006728_pt1 | contig 14440 bp, 17 predicted proteins | sample KB31752_FD_96881 | JGI IMG/M metagenome (GOLD analysis project Ga0134126, IMG submission 96881) | Terrestrial soil microbial communities with excess Nitrogen fertilizer from Kellogg Biological Station, Michigan, USA - KB3-175-2 | ecosystem: Environmental > Terrestrial > Soil > Unclassified ... | reverse complement strand
TCGCGGCCATCGCATCATTGGACCTTCGTCCAGTACCGTATGCCGTAGGACCCTGCTGCTGAGGCTGTTCTGTCTACGTCTGCTCCGGTGGCGCGGCCCGCCCGTGACGGTTAGGGTGAGTATCCGACCTTAGTCCAATAGCCGCATCTAAGCCGACCGGCGCATCCTAGCAACGCCTGCACCCCGGCCTTCGGGTTGGCGCACCCCCGGGCGCCAAGACCCTGGTGAATCTGGCGTGTCGCATCTCGGTAGGACGCCAGGAGGTTTAGCATGGATAGGCCCGCCCTTACACTCCTGATTCAGGCAAAGCTCGCTGATGGTCGTCTCCCGAACAACCACATTCCTCGCATGTGGGGCGGCCCGGGCAATGGAGAGACGTGTGATGGCTGCGGCGAAACAGTGACCAAGAGCCAGATGGTAATGGAGGGCCTAAGCGTGACGGACGCGACGGGCATTAGTGGCGTCGGGGTGCAGTTTCACGTTGAATGCTTTCACGTGTGGGACATGGAGCGCCAAGTCCTCGGCCATGATCCAAGTAGGCCACCGATGGGACACGAGACTGGAGGCCTTCATGGTTGACGCGACGCTATTGCCCGCGGCGGGATGCGCACGTCAGCGCGTTGGCCACATGCGGGGCACCACAGAACAAGGGTGAAGCCCATCTCCCACCACTCAATCTGCCGACCGCTGAGGCGAAGTCGGCCGGTCTCGCAGTGCGGGCACGGCAAAACAATCTCGGGCGGGTCCCAACGCGTATGTGGAAAAGGAGGCTCCTGAAATACATCGCCACGACATAGCAATTTGCACCCGGGATCGGTGCGTGGTGGGCACCAGGGGGTCCGCTAAAAGTCAGGTGCTCTACCAACTGAGCTAACGGCTCGACAGGCACCGACGAGGAACTTGCGGGCGATTCTATCACTTTGTGATCATTTCGCTCCCTTTGCTCCTGGTGGCGGCGCAGTATCGGGTCGGCACTGATACTCGCGAATCGTCCGATTCCCGCTCTCGGCGGACTGCCGCAACGCCTCGTCGTTGCGAGACGTTCGTGCGGCACGGCACCACCGCTCCGCCTCGAATGTCTGCGCTTGATACCAGGGGGCGTCGCACTGTGAGAGCCTCCTGAGATCGCACGTCCGGGCCCAGAGGGTCCAGGCGCTCTGGGAATAGGCATTCGAGGTACCGAGCAACAACAGCGCAAGGCCGATGACCGTCCTCATTGGCCGGCACCTCGAGCACGCTTCACGCTCACCGTGCTCCTCGAGGAGCGGCAAGACTTACCGGGTATCCGTGGCGACTGAAAGCGCACCGGTCCTCCCTCCTTGAGAAGTGCCGTTCTCTGCGCAAAGTTCGCACGCGCCGCAAGTCTCCATCGTACCGGCGTTTTACGAGTGGCATATCTCCTGCGAAGGGTATCCCACCGCCATGCACTTGCCGGAGGAGTATCGAGACGGCTGGATGAAGTTTCCGGTGCGGTCCGCCGCGCTTCCCGCCTTCAAGGAAGGCGCGAAGGGGCGCCTGTACTTTCTGGTGCCGAACCTGCGCCCCGGGGCGGTGGACGCCAGCGTTTGGCGGATCGATGGGGACGGGGTCGTCTTCCGGTTCGAGGGCCCTGCCGTGGCGTCGTGCCCGCTGTCCGCCATTCCGCAGGACCGGCAGATCCCTCTCTCGAGTGGATGGGTCTGGACCTGGGAGACCGCTCGAGCCGCGACGGTCGACCGATGACGCGTGCCACCACCTCGCACCGCGCAGATACTCCTCCGGTCACGCACCGAGTCGGTCGCCTGTGGATTCGGTGGGCCGGCGTCTCGACCTACGATGTGATGTTCACGCCGACGGGCAACGCCGACCTCCGCATCACGACGGAAGATGGCCTCAGATCCCTGCTCGGGCAGGCCGCGATCCCGCCGGCCCGCATCGAGGAGGCCGTGCGCGCCTTGCGGACCCACCGGGAGCACGAGATTCCCGGCGTCACGCTGAGCCTGGAGGGGCTCCGCAAGCTTGGCCTCTAGGCGCAGCCCGCACGCGATGCGCCTGACGTCGCGGCTATCGACGACGGTACTCATGCTGTTGGTCATCGCGAGCGCGCTCCGCTAGGACGCTGGATCGCCCACTCGTTCAGGATCGTCGTACGGGTCGGCCGGGTCGAGCATGGAGCACCAGCTCACCGTCACGCACGACGGGCTCCCCGCCGACCAGGAGATGCCGAACCCCCGTCGACGGCCGCGTCGACGCCTCGTAGGTCGCCCGGTCGCGGAACGCATCCGGCTCGAGTGCCACGACGTCAGCGTCCGCCCCCAGGGTGAGCGTGCCCTTCCGGACACCACCGCCGAGGGCGGTCGCGACCACGCGGGCCGGGAGCAGGCTCGCGCGCCGGATGAACTCGGCAATGCTGAGCGCGCCCTCGCCGACCAGGTGCCGATAGGAGTGCGCGAACGTGCCCGCGGTGCGCGGGTGCGTGAGGGCACTCGGGGGCAGAGGCCACGCCCGATCGGTGGCCGGCCCGAGCCAGGTCAACGGCATCGCGTCACTCGCCACCATGGTGTCCTCGTGGACGAGCGAGGCGCGCATCACCGCCACGTCCGCCGCCTGTGTCTCGTCGAGCGAGTGCACGATGCAGAGGCCGCCTGGATCGGCGGCCCGCAAGCGAGTGAGGTGCTCCACGTCGCGTACCCGCTCATTCGTCGGCGCGTAGACGAGATCAGTCGGGCGGATGCCCCGCTCGGCCAGTCGCTCGGGAGCGAGGAACGCGGCGCCGATGGCCGTCATGCCGGCGCCATAGGGATACGCCTCCGTGGTCACGATCGCCCCCGCGCGACGCACCCGGTCGACGAGGGCGAGAACCCGGTCGACATGACGCCCCGACGTGCTGTTGACGTGGCAGTAGTGCATGTGGGCCCCGGTCTCGCCCGCGGCGCGCACCAGCTCTTCGGCGCCGTCCATGCGGGTATCGGGAGCGAACTCGACGAGGTCCCGCACGTGAGTAAACGTCGGCACACGGCGGGCGGCCGCCAGGCGTGCGACGCGTAGATACTCCTCGGGCCCGGTCCCCGGCGCGTAACCCACCAGCACCCCGATGCCGAGGGCGCCCGCGGCCAGCTCCTCCTCCAGGCGTCCGAGGATACGATCCTGCTCGCTGGCGGTCGCTTCGCGCTGCCAGCCTGGATCGGCGAAGCGGGCCAGCATCGATCGCCCGGCGCCTCGGTAGCCGGTGAGCACCTCGATCCGGGTGGCCGCCCAGGAGGCGGAGTACCCATAGTTCAAGGGCCGGCCCTCGACGCTCGCCTGGGCATACGCCGCCGACACGGGCATCGCGCCCATCTCCAGCTCGAGAGTGGTCGTGACGCCGTCGAACGCCTGCAATCAGTGACCCCCCACGGTCTGCGCGTGGCTGTGCAGGTCGATGAACCCCGGAGCGACCACGCACCCCGTGGCATCGAGGACGACGTGCCCGCGCAGGTTGGGGCCGATCGCAGCGATGCGGGTCCCGTCGATCGCAAGGTCCAGCGACGTGTCGAGGCCCTGGCTGGGATCGATCACGCGTCCGCCGCGGACCACCACCGCGAAGTCGACCATGCGCCGGGCCTCCGGCGAGCGCGACGTCGCGCCCGAGCAGCCTGGGCAAATGGCCGCCACGCCCGCGAGCAGAAAGCTCCGCCGATCCAGTGCCGAGAGACCGACGAACGGGCGGTGCTTACGAGCCAGGTGCTCTGAGCTCTCGGCGGGGAACAGCCGCCGACTCGATCACGATCGGGCGTTCCGAGACGCCGCCTCGCGCGCCTGCCGCGCGGCGCGGATGATCGCGAAGCTGAGCGTGCCCGGCTGCTCGAACACGATCGGCGACGGCGGCACGCGCCGGGGCTTGGCGTCCTCGCGCGGGTTGGCGCCTCGTGCCTTCGACCCGCTCGGCTTGCGGGCGGATGGCTTCTTGCCTGGCATCCGGCGCGGGCTACCCGGGCAGCTTCGCCGCGAGCACGTCGACCTTCTCGATGACGGGCGGCCTGGCGAGGAGATCGCCCGCCTTCGCCATGAGCGCGGCGGCGACTCGGCCCGACAGATGTGCCTGGCGGCCGGGCTCGTCCGGGAATGCGTCGAAGATGCCGAAGATGCGGGGGCCCAGACGCAGCGCGAACCACGCGGTCGTGGCCGGCTCCTCCTGGACCACCGCGAGGCCGCCCTTCAGGAAGGACTCGACCTCGCTTTCCTTGCCGGGCTTCGCCTCGAGCTGCACGTACAGTGCGACCTTGACCATGACGCCCTCCTCCCGCCCGCTACCGCGTCGGCCGTCGGATGAGCGGGGCCACCACGTCCGCCATCGCGGGCGGCGTGCTCGCATCCTTGTAGCCGGCGAGCCGGTCGTAGATGACCGCCGCCGCCTGGTGGAAGCCGCCGGGCAGCCCTGCGGCCTCGAAGGTGGCGGCGATCTCCTCCATCTCGCCCACGAAGCGCCACGCCTTGCGCGCGTTGTCGCGCGCGGCGGCCTCGGAGCGCTTCGGCAGCTCCGGCTGCGAGCGGCGCCACTCGGCCAGGAGCGCGTCGTCCACGCCCTCGGTCGCCGCGAGCGCGCGGATGGCCATGAGGAGGGCCGAGGAGCCCTTGGTGTATGCGGCGTAGGCCATCTTGAGCGCGGAGGCCGCGCCGGCCCCATCGCCGATGGCGATCGCCTCGAGGGCGCTGCCCTCGAACAGGGCGGCCGCCCGCTTGGCCTCCCGACCCGAGAGGTAGAGGCGCGTCGAGCCCGCGCTGCGGGGCGGCGGACCGATCAGGCCGCCGTCCACGAAGGTGGCGCCGGCCGTCTCCACCACCGCGCCGATCTCGCGCCCGGTGGCGGGCGCCACCGCGTTGGCGTCGATGAAGAGGCCGCCGAAGCCCAGGCGCGCCACGTCGCGGGCGAGGTCCAGGGCCGCGTGCGGCGGGCACACCGACAGCACCACGTCGCTGGCCCTTACCAGCGCCGCCACCGTGCCCGCGTCCTCCAGGCCCGCCACGGCGGCGCGCTCGCGGCTGCCCGCGCTGCGCCCCTCCGCGGCCCACCGCACCCGCGCCCCGGCGGCCACCGCGCACGCGCCCACCACGCTGCCCATGTCGCCTGGATGCAGGATCCCGATCGTGGTCATGCCCTCTCCCCTATTCGTCCTCTCCCGCGAGGTGCGCGAAGCGTCCGGACTGACGCCGCGGCGGCGGCAGCGGCAGCTCCTCCGGCCCGTGAATGGCCTTGATCTCGATCTCGCGCACCAGATCGCCCAGCAGCACCGCGATGAGCCCGAGCAAGGCGAGCAGCGGCGAGAACATCAGCGCGGCGAGCGTCCACACGAAGAAGCCCTGGACCCCGCGTGTGGCGCCGCCGACCGTCCCCACGAAGACGGCGCCGACGACCCAGCCCGCGGCCAGGAGAATCACCCAGGGATATGCGACGAGCATCATGGCCACCTCGCGGCCGCCTCCATCGGTCACGAACGGCATGGTACCCCACTCGGTGACGTGGCGGAACACGAGAGGCGGGTGTACCGGACCCGGCGGCGGGGAATCGCGGCCGCCCGGGGTGAGACGGTCAGACGATCAGCGGGCGGCGCTGGTGCTGACGACCGCGGCGTCGTCCACCGCGGGGACTTCCGCGTCGGCCATCAGGAACATCGCGAGGAGGAAGAAGGTGACGAGGATGCCGAGGCCGATCGATGCGCGCTTCATGCTGGTGCAGTCTCCGAACGCAGGGCGGACACGAGGGTCCGCAGCTCCCGCGGGTTGATGGGCTTCTCGAGCAGGCGCGCCCCGAGGCGGAGCGCTTCGGCCTGCGTGTGGGGCTCGCAATCGGCGGCGATCAGGATCAACGGCAGGGCCGGCCTGGCCGCGCGGAGCAGGTCCACCAGGTCCCAGCCGTCCTCGGCGAGGCCGTGCGTCGGGGGCAGGTCCAGGTCGACGATCGCCAGGTCCACCTCGCCGGCCTCCATCTTGGCCAGCGCCTCCGGCGCGCTCGCGGCCGTCTCCACGAGGAGCCCGCCGCCCCGCAGGGCCGCGCCCAGGCCCTCGCGGCTGCCGCCGTAGGGGTCGACGAGCAGCAGGCGGGACGGCGTCTCCACCGCCTCGCTCTTGCCCCTGCCCTTCATCCGGATCGTCGCCATGCTGGTCACGCCCCGATCGTTTCCCTAGGCAACCGCAATGCCAGCGCGGGCACGGGCGGCGCGGAAAATGGAACCGCGGCATTCCGCCAATTTAGGCGCGAACGCGGCCGCCTTGGGCTGACCGAGCGCGTCACAAGGCTGACACTTGTCGTGTAACCCTTACATGAAATTGGGTATTTTTTTCTTTCCCCGGAGGCACTTGGCGGGCGGCCCCGACACGGGCTTGGAGGCGCCGGGCCTGCCTCTCACGTATGATGCGTGCGAAAGGAGTCGACGCCATGCGCGTGCTGCTCGTGCACCCGAGTCCCCTGATGTACTCCGAACTCTACCTGCGGCTCGAGCCGCTCGGCCTCGAGCGAGTGGCGGCCGCGGTGCGCGCGGCGGGTCACGAGGTCCGCCTGCTCGACCTGCAGATCTTCTCGCACGCCGACTACTGGAAGGAGCTCGCGGACTTCGCGCCGCAGGCGGTCGGCTTCTCGGTGAACTACCTCGCGAACGTGCCCGAGGTGATCGATCTCTCCAAGGAGACGAAGGCGAAGCGTCCCGACACCTTCGTGTTCGTGGGCGGCCACAGCGCCTCCTTCGTCGCGGCGGAGTTCCTCGAGCACGCGTAGGGCACGATCGACTGCATCGTGCGCGGCGAGGGCGAGATCATCGCTCCGCGGGTGCTGGAGGCCATCGGCGATCCGAAGCTCTGCACCCTGCCCGGGGTGGTGACCACGAGCGGGGCGGGACCGAGCCCCACGCTGCTCGACGACCTCGACCGCTTCCTGCCCGCGCGCGACCTCGGGCGCAAGCGGCACAAGTACTTCATCGGGGTGCTCGACCCGTGCGCCTCGGTGGAGTTCACCCGCGGCTGCCCCTGGGACTGCTCCTTCTGCAGCGCGTGGACCTTCTACGGGCGCAGCTACCGGAAGGGCTCGCCGGAGGCGGCGGGCGAGGACCTGGCGCGCATCCGCGAGCCCAACGTGTTCATCGTGGACGACGTGGCCTTCATCCACGCCGAGCACGGCGACGCGATCGCGTCCGAGATCGAGCGGCGGCGCATCCGCAAGCAGTACTACCTGGAGACCCGCTGCGACGTGCTGATCAAGAACCAGGAGCTGTTCGCCCGCTGGAAGCGGCTCGGCCTCTACTACATGTTCCTCGGGATCGAGGCCCTCGACGAGGACGCCCTCAAGGCCCACCGCAAGCGGGTCACCCTCAACGAGAACCTGCGCGCGCTGGAGATCGCCCGCTCGCTCGGGCTCACGGTCGCCATCAACATCATCGCCGACCCCAGCTGGGACGAGGCCCGGTTCGCCGCGGTCCGCGACTGGGCCCTCTCCGTCCCCGAGGTGGTGCACCTCACGGTGGCCACCCCCTACCCCGGCACCGAGCTCTGGCTGACGGAGTCCCGGCAGCTCACCTCCCGGGACTACCGGCTCTTCGACGTGCAGCACGCGGTGCTGCCGACCAAGGTCCCGCTCAAGCGGTTCTACGAGCTGCTGGTCAACACCCAGTCCGTCCTCAACCGCAAGCACCTGGGCTGGGGGGCGCTCAAGCTCTATGGGGGGGCCGCGCTCCGGGCGGCCTCCCGGGGCCAGACCAACTACCTCCGCATGCTCTGGAAGTTCAGCACGGTCTACAACACCGAGCGGCAGTACGCCGACCACCTCAAGCCCGTCCGGTACGAGATGAAGCCCCCCCGGCCGCTGCTCGGCCTCAAGCCGACCAAGCAGGACCTCTATATCCACATGCCGGCGCCGGTCCACTAGGGCGCCCAACCGGGCATGTAACGATTACACGGATCATGTAATCTTGATGAAATCACACGCCTGCCCGGAGGACACTCGCTCCCTCGGCGGCGCAGCTCCCGCCCGCCAAGTAGACGCCACATCTGAAAAACCCGTCCCGGTGCGTCATGACTGCGGGCGGGGCCCCAGACTGGCGTGGTTGTTGCTCTCCCAAGCAGCTTCGCATTCGTTCCATACGTTGGCCAACGCCCACAAAGGAGGCGGGGTTATGCGACAGATGATGAAGATCGGCGTGCTGATGCCGGCAGCGGTGCTGCTGGTGTCGGGCTGCGCCACCAAGGACTGGGTCCGCGAGCAGTTCACGAAGTCCGATGCCGTCATCGATCAGCGCTTCGTGAAGGTCGAGGGTCAGGTCGAGGGGGTCAGCACCGAGGTCAAGGGCGTGACCACCCAGGTGAAGAGCCTGGAGGGCGCCGTGGCCGATGCCAAGAACCGCGCCGATGCCGCCATGACCAAGGCCGAGGGGGTGGATACCCGCCTGACCCGCCTCTGGTCGAACCGCTACAACCAGAAGACGGCCGACACCCTGGAGGTCTACTTCGGCTTCGACAAGGCCGATCTGACGGACGGGGCGCAGACCGCGCTGGCCGGCGTGGTGAAGGAGCTTCAGGCCAACCCGACCCTGATCGTGGAGCTGGGCGGCTACACCGACCCGAAGGGGACCGTGGACTACAACTACGGCCTCAGCCAGCGTCGTGTCGAGGCGGTGCGCCGCTACCTGGTGGAGAAGGGCGTGCAGCTGTCCCGGTTGCACGCGGTGGGCCTCGGCCCCATCACCGCCAAGGAGAGCCCCGACGAGAAGAAGCGCCGGGTGACGGTGAAGATGCTGGTCGACCAGGACTAAGCCTCCCCATCTCTCCCTCTCCCCAGCGGGGAGAGGGCAGGGCGAGAGGGCCGGTCTGGACGTCAGAAGGGGGAGGGACCTCACGGGTCCCTCCCCCTTCGTGTTTCCACCGGCCTCCGGCGGCCGGCCGGGCTCAGGACACCGAGCCGCTGGCGCTCAGCGAGACCTCGGGGATGCGCTCCAGCTCGCTCAGCAGCAGGCCCGCCCAGCGGTAGATGTTGTGCTCCCGCACCGCCTGGCGCATCCGGGCCATCCGCGCCCGGCGCTCCTCCGCCGGCATCGCCACCGCGGCGCGGATCGCCTCCGCCATGCCGTCGATGTCGTACGGGTTCACCAGGATCGCGTCGCGCAGCTCGGAGGACGCACCGGTGAACTGGCTCAGGATCAGCGCGCCGTCCTCGTCGTCGCGCACCGAGATGAACTCCTTGGCCACCAGGTTCATCCCGTCGTGAAGCGACGTCACCATGCAGAAGTCGGCGTGCCGGTAGAAGGGCCAGATGTCCCGGTGCTCGTGGTGGCGCTTGAGGTACAGGATCGGCTTCCAGCGCTTGGTCTGGTAGGTGCCGTTCACCTCCTGCACCGCCGCGTCCACCTCGGCCTCCAGCGCCTGGTAGCGCGGGATCGTGCTACGGCTCGGGGCCGCGAGCTGCACGAACGTCACCCGCTCGCGATACTCCGGGAACCGCTCGAAGAAGCGGCCCAGGGCCCGGAAGCGCTCGGGGAGACCCTTGGTGTAGTCGAGCCGCTCCACCCCCACCCCGAGGAATTCCGCCGGTGTCTCGAGGCTGTCGAGGAGCGCCTGCCGGGTGGTGGTGGGCGGGTTGTCCACGAAGCCGGGGGCCACGCTGATCGGGAACGGCTTCACCGAGGTGACGTGCTGGCCGCGCGTGACCGAGAAGCGCTCCCAGTCGATGCGGGCCTCGATGGCGCGCTCCACCGTGTCCAGGAAGTTGTTGCAGTAGTACTGGGTGTGGAAGCCGATCAGGTCCGCGCCCAGCATGCCGAGCAGCAGATCGTCCTGCCAGGGGCAGATCGAGAACGCCTCGAAGTTCGGCCACGGGATGTGCCAGAAGATCGCGGTGCGCGCGTCGGGCCGCTCCCGCTTGATGAGGCCCGGCAGCAGCGCGAAGTGGTAGTCCTGGATCAGGACCATCGGGGACTCGGTCCCCGCGATCTCCTCCAGCACCGCGGCCGCGAACTTCTCGTTCACCGCCCGGTACTGGGCCCAGTCCTCCGGGCGGAAGAGCGGGCGGTTGTGCACGATGTGGCACAGCGGCCATAGCCCCTCGTTGGAGAAGCCGTAGTAGTAGCCGGCCTCCTCCTCGGGGGTGAGCCACACGCGCTTCAGGGTGAAGCGCGGGTCGTCGGGCGGCACCCGCAGGCGCCCGCGCGCATCCGCGGTCTCGCGGTCCGCGTCGCCGCTGGCCTGCGCCACCCACACTCCGCCGCAGGCGCGCATCACCGGGTCCATCGCGGTCACCAGACCACTGGCCGGCGTCACCACCTGGATCTGGCCCTCCTTCCACACGTGGCTCACCGGCTCGCGGTTGGACACCACCACCAGGGGGCGCTCGCCCAGGCGCATCTTGGCGAACTGCTTGAGCCGCTCCTCGGTCCACAGGGTCTGGCCGATGAGGCGGAGCGCGGCCTCCTCCTCCGCGGCGGCCTTCGCGCGCTGGAGGTTCTTGGCCAGCACCGTGACCTCGCGCGCGATGGGGCCGAAGAGGCTCTCGTCGGGCAGCTCGGGGGGCTCGATGGCGTGGCCGCGGCGGACCGCCTTGGTCCAGCGCGCCATCTTGGCCAGCGGCTGGGTCAGGCTCATGCGCACCACCACGAGCGCGATCAGCGCCAGGGCGAGGGCCAGCACCACGAAGCGAATGGCGTTGAAGCGCCAGAGCTCCCACTCCGCGGTCTCGAGGTCGCTCGCGTCGAGGAACACCACCAGCGCGCCGGCGGACTTCTCGTCGCGCACGATCGGATCCGCGTAGACGTAGCGCAGGGTGCCGCCGACCTTGCGGAAGCCGGTCTGCACCGCGCCGGAGGTCAGCGCCCAGGTGGCCTCCGGCGGCGGGTTCTCGAGCTGCTTGGCCACCTGCGGGGTGGCCGCGATCAGCGACGCCACCCGGTCGTACACCGCCAGGCCCAGGTCCGGCTTGCTGAACTTCTTGATGAGGCGGTCCACCTGCGGCTTGCTCACGCGCGGGCCGAGCGCGGGCTCGAGGGCCTCCTTCAGGCCCTCGCTCACCAGCGAGGCGCGGCGGTCGAGCTCCGCGGTGAGCCGCTCGCGGTCCTCCACGAACTGGAAGTACGCGAACGCGCCCACCACGATCAGGCACGCCAGCCAGAGGCCGGCCACGAGCCGGAGCTGGAACTTCATGCCCGGCTCCCCACCGTGAGGCCGGCCGCCATCGCGGCCAGCAGCTCGCGCACCTCGGCCACGTCCTTCAGGCGGTAGGCGGCCTTGGACGAGGGCACCAGGTCGCCGACCCGGACGGTCAGGGCCAGCCCGCTCAGCACCTCGAAGGCGTGCTCGTCGGTCCAGTCGTCGCCCAGGTACATCCAGAGCGGAGGGCTGAGCGCGGGGCCCGACCCCGAGGGCAGCACGTGCTCCTGGATGAAGCGCGCGCACTCCCCCTTGGTCCACGCCACCTGGGGCAGCACCTCGATCACCTTCGTCCCGTGGAAGATCTTGAGCCGGCTCCCCTGCTCGCGAATGGCGCGGGCCAGCTCGATCTCCACCCGGCGGATCTCGTCCGGTGGCACGTGCCGGTAGTGGACGGCCACCGCGAGGCCCTTGGGCTCGACCCGCATGCCGCTCACCGCGGGGGCGCGCCGCACCAGGATCTCGCCCACCGCCCACAGCATCGATTGCTGGGCCAGCGCGTCGGGATGGCGGAACTCGAGCCCCGGGCCCATGATCTCGAGCCCGTGGCAGCCCGCGTAGATCACCTCCGGGACGCCCACCCGGGTCCGGAGGTCCTCGAGGCCGCGGCCCGAGATCACCGCGACCGAGCCCCGGGGCGAGCGCGCGATTCGCAGAAGCTGCTCCCGGGTGTCGTCGGCCAGGATCGCGTCCGCGGGGTCGTCCACGATCGGGGTCAGGGTCCCGTCGTAGTCGGTCATCAGGAGCAAGAGGCCGTCACCGACCGCCCACTCCTCCACCCAGCCCAGCAGGCGGGCCAGGTCGCTCATGCGTCGCGCCCCCGTCCGCGGCGGACGGTGCGTGTCGTATGCAAGCATCTCGAGCTCGGTCTGGACATTGCGCATCGCGCCAACGAGAACCACCGGGTCAGAAGGGCAGCGCTCAGCATAGCGGGCGGACGGGAGCGGGTCAAGATTGCCGGCCGGTCAAAACTTCGGATACGGGTCTCCCGTCCGCTGGAGGGCCCGGAGGCCGCTATCGGCGGCCTGCGCCGTCGAGCCCGCGAGGCCCCAGTTGCCGCCGTACGCGTAGTAGTGCGAGAAGCCGCCCTCGTCGAGGCGCGCGAGCAGCGACTCGCCGCTCTCCTGGATCAGCAGCAGCACGCGGTCGGCCTGGCAGCGATCCGGCGCGCAGCCGGTCACCGCGATGTAGTTACGATCGCCGATGCGGATGCCGCGCGGCGGCTCGGTGCGGCCGAAGAAGGGCTCCGCGCCGCGCACCAGCTTGCCGCCCGGTCCCCAGTCGCTGCCGAACATCTGGCGGATCTTGTCGCGGAGCTGCGGGTTGTTGACGACCTCGGGCCCGGTGCGTCCGAACGCGGCCTCACGCGGGCCACCCTCGAGCGCCCCCGCCATCGGCGCCGGAGGAGTGCCGGCCGGGGGATCGATCGTGCAGGCGCTGGCGGCTGCGCCCACGGTGAGCCCGAGGATCATGCCCGCGATGTCCCGGCTGCGCATGCGCTCCCCTCCCCGACGTCTTGATTTCCGGAGGATGGTTCGCAACCACCGTGCCATGCATGCAAGTTGCGTGTAGCGCGGTGTGGCGAAGGCTTACGGCTGCCAGGCGCGGCCCGCGCAGATGAAGGGCCGGAAACACTTACCGGGGCGAGTAAGCTTTTACACGCCTCATCGCGGGCCCTTCGATAGCTCGTCCGCGAGCAGATACGCCTTGTCGGCGAGAGTGAAGGCCCGCTGCACGTCCCGGGCGGACAGCGCCTCCCGGGCCTTGGAGAGAAAGGACTGGATCGTCGAGTAGTTCTCTCGCTGCTCGCGCGCCAGGCGAGCGGGATCGATCTTCTGCACGATCCGCTCGGTCCCCTCGATGCGCCGCTCCGCCTGGGTCTTGATCCGCTGCTCCTCCTCCGCGCTCGCCTGCGGCGCCAGCACCGGGGCCGGCGTCGACGGCTCGCGGGGAATGTTGGCGGTCCGCGGCGGCGCGGGCGAGGTGGCCGGGGGCGGCGCTGTCGCCGGCGGAGGCGAGGGCACCGGAGTCGTGGCCGGCGGGCTCGGGCGGGACGGCGAGGACGGCGGCATCGGCTCGCGGGCCACCGGCGCCGGACGCGAGGGAGCGGGCGCGGGCTCCTCGTCGGCCACCATCGGCGGCCGCGGCGTGCCGGCCGGCGCGGGCAGGAACAGCTCGCCCACGCTCGCGCAGCCACCCAGCAGCGCGGCGAGCACCCAGAGCCGGAGCGCGGAGGGCATCGCCTTCACCGGACCGGCAACCGCACGATCAGGGCGGTGCCCTTGCCCACCTGCGACTTGGCCTCGACGCTGCCGTCGTGGAGCTGCACGATGCGGTACACCACCGAGAGGCCGATGCCGCTGCCGCCGGGCTTGCTCGTGTAGTAGAGCTTGAAGATCTTGTCGACGTCCTCCGGGGCGATGCCCACGCCCTGGTCGGTCACGGTCACCCGCACCAGCTCGAGCCCTTCGGCGCGGGTGCGGATGCGCACCGCGCCGCCGTTCGGCATCGCTTGCACCGCGTTCTGGACGATGTTGATGAAGGCCTGACGCAGCAGCTCCTCGTCCCCGCTCACGCTGGGCAGGCCCGCGTCGAGGTCCATCACCAGGCGCACCCCGCGACTCTGCCCCTCCGCCTCCAGCAGCGCCCCCACACTCTGTAGCATCGAGTTGAGGTCCACCGGCTTGAGGGTCAGCTCCTGCGGGCGCATGAACTTGAGGAAGCCCTGCACCACCCGGTCCAGGCGGCGGATCTCGCTGCCGATCACCTCGAGGCTCTGGCGCACGTCGGGATCGGCATCCTCCAGCCGCTCCTTGAGCAGCTCGACGTGGATCATCATCGCGTTGAGCGGGTTCTTCACCTCGTGGGCGACGCCGGAGGTGAGGCGCCCGAGGGCGGCCAGCTTCGCGGAGTAGCTCACCAGCGACTGGACCGTCTTCACCGACTCGAGATCTTTCAGGAGCACCGCCACGCCCATCACCCGGTGGGCGTCCTCCATGTGGAAGGCGGAGACCAGGAACTCCTTCTCGCGGCCGTCCTGGGGCAGCACCACGGTGGCGTTCCGGATGCCGGCGGTGCCGCCGACCACCTGGTCGATGAAGGGCAGCAGCGGGTGCGCGGGATCGAGCACCTCGTGAATGGCCAGCCCCACCGTCTGCTCCAGCGAGAGGCCGACCACTCCCTCCGCCACCCGGTTCATGAACAGCACGCGGCGCTCCGGGTTGAGGAAGATCACCCCGTCCTCGAGCTGGTCGACCACCTGCTGCAGGTGCGCCTTCTCGCTGAGGGTGGCGAGCCGATC
>Ga0134126_10006727_pt1 | contig 14440 bp, 14 predicted proteins | sample KB31752_FD_96881 | JGI IMG/M metagenome (GOLD analysis project Ga0134126, IMG submission 96881) | Terrestrial soil microbial communities with excess Nitrogen fertilizer from Kellogg Biological Station, Michigan, USA - KB3-175-2 | ecosystem: Environmental > Terrestrial > Soil > Unclassified ... | reverse complement strand
GAAGCTGATCGAGAAGGCGATGATGGTGTTCGGCATGACGCCATAGGAGAACCACACGATGAAGAGCGGGCCGAGCGCCACCTTGGGAATCATGTTGAGGCTGACGAGCAATGGCATGACCGCGGTCTCGACCGGCCGCGACCAGGTGAAGACGATAGCCAGCGCGATCCCGACCAGCACGGCTATGACATAACCGCCGACGATCTCACTCGCCGTCACCGTCGTGTTGGCGAGCCAATGGTTAGTCTCGACGCCGAGCGATTGCAGCGTCGCGATCGGCGTCGGCATGATGTAATGCGGCACATGCCCGTACTCGATGACGACATACCAGATGGCGATGACCAGGGCATGCGCCAGCACGGCGACCGCGAAACGCCCGATGGTGTCGCCGCCGCGCTTCATCGAGCCCGGCCGGGCGGGCGCGTCACGGCTCGAGCCAGCGCGTGAGGTTGGCGGCGACGAAGTCATCGTCGGTGAGCTCGGGATAGGTACGGATGACGCGCCCGATCTCATCTGCCTGGCCCGGGCTCAAACCCTCGCCCGGGTCGAGACACCAGATGCCGGCGAACAGGCCCTGGCGGCGCAGCACTTCGTGGCAGCCGGCAATACAGCCGCGGAAATCATGCGCCACATCGAAGAGCGCGCCGTTGCAGTCGGTGATCTTGCCCGCCAGCGACAGGAGCCGATCGTCGATGTACCCGGCGGCCACCGCGGCCTTTGCCTGTGCCAGCAGTTTGACGGCGCACTTGGTCCACACGCTCCAATGGCCGAGGAGTCCGCCGGTGATGCGCACTGTCACCTCTGCGCCGTCCCGGCGGAGCGTCAAGGGCGTGACGAGATCGAGCACGATGTTGTCGTCATTGCCGGTGTAGAGCGCGACGCGTTGCTCGGCGCCGGCGGCGACGACGCCTTTCACCACGTCCAACGTGCGGTAGCGGTTGAACGGAGCGATCTTGATCGCCGCGACCTGGTCGATCTCGGCGAAGCGGCGCCAGAAGGTGGCGGAGAGCGGAATGCCGCCGACGGCGGGCTGCAGATAGAAACCGATCAGCGGAATCAGCGTGGCGACCTCGCGGCAATGGGCGATCAGCTCGTCCTCGCTCGCGCCCTTCATGGCGCCGAGGCTCAAGAGCCCGGCATGATAGCCGAGCCCCGCCGCAGTCTCCGCCTCGCGCGTCGCCTGCGCTGTCCTGCCGGCGAGTCCGGCGACGAGTAGCGGCGGCTCCTTAGCCCAGCTCGCCGCTGTTTCCGCCGCCAACCGTAGCACCGGCTCGTAGAGCCCGGCCTCGCGGATGGCGAATTGCGTCGCGTGCACGCCGACCGCCAAGCCGCCGGCTCCGGCATCGAGATAGTAGCGGGTCAGCGCGCGCTGGCGTCGCACGTCGAGCCGGCGCCGCGCATCGAGCGCCAGCAGATGCGCCGGCACCACCGTGCCCCACCGCAACCGCTCGCGCACCGCCTTGGGCCAATCCGCCAGGCTCAGTCCCATGCCGCGCTTCCCACCGAAGTGACCGAATGGTCACCTATCCAACTTGCGGCGGCGGTGTCAACCGGCAGCCAGCGAAGTTCATTGCGAGGAGCGCGACGGCCGGTCCACGCGCAGCGCGACGAAAGCAATCTCCCTCAGGCATCGCGCTTATGCCTTATGGGGGCTGCCGCGGTGCCATGGCGGGCGCCTCGCAATGACAGGGGTTGCCTTCCTGCGCCCGCACTGCTGGCGTGGATCGGTTTAAGGCCGTAAGTATTCGAGGATGACCTCGACGGCGTGGCGGCGGTGGCGGCGTCGGGCAGCGGGCGCGTCGAGGTCGCGGCCGAAAATCACTGAGAGGGTATGGACATTGGAGAAGTAGAAGAATCCCAGCGCGGCAATGGTGATGTAGAGTTCGGCCGGATCGACGCCGCGGCGGAAGACTCCGGCGCGCGCGCCCCCCTCAAGCAGGCCGGCGATGACCGCGAGCAGCGACACATGCATGTCGCGGACGCGCCGTGAGCGGCGCAGATGCCGCGCGCGGTTGAGGTTCTCGCCGATCAGCAGTGCCACAAAATCGGGATTGTCCTCGCAATAGCGGATGCTGAACTCGATGAGGCGGCGCATGCCCTCCCGTGGCGGCAGGCTGCCGACATCGAGCAGGCGCTCCTCGCCGCGGATCTTGCCATAGGCGTCCTCAAGCACCGCCAGCCAGAGCGCCTCCTTGTTGCCGAAATAGTGATAAAGCATGCGCTTCCCGACGCCGGCGCGGCGTGCGATCTCGTCGACGCGACCGCCCGCGAGCCCGCCGGCGGCGAATTCGCCGATCGCGGCCTCAAGGATGTTGCGCCGGGTCGCCGCCGGCTCACGCGGCCGGCCGGCGCGCCGACGCCCTGTCGCCGCGCTTCTGTTGACACCCTTCATCGCGGTCTCTTATCGTTCGCAAGTGACCAATCAGTTACTAGAATCCAATGTCGTCGACAAGCGCGCCGCGCACGCGCTGCACGCGCTCGCCGACCGACGGGAAGGGTCCGCATGAGAGAGACGCAAAAACTAGCTGCCATGGCGCTCGTACTGCTCGGCTTCGCCGCGCCGGCCGCGGCCGCCGACAAGGTCAGCTTCATTCTCAACTGGGTCGCCGGCGGCGATCACGCGCCTTACTACTATGCGCGCGCCAAGGGCTGGTATGCCGATGCCGGGCTCGACGTCGATCTCATTCAGGGCAGCGGCTCCTCGGTCGCGGCGCAGCGCGCCGGCGCCGGCGTCAACCAGTTCGGCCTTGCCGACATGACCACGGTGCTGGTCGCGATCGGCAAGGGCGCCGACGAAGTCGCGATCATGAACGTCTATGCCAACTATCCCGGCGGCTTCTATTGGCTCAAAAGCTCGGGCATCAAGGGCATCAAGGATCTCGCCGGCAAGAAGATCGGCAACCCGCCGGGCGACGCCGCGCGGGCGCTGTGGCCGGTGCTCGCCAAGGCGAACCACATCGACCCCAAATCGGTCACGTGGGTCAATCTCAGCCCCAATGCCAAGCTCCCCGCGCTCAAGGCGGGCAGCGTCGACGCCGTGACCGAGTTCTACAACCTGCATCACGGCTACAAGCGCGAGATCGGCAGCGATCTGGGATATCTCGCCTGGAAGGATGCCGGTCTCGATCCCTATGGCAACTCGATCGTGGTCAACGGCGCCTATCTCAAGGATCATCGCGCCCAGGTCGCCGCCTTCGTCAAGGTGACGCAGAAGGCCTTCGCCGCCTGCGTTGCCGAGGCCAAGCCTTGCATCCAGGCGCTGGTCGACGCCAATTCCGGCCTCAAGCTCGACGACCAGCTGATCAACTGGGAGGAGGTCGAGCAGCTGATGAGCGACAAGACCTCGCAGGCGGAGGCGCTCGGCTGGTTCGACCCGCGGCGCATGAAGAACGACTACGAGCTGGTGAAAGACTATATCGGCATCGAGAAGCCGTTCGATGTGACCAAACACTACACCAATGAGTTTCTCGACAAGTCGATCAAGATGAAGCCAGTGAAGTTCCAGGGCTGACGCGATCGGATTCAGCCGAGCTCGGGCCCGGCGATGGCGAAGAGTCGCCTCGGGTCGTCGAAAGCGGCGTTGCGTCCCCAGATCATGCGCGTAAGCGGCCGCTCGCTGGTTAAGCCGAGGCTGGCAAGCCATTCGCCGAGCCGCGCATGGCGATCGGCGACATCGATGGCGAGCGGCACGCCCACCGCTGGCACGGCGCGGCGCAGCAGCGCGCAGGCGACTGAATCGTCTTCGGCGACGAGCGGCCCGAGCTGGCTCATCACGCGTCCATCGCGCCCGAGCAGCAGTCCCGCGATCTCTCCGCCACGCTCGGCGACGAGAGCCGCCCGCGGCAGACGCTCGGCGAGCCGACGCAACAGCGCGCCACGCTCTGCACCGAAGATCGCGCGGTCATAGGCGATGGCGGCAGGCCAATCGGCGGCTTCAAGCTGACGCACCAGAACGCCTTCGACGCCCGCCTCCGTGTCGGTACGCGGCGGATGCCGCAGCACCAGGCGGCGCAGGCTCCAGCAATCCTCGAAACCCAGGGTGAGATAGACGGGGCGGCCGGCAGGCGTCGCATCGAGCAGCGGCAGGACCCGGCGCGCCCGGAGCGATTCGATCGAATGGCGCAGCAGCCAGCGCGCCAAGCCGCGCCGACGCCACGTGGCGGTCACCAGCACCATGCTGATCCAGCCGAAGCCGTCGCCTTGCGGCAAGATCGCCGCGCTTGCGATCAACCGCCCACCCTCGCTCGCCGCGGTCAGGCCGTAAGCCTCGCCGAGCTCGAGGAAAATGCGCCAATCCGCGGCGACCTGATTCCAGCCCACCTCGGCAGACAGTGCCAGCGCATCTGCGATATCACCCTCCCGCAAGCGCTTGAGGTGCACGCCTTCCGGCAGCGCCGCGGGCGGCTCAGAAGGCGCCATCGCGGCTGTCGTAGTGCGTCGCTTTCCCGATGCTGCGCAGGCCGCGCCCGACCCAGTCGGCAACCCAGTCTATCATGCGGCCGAGTGGCACCGCGGGATAGCCGAAGAGGCGATGCGCCTCGACGCTACTGACGAGCCAGCCGGTCGGCGCCTCGTTGCCGGTGAAATGCGGCGGCTTGCCGAGGCGCTCGCCGAGAGCAGCGGCAAGCGCGCGGATACTGATGGTCTCCGGCCCGCTGACATTGAGCGGCGAGCTCGGCTGCGTGACGTGGCCCAGCGCGCGCAGCACCATGGTGTTGGCGTCGCCTTGCCAGATTACGTTGACATGGCCGGCGGTGAGATCGATGGGCTCGCCCGCCCGCACCTTCTGCGCCACGTCATGCAGCACGCCATAGCGCATGTCGATGGCGTAATTGAGCCGGATGAGTCGCCCTGGCGTGCCGTGAAGCCGCGAGAAATACTCGAACATGCGCTCGCGCCCGACGCAGGAATTGGCATAGGCGCCGCGCGCATCAGGCGGCGTCGCCTCGCTGGCGCCGCCATGCAGCACGTCGACGTGCGGATAGACGTTGCCGGTTGAGAAAGCGACAATGCGCGATTCCCTGAACGCCTCGGCGACAAGGGCCGGCACGAGCGTGTTCATTGCCCAGGTCAAATCTTCGCGACCGGTGGTGCCGAACTTGCGCCCAGCCATGAAGATGACGTTGGCCGGCTTGGGCAGGCGCGCGATCGCGTTGCGGTCGAGGAGGTCGGCTGGAATGCATTCGACGCCCCAGTTCTCGAGCTTCTGGCGCAGACCCGCTTCGCTGAAGCGCGCAACGCCGATGACGCGCTTCCCGGGCGCCGCTCGGCGCGCCAGCCGCGCCAGGGTCGGCCCCATCTTGCCGCCGACGCCGAGCAGCACGAGGTCGCCGGGCAATGCCGTCAGCTCGGCGGCGAGCGCGGGCGACGGCAAGGTCATGTAGTCTTCGAGCGCGTCCTCGTCGGCGAACCGGTCGGGCCAGCATGGGGTGGGAGCTGTCATGCTTGATGCCTCACAACATGGCAGAGATCGGCGCCGCGGCTCCAGCATCTAGCTCACAGCCCCGCCAGCGCCTAAAGTAACCAGTTGGATACTTACGTCAGCCTTCGTGAGATGACAAGGGACGCGCATGGCCGAAACTTACGACGCGATCATCCTCGGTGCCGGCCATAACGGGCTCATCCTAGCGGGCTATCTCGGGAAGGCCGGGCTCAAAGTGCTGGTGCTCGAGCGCAAGCCGGTCGCGGGCGGTGGGCTCAGCACGCTCGAGGATCCGCGCCATCCCGGGTTTCTGCACAACGCCCACGCGTTCTTCCTGCGTGCGATCACGGCCATGCCGTGGTACCGCGATCTCGAGCTCGAGCGGCATGGCGCGCGGCTCATCGAGCCGGAACTTAATGTCGCGCTGCTGACGCGGGACGGGCGCGCCCTCGAATGGTGGACCGACTTCCCGCGCACTTACGAGTCTTTTTCCCGATTCAGCCGGCGCGACGCCGACGCGCTCCGGCGCTGGCATGACGAGTTCGTGCCGATCGTCGAGGGCGTGCTGCGGCCCGAAGCGGAGTCGCCGCCGCTGCCGCCGGAGCAGCGGCGCGCGCTGCTCATGCGGAGCGCCCAAGGCCGACGCCTGCTCGAGGTGAGTGCGATGTCGCCGCTCGACTTCGTCCAGCGCGAATTCGAGCACCCGACGATCCAGGCGGGGCTGCTGTTCTTCAACGGGCTGCGTGAGGTTGATCTCCGTCTGCGCGGTTTTGGCCATCACATCCCGGCGCTGCTCGCCTCACCGGCCAAGGCCCAGATGGCGCAGGGCGGCTCGGCCGCGCTCGCACGCGCGCTCGAAGCCGCTGTGCACGATGCAGGCGGCGAGATACGTACGATGTCAGCGCCCAAGCGGCTCCTCATCGAGAACGGCCGCGTCGTCGGCGTCGAGACGGGCGCCCGCGAGGATATCCGGGCACGCCACTTGGTGGCATCGTCGCTCAATCCGCACCAGACTTTCCTCGAGCTGCTCGATACGGCGTTTCTGCCACCGTTCCTGCGCGACAGGGCCGCCGCCTTCGCCTACAACCTCGTCGCGCCGCTCTTCGCGCTCAACCTCATTTTGAAGGAGCCGCCGCGCTACGCAGCCGCCGCGCATCATCCTGAACTCGACCGCGCCTTCATGGTAATCATGGGTCTCGAGCACCTCGACCAGTTCCCCGAGATGATCCGGCATCACGAGCAAGGCAGGGTACCGCCCCCCGTCATGTGGGGCGCCTGCCCGACGCTCTTCGATACGAGCCAGGCGCCGCCCGGCCTGCACACCGCCTTCATGTGGGAAAAAGCGCCCTACCGCTTGCATGGCGATGCCGCGAATTGGGACATGGCGCGCGACGAGCATGGCCGCGTCTTGCTGCGGCTGTGGCGGTCACATGCGCCCAATCTCGAAGAGGCGGTGATCGACAGCTTCACGCGCTCGCCGCTCGATGTCGAGCGGAGCCTGCCTAATATGCGCGAGGGAGACTTGTTGGTCGGCGGCTTCGACCGTGGCCAAGTCGGCTATCACCGCCCATTCGCAGGTGCCGGCCAATACCGCACGCATCTGCCCGGCCTGTATCTCTGCGGCGCTAGCAGCCATCCCGGCGGTAACGTCACCGGCCTGCCCGGCTACAACGCCGCCCAAGTGGTCCTATCCGATCTCGGCCTCGGCGGCGACTGGATGCCGCCGCCGCTCGAGGCACGTTTGGGGCGCTTGTAGAGACGGTCGTTGGAGCTGGCGAACCTTGATGACCTTCGATGGCTGAGCGAGGTCGGCTATCGGTCATGAGCGGTAGCCGCGGCGCTCGCTGGCTTGATCCGCTCTCCGCTCATGGACGCAAAGCGGACCTACAAGGACCGGTGCTCATGACAGCTTGGTGCCATAACCGGACATTGGGGTTGGCTCAGCGGCGGCCAAGGGTCTGCCTATTCCGTCGAACATCTTGACGCCCGTTGGCCGGACGTCGTCTTCCTTGGGTGCAAGCTGCGCCTGGGCACGTGCCATGTTATTAGAGCGAGAAGATGATACGCTTCAGTATTCAACGCTGATCAATCTCGCAGAGAGCACGCCATGTGGTCCCGCAACGCCCTGACCGAACGACTGAACATCAAGTGGCCAATTATCCAGGCGCCGATGGGGAGTGCGAGCACGCCGTCGCTGGCGGCCGCCGTAACCAATGCCGGCGGCCTCGGCGGTCTCGGCATGTGGGGCCGCACCGCGGAGCAGGCTGCGCGCCGGATCGCCGGATTTCGCCAACAGAGCGCCGGCAGCCTCAATGTCAACTATCCGATCTGGCCAGATCCGCAGTGCGCGCCGGAAGTGGCCGAAGCAATGCGACAGCACCTCGAGCCGCACTATGATGCCCATGGGCTCGGGCGGGTCCCCAACCCACAGGGCGCGGTCAGCGACGTTGGGCAAGAGCACGTCGCCTTGTTGCTCGAAACCAAGCCCGAAGTAGTCAGTTTTCATTTCGGGCTCCCTGATGCAGACATCGTGCAGGCCCTCAAAGCCGCCGGCATTTTTGTGATCTCGAGCGCGACGACCGTCGCCGAAGCGCGAATTCTCGAACGAAGTGGGGTCGATGCGATCATCGCCCAAGGCATCGAGGCCGGGGGGCACCGCGGAACCTTCACCAGCGTCGATATCAGCATGCAACCGGGTTTGTTCTCGCTGCTGCCGCAAATGGTGGATGTCGTGAAGGTTCCAGTCATTGCGGCCGGTGGCGTTGCCGATGGCCGCACCGCCGCAGCGGCCTTTATCCTGGGCGCGAGCGCAGTGCAGATCGGGACTGCATTCTTGCGCTGCGAGGAGGCGGAAGTGCGCGAGGCGCATCGAGCCGCGTTGGCCGTGGCCGATGACGCCTCTACGGTTGTGACCGATGTGGTCAGCGGTAGGCCTTGCCGCTACATCCGGAACGGCATGATTGACGATCTCACCGCATCCGGATTGCAGCCTCTGCCGATTCCAGCCCAGCAGAGCCTCACCTCGCCGATGGCGGCCGCTGCCGATCGCGAGTGGACCGCGCTCACCTCCGGGCAGTCGGCGGCGCTGGCGAGAGATACGAACGCCTTGGAACTGGTCCGGCGGATCGCGCAGGAAACTACCGACAGACTGCGCGCGTTCGCCTAAGGGGCGGCCGGGCGGCAGTCAACTCTACTCTGACCTTCTCAAGCGGCAATGTGATTGAAATCCTCACATGTTGCCGTGCCCACGCTTGATGGTCTGGCGGCTCGCCGGCGCCGTGACATGGTCGGAGATTTGGATGTTCCAGATTTCGCTTTCGCCCTGGGCAACGAAGTCGGCGAACAGCTTGGGGATTGCCGAGACATCGCGTATCTCGTGGCCACGCAAGCCGAAGCCACGTGCGATGTTCTCGAGCGCGGGCCGACCGAACACGGCCAAGCGATCGTCAAGGCCGTCCGCGCGCAGCTTGTGAAACTCCGAGCCGTACCCGCCGTCGTTCATCGCGCATATCAGGATGCGAAAGCCATGACGCTTCAGCCGATCGAGCCCGAGGCGCCGCAGAACGCGCGAAACCGTCGTCGTCGAGACGCCGGTCTCCTGGCTTATCTGTGCCCCCGTCCAGCGGCGCCGCAGTGCTTCGATGCGGCTCGCGGTTGCTGCCGCAGTCGGTTGGCGCAGCCGGTGCGGCCGCGACGAGCGATCGCGTAAACCGGCCACCCCTTCCGCCCCGAACCGCGCAACCCACTTCCGCACCGTGCGCGGGCAGACGCCTACGGCTTCACTGACGGCCTGCGGCGGCTGCCCGCCCTCGACAACGCGGCGCACCATTGTCTCTCGACCTGCCGGCGTCAGCCGGGCATTCTTGTGACCGTCCATTCGGTCCCCCAAGGTTCGCCAAAGCTTGAGCAACTTCAGCATCCTCGGTCGGGGCCGAATGGACAACCTGTTGCAAGTTCACATCTAGGTCTGCTTATGAGGCGGAGTGGACCTCGGCGAGCTCGGGGATGACAGCCTTCGTGCCATCAACTGACATGAAGCCGAGGGGTCATTTCGGCGTCAGACACAGTGGCCAAAGGTTTCGCACCGCCGGACCCACGTTCTCGATGCGGCACCTATTTCGGCATCGCTTCGTCGGCCGCCAAGACCATGCTAGGCTTCCTGCAATAAGCGTCCAAGGCAATCTGGCAATGTCGCCTTCGGACAGACCGGGGAGGAAGCAGCATGACCATCGTCCAGTCACACGGGCGCGCTGCCCTTGGCATGGCAGCGTTGTTGATCGGCCTGAGCATCGGCCGCCTTGCCGCTGCCGAGACGATCACCGTGACGCATTGGGGCGCTGCCTTCTATGGCGCGCCTTACGCCGTCGCGATGGACAAGGGTTTCTTCAAGCAGCGCAGCGTCGATGTCACGGGCATACTGACCTCGACAGGCGGCGGCACCTCGGTGCGCAACACGCTTGCCGGCGATCTTCCTTACGGCGAGGTGGCGCTGCCGGCAGCGATCGAGGCGATCCGGGCCGGTCAGCCGATCAAGATCGTCTGCGCCGGTGCCGAGAGCGTCGCCGACATCCTCTGGATCGCCAAGCCGGATTCACCGATGAATTCCATCAAGGACATCGTCGGCAAGAAGATCGGCTACACCTCGCCCGGCTCCGTCACCAACATGCTGATCCTGATGGCGATGAAGGCGCAGGGCATCGACGCCAGCAAGGTGACATTGGTCCCGGCCGGCGGCATCGGCGCCAATCTGGCTGCGGTTCTGAGCGGCGCCATCGATGCCGGCATGACCGGCGAGCCGGTGTGGTCGCAGCAGAAGGCCAAGGTCAAGCCGGTGTTCTGGACCAAGGACGTGCTGCCGCCCAACACGACCCAGACCGTCGGCATCGTGACCGAGGAGCTCGCCGCGGCCCGTCCGGACAAGATCCGCGCGATCATCGCCGGTCGCCGCGAGGGCGTGCAGTTCATCGCGGCACATCCCGACGAGGCTGCCGACATCACCGCCAAAGCCTATAACATCGATCCCGCTCTGACGCGCGAAGTGTTCAAGCACTTCCTCGCGATCGGCTACTGGAGCGAGGGCGCGCTCGACTACGCCGCCATGGACCGCATGGTCGAGGGGCTCAAGATCGTGGGCAAGCTCAAAGAGCCGGTGTCCTGGCCGCAGGTGGTCGATGTGAGCTTCCTGCCCGAAGATCTCCAGGCGAAAATCCATTGATGACGGCCGAGACCGGGACGCTGCGTGCCCGATTGAGCGGCGTCACCAAGGTCTTCGACGCCGGCAGCCGGCAGAATGCGGTCCACGCCCTCGGGCCGGTGGACCTCGAGCTCTCCGCCGGAGAGTTCGTCACCGTCGTCGGTCCGTCCGGCTGCGGCAAGACCACGCTGCTCGAGACGCTCGCCGGATTGACCAGCCCGAGCTCGGGGAGCGTCACCTTCGAAGGCGACGCGGTTGCGGGCAAGGTCCCGCGCGGCATCGGCATCGTGTTCCAGGAAGACGCGAGCCTGCCCTGGCTCACCGTCTGGGACAACATCGCCTTTGGCCTGCGCCGCCTCGGCACGCCCGCCGACGACATCCGCGCACGCGTCGACTACGCGGTGTCGTTCATGGGCCTCGGCGCATTCGCGACGGCCTTTCCGGCGCAGCTTTCGGGTGGGATGCGTCAGCGCGTCTGCATCGCCCGCACTCTGGTGCTCGAGCCGCGCCTCATCCTGCTCGACGAACCCTTCGGCGCGCTCGACCAGCAGACGCGGCTGCTGATGGGCGACGAGGTGCTGCGGCTGTGGCGCGAGACGAGGGCCACGGTGCTCCTCATTACCCACGCGATCGACGAGGCGGTGATGCTCGCTGACCGCGTCGCCATCATGTCGGCGCGGCCGGGCCGCTTCATCGAGATGGTCGAGACCGGCTGGCCCAGCTCACGCAGCTCCCGCATGGTGGAGCAGGAAGCCTTCGGCCGGCTCACCGCCCATGTCTGGTCGCGGCTGCGCGGCGAGGCGATGAAGGCGCTCGGCCGCGACGGCGAGGCGGCAGGATCTCATCATGGGTAGGGTCGCTCGCGTTCAGCTCGCCGTCATCCTGGGCTTCGTCGCCGTGCTCGAGTTGCTCACGCGCACGGGCGCGATCAACCGGCTCACCCTGATCCCGCCGAGCGCAATGGCGGCGCATCTCTGGAAGATGCTGGTCGGCGGCGAGCTCGACGCGCCGATGACGCAGACTTTCGCCAATGTGGCGATCGCCTTCGCGCTCTCCGTCGCGCTGGGATTTGCCGGCGGCGTGGCGATCCATGGACTGCCGCGCCTGCGCCGGCTCTCGGACCCGCTGCTCGCCTCCTACTACGCGGTACCGTTCTTCGTGTTCTACCCGTTGCTCATCGCCGTCTTCGGCCTGAACCGCTGGCCGCTGATCGCCATCGGCGTCGTCTTCGGCGCGGCGGCGATGGCCATCGCGACGCTCAATGGCCTCGATCGCGTGCCGCGCGTACTGCGCAAGGTGGCGCGCGCGCACGATCTCGGATGGGCGGAGGAGACCTTCCTCATCGTCCTCCCGGCGGCAGCGCCGCATCTGTTCACCGGGCTGAAGCTGTCGCTCGCCTATTCCTTCATCGGCGTGGTCGCCGGCGAGTTCATCCTCTCCGGCAGCGGGCTCGGCCATGCCATAGCCTATGCCTATGACAGCTTCGACAATCCGACCATGTATGCGCTGATGCTGTTCGTGGTCGCGCTGGCGATCGCGCTCAACGCCACGCTCCATGTCTGGGAGCAGCGGCTGCTCGCCCGGAGACGGCGGCAATGAGCGCGCAGGTCTCCAGCGAGCCGCGGCATTTGCGGCCGCTCGGCGATGCCGCATTGCTGCTGCTGTCAGCCGTTCTCGCGTGGCAGGCGCTTTACGAGGTCGTCGGCGACGTCGCGCTCACGCCGCCCTTGGCGACGCTCGCCAACGCCGGCGCACTGCTGGGCTCGCCGATCTTCTGGCGCCATGTCAGCGCCACTGCCGCCGCGTTCGCCGCCTCGCTGGCGATCGCCGCCGCGGCCGGCGTCGCCGCCGGACTCGCCTTGGGCTTCCACCGCTTCTCCGGGCTCGTCGCCGAGCCCATCCTGACCGCCCTCTACACTCTCCCCAAAGTGACGCTCTACCCGGTGGTGCTCCTCGTCTTCGGGCTCGGCATCTCGGCCAAGATCGCCTTCGGCGTGATGCACGGCGTCATCCCGGTCATTCTTTTCACCATGAATGCCGTGCGCAACGTCGATCCCGTGCACCTCAAGACGGCGCGCGCGCTCGACCTCACGGCAGTGCAGACGGCCGGCACGATCCTGGCGCCCGCGGTCGTGCCTGAAATCTTCACCGGGCTCCGCGTCGGCTTCGCGCTCAGCCTGCTCGGCGTCATCATCGGCGAGATGTTCGCGTCGCAGCGCGGATTGGGCTTCATGATCATCAACGGCATCAACACGCACGACGTGCCGACGATGATGGCCGTGATCCTGCTGATCATGGTGTTCGCCATCGCCGCAAGCACGCTGCTGCTCGCGGCCGATCGCAAGCTGCACCGGCGCGGCTGAGGGGCGCGGCGCTACTCGGCGGCGCTTTTCGTGCGCTGGGATTCGTCGGCCGACGGCGTCCGGAAGCGCTCGCGGAGCGCATCCCACTCCTCGGCACCGACACGGCGGAACTTCTCTTTGAGGCCGATCTTCATGTCGGGATGGCGATGCCGCGTCTTGACCTCGGCGAGCGCCGCATCGAACGCCGCCATGGCGCTCTGGAACAGGATGCCGGGCAGGATCGCGAGCTTGAATCCCAGCCGCTCGGCCTGAGCCAAGTCGAGCACCGGCGTCTTGCCGCCCGAAACCACGTTGAGCAGGCAGGGACCCTTGACCAGCTTCGGCACCGCCTCGACCTCGGCCATGGTCTGCGGCGCCTCCAGGAAGGCCATGTCGGCGCCGGCGACTAGCGCGGCATTCATGCGCTGGACCGCCTCCTCGAAGCCGATCACGGCGCGTGCGTCGGTGCGCGCGATCAGCAGGAAGTCCGGATCGGTCCGTGCCGCCGCGGCAGCGCGGACCTTGGCGAGGTAGTCGTCGCGCGAAATCACCACCTTATCGTCGAGATGGCCGCATTTCTTGGGGAAGCCCTGGTCCTCGAGATGCAGCCCGGCGACCCCGCGCTTCTGATACTCGCGCACCGTGCGCGTCACGTTGAGCTCGTTGCCATAGCCGGTGTCGGCATCGGCGATGACCGGGATTTTCACCGCGGCGGCCAGGCGGCCCGCATTCTCCGCCATCTCGGTCATGGTGACGAGGCCGTAATCGGGATATCCGAGCGTGGCCGCGGTGCCCGCGCCGGTCATGTAGACGGCGGCGAAGCCGGCCTGCTCGATCACCCGCGCGCCGATGCAATCATAGGCGCCCGGCGCCACGACCATGCCGTCTTGGCGCAACAGCGCGCGCAGCCGCGTTGTCATCGTGACAACTTGAGTAGCCATCGATCCTCCTCTGCGCGCGCCCCAGAAACGCTTGCATGATCGGGCATGCCCGGTCACCACTCCAGGCCGGTGACAGCCGATTGGCGCTAAAAGCGCGTCGCCTTTGACCAGATGCATAATGTCCGAACTGTGCCTGGCTCGGTCAAGTGCCCGCCGAACACGGCGGCCCCTCTTGATCAGCGCCGCAGTGCAGCCAGCACCGATGCGCAGAACGCGTATGTCCGATCGAGCGCCAGCGCGAGGAATCGGCCGAGGACCAGATACGCCAATGCAAGGCGTTCATCTTGGGCAAAGGTTGGAGGAGATGCGCTCCGGCGCAGTGGAAGCTTTGCGTGTGCCCATCGACGCGATCTATGTGATGCCGGAGGACAAAGGGCACGCGGTGGAGATCGTCGGCGAACTCGGCGCATTGCTGCAGCTGGCGTGCAACAGCAAAAACGCCGCCTCGATCGGTGAGGCGGCGCGTTCGATAAAGTTGGTTGCGGGGAGAGGATTTGAACCTCTGACCTTCAGGTTATGAGCCTGACGAGCTACCGGGCTG
>Ga0134126_10006726_pt1 | contig 14441 bp, 11 predicted proteins | sample KB31752_FD_96881 | JGI IMG/M metagenome (GOLD analysis project Ga0134126, IMG submission 96881) | Terrestrial soil microbial communities with excess Nitrogen fertilizer from Kellogg Biological Station, Michigan, USA - KB3-175-2 | ecosystem: Environmental > Terrestrial > Soil > Unclassified ... | reverse complement strand
CCTGCTTGCCGGCAAGCTGAAGCTGCGCGGCGTGCGCGCGCAGCCATTCCATCACGGCGGTGCGCGCTTCTTCCGAATTGTCCGGCAGGTGATCGACGATGATCGTCGGTAACTGCGTGCGCGCCCGCTCGATCAGCGGCGTCATGCGCTCGAACAACAGGGCGGGGTTGCCATGCTCGGTGTGGAGAAACGCGATGGCCGCGGCGATGGCGAGCGTGATAATGCCGACCACGAAGGCCGCGAGCAGGGCGAACATGAGCCAGTGCGCGCGTGCCCCGGGCAAAAGCCGCTGCAGATACGGCGCAAGCGCGATGACCAGGGTGTAAACGAGCGACCCTGCGAACAGTGCCGGCAGCAGATGCAACTGGAGGACCAGCCACAGCGCGCCCGCCGTGAGCAGGTAGCTGGCAGTGGTCAAGGTGGAGAATTCTTTAGAGGAAACGATCGGGTGGGCTCGCGAGCCGCGCCTCGGGAATCCGCTGGCGGAGCAGATCGTGAAACTCGACTGTCCAGCGCTCGAGCGAGGACAAGGGTCCCGGTTCATAGGCGCTCGAGGCGATTCCTCGCTGCAGCCGGTGGCACAGCCAGTTGTCCTCGCGATTGACGGCGCGATTGATGCGATCGCTCAGGTATCGCATGATCCGCATTTCGCGCCGCGCGTCGGGTAGTCCGAACATGGCCCCGCGAATCGTGCACTTGCCGGGTCCTCGAGGCAGCACCTGAAAGAAACCGACCTTGTCCGGGAGCACCTCGATGCCGAGATTTGGCAGGACGCTGTAGAAGCCCCAGGAACGGCGTTGCGGCTCCGGCAGATGTGTCGTGACCGAGCGCGCGAGCTTCTGATACAAACGTTCGCTCCATCGCGGCGACGGTTCCTCGTGCATCCAGCTGATGCCGCGGCCTATTCCCGGACTCGAGGCGCTGTCCTCGTAATCCGGCGTGAACATGCGGGCGAGCCCCGGGTGTCCGATCGGCACGTGATAGGACTCGAGGTAGTTGTCCATCGCGACTTTCCAATCCGCATCCCAGTGTTCGTAGTACACCGGTCCCAGCGGCACCGCATCCTCGAAGCGATAGGGCGCGAGCTCGTGAAGAAACGGTCCCCAATTCTGCGTCACCGGCGGCGGATCTCCGGCGAGGCAGATGTACACAAAGCCGAATGCAATGTCCGTACGCACCGGTTTGAGACTCAGCGCCTCACGATCCAGAGAGGGGAAGCTGTCGCGCATGGGGGTCGACAAAAGCGTTCCGTCGAAACGATACGACCAGCCGTGATAGGGGCAGGTGATGGTCGCCGCGCAGCTGCCGCTGCCATCCGTAATGCGTGTACCCCGATGGCGGCATACATTGTAGAACGCACGCACCGTGTTCTGCCGATCGCGAATGACGATGACGCTGTCCGAGCCGAGATCGAAAGTGACGAAGTCCCCAGGGTTCGGAATTGAACTGACATGGCAAACGAGCTGCCAGCTCGGCCGCAAGATCCGTTCGATCTCGAGGCGCGTCATTTCCGGGTTGTTGTAAACCCAGGCCGGCATGGCTCGAGGCACGGCTGCCGAACCGGGTGCAAACGATATGACGTTGGCGCTTGCCAAGGGCGGTTCTCGATCATTGACTTATATGACCATATAATCGTACGTCATGGCCTGTGGCGTAGCAAGGCATGGGACATTGGGCGCGATTGCCGGCGCCCCGATACCGTCTTCTTGTCCGCTTGGTTCGCCGGAACCGTGCCAAAATATGAAATCGTCGCGGAATCAAGCTTCATCGGAGTGTGCCTCGCATGCAGTACATACCGTTCGGACGGACGGGTCTCAAGGTGTCGCAGCTCTGCCTCGGCACCATGTCGATGGGCAGCTCCGCCTGGAAGGGCTGGGTGCTCGACGAAGAGGCTTCCATTCCCATTCTGCGGCGCGCCCTGGATCTCGGCATCACGTTTTTCGACATGGCCGATTGGTATTCCATGGGCCGCAATGAGGAGGTGGTGGGCCGAAACCTGCTCAAGATGAGCGCGCGCGAGCGGCTCGTGCTCGCGACCAAGGTCTACTATCCGATGAGCGACGACCCGAATGATCGGGGTCTGTCGCGCAAGCACATCGCGGCCTCGATCGATCGGTCGCTCGCGCGCATGGGTACGGACTACGTCGACCTCTACGTCATCCATGCCTTCGATGCGGACACGCCTGTGGAGGAAACCATGCAGGCACTACACGACATCGTTCGCGCCGGCAAGGTGCGCTACCTTGGCGCCTCGACGATGTATGCGTGGCAGTTTGCGAACATGAATCACGTCGCGGCGATGCATGGCTGGACGCCGTTCGTCAACATGCAGTGCCAGTACAATTTGCTGTACCGCGAGGAAGAGCGGGAGATGTTGCCCTACTGCCGGCACCAGGGCGTCGCCGTCACCACCTTCAGTCCCCTCGCGCGTGGCTTCCTCGCGCGCGGCACCGGCACGGCGCGCACGGCCCACGACCTCTACCAGGACTTCTACGGCGACGACATCGACCGCGAGATCGCGCGCCGCGTGGGCGAGGTGGCCGCACGCCGCGGAGTGAGTACGGCGCACGTGGCCATGGCATGGGTCGCGGGCAACGCCAACCGCAGCGTTCCAATCGTGGGTGCCGCGAAGGTTGCGCACCTCGACGTGGCCGTGGAGGCGCTGGCGCTGCAGCTCGATGCCGAGGACAGATGCTTCCTCGAGGCGCCCTACCGGCCGCGCGATGAGATCAACGATCAAAATGCGGTTCGGCGTCCCCGCGCATTGCACCCGGGCTGAGCTCGAGCTCGCCGCGCTACACGCGCCAGTGTTGCTGCTCCTCTACCGCCAGATCGTAGCCCGTCAGCAGCGTGGCAAGTCTCTGTCCCTCCAACGCGGCGTCGATGTCCGGCCGGATGATGTGGCGGTGCGGGAGCAACACGCCACGGTGACGCAGCAGCGGCGCCAGGCGTCGCCAGTGAAGTCCTTCGCCCGGCTCCCCGCGCACCCCGATCGCCACCACCGCATAGCCGTGGTGTGCATATTCCGCGACTTGGTCGGCGATCACGGCGAGCAGCAGGCGATGTTCACCGGGCGGCGGCAGTTGCAGCACCCCATAGCCGCCGGTCTCGAGCAAGGCGAGCACATCGGGGAGCGCCGCGCGCGGCGTCCGCGGGTTGATGAGCATGTCGGGCACCAACGCCATGCGCCAGCCGCGTAAGTCGCCGTTCACGGTGGCGAATCGTCACCGCGCGCACGCTCCGCGCTCAGTGGGCCATCCAGGAATTGCTCCAAGTCGCGGCGTGCGCCGGCTTCATCGAAGCGCCCCATGTCCAGTGCCCAACCCGTGGCCGGCACCGGCGGCAGACCGCGGCGCGCCAGCTCCGCCTCCAACTCCTCGATCCACACGCCCCGGCGCGGCACGATTTCCCAGTCATCCTCCGGCCGGTTGGGCCGTCCGCCCCAATCGGGCCGGCTGGAAGTGAAGCGCACGCCGGTGGAAGGGCTGCCGTCCAGCCCGATCAGGATCACCTCGTCGCCACCGCGGAGGTGGGTTTCGATCAGCGGCACGATCGCCTGCGCCAGGCGCCGGCAATGAGCGCGATATGCCGGGGTGTCATATTGCTCATACACGGCCCACCAGCGTCGCACACCCGCGAAAGCCAGCTCGGGACAGGGCAGCTGCAGCAGCTGGTACCCGCGGCTCCGCAGCGCTTCCACGACCGGATTCACCACGCCCCGGTAGCGAGCGCCCTCGCAGACCTTGGCGTTCTGGTTCATGAGGCAATTGGCCAGCAGCGCCACTTTGCGCGGGGCCTTCTGCTCGGCGTCGTCTGCTACGCCTGAAGCCACGAGCTGTCCTGGTGGACTTCGATCAGCGTGGGACGATCCGCAATCAACGCATCGCGCACGGATTGCGCCAGGTGGGCCGCGCTCGCGGTGCGAACGGCGTGACAGCCGAGGCTGCGTGCCAATCCGAGGAAGTCCGGGCTTTTGGGCTCCACGCCGATGCGCGGAATCTGACGCTGGTCCATCTGGTCGACGATTTCCTTCAGGGCATCGTTGTTCCACACGATGACCGGAAGCGCGAGGCGCTCTTCTGCCGCCGTGGCGAGTTCATTGACCGTGAACATGATGCCGCCGTCACCGGCGACGGCGACGACCGGCCGCTGCGGTGCGCCGATCTTGGCGCCCACGGCCATCGGCAAGGCGACGCCCAAGGAACAATAGGTGCCGGAGTAATACCAGCAGCGCTCCATTTCCATCGGCATGGCAAAGCTTCCGGAATACACGATCTGGGAGGCGTCGCCCATCACCATGGTATCCGCGGGAAGCGCCGAGCGCAGGATCTTCCACACACGCGCGTGCAGCTTTTCCAGCTCGGACATGGCCGCGGCGTTGCGCGCGAGCAGGTCGCGGACCCGGGCCTCGCCTTGCGAACGTTGCGACACGGGCTGCCTTGCGGCGAGGGCCGTGGACAGGGCGCTCATCGCGGCACGGGCGTCCGCTTGGATGGGTATCGCGGCGGCATACACCGAGGTCAGCTCCTTGGGATCGATGTCGATCCGGACGATGTCCCCCGAAATGTCGAGCTTCGGCAGGAAGTGATCGCCGGGTCCGACCTGCGAGCCCACCAACAGCACCACGTCGGCGTCGGCGAGCTCTTGCCGGCTGGGCTTCTGCAGCAGGGAACAGCCCAGGGACAACGGGTGGGATTCCGGCAGTATTCCCTTGCCGGCATTGGTGGAAAGCACCGGAGCGCCGATGCGCTCCGCGACCTCGGTCAGCGGTTTGCGCGTGCCCACGGCGCCGCCGCCGACGAGTATCAGCGGACGCTTGGCCGTTGCCAGGCGGTCCGCAGCTTCTTCGATCGCCGCCGGATCGGGCATGGGCAAGGAGGGTGCGCGGCGGGTCTTCCATTCGCTCTCGATGGCCAACGGCAGCATGTCCCGAGGCAGCGACAAATGCACCGGACGAGGCCGGCCGCCGCGGAACACCCCATAGGCGCGGGCCATCAATTCGGGCAGTTCCTCCGGATTTCGGACCATGGCGCTGAACGCGGTGAATCCGGACGTGACCGCGGCCTGGTCGGAGAGTTCGTGAATCGCTCCCCACCCCATGCCGTGCGTGCCCGTGGCGCAGGCACCCGATAGCACCAGCATGGGTTGCGAATCGCAGTAAGCCTGCGCGATACCGGTTGAAGCGTTGGTGACGCCGGGGCCGGCAATGATGGTGCAGACACCGGGCTTGCCGGTGGCGCGGGCGTAACCGTCGGCCATGAGGCTGGCGCCCTGCTCGTTGCGGCACTGTACGTGGCGGATGCCCGCAGGTCCCATGCCGCGATACAGCTCGACGGTCATCGTCCCGGCCATGCCGAACACCGTGTCCACCTCGTAGGCCGAGAGTAGTCGCATAACGGCCTCGCCGCAGGTCATTGCCGGTATTCCGCTCAGAATTTATAGCTGAACTTGATGCCCAGCACCCGCGGCCTGGTGATGACTTCCGCCGGCACGAATTGCGTGGTGGACGTGAAGATGCTCGCATTCGCATTGGTCAGATTTTGTGCATACAGCTCCGCCGCCCAGGCGTCCTTGGCGATGCCGGCAGATGCGTCGTACAAGGAGTACGCGGGGTTTTCGAATCTGATCAAGGTGGTGCTCACATTGCTGCCCGCGGACAAGGTCGGGTTGACTCCCGACTGCGTGAACGAATGCGCCGTATGGCTGGCTCCCGCCTGGACGAAGGCATCGTAGCCGGCGATCGGCCATTGATAGCGCAGGCGCACGTTGAATTGAAGCGGAGGGGAATTGGCGGTCGGACTGCCGAGCGGACCGTAGACATTTTGAATGCTCTTGATCGGCTGACCAAACTCGGCCGCGCTCCCGGGATTCGCGAGCAAAGCGGGGTTGTTCGCAATCAGGTAGGGCGAATTGGTCTGGCTGCTGCTGTTCCACGAGGCTCCGCCTTGCGCGGTCAGTCCCTCGGCCAGCACGGCGATGACCGAGGTCTCCACGCCGCGCACCCGATAGGACGGTCCGTTCGCGCCGAAGCCGATATTGCCAAGAACGCCCGGATTGAACAGATTGATCTGCACGTTATCCCACTGCTCCTGGTACACCGCACCGTTCCACTGCAGGCGGTGATCGAAGAACTGTGTTTTCCAGCCAATTTCATTGTTGGTGAGATTGTCCGAGGTGAATGAATACGGCGAGCAGTACTGGGCGATGCCGTTGGCATCCGGGACGTAGCAGGCGGTGAAGCGGTTGAACCCGCCCGGACGAAAGCCTTGCGACCAGGTGTAGTAAACGAGCGCGTCCGGCAGGAAATGCCAGGTGATGTTGCCGCGGCTCTTGAATCCCCGGTAGGTCGTGCGCAGGTTTGCGGCGTCAATGTTGTTCGCGGACGCCAGGCAGGGCGCGGGGCCCGCCTCGTAGCAACCGAAGCTGCCCGTGAACGCGCCTTTTTCGGAATTGTTGAAATGATAGTAGCGGGTTCCGCCCGTGATCGTCAGCACCTTGGGAATGATGTCGAAATCCACCGAGGTGAAGAGCGCGGTCTGTTTATAGCCGCGAGTCACGTCGTTGAAGAACGCCACCGTGTCGCCGCGCGTGTTCGGATCGACCACGGTGGCGCCGGGCGCGGGCCCCACGTCCGTGAGGCATCCGACGGTGACCGTATCGGTGCATGCCGGCAGCGATTTGTAGGTCCAGTTGAGCTGATCCTGAATCTGCAGCTGCTCCCAAAATGCACCGACGATGCCGCGCAGCCGCCAGTCATCGGGAGTGCTCACCCGGATCTCGTGGCTTTGATGCGTGTTGCGTTCGGTATCGGTCCACGTTGCGCTCGGCGAGTAGCAGGTCGCGGCCAGGCCGTTGGCCGGTTCCGCGCCGTGACACTGGTAGTAATCGGCGTACACGCCGCGGGAATAATTCGTGTAGTCCTGCACCTGGCTGACATTGCGCACCAGGTAGGAGCCGGTGTAAACCAGCTTCAGATCGCCGGCCTTGCCGTTGATGGTCAACGCCGTGTTCTCGAATTTATCCTTGTCGTAGGAATCGTTGAACAAGGTGACCGATTGTCTCGGCAGCGGGTCGCCATCCGAGCTTCTCGGCATCTGGTAGAAAACCCCCTCCGCATCCGTGTTCTGGTAGCTCTGCATGACCAGGGCATTCCAGTCATCGTTGAAATTCCACAATCCGGAGACGCGCAATCCCTGATAGGTGACCGGGTTGATGGCATTTTTCGCGATGGCCGAATTGTTGATCGGGGCGGCTCCCGGGGGTACCTGGCAAGCCGGCCCGCCGGCGCCGCAACCGGCGGGATATTGGGCGTAGCCGATGCCAAGATCGGTGGGCTTGCGCGTGAACGTGGCCGGCACATTGTTGATGTAGCCGCCGCGGCGGTCGTTGTAAATCAACGCCCGGACGGCCAGCTTGTCCGTGATCAGCGGCAGATTGAGGACCGCGATGAGATCGGTGTTTGGATCGCCGCCCGCCGTGATGCCGTAGCCGGCGGAAACGCTGCCCTCGGTCACGTTGATCTTGGGCTTGTTGGTGATGTAGCGAACGGCGCCGGCCTGGGCGCCGGCGCCGAACAGGGTTCCCTGAGGGCCTTCGAGCACCTCGACGCGCTCCAGGTCCGCCGCGTACACGTCCAAGTTGCGGCCGGGCAACTGGCCCGATTGGTCGTCCAGATAGATGGCCACGTTCGGAAATCCGCTGATCGAACCGCCGGACTGGGTACCGTCGCTGCCGACCGAAAGGCCGCGCATGAAGATTTGCGATTGGCCGGGGCCCGAGGAGGGCGCGGTGACATTGGGCAGGTACTTGACGATCTGATCCAGCGTCGCGATGTTCAGCTGCGAGAGAGTGTCGTGCGTCAACGCCTGGATCGCGATCGGCACGTTTTGCACATTTTCAGTGCGTCGCTGCGCCGTCACCGTAATTTCTTGAATTTGATCGGCGGAGACATTGACGTCCGCAGAGCGGGCGCTCATCCCGTACATGGCCGAGGTACCGCCGAGAACGGCGCTGATGGCGCCGCACAGTGTCGTGCGGCAGGGCGGACTCATGCGTGACAGCAAAGGAATCTTTGGCTTGTTGGTCATCGGTGTCATCCCCCGTCATGGCGCCGTCTATGGTTTTATTGGACGGTCGTTCGATTCGCGAACGCCGACGACACTTTTACCACGACAGCGAAAATTTTCCATGCTTTAAATGAGATGTCATGGGGCGGGCGTTCCTTGCGGACCGCCGGGCGCAATGCCGTCGCATAAATCACCTGAACGCGCTATCGTCGCCCGCTAGCGTGGTGAGGCTGGATGCGTGAGGTCGACTTGAGCAGCAACGTCATCGATACCGCCGAGATGCGCGTTGCCGCCGTCGCCGAGCGGTGGTACGTGGTGATCGTGATGTGCCTGGTCTACGCAGTGAGCATCGCCGATCGTTATGTCGTATCCACGGTGCTCGAGCCGATCCGCCTGGAACTGAAGCTCACGGATGCCGGCGTGGGTTTTCTCACCGGCGTACCGCTGGGGCTGTTCTATGTCTCCGTGGGCATACCCATGTCGTGGCTGGCGGACCGTCGCAACCGCCGCAACATCCTGGTGGCCTCGCTGATCATCTGGTCGGGCTTCACCGCGGCCTGCGGGTTATCGCGCAACTACTGGCAATTCCTGCTGGCGCGCATCGGCGTCGGAATAGGGGAGACGGGAGGCACACCGCCGGCCAATTCCATCATCGCCGACCACTTTCCGGCGGATCGGCGCCCCATGGCTTTGGGCGTGTTCGCCTTGGGTGCACCGATCGGCGCGTGGCTCGGCGCCAATGTGGCCGGCGCGATCGCCAACGCCTTCGGTTGGCGGGCCGCCTTTCTGGCCCTGGGGATCCCCGGCGTACTCATGGGCACCCTAATTTATATGACCATTCGGGAACCGCAGCGTGGACGATTGGACGCGGCCGCGGATGCGGGTGCGCCGCCGATCTTGGAATCGCTGCGATTCCTGTGGCGCCAACGGGCGGCGTTTCATACGGTCATGGCCAATGGCGTGTGCGCGTTCTGGGGGTGGGGGCTGATCTGGTTCACGCCGGCCTTCCTGATGCGCAGCTACCATCTCAACGTGGGCGAAGCCGGCGCCGTCACCGGTAACATTCACCTGGTGGGCGGCATAGTGGCGACGGCGGGCACGGCCTGGATCTTGTCGCGACCGCGCATGGCCGATCCGCGGCGGGTGGTGTGGTTCTTGGCGCTGGGCGTGGGCTTGACCACCATCCCCTCCTTCATTGCGTATTGGACGCATTCCTTGTGGGTGGCCAAGTGCATGTTCTGGCTGTTCATTCCCGCCATTTATTTCTACATCGGTCCGAGCATGGGGCTCATGCAAAATCTGGCGCCCCCGCGGATGCGCGCGATGTTCACCGCGTGGTCATTGGTGGTCGGCAATGTGTTCAACCTGATCATTGCGCCGCAGGTTGTCGGCCTGCTGAGCGATTGGTTTGCCGGCGGCGGCGGCGCCGACGCCCGTTCGCTGCGCCTCGCGCTGCTGGTGCTCGCGCCGACGGGCTTCTGGGCGGTGTATCATTTTTGCATGGCAGCCAAGACCATCCGCGCCGATCAGGCACGCGCCATCGGCTATGTCGCGGCGGGCGATGTCCCAGGGAGTACAGCGTGATGCGCCGGAACAGATTCATCGGACGCCGATTCATCACGGCTGCGTTGTCGTGTGTGGCGGGCTTGGCTTGTGCGGCGTCGGGCGGCGTGAAGGTGCTGAACGCCGACGCGCACTATCCCGAAGGCCCGATCTGGTACCAGGGCAAGCTCTACTATGTCGAGTATGACCGCAATGCGGTCATGACCTGGGATGGAAAGGACAACAGGATGTTTTCGACCGAGAAGGGCTGCGGCCACTCCGCGGTCGTTCCCACGGCGCAGGGCGAATTCCTCGTGACCTGCTACGACAACGGTACCATCGGGCGCATCGCCGCCGACGGCACAGTGCTGCCGCCCTACACTCATGACAAGGACGGCCATGGCTTTGTCGGACCGAATGATCTTGCGCCCGACGGCCACGGCGGCATCTACTTCAGCACCTCGGGCAGTCATGGCGATGCCATCGACGGCAAGGTGTACTACATCAGCGCCGCCGGCATCATCAGCCTCGAAGCCGATGCCGTGCATAATGCCAATGGCCTGGCGGTCTCCAAGGACGGCTCGCTTTTATACGTCGTCGAGACCGACGAGAACCGCCTGCTCAAGTTCAAGATCGCAGCGGATGGGTCGCTGTCGGATCGGCGCATATTCGTGAATATGGACGATCTGGCCCATCACGTGGTGCACATCTGGCCGGACGGAGTCAAAATCGATTCACACGGCGAGATTTATATCGGCCAAAGCGCCCGCAAGACCCACGTGCCCCTCGCCGGCGTGATTTTTGTGGTCGATGCCGCCGGTAAAATGCTGCGCCGGTTGACCCTGCCATCCTTGCAGGTGCCGAATTTCGCTTTCAGCCCCGATGAACGGACGTTGTACGTGACGGCTGTGGATCAAATCGACAAATCGCCCTACCTCGGCAAGCTCTACTCCATACCCAACCGCTGACCCGGTTGCCCTAGCGGGCCAGCCATCCGCCATCGACCACCAGATTCGAGCCGGTGATGTAGGTGGCCCGATCGCTCGCGAGAAACACGGCGGCATTGGCGATGTCCTGCGGCCGCCCGAGGCGCGGCCAGGGAGTGCGTCTTCGCGCGTTCTCCAGCCGCGCGGGATCGGTCGGCGACCCCGGCTGCCCCGTGACGATCTTGCCGGGGGAGATGCTGTTGCAGACGATCCAATCCTTGGCGTAGTCCACCGCGATTTGCTTGGTCAAATAGATGACTCCCGCCTTGCTCACCCCGTAGGGGGTGTCGTCCGGCGCGGTGACGATGCCCTGCTGAGATCCCAGATTGATCAGCCGTCCGCGCACCTCGTTGCGCGGTTCCTGAGTGAGCATCTGCTGTACGGCGCGCTTGCAGCCGTAGAACATGCCGGTCAAATTGACCGACATCACCCGCTCCCACTGCGCGGCGCTGGTGCCGAGCAGGGGGGTCCCGGAAAAAATCGCCGCGTTGTTCACCATTACGTCCAGCCGGCCATGGCGCGTCACGGCCGCGCCGACCAGAGAATCGACCTCATCCCAGTTGGCGACATCGGCCTTCTCGAATGAGGCGGTGCCGCCTGCTCTCAGAATCAGATCCAGTGTCGGCTCTCCGCCCTCGAGCGGCTCGGCCACGATGTCGGCGATCACGACCTGGGCGCCCTCGGCGGCGAAGCTCGCGGCAATGGCGCGGCCGATACCGGAACTTGCACCCGTGACGATGGCGACTTTCCCGGCCAGTAATTTGGACATCACATCGATCCTCTCGTTTGAGCCGGGTTACTATACGGGCGCAAAGGCCCCTACAGGCCGATTGAACGCATGCAACCCGATATTAAGCTGGCGGCAACGCTTTTCGATACTCTCGACCGCACCACGCGCCGCGGACGCGGCATCGTGCGCGACAGCTACGGCGACGGGGAACAAACCGCGCACGACCTGATGCGCAGCACTGCCGAATCGCTCGGGCTCGAAACCGCCGTGGATGCCATCGGCAACCTGTCGATGACGCTGCCCGGGCGCGATCGGCGCGCGCCGCGCATCATCGTGGGGTCGCATCTGGACAGCTCACCGCAAAGCGGCAATTTTGACGGCGCCGCCGGCGTCGTCGCGGGTCTGTGCGCCTTGTCCGCGCTCAAGGGCGCGGGCGTGCAGCCGGAATGCGATATCGCGGTGATGGGCATTCGCGCCGAGGAGTCGTCCTGGTTCAACATCTCCTATCTCGGCAGCGGCGGCGCGTTCGGGCTGCTTGACCCGGCTTGTCTTGCCATCAAGCGATCGGACAACGGCAAGAGTCTCGAAGCGACCTTGCTCGAGCGCGGCTTCGATCCCTCGCCCATTCGCGAACGGCGCGCGCTGCTCGAGCCGGCGCGAATACGCGCCTATTTGGAATTGCACATCGAGCAAGGTCCGACCCTGGTTGCCGAGCGCCTGCCCGCCGCCGTGGTGACGGGCATCCGCGGCTGCAAGCGCTTCCGCAATGCCCGCTGCCTGGGAGAGTACGGCCATTCCGGCGCCGTCAACCGCCCGCATCGCCGCGACGCGGTCGCGGCCACCGTGGCCCTGCTGCATCATCTGGAGGCGGTGTGGCTCGAGCACGAACGACAGGGCGCCGACCTGACCATCACCTCGGGCGAGTTGTATACCGACCCCGCATTTCATGCGCCCAGCAAGATTGCCGGCGAAACCCGCTTCGTCATCGACATTCGCAGCGTGTCCGACGCGCTCATGGATGAAGTCGCGGACGAGGCGCGGCGCGCCGCGGTCCGCATTGGCGCGCAGCGTCGCGTGACGTTCGACCTGGGCGCCAGCAGCGATTCGCCCTCCGCGGTGATGGATGATGGGCTGCGGGCCGGGTTGCGGGCGCAGCTGGCGCGGCCGTTTGAAATGGCGAGCGGCGCGGGCCATGACGCGGCGGTGTTCGCCAAGATGGGCATCCCAACCGGTATGATATTCGTGCGCAATGAACACGGCAGCCACAATCCGGACGAGGCCATGAGCCTGGACGACTTCGCGGTCGCCGCTCGCGCCTTGCTCGGCCTGCTGCGGGATTTTCCGCCGTCATGACGCTGTTGGTGACGGGCGCGACCGGCTTCGTCATGAGTGTGCTCGCGCGCCACTGGCTCGAATCCTATCCGGAGGAGCGCGTGGTGGTGCTGGATGCGGCCGCGCCCGACGAGGCGGCGCGAGCCTACTTTGCCCCGTTTGCAACCCGCATCAAGGTGGTGACCTGCGACATCACCCGGCCCGATGCCTGGCATGCCGCCCTCCGCGGGGATGAGATCAGCCACGTGGTGCACGGCGCCACGGTGACGCCTCTGTCGCGCGGAACGGCCGCCGCGGCCCGGCGCGAACCCGAAGCGGAACATCCGGGCCGGATCATCGACGTGAACGTCATGGGCACCGTGGCGATTCTCGACTGGGTACGCCGCCTGGGCCGGCCGCCGAGGTTCATCTACGTGAGCTCCGGCGCGGTTTACAAACACGAAGGGCCAGACCGCGCGGGCGAGCCCCTGCCGGAGGATGGCTATGTGATGCCGCGGCGCCTGTACGGGATCTCGAAATTGGCGTCCGAATTGATCACGGAGCGCTACGGCGACTTGTTCGGCCTGTCGACGGCCTCGGTGCGGCTCTCGTCGGTGTATGGAACCATGGACCGCGTCACGGCCAGCCGCAACTATCGGCATGTCCCGAACCGGATTGCGCACCTGGCGGTGGCGGGGACGCAGCGCGTGCGCGTCAATACCCTCGACGCGGTGGGCGACTACATTCACGCGGAAGACGTGGCACGGGCCATCGTCGCGCTGCTGCGCGCACCCCGCCTGCGCTACAGCGCCTACAACATTGCGCAAGGCCGCACCACCACGATCGGCGAACTGGTGGAATGGGCGGCCGAGAAGGCACCCGGATTTCACGCGGAAATCAGCTCGGATGCCGACGCCGACATTTTGCAGGATGCGAGCCTGCGCGCCGGCATGTGGGGGGCTTACGATATTTGCCGTATTTCCGCGGAAACCGGCTGGACGCCGCGCCCCGTGCGCGAGGCGTTGCACGCGTACATGTCGTGGATCGCCGCGCAGCCGCGGCATTCGCCGGCGCAGAACGCATGAACCCCTCCGGGACTTATCCCCGCGATCTCGTCGGATATGGGGGGCAGCCGCCTAATCCGCGCTGGCCGAATGCGGCGCGAATCGCGGTGTCCGTCGTCCTTAATTACGAGGAAGGCGGCGAGAACTGCATCCTGCATGGCGACGCTCATTCGGAATCGGTGTTGACCGACGTCGGTGGTGAAGCTTTGCCGAACGCGCGCAATTTGAATGTCGAGTCGAACTTCGAATACGGCAGCCGCGTGGGCTTCTGGGAAATCATGCGCGTCCTCGGCGAACGTCGCCTGGACGCCACCGTGTACGCCGTCGGCATGGCGCTCGAGCGCAATCCCGCCGCTGCGGCGAGAATCGCCGAGAGCGGCTTTGAAGTCGCCTGCCACGGTTATCGTTGGATCGACTACCAACACGTCGCGGAGGCAGAGGAGCGGGCCGACATGCTGCGCAACATCGAGGTCATTACCCGTCTCATCGGGCGGCGGCCGCTCGGTTGGTACACCGGCAGGCCGGGTCCCAATACCCGCCGCCTGGTGGTCGAAACCGGCGGCTTTCTCTATGACAGCGACGCCTACAATGACGATGTCCCTTATTGGACCCCAGTCGCCGGCCGGCCGCATCTGGTGATTCCCTATAGTTTCGATGCCAACGACAGCCGCATGCAGCGCGGTGGGGATTTCGCCACGGGAGAGCAGTTTTTTGAATACTGCCGCGACGCCTTCGATTGGTT
>Ga0134126_10006725_pt1 | contig 14441 bp, 13 predicted proteins | sample KB31752_FD_96881 | JGI IMG/M metagenome (GOLD analysis project Ga0134126, IMG submission 96881) | Terrestrial soil microbial communities with excess Nitrogen fertilizer from Kellogg Biological Station, Michigan, USA - KB3-175-2 | ecosystem: Environmental > Terrestrial > Soil > Unclassified ... | reverse complement strand
TGCGCCGCCTCGCCCTGCACGGTCACCGGCCTGATCAACGGCACCGCCTACACCTTCACGGTGACGGCCACCAACGGCGCCGGCACCGGCCCGGCCTCGGCCGCCTCCAACGCCGTCACCCCGGCGACGATCCCCGGCGCACCCACCGGGGTGATGGCCATCGGGGGCAATGGTCGAGCCACGGTGTCCTTCAATCCCCCGGCATCCAACGGGGGGTCCACCATCACTGGCTACACGGTGACCGCCACGGACATCACGACCCCGGCCAACGGCGGCCAGACCGTCACCGAAACCTCTAGCCCGATCACCGTCACCGGGCTTACCAACGGCGACACCTACACCTTCACGGTGACGGCCACCAACGGCGTGGGCACCGGCCTGGCCTCGGCCGCTTCCAGCCCGGTCATCCCGGCCACCGTCCCCGGCCCACCCACCGGAGTGTCGGCCACTGCCGGCAAGGGGTCGATCATGGTGACGTGGTCGGCGCCGGCGGAGGACGGCGGCAGCCCGATCACGGGCTACCGGGTGCTTCGGGGGACGAGTCCTGGTGGCGAGTCCTCGACCCCGATCGCCACGATTGCCGGCACGAGCTACAACGACGGCTCGGTCATCGCCGGGACCACCTATTTTTACGAAGTCGTGGCCGTGACCGGGGCGGGGACCTCGGGTTCGTCTCTGGAGGTCTCCGCTCTGATCCCACTGGCTGGCTCGACCGGCAGCGGGTTCGCGGCCACCCCCAACGGCTCGGGCTACTGGCTGGTCCACCCCGACGGTGGGGTACTCGCCTATGGATCGGCCGACTTCTATGGCTCTCTGCCCGGGCTGGGGGTCGTGGTAACCGACATCGTGGGCATGGCTGGTACTCCCGACGCCGGTGGCTACTGGCTGGTGGGAGCCGACGGCGGGGTGTTCGCCTTCGGCGACGCCAGCTTCCATGGCTCGATGGGCGGACAGCACTTGAACCAACCGGTGGTGGGCATGGCGCCCACCCTCGACGGCCAAGGTTACTGGCTGGTGGCCTCCGACGGCGGGGTGTTCTCCTTTGGGGACGCGGCGTTCTTCGGCTCGACCGGGAGCCTGGTGCTGAACCGGCCGGTCGTGGGCCTGGCGTCCACCCCCGACGGCCAGGGTTACTGGCTCGTGGCCTCCGACGGCGGGGTCTTCAGCTTCGGAGATGCCAGGTTCTACGGTTCCATGGGCGGGACGCACCTCAACCGGCCGGTCGTGGGCCTGGCACCCACCCCCGACGGCCAGGGGTACTGGCTGGTGGCCTCCGACGGCGGGGTGTTCAGCTTCGGGGACGCACCGTTCTTCGGGTCCGTCGGGTCCGGCTCCCAATCCTCGCCCATCGTCGGTCTGGTACCCCTGTCCAACGGCGGCTACGAGCTTGTCGCCGCCAACGGGGTGGCGACCCGGTTTGGCGGATGAGGGCGAGCGGAGGAACTGGTACCCACGTAAGTGTCATCGACCGTAGCGGGCTCCGGGGGAGACGGACATGATCCTGAGAACGGTCATCTCGGCCGGGCGTAGGCCCACTGATAGCCCAATCCACCCTTGAACGATTCTGGTACCTGACCTGCGGTAACTGTGGAGAGATGCCGTCCGTGGCCGAGGTGGGCGAGCTATTGCAATTGGGCCGGGGTCCTCGACCGAAACCGTCGACGGCCAGCCCGATCTGGCGACCACCAGGGCGAACGGGCTCAGACCGGCGGAGTGTCCAGGGAGGTCCCGTCGGAAGTGCGGCTAACGATCCACTCGGTGTAGCTACACTGGTCTCGAAAATGTGGCTACAAGGAGGCTGGCGTGGAGGTGGGCATTCGGGAGTTGAAGAACCATCTCAGCCAGTACCTGGCGGCGGTCGGCCAAGGTGACGAGTTGGTCGTCACCGACCGCGGTCGGGCGGTGGCCAAGATCACGCCGATCGGCACCACCCGGACGATCGACCAGTTGATCGCCGAGGGGATCGTCACGCCGGCCGGTACGGCCAAGCGGCCGGCTCGGCGCCCGCCCATACGGAGCGAAGGGCCGGTGGGACCCCTGGTGGCCGAACAGCGACGTTGATCGCCTACTTCGACACGTCGGCGGTGGTCCCGCTGCTGGTGGACGAGGCTGGGTCCGAGCAGGCTGCCCGGCTCTGGGAGGAGGCGGAGCGAGTGGCCACCGCCCGGCTGCTCTACGCCGAGGCGAGGGCCGCCCTGGCCTTGGCCAACCGCATGGACCGGATCGACAATCGGGCACTACGTCGTAGCGTGGCGGAGCTCGAACGCCTCTACCAGCAGATGGACAAGGTCGAGACTTCCGAGGCCGTCGTCCGTCGGGCCGGCGCACTCGCCGAAACCCACGGCCTTCGTGGCTACGACGCCGTCCATCTGGCCAGCGCGGAGGCATTGGCCGGCGCCGAGGCCGTCTTCGTCGCCGGCGACCGGCCGTTGTGCCGAGCGGCAACGGCCATCGGACTCGCCGTCAGCCAACTTCCCTGAGTGGCCCGGCTCGGCCACCGGGTCATGGCTCAGCGGCGGCGTCGGGCGCGGAAGATGATCTCGTCGACGTGATAGGCCGCCGAGGCGGCGCCGGGGGGCCGGGGCCGTTTGTCGTGGACCTCGATCTCCCAGGCCGATGTGCCGGCGAGGGTGGCGGCGAAGTCGTCGGTCCGTAGGTAGGCGTCGGGGTCGAATGCCTGGCTGTGGGTCCGGACGTCGATCGGTTGCCGCATCGGTTCGAGGTCGTGGCTGACGACGAGCAGGGTGCCGCCGGGGGCGACGGCGTCGACCAGGTTGCGGACCCCCCGACCGTCCGGCGTCCGGGGGATGGAAGCGTACTGCGCCGACACCAAGTCGAACGCACCGGTCTCGAAGGCGTCCAGGGCGTTGGCGTCCACCCGATGGCCGTCGACCTGGAGGCCGCGACGGTTGGCCTCGGCGTCGATGCGGTCGAGGGCCCGAGGCGAGATGTCGCTGGCGGTGACCTTCCACCCGCGCTCAGCCAGCCACAGGGCGTCGCCGCCCTCCCCGGCGCCGACGTCGAGGGCGCGGCCGGGGGCCAGGCCGGTGACCTCGGTGACGAGGGAACCGTTGGGGTGGCCGCTCCACATCGGCTCGGCGCCGTACCGGTGGTCCCAGTCGGCCTGGTTGGCCGACGGTCGGGCCACCGCCAGGAGGTCGTCGTGGGCGAGGCTGAAGCTGATCATGGCGCCGACCCGGCTGCCGTCGGCGGCCGCCTGCACCACCTGCTGGCTCGGGTCGGTGATGTTCCCGGCGGCGTAGAGGCCGGGAACCGAGGTGGCCCCGGTGGCGTCGGTCTCCACGACGTCCCCGAGGCCGCTGGCGTGCCGGGCCGTCCGGAGGCCGAGGGATAGGAACGGCTCGGCCCGCACCCGGAAGCCGGGGCCCACAGCGACGGCGTCGGCGTCGATGACCTCGCCGTCGCCCAGCTCGACGGCGGCGACGTGGCCGTCGTCGCCCGTGACGATCCGGCTGACCGGTCCGCGGCGGACGTCCACGCCGCCGGCCCGGAGCACGTCGAGCTCCCCGTCGTCGACGTCCGGTTCACCGTGCAGCACGACGACCAGTCGGCTGGTGAGCTGGCGGAACAGCTCGGTCGGGTGGAGCCCCGTGCGGTGGGTGACGATCTGGACGATCCGCCGATCGCGGACCTCGAACCCGTGGCAGAAGGGACAGTGGACCACGTCCCCACCCCAGTGCTCCGCCAGCCCTTCGATCTCGGGAAGCTCGTCCACCAGGCCGGTGGCGGCCAGCACCCGGCGGGCGACGATGGCGTGGCCCCCGACGAGGTCGACGCGAAAGCCGTCGTCATCGGCTGGACCGGCACGGGTGACCCCGATCACCCGGCCGGCGAGGACCTCCCCGCCGTAGCTCCGGACCTCCTCCCGGCCGAGCCGGGTCAGGTCCGCCGGGGGCGTGCCCTCGCGGGTGAGGTAGCTGTGCATGTGGCCGGCGGGGGCGTTGCGCGGCTCGCCGGCGTCGACGACGATCACCGACCGCCGTTGGCGCCCGAGTTGCAGCGCCGCGGCGAGGCCGGCGGCGGATCCCCCGACGACGGCGACGTCGCAGTGTCGTTCGGTGGTGCGGGGTGCGTGATCGGTCATGGCTTGCACGGTACAGTCGATCTCGGATTCCGCAAACGAGTTTGCGAGATTCGCAAGACGAGTGGGAGAGCCATGGGTGACCGGGTGGACGTCGAAGCCGTGGTGCGAGGCCGCCTCCGGGCTCTCCGCAGCACGCTGGGCCTGTCGCTCGACGAGCTCGCCGCCCGCACCAACCTCAGTGCGTCCACGATCAGTCGGGTGGAGACCGGGAAGCGGACGATCAGCCTCGACGTCCTGCTCCCACTGGCCGACGCCCTCCACGTCGACCTCGACCAGCTGCTGGACGTGCACGGCGACGACGACGTCGTCATCCGCCCGGCGCCGAGTCATTCGGGCGAGCGGACCACCTGGACCCTGAGCCGACCCACCGGGTCGACGCTGGCGATCAAGATGCGGCTCGAACCGACCCCCCGCGCCCCGGAGCCGCGGGTCCACCCCGGCCACGACTGGTTCTTCGTCCTCGAAGGACGGATACGCCTGTGGCTCGGCGAGCGGGAGATCACCGTGGAGACCGGTGAGGCTGCCGAGTTCGCCACCATGACGCCCCATGCGTTCTCGGCGATCGACGCTCCGGCCGAGGTGATCATGATCTTCGACCGTGACGGCCAGCGCGCCCATGTCCACCACGACCGACCCGATCCCGCCCGGACGTAGCCGTCGAGGTTGCCGGCGGCCGGTGGCAGGATCTGGCCCATGGCCAACTGGAACGACTTCGCCGCCGCCGAGCCGGACTTCGCCCAACGGGTGCGGGCCCTGTTCACCGCTCACAAGCACCACACCATGGCCACGTTGCGGAAGGACGGGTCGCCGCGGATCAGCGGTACCGAGGTCGCCTTCGATGACGACGGCCTCGCCGTGGGGATGATGGGCGGTGCTCGGCGCGCCACCGACCTTCGACGTGACCGGCGGGTGGCGATCCACAGCCACACCGAAGATCCGGGCGACGATCCGACGGCCTGGTCCGGTGACGCCAAGATCTCGGGCACGGCCTCTGAGGTGGAGGCCGAGGCCGAGGCCGGGACCGAGGCCGGGACCGAGACCGAGGCCGGGACCGAGACCGGTGACGACGGCGCGGCGGACTCGCACCGGTTCCTGATCGACCTCACCGAGGTCGTGACGACTCGGGTCGGCATGCCCCCCGACCACCTGGTGATCGAGACCTGGCACCCCGGTGAGGGTGTCCGCCGGATCGAACGACGCTGACCCGTCGGCAGAGCCTCTAGGTCGGGTCGGACGCCTCGGACTGGCGTTCGTAGGTGAGGAGCAGCACCCCGGTGGTGCTCGGCGTGCACGCCGTGAGGCGCAGCCGCACCGGGTGGGGGTACTGCCGGAACAGCTTGGTGCCGGCGCCGAGCAGGAGCGGGTGCAACATGATCCCGTAGGTGTCGATCAGGTCGTTGGCGACGAGCATCTGCACCAGCTCCCCGCTTCCCAGGACGGTGATGAAGCCGTCGCCCTCCGACTTGAGCGTCCGGACCGCCTCGACCACGTCGCCGTCGACGACATGGCTGTTGGCCCAGGTCATGTCCGCCTGGCGCAGCGTCTTCGTCGCCACGTACTTCGGCATGGCGTTCATGCTGGCGGCGATGGGGTTGTCGTCGGGCTGGTGGGGCCAGTACGCGGCCATGTGCCCGTAGGTCTTACGGCCGAAGAGGTAGGCCGTCGTCTGCCCGATGCCCTGTCCCGCCTGCTGCGCCAGGACCTCGTCGCCGTAGGGGGCGCCCCAACCGGCATGGGCGAACCCTTCGGCGCGGTCCTCGTCGGAGCCGGCCAACCCCTGCATGACGCCGTCGAGGGTGACGAACTCGACCACGGCCAGTTTTCGCATAGGGCCTCCTTCCGAAAGGCGCTCATGACCGTCCTATCATCGGCCGGGCACACCCAGGGGGATCAGGAGGGACGTTGAGATCGCTGTCGAACGACCTGCGCACGGTGGCCGAAGAGGCCTACGTGTACTTCTACCCGCTGCTGACCATGGAGGTCACGCGGTTGCAGTTGACGATGGACGACCCGGACGGGGTACGCGCCGTCGGCGGGCCGGCTAACGAGTTCCGGCACCTGCGCCAGTACCCGTCGGCGGAGTTCCGGTCGGTCGTCCGCCCCAACTTCGACACCTTGTACTCCTCGGCCTTCCTCGACCTCACCGGCGGTCCCGTCGTCATCACCGTCCCCGATGCCGGTGACCGCTATTACATGCTGCCGATGTTGGACATGTGGACCGACGTCTTCGCCAATCCCGGCACCCGGACGAGCGGTAACGGCCCGCAACGTCTGGCGGTGGTGCCTCCCGGTCACCGCGGCGACGTCCCTGATGGTTCGGACCGGATCGAGGCCCCGACGCCGTACGTCTGGGTCATCGGACGGGTCCAGACCAACGGCCCGGCGGACTACGAGGCGGTGAACCGGTTCCAAGACGGCCTCGGCATCGAGGCGGTCGGCGGCCCCACGGTCTCGCCAGCCGCCACCGTGGCCGGGGTGACCCCGGCCACCGAGCCGTTGGCCTTCGTCAACGCCCTTTCGGCCACCGATTTCCTCGCCGCCGCCGCCCGGCTCCTGGCGGTGAACCCACCGCACCTCACCGACTACTCGCAACTCGCCCGACTCCGTAGCCTCGGCCTCCGACCGGGCCAACCCTGGGACGCGTCGCAGTTCTCCGAGACCGAGCTGGCCACCGTCCAAGAAGGGGCAGCCGCCGGATTGGCGGCGATCAAGGCGGCGGTCGCCCAGATCGGGTCCCACGTCAACGGATGGATCGTCCTGGCCGACACCATGGGGGTCTACGGCAACTACTACCTGAAGCGGGCACTGGTCACCCTGGTCGGCCTGGGGGCCAACCCGGCGGAGGACGCGGTCTACCCCCTGCTCCTCGCCGACGGCGACGGTGATCCGCTGAGCGGCGAGGGCGACTACGTCATCCACTTCGACGCCGACCGCCTCCCGCCGGCCGACGCCTTCTGGTCCGTCACCATGTACGACGCCGAGGGGTTCCAGGTCGGCAACGAGCTGGACCGGTTCGCCATCGGCGACCGCGACCCGATCCGCTACAACCAGGACGGATCGCTCGACCTCTACCTCCAACACCGCAACCCCGGGCCGGACCAGGAGGCGAACTGGCTTCCCGCCCCCACCGGTGCCCTCGGCGTCACCATGCGCCTCTACGCGCCGCGGCCCGAGGTCTTGAACGGCGGCTGGGTGCCGCCGGTCGTTCGAAAGGCCTGAGGGGCGGAGGCGGCGCAACCGGACGGGAGGTCGCTGATGCACCAGCCCAGCGGTCGGCCAGCCGCCCACCGAGCGGCGTAATCACCGCGACACGCGGCCGATATCGGCAGTTCACATAGCGCTCTTACGATGCCGGCATGCCGCGTCGCCTCATGCGCCCCGTCCACCGGCTCCCCACCGGCGAACGGGAGCACGCCGGCCGGAGGCTCCGGGATCTGCTGCGATCGGAGGTGAACTGGGGCCGCTACCCCAATGGCTTGCTGCCCAGCGAGTCAGAGCTGATGGTCCGGCACGGGCTCTCCCGGGGAGCAGTGCGCGAGGCGCTGGCCATGTTGCGGGACGAGGGGGTCATCGACCGCCAGCAGGGGACCGGCACGTTCGTGGTGGCCCAGCCCTCGGCCATGCTGCTCACCGAGGCCCACGGGGTGTTCCGCCCCGACCACTCCATGTTCGACCGGCACTCCACGGCGGAGATCGACCGATCGGTGATCCCCACCCCGGCCGCCGTGGCCCATCGCCTGCAGGCGGAGGCCGGCCAGCCGTGCCTGCGGGTGGAGTACGTGGCGCAGAACGACGGCGCCTTCGCCGTGGCCACCAATTTCGTGCTGATGCCCGAAGGCGAGGCCATCGGCGAGATCCCGCTCGAGCGGAGCTGGTACGAGCTGCTCGAACAGGCCGGACTGTGGGTCGAGGAGTCCGAGTTCGTCTTCGGCTGCGTCAACGCCGACAAGCACACCGCCGCCCTCATCGGGGCTGAGCCCAACGACGCCGTGCTCACCCTCGAAGAAGTGATCTGGGACGGGTCGGGGCGGGCGTACAACTTCGCCTTCGTCGCCACCCGGGGCGACCGGGCGTTCTTCCTGTCACGGGCGCGCCGGGGCGCCTTCGACCAGTACGTCACCTGATCCGGCCGGGCCCGATCGGCCCTCGCCGCGCCGAAGTCCAATGCGGGCCGTCTGGCCCGACGAAGTCCACTGCGGGCCGTCCGGCCCGCCCGACCCCTGGAGGTACCTCCATGTTCCCTGTCCGCGCCACCGGCTACCTGCGGCCTCCCACCCGGGACCAGCTCATCGCCTATGCCAGCCGCCATCACCTCGCCCTGTCCGACGACGAGGCCGACGCCATGCTGCCGGACATCGCCGCCACCTTGGACCTGTACACCCGGATCGAAGAGCTCGACGAGCCGGCGGTGGCCCTCAAGCACCCGTACCGCGACCCCGGCCACACCCCGGCCGAGGGCGAGGACCCCTACAACGCCTTCATCCGGTTCTGCGACGTGCGCGGCGCGGCGACGGGTCCCCTGGCCGGTCGGACCGTGGGAGTCAAGGACTGCATCGCCGTGGCCGGCGTACCGATGACCAACGGCGGTCGCCGAACGCCGGTCACGGTGCCGACCGAGGACGCGGTCGTGGTCGAGCGGCTCCTCGACGCCGGCGCGGTGATCACCGGCAAGACCAACCTGGAGGACCTGGCCCTGGGGCTCGGTGAGGGATCGGCGTTCGGTGCCTCCCGGAACCCCCGGAACCCGGCCTTCGCCACCGGCGGTTCCTCGTCGGGGTCCGGCGCCGCCGTGGCGGCCGGCCAGGTCGACCTGGCACTGGGGGCCGACGAGGGCGGGAGCGTGCGGATCCCCGCCGCCTGGTGCGGTCTGGTCGGGATGAAGGCCACCCACGGCCTGGTCCCGTCCTACGGCCTCACCTACATGGACCACACCGTCGACCACATCGGGCCCATGACCCGCACGGTCGAGGACAACGCCCTCATGCTCGAGGTCATGGCCGGCCACGATTGGCGCGACCCCCAGTGGGTGCGGGCTGAGCCGGCGACCGGCGGGTACACCGCCACCGCCGGACGGGGGATCGAGGGGCTCCGGATCGGGGTGCTCGCCGAAGCCCTGGAGCCCTCCGGGTGCACCCCGGACGTCCTGGACGCCTTCGCCACGGCCCAGAAGCTGTTGGTCGAGCTCGGGGCCAGCCTGGTGGAGGTGTCGGTGCCCTTGTGGACCGACGCCCGGGCCATCGGCCTCGGCGCCCTCGGACTGGGCCTCTACGGCATGGCCACCAGCTACGGCATCGGCTTCGGCCACCTCGGCCGAGTCGATCCGTCGGTCACCGCCGCCTGGGCGGCCCAGACCATGCTCCAGGCGGCCGATCTTCCCGAGATGCTCAAGCAGACGCTGGTGACCACGGAGCACATCCTCCACTGTTACCAGGGGGTGCCGTTGGCCAAGGCCCAGAACCTCCGCCTGGATCTTCGACGCCGGATGGTCGCCGCCTTCTGTGACGTCGACCTCCTCATCACCCCCACCATCCCCACCGTCGCCTTCGAACTGCTGGATCGCCGGGCCGAACCGGGAGAGATGGGGGAGCGCATGGCCTTGTCGATGGGGGCCACCACCAACACCATGCCGTTCGACCTCACCGGGCACCCGGCCCTGAGCCTGCCGTGTGGCCAGGGTGAGCACGACCTGCCGATCGGGCTCCAGATCGTGGGTCCCCACTTCGGCGAAGAGGCCATCTACCAAGCGGCCTACGCCTTCGAGGCCGCCTCGGCCTGACGGGGTGCGTCGCCGGCGTCGGCTTCACCTGACGACGCCTCACCTGACGACGCCGTCACCTGACGACGCCTCCACCGAGCATTCGAAGGTCGCGCCGGAACGCCGGGTTCTCCACGCCCGGCGTTCCGACGCGCCCCGACGCGTCCCGACGGTGGTGGCCGGTGCCGGGCCCGGTGCCGGCCCGGGGACGGCCCGAGGGACGGCCCTGACCGCGGCCGGCGCCCTGGCCCGAAAGTTCCGGCGGATCGACGGCCGCCAACCGGAGAACCCCTGTGCGGCCTACCCCTTCGGCGGTAGCCGTTCGGCGTAACGGTGGCGAAATCGGCCGGCTATTCGAGCGAAACAAAGCCTTGTCACCATGACGGCCATGCAGCAACCGCACCGACGATCGGGTGTCGGCCGATCAGGTGGTGGTGCTGAGTGAGCCGTTTCGTACTGCGTCGGCTGCTCATCGCCGTTCCCACCCTCATCGGGGTGACCATCGTGGTGTTCATCACGATCAAGATCATCCCGGGGGACCCGATCGCCAGCCTGGCTGGCATCGGTTCCACCGCCGCCACCCGGGCGGCCCTGACCCACCGGCTCGGGCTGGACCAGCCGTGGCCGGTGCAGTACTTCGACTGGCTCAAGAGCATCCTCACCGGCGACTTCGGCATGTCGATCTCCCGACAGTCGCCGGTCCGCCCGCTGGTGCTCAGTGCCCTCTGGAACACGCTGATCCTGGCCTTCGCCGGCGGGGTCGTGGCGTTCGTGGGCGGGACCGTCCTCGGCGCCTGGAGCGCTCTGCGGCGTCGGCACGTCGACGGCAAGATCGCCGGCGGGGCATCGGTGGTGGCGGTGGCGGCCCCCCAGTACTCGGTAGCCCTCCTCCTGCTGGTGGTCCTGGCGGTCAACAACCCGATCTTTCCCTCCGGAGGGATGTACGACTCCGGCGGCGGCGGGGGGTTCCCGGCGCTCCTCGACCACCTGGTCCTGCCGGCCATCGCCGTCGGCTTGGCGCCGATGGGGGTGGTGGCCCGGATCTTCCGCTCCTCACTGCTGGACGTGATGGACCAGGAGTTCGTGACCAGCCTCCGGTCCCGGGGTCTGGGGCGGTCGGCGGTGCTCCGGCACGCCTTCCACAACACCCTGCCGTCACTGTTCACGGTGGCCGGCCTGCAGATCGGCTTCCTGCTCGGCGGCGCCATCTTCGTCGAGATCCTCTTCACCTGGCCCGGCCTCGGGCAGTTGATCTTCCAGGCCATCTCGTCCCGGGACTACCCGATGATCGAGGCCTGTTCCCTGGTGCTGGCGGTGGCGTTCGTCCTGTTGAACGTCGTCATCGATACCGGGCACGCCCTGGTCGACCCGAGGGTCCGCCGATGAGCGTCGTCGAACTTCCCGCCAGCCTGCCCGACCTCCCCGTCCCCGGGATCGGGGGCACGGCGCGGGCCACCCACCGCCGGCACATCCCGCTGACGGTCATCATCCCCGGAACGTTCATCCTGTTGCTGATCCTGGCGGCGATCTTCGCCCCGGTGGTGGCCCCCTACGGGCCGACCGCCGGGTCGATCGCCAACCGGCTGCAGCCGATCGGCTCGCCGGGCCATCTGCTCGGGACGGACGAGCAGGGGTGGGACATCCTGAGCCGCCTCATCTGGGGCGCACGTCCTTCGTTGCTCGAAGGGATCGTCCCGGTGGTCGTGGCGGGGGTCATCGGGACCTTCCTCGGGGTGGTGGCCGCCCTGGCCGGGCGGCGGACCCACACCCTGATCATGCGGTGCCTCGACGTCCTCTACTCGTTCCCGGCGGTCCTGCTGGCCATCGCGCTGGCCGCCGCGCTCGGCGCCGGAGTGGTCAACGCCATCGTGGCCCTCTCCATCGTCCTGATCGCCCCGATCGCCCGGGTGGCCGAGACGGAGGTCGCCCGGATCCGGTCGGCCGACTTCATGGAGGCGGCGAGGGCCAGCGGCGCCTCGTGGCCGTCCATCGTCGTCCGCCAGGTCCTCCCCAACATCGGGCCGGTCCTCCTGGTGTACTGCACGGCCATGGTCGGGCTGGCCATCGTGTTCGCCGGTGGCCTCTCGTTGCTCGGCCTCGGCGTCCCGCCTCCCGCGGCGGAGTGGGGCTCGATGCTCAGCACCCTCGACCAGGACCTCTACACCCAGCCGGTGCTGGCCCTCATCCCCGCCATCATGATCTTCGTCACGTCGATCGCCTTCAACGTCTTGGGCGACGGCTTGCGGGATCTCCTCGACGTCCGTTCGGAGACCGTCTCATGACCGCCCCCCTCATGACCACCCCGCTCATGGCGGCTACCGTCACCGATCCCCGCCTCGGCCAGGACCGGCCCGGCGGCCCCCTCCATCCGGGCTTCGTCCGCCGGCGAGCCAGCCGGTCCACCCGGGGCATCGCTCCCGGCGCCCTGCGGGTCCAGGACCTGGCCGTCACCTTCCGGAGCAAGCGGGCAGCCGTCCGAGCCGTTCGGGAGGTGAGCTTCACCGTCGAGCCCGGACGCACCCTCGTCCTCCTCGGGGAGTCGGGGAGCGGCAAGTCGGTCAGCGCCCGGGCCACCCTCCGGCTCTACGGCGACCGGGTGGACGTCGAGGGGTCAGCCACCCTGGCCGACCTGGACCTGTTCGGTCTGTCGGAGGCCGAGATGCGGGCGGTCCGGGGAAAGTCCCTGGGCTTCGTCCCCCAGGACGCCGGCGGCTCGCTGGATCCGCTCCGCCGGATCGGTGCCCAGGTGGCCGAGGTGGTCCGGTGGCACGGCGTCGAGCGCACCCGCCGGGCGGCCCGCGACCGGGCAGTCGACCTGCTGGCCCAGGTGGGGATCCCCGACCCGGGCCGGGTCGCCCGGGCGTACCCCCACGAGCTGTCCGGCGGGATGCGCCAACGGGCCCTGATCGCCATCGCCATCTCGTGCGGACCCCGGGTCCTGATCGCCGACGAACCGACGACGGCGCTGGACGTCACCATCCAGGCGCAGGTCCTCGAGCTGTTCGCCCGGCTCCAAGACGAGCTCGGGATGGGGCTGTTGATGGTCACCCACGACGTCGGCGTGGCGGAGCAGGTGGCCGACCGGGTGGCGGTGATGTACGCCGGCCGCCTCGTCGAGGAGGGTCCCGGTGCGGTCGTCCTCTCCCAGCCGGCCCACCCCTACACCGCGGGGCTCCTCGGTGCCGTCCCCACGCCCGAGACCCCGAGGGGCGGGCTGCAGGCCATTGCCGGCCAGCCGCCGCCGGCCGGCGCAGTGGTCGCCGACGGGTGCGCCTTCGCCGACCGGTGCGCCTTCGCCGTCGAGGCCTGCCGGAGGGAGTCCCCTCCGCTCGCCGAGGTCGGTCCCGGCCACCGGGCCGCCTGTCCCGTCGTCGGCGGTTCGGTGGTCGGCCGCGCGGTCGTCGGCGGCCCGGCTGTCGGCGGACCAGTGGCCGTCGGCCAGCCGGTCCGCGGGGTGTCCCACCCGGAGGGGCCGGCCTCGTGAGCCGGGCCCCGCTGCTCCTGGCCGAGAACCTGACCAAGCGGTTCGGCAACGGTGTCCTGGCGGTGGACGACGTCAGCCTGACCGTGTACCCCGGCGAGACCGTCGGCATCGTCGGCGAGTCGGGTTGCGGCAAGTCGACCACCGGCAAGCTCATCTTGCGGTTGCTGGAGCCCGACGCCGGCTATGTGGCCTTCGACGGACGCAACCTGGGACCGATCGCCGGCCAGCAGCTCCGCGACATCCGGGCGCAGCTGCAGCTGGTCCCCCAGAACCCCCAGACGTCGCTCAATCCCCGGCGGACGGTGGCCGAGGCGGTCATCTTCAACCTGCGGGCCCACGGCTGGCCCCGGCACCGGGCGGCCCGTCGGGCGGCCGAGTTGCTCGATCGGGTCGGCATCCCGGCGGCCTACCTCCGCCGCTACCCCCACGAGCTCTCCGGCGGCCAGCTCCAACGGGTGGCCATCGCCCGAGCGCTGTCCACCGACCCGAAGCTGATCGTCTGTGACGAGGCGGTGTCCGCGCTCGACAAGAGCGTGCAGGCGCAGGTGCTCAACCTGCTGGTCGAGCTCCAGCAGGAGCGGGGGGTGGCCTACCTGTTCATCTCCCACGACCTCGGCGTGGTCGAGCATCTCTCCGACCGGGTGGTCGTGATGTACCTCGGCCGGGTCGTCGAGGAGGGGACCGCCAGCGAGCTCTGGCGCAACCCGACCCATCCGTACACCGCGGCCCTCCTCTCCTCCACGCCCGGCCGTGACCGCCAGCCACTCGTCCTGGCCGGCGACCTCCCCAACCCCGCCGACCCGCCGAGCGGGTGTGGGTTCCGGACCCGCTGCCCCTTCGCCCTCGACGCCTGTGCCGAGCAGCGCCCGGCGATGGCGCCGGCCGAGGGGACCGGTGCCCATCGAGCCGCCTGCCTGCGGTCGACCGACGACCTGGCGTTCCCCGTCCGACGCGGTGCCGCCTAGCTCGGTCCCGCCAACCCCGAACCCCCCAAACCCCCAATCCCCCAACCCCCCCCCCCCACCCCCACCCCACCCCACAAAGAAAGAGACCCCCCCCTCCCCTCCCCCCCCCCCCCCCCACCCCCGCCCCCCCCC
>Ga0134126_10006724_pt1 | contig 14441 bp, 12 predicted proteins | sample KB31752_FD_96881 | JGI IMG/M metagenome (GOLD analysis project Ga0134126, IMG submission 96881) | Terrestrial soil microbial communities with excess Nitrogen fertilizer from Kellogg Biological Station, Michigan, USA - KB3-175-2 | ecosystem: Environmental > Terrestrial > Soil > Unclassified ... | reverse complement strand
AGCAGCCGCCGGCCAGGATGGCCGTCTCGCGTCGGTCGCTCATCGTGAAGTCCTCCTCGCTGCCGTTACTCCCCCCAGTCTGCCCCGCCGGTCGCCGGGCCGCGAATACTGGACCCTGCTGACCGGTGCTGACCGGGTGCTGATCGGGCCGTGACCCGGGCCGAGCGGGAAGGTGGGCGTGTCCTCTCCGGACGTGACTTTCGAGCTGCTGGACGGGCGGCAGGCGGCCGCGCACGAGGACGAGCTGCGGGCCCTGCACGCCGAGGTGTACGCCGCGCCGCCCTACCACCGCCAGGACGACGAGCGGGAGGCCGGCCGCCGCTTCGCGGTCCAGCGCCGCCAGCCGGGGTTCGCGCTGGCCGAGGCCCGGCACGGCGGCTACCTGGTCGGTTACGCGGCCGGGATGCCGCTGCGGCCGTCCACCTCGTGGTGGCGGGACCTGACCACCACGCTGCCAGAAGACGTCACTGCCGAGCACCAGGGCCGCACCTTCGCGATGGCCGACCTGCTGGTCCGCGCGCCCTGGCGGCGCCAGGGCATCGGCGCCACGCTGCACGACCTGCTGCTGGCCGGCCGCCCCGAGGAACGGGCCACGGCCGCCGTGCTGCCCGCGGCCGCGCCCGCCCAGCACGCCTTCCGCGCCTGGGGCTGGCGCAAGGTGGGCCGCACCCAGGAACCCCGGCCAGGCGCGCCGGTCTGCGACGTCCTGCTCACTGCCCTGCGAAGCGGCTGAGCCGGAACGGCCCGTCCGGGGTCAGCGGCCGACGAATCGGTCAGCGAATAGCGCTGACCGATTTCCGTAGTGTTGGAGGCGCACCTCGCTTCTTGCTGTTATCAGCTGCTAGGCATCGCCTGGGGTGCGCTCAGCGGCGGTGACTCTGGTTCGAGCTCCGGAGAAGTCGTCCGGGCCGGCTACGGGTCATTCCGCCCACGCAGGGCAAGCGGGCGGCTGGGGCTGACCAGCCGGAACCAGGGTTCCGGGCCGCCTGAATCCGGGGCACCATGATCACGACCGTTTGACCGCTGGATCTGACGGCAAAACGGTCCTGATCAGGAAGAATCACCCCGGCGCGCATGGGTTGCCCGGCGCCGGGATTCGGCCGGGTGGCGGACGGCGGAGGGCCGGCGGAGGAACTGCGACCGACCGACCGATCGATCGATCGATCGGCGTTTGGTCTCGGCGAGGCCAGTGACAGGATTCGGCCGGGGCTTAGGACACGAAATGGACCGTGTCGCCGTCTCGGCCGGCCTCGGCCTGACACCGCTGCGTTAAGCTTCAATAACCTGATGATCCGCTGTTGTTCATTCAGCGGCGGTTCATCCGCGTCAATGATGCCGGGCAAGGGGGGCTGCCAGCATGGACCGCGCGCCGGGGGTGTCCCGCCCTGCCTGGATGGCGTTGTCGGGCAGCGGCAATGGCCGCCGGTCCCCCATCGAGATCGTCGCCAACGCGGCTACCTACGTGACCCGCACTCCGGTCGCGGACCTGTCCGGGCTCAAGGCGGGGCGCTTCGGGCGATGGTCGGACGGCGTCACCGCGCTGCGCATCGACCGGGCCTCGTTCGCCAGCCACTGGCAGGTGCACAACCACCGGATCCTGACCGAGTCCGGGCCGCTGTGGGTGGTGCTGGGCGACTCCACGGCCCAGGGCCTCGGCGCGCCCAGCCCGGAGGCCGGGTACGTCGGCCAGGCCCTGGCTGAGCTGCGCGAGCGCACCGGGGAGCGGTGGCGGGTGCTCAACCTGTCGACCTCGGGCGCGCTCATCCGCGACGTGCTGGCCGACCAACTGCCCCGGCTGCCTGCCGCGCCCGACCTGGTGACCTGCGGCATCGGCGCCAACGACATCTTCTACACGGCACCGACGAAGGTGTTCCGCGACCTGCGCGCGCTGATCGCCGCCGTCCCGGACGAGACGATCGTCCTCGACCTGCCGCTGCCGACCGGGTTCTGGGGCGTCCTGGGCTGGCTGAGCGTGCCCTACGTGGCCCGGATCAACCGGACCATCCACCGGGCGGCTCAGGCCCGCGGCCTGCCGGTGGCCGAGGTGTCGGCGCACTTCCTGCCGCCGTGGCCGGGGAAACTGGCCTCGGACTGCTTCCACCCCAGCCTGGACGGCTACCGGGACTGGGCCCGCGCCGTGCTGGACGCGCTCCCGCCCGCGGGCGGCCAGCCCTGGCCGACGGCCGCGCTGCACTAGGCCGTCCCGGCGCCCTCACCGCCCCGCTGCGCTAGGCCGCTCCGGCACCGTGGTCACCCCGGCGCCCTGTCACCCTCGCCACTCCGCCGCCACTGCGGCACCCCGCTATCACCCGCTCCCTTGCGGCTCGGCGTTAGTACCGTGTCCGATGACGAGCCGACGAGAGGAGCGATTGGTGCGCGCGGACATTGTGCCTGGAAGGACCTTTCCCGACTATGAGCTGACCGACCACGCCAAGACCCGGCGGCGGCTGAGCGAGCTGCAGGGGATCGACCCGATGATCTTGCTGCTGTCGCGCGGGCACTTCTGCCCCAAGGATCACCAGCAGCACCTGGAGCTGGCCGCCAACTACCCCAAGATCGCCGTCGCGTACACGCAGATCGTCACGATCTCGACCGACAACATCCTCGAGACCAACGAGTTCCGGGCCGCGGTCGGGGCCCAGTGGACGTTCTTGTCTGACGCCGGGCGCAAGGTCCAGAAGGACCTGGACATCCAGGAGTACACCGACCCGCACCACGACCCCATGATCCCGCACACGCTGGTGCTCAAGCCGGGGCTGATCATCCACAGCGTCTACAACGGCTACTGGTTCTGGGGGCGGCCGTCTTTCGACGACCTGCGCCGGGATCTGTGCGACGTGACCCGCGAGGTCCGCCCGGACTGGGACCTGGGCGCGCCGGGCCTGCGCCAGGAGTGGGAGGCCGGCGACCACCAGCGCTTCTACCCGTACCAGTCCAAGGCCTGACCGGCCGCCTGCCCTGACCGCCGGGGCCCAGGCCCAGGCCCCATCGCCTGGGCCAGGGCCCCGCTGACCTGGGCGCACGTCACCCGCCGACCGCGCCCCGGCCGCCTTTCGCTATGCCCGCCGTCATGTCGCGACGGCCGCTCGCCGCGTGTCCGCTCCCCGCACCTGATAATGTTCTACAGTCTTGTAGAAGTTAATGCGGGCCGTGCGCCTGCCTCGCGGCCGCTTCCCGCTGGATCCTGGCCCGCTCCGCCGCTGCCCGCGGCGCGGGCCCGTGTGAACGATGATCCGGCACCTCAGCATGGCGAAAGCCAGCATGGCGAAAGGCCTGGCATGTATCACCTGACTTACCTGGAGGCCGCCGTGGTCGGCCTGGTCCAGGGCGTATCCGAGCTGTTCCCGGTGTCCAGCCTCGGGCACAACGTCCTGATCCCGGCCCTGATCGGCGGCAGCTGGGCGCGCGACCTCAGCGTGGCCAAGCCTGAGTCGCCGTACCTGGCGTTCATCGTCGGCCTGCACGTGGCCACGGCGATCGCGCTGCTGATCTACTTCTGGCGGGACTGGGTCCGGGTGATCCGCGGGTTCTTCACCTCGCTGCGGCACATCGTCCGGCCGCCTAAGGGCACCGGCCGCTGGCAGTTCCGCTCGGCCGACGAGCGCCTGGCCTGGATGATCATCCTGGCCACCATCCCGGTCGGCGTCGTCGGCCTGGCCTTCGAGCACCTGTTCCGGGTGATCTTCGGCAAGCCCGTCTACGCTGCCGTCTTCCTGGTCATCAACGGCCTGATCCTGCTGGCCGGCGAGCGCTACATCCGGCACCGGGGCCTCGGCCAGGCGGCCGGCCCCGCCGCCGATCAGCGATCTGGCACCCAGGCCGCGGCCTCGGCGTCGGCGGTGACCGACCAGGACATCGTCGTCGAGCGGGAACTCGCGATGACGGCGGCCGGTCATCAGGCCGCCGGCTCCGCGCCGGCCAACGGTCACCAGGCCGTCCGGGCCCAGGAGGTCGCCGAGGCGCAAGAGTCCGACCGGCGGCTGTCGGGCATGGGTTACGGCGAGGCCATGCTCATCGGCTCGGCCCAGGTCCTCGCGCTGCTGGCCGGCATCAGCCGCAGCGGCGTGACCATGGTCGGCGGCATGTTCCGCGGCCTGTCCCGCGAGGACGCCGCGCGGTTCGCGTTCCTGCTGGCCACGCCGGTCATCCTGGCCGCCGGGGTGCTGAAGATCCCCGACCTGACCGGCCCGCTCGGCAGCGGCATCCGGGGCCAGGTCCTGGTGGCCAGCGTGCTGTCCGGTGTCGGCGCCTACGTGTCAGTGAGGTACCTGGTCCGGTACTTCCAGACCCGTACGCTCACCCCGTTCGCCATCTACTGCCTGATCGTCGGCCTGGGCAGCATCATCTACCTCAAGCTCGTCAAGTAGCGCCGGCGAACGGACACCAGGGATCCCGGTGAACCAGCGCTCGTCGCTGGCCGCGCCCGGCGCGGCCAGCCTCCCCCGGCCGGCGGACGCCAGGCCGGCACCGGATCACCGGAACCAAGGCCGCGGCCGGGACGGGCGGCCGGCTGACCGAGATCGACCTGCTCCGGATCACCGCCGCGGCCGCCGTGGTCCTGTACCACTACACGTTCTCTGGCTGGGCCGGGCACCTGACCAGCCTCCGGTTCCCGGTCCTCAGCCTCGTCACCCGCTACGGCTACCTCGGCGTCGACCTGTTCTTCCTGATCAGCGGGTTCGTGGTGCTGCTCAGCGCCTGGAACAGGCGGCCGCGCGAGTTCGTGGTGTCCCGGATGGTCCGGCTGTACCCGGCGTTCTGGGTCGCCGTCACCATTACCGCCATCATCGAGGCCACGCTCAGCCGCGACCTGTTCGAGGTCAGCCCCGCCCAGTACCTGGCCAACCTGACCATGGCCAACTCGCTGCCCAACATCGGCAACGTCGACGTCGTCTACTGGACCCTGTGGGCCGAGATCCGGTTCTACCTCATCATCCTGGCGCTGACCTGGATCGGCATCACCCGGCGGCGGGTGCTCACGCTGATGTGGACCTGGCTCGCCGCCACCGCCATCATCGAGGCCCACCTGCTGCCGGCCGGGTTGGCGGGCCGGGCCGACCTGCTGATCCAGTCGCAGTGGTCGCACTACTTCATCGGCGGCATGGCCCTGTGCCTGATCTACCGGACCGGGCTGTCCTGGGTGCCGGCCTTGATCCTGGTCATCTGCTTCGGCAACGCCCTCTACCAGGCGGCCAACTTCGCCCGCCGGGTGTCGGACCGCTACCACCAGGTGCTCCTCCTGCCCGTGGTGCTGGCCATCATCACCGTGATCTTCATCGTCGTGACGCTGGTCGCGCTGCAGGTCACCCGGCCGCTGGGACGGCCCTGGTTCGCCGCGCTCGGCGCGCTGACCTATCCGCTTTACCTGGTCCACGCCTACAGCGGGTTCACCCGAGGTGGCGGAGGTCCGGTTCGCGCCGCGCCTGAAAGCCGGGCTCACCCGGATCCCTGGCCTGCGCCCCGTCCGGACCATCTCCCGCGTCACCTGGATCCGCGCCCGCCCGCCGGGCCTGCCGAGACCACGGAAGTCCGTCAGCGAATAGCGCGGACCAAGTTCCGCGATCATGGGCAGGCCGCGACAGCGGGCCCGACCGACCCAGCGGGCCGCGCCAGCGGGCCGACCCAGCGGGCCGACCCAGCGGGCCGACCCGGCGGGCCGCGCCGGCGGTGCCGGCCAGGTGCTACGGTCGACAATCGCCCGTTTAACGATCATCTAGGCCGGCGCACCTCGCCCGGCAGGCAAAGGACGGCCTCATGACCACGACCGGCGAGATCCGCTGGGGCATCATCGGCACGGCCAACATCGCGCGGGGCCAGTTCCTGCCCGGCCTGCGCGAGGCCGGCGGCGGCCGGGCCGCCATGGTGGCGGGCCGCGAACTGGACCGGGCGCAGGCCTGGGCGGCCGAGCACGGCGTGGACCGCGGCGTGGCCGGCTACGACGCCGTGACCGACTCCCCCGACATCGACGCGGTCTACGTGGCCGTGCCCAACTCGCTGCACGCCGAGTGGACGGTCCGCGCGCTGCGCGCGGGCAAGGCGGTGCTCAGCGAGAAGCCGCTGTGCGTGGGAGCGGCGCAGACGGCCGAGGTGCTGGACGCGGCCAGCGGCATTGACGGCGCGCTGCTGTGGGAGGCGTTCGTCTTCCCGTTCCAGGCTCAGCACCGGCGGCTGACCGCGCTGCTGGACGACGGCGCGATCGGCCAGCCGGCCGAGCTGGTCAGCGTCTTCCACTTCCACCCGACCCGGCCGGGCGACATCAGGTTCTCCGCCGCGCTGGGCGGCGGCTGCCTGGCCGACGTCGGCTGCTACCCCATCCGGCTGGCTCATGAGCTGTTCGGCGCGGCCGACGACGAACTCGCCACGGGCTCGGCGGTGACTAACGGCGTGGTCGAGGTGGACGCGGCCGGGCTGGTCCCGTACGGGACCCGAAGGCTGCTGCTGAGCTGCGGCTTCCAGCGCAGCTACGACACCTTCACCCAGGTGCTGGGGAGCGAGGGCCAGCTCTACCTGACCAACCCGTTCCACCCCGGCCCGGCCGACACGCTGACGCTGCACCGGCCGCGCCAGGAACCGGTCACCGAGCACCCGACCACCGACGCGCACTCGTTCACCGCCGCGCTGCGGCACATCCACGCGGTGCTCGGCGGCGAGGCCGGGCCCGAGCACCTGGCCAGCGACTCGGCGCTGGCCACGGCGCGCACGCTGGAGGCCGTGAAGGCGGCGTGCGGGCTGTGACGGCGGACGGGTTCACCATCGTCATCGGCTCGTACCTGGAGGAGGAGCAGGTCCGGCGGATCGCGGCCGCCCAGGCGGCCGGGCGGGTGATCTACGAGCCAGAACTGCTGCCGGTGCCCAGGTACCGGTGCGACCACACCGGGCCGCGCCGCGACCTGAGCCGGGCCGACCTGGACCGGTGGCGCGGCCTCGGGGCCCAGGCCGAGGTGTACTTCGACTTCGACTGGCTCGACCCCGGCCAGATGACCGAGCGCAGCCCGAAGCTGCGCTGGATCCAGGCCACCAGCGCCGGGATCGGCGGGTTCATGACGCGAACCGGCCTCGACCGCGCGGCCACCGCGGGCCCCGAGCCGGCCGGGCTGGCGGTCACCACGGCGGCCGGCATCCACGCCGTGCCGCTGGCCGAGTTCGCCCTGACCGGCGCGCTGTACTTCGTCAAGGGCCTGCCCGAGCTGCGGCGCCGCCAGCGCGAGCGGCACTGGGAGCGGTACACGACCCGGCCGCTGGCCGGGCTGCGCGCGCTGGTCGTCGGCCTGGGCGGCATCGGGCGCCAGGTGGCCGCGACGTTCGCCGGGCTGGACGTGGAGGTCTGGGGCCTGGGCCGGGCGGGCCGGTCCTACGACCTCCCCGCGCTGAGCGGGGTCATCGATCGCACCGGCCTGGATGACGCCCTGCCGCGGACCGACATCCTGGTGCTGGCCTGCCCACTCACCGCCGAGACCGAGGGCCTGATCGGCGCCCGCCAGCTCGGCCTGCTGCCGGACGACGCGATCGTGGTCAACATCTCCCGCGGGCCGGTGGTCGACCAGGCCGCGCTCACCGGGGCCCTGCGGGACGGCCGGCTGGGCGGCGCCTGCCTGGACGTCTTCGCCGAGGAACCGCTGCCGCCGGGCGATCCGCTGTGGGAGCTGGACAACGTCATCGTGTCGCCGCACTCGGCCTCGACGGTGGCGACCGAGAACGCCGCGCTGACCGACCTGTTCCTGGACAACCTGGCCCGGCTGGCGGCCGGGCAGCCGCTGCGCAACCGCTACGACCCGGTGCGCGGGTACTGATCCCGGTCCGGCCCCAGATCGGTCCCGGCTGGCAAAGTTCCCGTTTCGTGACCGGCTGAGGCCTTGACGGGATTTAATCCGAGAGCTTGGATTGCCAACAGTCGACAATCGACAAACGAGTAACGGCCGCCAGAAAGCCGACAAGCGGCCCGCGCAGCGGGCAGCCGTGGGGGCGACCTCAGCAACAAGCGGACATCAGCAAGCAAGCGGACATCAGCAAGCAAGGGGGTCCGGTGCGACCGATCCTGAGAAATCTCTGATGGGCGGCGCCCGCCGCTGCCGTCATCGCGCTGGCGCTGGCCGCATGCGGCTCAGGCTCTGGCTCCGGCAGCTCAAGTAGCTCCGGCGGCAACGGCGGGTCCAGCAGCGGCCCGGTTCACGGCGGCACCATGCAGGTCGCCTACCAGTCGGACCCGGACACGTTCGACCCGCAGGTCTGCTACGACGCGACCTGCTGGGACAACATGCAGATGCTGTTCAACCGGCTCTACGACTACAAGACCAACACGACCCAGATCGAGCCCCAGGCAGCGGCCAGCATGCCGCAGGTCTCCGGCGGCGGCAAGGTCTACACCATCGCCATCCGGCCCGGCATGGAGTTCAGCAACGGCAAGGCGGTGACCGCGGCCGACTTCGCCTACACGTTCTCCCGGATCTGCAACCCGGCCACCAAGTCCCCGGTGGTCGGCTTCTGGAACGTGGTCCAGGGCTGCACGGCGTTCGCCAAGCACCCCGTCGGCAGCGTGTCCGGCATCAAGGCGCTGTCCACGCTCAAGCTCCAGATCACGCTGACCCAGCCGGACGCCGCGTTCCCCTACGTGCTGGCCATGCCGCACGCCTCGGTGATCCCGACCGGGACCGGCTCGCAGCAGGCCCAGCACCCGCTGGGCTCGGGACCGTTCGAGATGGCCAGCTACACGCCCGGCCAGGCGATCGTCCTCAAGCGCAACCCGCACTACTGGGACAAGTCCCTGCCCTACGTCGCGGGCGTGAACGAGAAGCTCGGCGTGACCCCGACGGTGCAGCTGCTGGAGCTGGAGAAGGGCCAGATCGACCTGATGGGCGACCCGCTGCCCAACTCCTCCTACCTGACGGTGGTCAACAACAAGTCGCTGACCAGCCAGACCCTGCACCGGGACGCGCTGGACACCTACTTCCTGACCATGAACACGCACATCAAGCCGTTCAACAACCCGCTGGTCCGCGAGGCCGTGTCCTACGCGATCAACCGCTCGTTCCTGCTCAAGACGGTCAACGGCCAGGGCAAGCCGGCCACCGGCTTCATCCCGCCCGGCGTGACCGGCTACTCCAGCCAGAACCTGGTCCACCCGCTGGACGTGGCCAAGGCCAAGGCGCTGCTCAGGCAGGCGGGCTACCCGCACGGCTTCTCGACCACCATGTACAACTGGAACACCCAGCCGTGGACCAACCTGGACCCGCAGATCCAGCAGGAGCTGGGTGCCATCGGGATCAACCTCAAGGTCGTGCCGCTCCAGGAGAGCACGTTCTTCACCCTGGCCGGCACGCCGGGCAAGGCGCCGATGACGCTGACCTTCTGGGTCGCCGACTACCCCGACGGCAGCGACTTCTTCCAGGCCCTGGTGTCCTGCGCGGCCGACATCCCCGGCGGCCAGAACTACTCCTTCTACTGCAGCCACAAGGTCGACAACGCGGTCTCGGCCGGGCTGGCCGACCCGGCCAGCGCCGCCACCGACTACGTCCAGGCGGCCAAGTCGCTGCTGGCCGACAACCCCATCGTCCCGCTGTACTTCGGCACCACCACCGAGGTCTTCGGGGCCCATGTCGGCGGCTTCTTCGCCAACCCGATCTGGGACTGGGAGATGGACTACTACTGGCTCAAGCACGGCTCCGGCTCCGGCTCCGGCGGCGGGCTGGGCGGATAGCGGGGTGGATAGCGGAGTGCCCAGCTACCGCTCATGGCTGGCCCGCCGCCCCCGCGGCGGGCCAGCCGGCCCGGCCGGGGCCCCCGACCCCGGCGGGCCGGTGGTCACCGTGGATCACCTCACGGTGGCCTTCCCGCACCGGACCGGCAGCGGTGAGGTGGTCCGCGACGTCTCCTTCGCCATCCAGCCCGGCGAGCGCGTCGGCCTGGTCGGCGAGTCGGGCTCGGGCAAGTCGCTGACCGCGCGGGCGATCATGCAGCTGATCCCGGCCCCCGGCCGGGTCAGCGGCGGCCGGGTGCTGCTGGGCGACGCCGAGCTGGGCGCCGACACCCGGCTGCGGGCCAGCAGCTGGCGCGGCACCCAGGTGGCGATGATCACCCAGGACCCGCTGTCGAGCCTCAACCCACTGGTGCGGATCGGGGTCCAGGCGACCGAGATGCTCCGCTTCCACCGCGGGCTGAGCCGGGCCGCCGCGCGGGCCAGGGCGCTGGAGCTGCTGACCGCGGTCGGCATCCCCGACCCGGCCCGCACGCTGAGCCAGTTCCCGGCCGTGCTGTCGGGCGGCATGCGCCAGCGGGTCGCGCTGGCCATCGCGATCAGCTGCCAGCCGCGGCTGCTGATCGCCGACGAGCCGACCACCGCGCTGGATGTCACCATCCAGGCCCAGGTGCTCGACCTGCTCGAGCGGATGACCGCCGACCAGGGCAGCGCGGTGCTGCTGATCAGCCACGACCTGGGCGTGGTGGCCAGCTTCTGCGACCGGCTGCTGGTCATGTACGGCGGGCGGATCGTGGAGTCCGGGCCCACGGCGGAGATCATCAGCGCCCCGGCCCACCCCTACACCAGGGCGCTGATGGCCTCGGTGCCGAGCATGACCGGCGAGCTGCCCGACCGCCTGGCCTCCATCCCCGGCAGCCCGCCCGCGGGCGGCGTGTGGACCGCGGGCTGCGCGTTCGCGCCCCGCTGCCCGATCGCCGCGGCGCTGTGCCGCGACGCCGACCCCGAGCTGATCGGCCTGGCCGAGGGCGGCCGCACGACCACCGACACCGCCGCCCGCCACCATGCCGCCGCCTGCCACGCCAGCCACGACGACTCCTGGGCGCTCGTCGCGGCCGGAAGCGGTGCGTCATGACCGACCTCATGACCGACGCGGCGCCCGTGGTCGACGTGCGCGACCTCCAGGTCCACTTCAAGATCCGCCGCGGCATCCTGGCCACCCAGACGGTCAGGGCCGTGGACGGCGTCTCGTTCACCATCGCTCCCGGCGAGACCCTCGGCCTGGCCGGCGAATCGGGCTCGGGCAAGAGCACCGTCGCCCGCGCCCTGGTCCGCATCCACCACCCCACGGGCGGGTCCATCCGGGTCGCCGGGGCGCAGACCGGGCGCCTGCACGGCCAGGATCTCAAGGCCTACCGCCGCCGCATGCAGATGGTCTACCAGGACCCCTACGACTCCCTCGACCCGCGGATGTCGATCCTCGAGGCCATCGGCGAGGGCCTGGCCGTGCGCGGCGTGGCCAGGGCCCGGCGCCGGGCGCAGACCGAGGACCTGCTCCGCCGGGTCAACCTGCCCGCCACCCTGACCTCGCGCTTCCCCGGCCAGCTGTCCGGCGGCCAGCGCCAGCGGGTGTCGATCGCGCGCGCCCTGGCCGTCGGCCCCGAGGTCATCATCTGCGACGAGGCCGTGGCCGCGCTGGACGTGTCCATCCGGGCCCAGGTGCTCAACCTGCTCAAGGACATCCAGGCCGACGCCGGGGTCAGCTACCTGTTCATCTCGCACGACCTGTCCACGCTGCGGTTCATGGCCGACCGGGTCGCGATCATGTACGTCGGGCGGCTGGTCGAGTACGGCACCAGCCGCCAGGTTTTCAGCGCCCCCCAGCACCCCTACACCCAGGCCCTGATCGCCGCCGTGCCCGACGTGTCGGCCGGGGCGGCGTCCGCGCGGGCCAAGCTCACCGGCGAGCCGCCCGACCCGGCCAACCCGCCGCCCGGCTGCCCGTTCCACCCCCGGTGCCCGGCCGCCATCGACCTCTGCCGCACCGTCCGGCCCGAGCTCCGGCCCAAGGCGGGCGGCCAGCTGGCCGCCTGCCACGTGGCCCCGGACGAGCCCGGCGCCGCCCCGGCCCCTGCCACCCCCTCAGGCTCGGAGGTGACCACCTCGTGACCGCCCCGCTCAATCAGCACCTGCCCGACCCGGCCGTCGCAGCCGCGCAGGACCCGGCCGAGGCCGGGCTCGAGGCCGGGCTCGAGGCCGGCGCCGAGCCCACCGCGGTCACCGAGCCGCACCTGACCCGCCGGGCCCTGGCCAGCCTGCGCCACGACCCCGTGGCGCTGATCTCGCTGCTGGTCGTGGTCGGCCTGGCCGTCATGGCCGTCTTCGCCCCCGAGCTGGCGCCGCGCAACCCGCTGCACTCCTTCCCCAACGGGCTGGCCGCCGACGGCGCGCCCGTCCACCCCGGCAGCACGTTCCTGCTCGGCACCGACGCCGAGGGCCGCGACGTGCTGTCCCGGCTGATCTTCGGTGCCCGCGTGTCCCTGCTGGTCGGCGTCGTCGCCACCGGCATGGCCTCGATCATCGGCATCATCGTCGGCGGCATCGCCGGCTACGTCGGCGGCATCGTCGAGTCGGTGCTGATGCGGTTCACCGACATCGTGCTGTCCTTCCCGATCCTGCTGTTCTGCGTGGCGCTCATCGCCATCACCGGGCCGAGCACCCGCAACGTGGTGCTGGTCATCGCGTTCGGCTACTGGACCTACCTGGCCCGCATCGTGCGCAGCCTGGTGCTGTCGCTCAAGGAACGGGAGTTCGTGACCGCCGCCAGGACGCTGGGGGTGAGCCACGCCAAGATCCTGCGCCGGCACATCCTGCCCCACCTGACCCCGGCCATCATCGTCTACTCCACCCTGGGCGTCGCCACCTCGATCCTCATCGAGGCGTCGCTGTCCTACCTGGGCATCGGGGTGCCGCTGCCTCAGGCCTCCTGGGGCCAGATGGTGGCCGAGGGCCAGCAGTACTTCCAGACCGCGCCCTGGCTGCTCATCGCCCCCGGCGTCGCGCTGATCATCACCGTGCTGGCCTTCAACCTGGCCGGGGACTGGCTCACCGACCTGCTCGACCCGGCGACCGCGGAGACCAGGCGATGAGCGGCTGGCTGATCCGCCGCCTGGCGCAGATGATCATCGTGGTCCTCGGCGTCGTGTCGCTGGCGTTCCTGTTCGCCTACATCGTGCCCGGCAACCCGGCCCGCCTGGTGGCCGGGCCCAACGCCAGCCCCGCGGCGGTCGCGTCCATCGCCCGCCAGCTCGGCCTGGACCGTCCGCTGTGGACGCAGTACGTCACCTACCTCGGCCGCCTGGCCCACGGCAACCTCGGCGTCTCGTTCGCGCTGGAGGGCCGGTCGGTCAGCGGCGAGATCCTGCGCGCGCTGCCCATCACCGTGGTCCTGGCCATCGGCGGCGTGCTGTGGGAGATCGTCCTCGGCCTGCCCATCGGCATCATCGCCGCCTACCGGCCGCGCGGCCTGCTGGACCGGCTCGCCACGCTCGGCGCCCTGGTCGGGCTGTCCGCGCCGCCGTTCTGGCTCGGCCTCATGCTGCTGTACTACCTGGCCTACAAGCTGACCCTGTTCCCGCTCAGCGGCACCGGCCACCCGCTGATCTGGTACATGATCCTGCCCAGCTTCACCCTCGGCGTCGGCGGCGCCGCCTGGTACTCGCGCATGGTGCGCACCACCATGCTCAGCGTGCTGCGCTCCCCCTACATCGAGTTCGCCCGGCTCAAGGGCATGCCCGAGCGCACCATCTTGCTCCGGCACGCCGTCCGGCACGTGCTCACGCCCATCATCACCATGCTCGGCATGGACCTGGGCTACTTCCTCGGCGGCGTGCTCATCATCGAGTCCGTCTTCGGCCTGCCCGGCGTCGGCCAGCTCGCCTACAACGCCATCGACACCCTCGACATCCCGATGATCACCGGCACCGTGCTGGTGGCCGCCGTGTTCATGGTGGTCATGAACTTCCTTGTCGACGTCACCTACACCGTCATCGACCCTCGGGTCCGCCTGAGCCGCCGCTGATTCGTTCGCGGCTGAGCCCTGCCCCGCTCAGCCGTTCACGCGCCAGCCCATAACACCGATTTCGATTAAGAAAAGGTGGTCACCCTGGTGACCACCAGCGCCGAGAGGAATGTCCCACCACATGAGCAGCAAGGAACTTCGGGTCGCTGTCGTTGGCGCCGGACGCTGGTCCGAGCGGGCCCACATCCCCGGCTGGCAGCGCGACCCGCGCGTCGAGGTGGCCGCCGTCGTCGACCTCGACGCCGAGGCGGCCGGGCGGGTGGCCAAGGAGTTCGGCGTCGCCCGGGTGGCGACCGACTACCGTGAGGTCCTCGACGATCCCGCCATCGACGTGATCGACGTGGCCACCGGCAACGAGGCCCACTTCGGTGTCTCGTGGGACGCCCTCGAGGCGGGCAAGCACGTGCTGTGCGAGAAGCCCGTGCACCGCGACGCCCGGCAGACCAGGCGGGCCGCCGACCTGGCCGCGGCCAACGGCCTCAAGACCAAGCTCGGGTTCACGTTCCGCTACGCGCCCGCGGTCATGTACGCCAAGGACCTGATCGACCAGGGCTTCGTCGGCCAGCCGTACGTGTTCAACGGCTACGAGCAGAACAGCCAGTGGATCGACCCGGCCACGCCGCTGCGCCAGGCCGAGGCGGCCGAGCCGGACGGCGCCGAGATCACCGT